>Ga0335083_10001721_pt1 | contig 29805 bp, 21 predicted proteins | sample Lox_Sample_42_FD_206716 | JGI IMG/M metagenome (GOLD analysis project Ga0335083, IMG submission 206716) | Soil microbial communities from Loxahatchee National Wildlife Refuge, Florida, United States - Lox_Sample_4.2 | ecosystem: Environmental > Terrestrial > Soil > Wetlands | place: USA...
CGCAGCATATCCAATCGATCTTCCAGGGTGAACGTATAGCGCTTGTCCGGATTGATGCCTACCGCTACGGTCAAACTGTCAAAAAGAGTGGCACCCTGTTCAATCATCCAGAGATGGCCAATGGTAAGAGGGTCGAAACTCCCGGCGTAAACCCCAAGCCGCTTCTTTGTGCGCATAAGAAAAGAATACCAACTTGTATATTTTGACAGCAACACAAACCTAAGCGGGTCAAAGTCCGCTAAGACTATAACCCGCTAAATAATGTGTTGAGCTGGACCGGGAATTTACGAGCACCCCAGGCTTTCGCCGCAATTCAGGCATTTGTAACACGCCCCGTTGCGCACCGCGACATGGCCGCAGCCCGGGCATGTCGGCGCGTCCTGCTGGTTCGTGATCATCTTCGTCAAATAATTGGCCCGGCTAACCTGGTCATTGCCGTTGCCCTTGAGCAAAATGGCCGTGGTATCATCCGCTATCGGCAACTCAGGAACCGGACGATTTATTTTTTTTTTGACTTCTTCGAGCAGCCCCGGCATCGCTAATTCAGGCTGCGCCCCTGCGGCCGCCGCCATGGATTCGCGATAGTCAGGGATGAACTGGAGCGCCAGCCAGCGGAAGACATAATCAATAATCGAGGACGCGTTGCGAATTTCCGGATTTTTGGTAAAACCACTCGGCTCGAAACGCTGGTGCGCAAACTTCTTCAAGAGCGTTTCCATGGGCACGCCGTATTGCAGGGACATGCTCGTGAGTGTGCCGATGGTATCCATCAAACCGCCGATGGTGGAACCTTCCTTGGCCATCGTGATGAACAATTCGCCCGGGCGGCCGTCGTCAAAAAGCCCAACGGTCAGGTAACCTTCATGGCCGGCGATATCGAACTTATGAGTGATGGCCGGACGCGTCTCAGACAGGCGGCGGCGAATCGGTTTGCCGGCTTCGGCGCGCAGCTTGGCGAGTTCGACATCCAATTCTTTAACACGATTTTCAAGAACCATTGTTTGTGCGGTAGTCGTTTTATCGCCACCTTCGCTGGTCTTCTTGGTGTTAAGCGGTTGCGAACGTTTGGAACCATCGCGATAAATCGCCACGCATTTGAGGCCCATCTTCCATGCCTGGACATAAGTATCGCGAATTTCTTCGACCGAACTTTCCCTCGGCATGTTAACGGTCTTGGAAATCGCACCGCTAATAAACGGCTGCGCCGCAGCCATCATCTTCAAGTGGGCGAGATAATGAATGCTGCGCTTGCCGCGATGCGGCTTGAACGCGCAATCAAACACGGACAAATGTTCCGCTTTAAGGCCGCTGGAAATAATCGCACCGTTCTCTTCGACGTCCTCGATGGTGTCGAACTTCTCGATATGCGCGATGATGCCTTCGATTTCTTTGGCGCTATAACCCAGCCGTTGCAATGCCTGGGGAACACCGCGATTGACGATCTTCAACATGCCACCACCGGCGAGCAGTTTATATTTCACCAGCGCGATGTCGGGCTCGATACCCGTCGTGTCGCAATCCATCAAAAACGCAATCGTGCCCGTGGGCGCGAGGACGGTGACCTGGGCGTTGCGATAGCCGACCTGCTTGCCGCGCGCGAGGGCGCGGTTCCAGCAATGACGCGCTTCTTCCTTAAGATAGCCAAATTCCGCGCTCGGATGGATTTCCTCCACCGCGTCGCGATGCAATTGAATGACCCCAAGCGTGGAATCTATGTTGTCCTTGGACGGCGGCTTGGAAATATGCGCGCAACGGGCATCCTCGTAGCCCGGGAACGCGCCCACATTCGCGGCCATTTCCGCGCTTTGCTCGTAAGCGTGACCGGTCATGATGGACGTAATAGCACCAGCGAGCGCACGACCTTCGTCGCTGTCATAAGACAGGCCATAGCTCATGATGAGCGAGCCGAGGTTGGCGTAGCCGAGGCCGAGAGTGCGGAAGATATGGGAGTTTTCCGCAATGTCCTGCGTCGGATAGCAGGCATTATCCACCAAAATTTCCTGGGCGGTTATGAAAATGCGCACCGCGGCTTTGAAACGTTCAATGTCCAATTTGCCGTCTTCGCGCTTGAACTTCATCAGATTCAACGACGCAAGATTGCAGGCGGTGTTGTTGATAAAAACGTATTCACTGCACGGATTGGTGGAATGAATCGGCTCCGTGCCTTTGCACGTGTGCCATTTATGGATCGGGCCGTCGTATTGCATGCCGGGATCGCCACAAATCCACGTGCCTTCGGCGATCTTCATGAGCAATTTCGCCGCATCTTTCTTCTCCAACGGCTTGCCGGTGGTCACTGAACGCGTCCACCAGTCCCCGCCCGCGAGCGCCGCCTGCATGAATTCATCACTGGCGCGCACAGAAAGGTTTTCGTTTTGATACATCACGCTGCCGTAGGCATCGCCGTTGTAGGAACCGTCATAGCCCTGCTCGATCAATGCCCAGGCTTTCTTTTCTTCACGCTGCTTGGCATCAATAAATTCTTCGATGTCCCCATGCCAGTCACGGAGCGTATTCATCTTGGCGGCGCGACGGGTCTTGCCGCCGGATTTCACGACATTCGCCACCTGGTCATAAACCTTCAGGAAACTCATCGGTCCGCTGGGACGGCCGCCGCCGCTCAGCTTTTCCTTACTGGAACGCAACGGCGACAAATCTGTGCCCGTGCCCGAACCATATTTAAAGAGCATCGCTTCGCTGGAGGCCAGGCGCATGATGTCTTCCATGTTGTCCTGAACGCTTTGGATGAAGCATGCGCTGCATTGCGGATATTCATATTGCGTCGGCGCACGCTCGGCCTTGCCGGTCTTGCGATTATAAAACCAGTTGCCCTTGCCGGACGCTTTTCCAATGCCGTATTCGTGGTACAAACCGACATTGAACCAGACAGGCGAATTGAACGCGCCAAACTGGTTCAGGCACAGCCAGGTCAATTCTTCGTAGAAAATCTCACCATCCGCCTTGCTGAAATAACCATCGGCCACACCCCAATCCGCAATCGTGCGTGAAATACGATGGATGAGCTGGCGCACGGAGACTTCGCGTTCGGAAGTGTTTTGTTCGCCATAGAAATACTTGGATACAACCACTTTGGTCGCCAGCACGGACCAGGACTTCGGGACCTCCACGTTTTCCTGCTTGAAAATGACTTTGCCGGCGTCGTCCGTGATTTCGGCGTTGCGGCGCTCCCATTCGATCTGTTCAAACGGCTTTACGCGCGCGTCACTGAATGTGCGCGCAATGTGCAAATATTTTTTGGCTGCCTTTTTGTTGCCCTTGCGGCTCGCCGAGACCTTCGGGGCGCGGCGGGACGAGACTTGCGGTACCGTCGCGGAAACATCTTCACGTGCATCGATCATAGTTGGCTCCTCGTTTTAGGTTTAGATTCGTGTCCGGCGGTTCGAGAGATGCAGGAGCCGACAGACTTTCTGTTAATTTTCCATGAAAAACACCGACAAAACTCGCTTTTACCAGCCCCTATTAGTAGGGGAGCAAAAACAAGCATACCACTACGGGTTGTGCTTTCAAGAAAAATTTTCAAAAAAGTTACAAAGAGGATATTCGCAAGCAAAACCATCTAAATCTCCGCTCCATTGTTACAAAACTCTTACTTATTCCCCTCGGTGAACAACCCGACAAAGAGTTTATCGGCGGGTTGGGCGGAAGTTTTAGCAGCCAGTGCTAATTATTTTTTGGCCCGGCGTTGCCCCTTATTACGACTCTTAAACGAGGAGCGTTCATTCGTTGGGGCATGCCGCCGCGGTGCCTTCTTCGGCTCGATGGTCCTGGGCCGGGCTTTGGGGGCCAGCACAATGGGGCAGCCTTCGTAACCGAACGCCTTGCGCATTTCCCCGGCGAGATATTTCTTGTACTGCTCGGAAAATAATTCGTCACGGTTAACGAAAAGCAAAAATGTCGGCGGCGCCTGGCGCACCTGTGTGGCGTAAAAAAACTTCAGGCGATGCCCCGCCGCGCTGATGGGTTGGCGGCGCTCCACGGCATCGTGCAAAGTCCGGTTTAAAATGGACGTGGGAATTTTCTGCTGTAATTGCGAAGCGACATAGCGAACCGCCTCCAACAGACGCTCCAGGTGGAAACCGGATTTGGCGGAAGTGAAAATGACCGGCGCATAATCCAGGAAAAATAATTTCTCCTGTACCCACGCGCCAAATTCCGCCAGCGTGGACATTTCCTTCCCCTGCCCTTCGCGGCGCTGCTTTTTTTCGCGCCGGGCAATTTCCTCTTCACGCGCCTCACGGACCTGCTCATCGAACAAATCCCACTTATTGATAACCACGATGCACGCCTTGCGGTTTTCCACGATGCGATCGGCGATTTTTTTGTCCTGCTCCGTAATCCCTGCCTCCGCGTCCAAAACCAAAACCACAATGTCGCTGCGCGCAATCGAATCCTCTGAACGCTGGACGCTGAAAAACTCAATTGAATCGTCAATCCGGCGCGATTTGCGCATGCCCGCCGTATCAATCAAAATATATTTCTGGCTTACGCCTTCCGTCACCACCTCAAACGGCACATCTATCGAATCCCGCGTTGTGCCGGGGATAGGCGAGACAATGACGCGCTCCGATTTGGTCAGCGCATTAATAATAGAAGACTTCCCTACATTCGGCCGGCCAACGATGGCCAGTTTTAAAGCCCCGGTTTTCTCTCGCTTATCTTTGGAACCACGACCAGCCTCCGTACTGGATTCGTCTCCCTCAGAACTCTCAAAACCTTCAACTTGCAACATGGACCCTGCAACTTCTGGAAGAAACTTCATCGCCGCATCCATCAGATTCCTCACGCCCTCGCCATGAATGGCCGTGACCGGAAACATTTTATCGAACCCCAACTCAGAAAACTCCGTTACGCCTTTCTCCATCCGTTCCGTGTCCACTTTGTTGACCGCCACCAGGACGGGCTTGCGGCTGCGATGCAGTTTCTGCGCGACTTCCTTGTCCAATGGGACGATGCCCTCCTGCACGTTGACGACCAGAATAATCACCGACGCCGCCTCAATCGCCAGTTCCACTTGCTCCAGCGCGGCCTGGACAATCACATCGTTCGCCTTTTCACCACGAAGCAGCCCTACCCCGCCGGTGTCCACTAAAGTAAAGGGCTTTCCGTTCCACTCCACCTCCGCCGCCACACGATCGCGCGTGACACCGGGTTGATCATGGACGATGGCAATACGCTTGCCTGCAATGCGATTAAACAACGCGGATTTGCCCACGTTCGGTCGTCCAACAATGGCGATGAGATTTGACACAATGCCAGCATAGAAAATTCTACGCCTCCCGAAAATCAAAATCACTCTGTAAAAACCAACCAAGCGGGCACGAGCGAGTCAGGGCTGGGGTGAGGGGGCGAATGTTTCCCCCAAAAAATCTTGAAACGAATCCTCAATAACTTTGTATTATATAGATAATGAATCAGAAACGCGGCTTTACCCTGATTGAGCTGCTGGTGGTCATCGCCATTATCGCTATATTGGCCGCGATTCTCATGCCCGTGCTGGACAGCGCGAAGCGCCGGGCATTGCAAATCGAGTGTTCCTCGAATTACCGGCAGGCCGGAGTGGCCCTGCATCTTTACCTGGACGATCACAACGACCGCTTGCCTCCTGGCCAATCCCGGGATCCGGATGCGCCCGCAGCCCAGCTTGACCTCACCGAAATGCCCGCCTTCAATTCAACCACGACCAATTTCCTGCCCTATTACTTGTCCACGTACCTTTCATTGCAGTCGCCATCCAGTGTTGTCCCCGGCAGCGCTGTCCTGGAAAAGGTCCTGCTCTGCCCGGCTTACGGCCGCACATCTACCAGTTATAACCCGCAATCGGACAATGGCCGGCAGGCTTTTGATTTTTCGCTGACACGCCTCGGCAATCCCGATTTTGCCACGTTAACCAATTATCCTTTTGGGAAACGCAGCCTCGACCAGCAACCCATGAAACTGGCCGAGATCGCCCAGGAAGCACCGCTCAGCGATACCTGGGCTCTGGCCGATTTAGATTGGGAAGCCGTCGGTGGTGATGCCGATAATCCTCCGACCAGTCTGGGCGATGACAAATATCCCTTTGTCCCCATGACGCCCGTCCACAAAACCGTTCGCAATTTCCTCTACTTCGACATGCACGCCAGCACAAAGAAAGTCACCGACGACGGTACTTACTAAAAGCCGGGTTAAATCCTCAACTCAATGCGCGTCTTTGATCGGCGCGGCCGGCACCGCAACTTTACGCAAAAACGGGACCATCACCGTAGCTGCCACAAAACAAACCATGATCACCAGGAATGCGTCCGCAAACGTTTGTACCTGAGCTTCCCGAAAGGTCATTGACCAAAGCTGCTTCAGCGCCGCGTCGTGGCCGTAAACCGCATCCCCTCCCGCAAGCGTCGTGAAATGCGTGTCCAGCCGGCCCAGCATCTGCCGCATTGGTGCGTTCGTGGCATTGAGATTTTCAGCCAAATGCAAAAAATGCAGGTTCGTCCGGTCATTAAGAATCGTCGCGCAGACCGCTATCCCAATCGCCCCGCCCAAATTGCGCATCATGTTAAACAGCCCGCTCGCATATTTGAGGCGCGCCGGCGGCAGGCTGCCTAGTCCCAAAGTTACTGCCGGCGCCACCACAAACACCTGCGGGAAACCGCGCAAAATTTGGGGCCAAAACAGATTCCCCCCATCCCATTGATTTGTAATGAAACTAAAATTCCACAACGAAAAACCAAAAAGCGCCATGCCAAACATCATCAGCCACCGCGTATCAAATTTGCGCGCCAGCATGATATAGAATGGCACGCCAATGAGCGATGCCGCGCCGGTCGAAAAAATCGCCATGCCGATTTGCCACGCGCTAAACCCGCGCACGTAACCCAGAAACAGCGGCGTCAGAAAAATCGTGGCAAAGATGCCAATGCCCGTGATGAATGATAAAACGCATCCCAGCGCAAAATTTCGGTTTCCCAATGCGCGCAAGTCAAACACCGGATTGGCGTAGGTCAGGCTGCGAATGATAAAAAGCACGCCCGAGATAATCGCGACATACGAGAGCACTTTTATCGTTTCATCATCGAACCAGTTCCATCGCGCTCCCTCTTCCAAAACATATTCCAGGCTGCCCAATGCCGTCGCCATCAAAACAATTCCAAAATAATCAGCGCCTTTGAGCAGGGACAAATCTGGTTCATCGATTTTCACCAGGCTGGGAACCATCAAGGTAACAATCACGCCGGGAACCAGGTTGATATAAAAAAGCCAGTGCCAATCCAGCGTGTCCGTAATCCATCCGCCAATCACCGGCCCCAGCGTCGGCGCCACCGAGGCAATCGTCCCCACCACCGCCGCCGAATATACCCGCCGATGCCCCTGGAAATAGTGCAGCGATGACGTGAAGACGATCGGGATCATGGACGCGCCCAAAAGTCCTTGCAGCGCTCGAAACACGATCATGCTTTCAATGTTCCAAGCCAGTCCGCACAACAAACTCGTCACGGTAAAACCCGCCGCCGAAGCCGTAAACAGCCATCGCGTCGAAAACACCCTCGTCAGCCAGCCTGAAAGCGGAATCACAATAATCTCCGCAATCAGATACGCCGTTTGCACCCAGCTAATCTGGTCCTGTGCCGCTGATAGTCCACCGCCAATGTCCTGCAACGACGAGGCTACGATTTGGATGTCCAGCAAGGCCATGAACATCCCCACGCACATCACGATGAATGGGACCAGGTCCTTGAACCGGAAAGGCGGGAGAGTCGTCTCGTTCATAAACCACTCTTGGAATGTGTATCCACCTTCGCCGTCACCGACAGCCCAGGCTTCAATTGCCCAAGCGCTTCGCCTTCATTGTCCAGCGCGATGCGCACCGTGACCCGCTGTACAATTTTCGTGAAATTGCCCGTGGCATTTTCTGGCGGCAAAACACTAAACTCCGAGCCCGTTGCCGGAGCAATGCTCACGACATGACCGTGAAATACTTTGCCCGGTATGGAATCCACCGTGACCTTCGCAGAAGACCCCGGCTGCATATGCGCCAGTTGGTTCTCTTTGAAATTGGCGTCAATCCACAAACCACGTGCAGGTATCAATGAAATAAGCTGCGCTCCCGTCGTCGCGTACGCGCCCACTTGCGCGCTGCGGTTCCCCACCGTGCCGTCAATTGGCGCCCGCAATTCCGTGTAGCCCAGGTTTAGTTTAGCCGTCGCCTCTTCGGCCACCGCCTGCTGCAGTGTCGCCTGTGTTTCCTGCTCCTGCGTTTGTATGACATCCAATTGCCGTTGCGCCGCCACCAGCGCCGCCTGCGATTTCTGGCCCGCCGCCACCGCCTCTTTGTAGCTGGCATCTGCCCGTTCAAAACTCTGCAACGGCTCCGTGCCATCCGCCGTCAATTTTTTATAGCGAACCTGGTCGGCGCGCGTCCGGATAATCTCCGCATCCGTGGCCGTGACGTCCGCCTGCGCCTGCGCAATCACCGCCTCCTGCAAATGGCGCGTCGCGTCCAAATTCGTCTGCGTGGCCCGCTGGATGGCCACCGCCGCTTCCGCTCTCGCCAGGGCCGCCTGGTAATCACGATCATTGAGTTGGACCAACAAATCCCCGGCGCGAACCTCCTGGTTGTCTTCCACCGCCAGCCTGGTGATAAAGCCGGAAACTTCCGGCGCAATCACCGTCACGTTTCCGCCCACATACGCATCATCCGTGCTCTCGATGAAACGGCCAACTGTCCACCAGTTATAGGTGAACTTCGCCAATCCCGCGCCCACGAAAATAACCAGCGCCGCCAGCGTGATTCGTTTGAATAACAATTTCCAATTCCGCTTTGGTTTAGGCGAACCCGCCGCTTCATTTAATTCAAAATGTCTTCTCCCGTTTGCCGTCGCCGGTGAGTTCGTTAAAGTCTCCGGTAAAATTGCCCGCAAGTTTTCAGTGTTCATAGATTCGCTCATTCTTAAATAAATTTACAATCATTACATACCGTCTAGTCGGTATGTTTACTGACGAAAAATCTCCAGCCGAGTTCATTCATCTAGGTGGTTCCTTAGTTAACTGAACGCCCGGGCTTCTGGCCTTGGCCGAATAGTTCCTTCAAGTGCGACCGAAATTGTTCGATGTTTTCAAGATAGACATCATTGCTTCCGGACGCCTTCGCCATGATCAACGATCCCTGGATAATCGAAATGTAAAACTGCGCCAGTTTTTTTGGATCAAACCCCGCTTTCGGGGCATGAATCGCCTTGGCTGCCGTCAGGTCTGCCTCAAAATCCCTGGCCATCCAGGTAAAAGCACCCTGGCAAACTTTCCGCAGCTCGGAATTGGTAAACGCTAACTCCTGCGCAAATACCCCAATCAGGCAGCCCTTCGTCAGACCTTTCCCTCCCCCGATGGCTTCCTTGGCAAAATCCAGCCGCCCAAACACCCGGTCCAGCGGGTCCGCCAACTGTCGGAACGGCGCTTCCTGGTAGATCTGCGTCTTGTCCTCTTGGAAGCGCGATACTGCGGCCCGGGCCACGTCATCTTTATTCTTAAAATAATGGAAGAACCCGCCCTTGGTCACACCCGCTTCCGCACAGATGTCATCCACCGTGGTCGCGTTAAAACCCTGCAAACGCATGAGCTTCACGCCGGCATCCACCAGCTTGCGCCGCGTCACTTCCGGTTGCTTTCTGGTTTCTTTAATGTTCATACAGACTAGTTGGTATGTACTCTATCCTTTGAGTCCCGTCAACCCTTTTTTGTAAAATTATACCATTATCAAAATAGAAACCGAATATTGCGCCGTTTGGTGCGTAAATGTTGAAATTCGGGGTAGGGCTGCATCACACGTGTGTGCTGCGTCGCGGCCGTCCATTTTTTAAAATTTATTTCGGGAACAGGAATTGTATCTGGAATCTCAATTGCCACGTCGGGCCGTCGGTGGGCCGAACCACGTTGGCAAATGCCTGGAGCGAGAAATTAACCGGCAGCTTGCCAATAAACTGAAGCTTCCCCGCGCCTCCGCCCACCGGCACAGTCCATGCGTCGCGTCCACTCACCTCCCAATTGGCCGTGATAATCGGGCCGGACGAGAGATACCAGCCATGCGGCAGGTTATAGTTCACGAACGGCTGCGTCAAAAAAGCGCTGACGTTATGGTTGCCCCAGCCGGCGAAAGACCATTGCTGGTTCACCAGCGCGCCGACCACCCAGGGCCCCTGCATCGTCAAAGCCACCGCCGCCGGTCCCGCGCACCATTCCTGGTTGCCCAGGAGCGGTTCGGTTGCTGTCGGCAGCGTAAACGTCGGGCCCAGGCCCCAGATAAATTTCTTGCTCCCGCCCGCCGGCGAGAAAAAGAACGTCGGATTAATATCACCCAACCCAGCCGCGCTCGGGATTCCCGGGCCGGCGGACGGCTGGCTGATAATCGGCATGATCGTGCGCGTAATCAGGTTCCAGTTATCACCCAAATGGAAAGGAATCACCGGCTGGACGTTCAGGATGTATTGCGTCACATGGTCCGGCCCCACGTTGAAGTTGAAATTATTCTGAAACGGCACGCTGATGAGATTGGCCACCGGGTTCTGCGTTTCCTTGGCCAGGTCTTCCGCTTTGTTTCCCGAACTCGCGCTGCTATCGTCCGTTGCCGCGGACGAGTTCGTTTGCATATCCGTCGTCGCACTGGCGTCCTCCGCCTGTGCCGGCACAGTCAACGTTGCCACCAACCCCAAACTTAATGCTAATTTTCCAAGTATATTTTTCACGATGTGTTCTCTCTTATCTTAGTGTTTCTTTATTCTGCTTTTTCGACCGCCGGAGGCGTCCAACGATTATCAAGAACCTCTTTATCCGGCCAATACGCGCGGAGATACAATGAAAAATCGCCATCGGGCACAGGCAGCCAATTGCTTTGGTCCGTCGGCGCTTCTGCCTGGATGTAAAGCGTCAGCGACCCGTCTGGATTGTATTTCAGGTTCTCGTTCTTAGTGCCGAGAGAATAACGGTTAATCGCGTTCGGGGCAAAGAAATGATGCTCGTTATAAACGGTCAGTGACCAGAACCCTTTCACCGGCGGAAGCTGGCCCTTCGCAAACGTAATGGCATATCTTTGCGAACCATTAAGTGATTCGCCGGACACATCCACGTCGAGATAGAAATATTTCGTCTCGTTCGACTTGTTGACGAAGATATTGGCCTTGGCTGCGGCCGTGCGCGTGAGATAGTCCACGCCAAACGCCGCGCCGTCATTAATCGTAGTCCAGTTGTTCGGCATCGACAGCCCGGAATTTTTAAATTGGAACAGCGGCGTGACCAATTCCCGGTCTGCGGACGCCGCCGACTTTTTCAACGCCTCCATCAGCGTCCCGTCTTTTTGCGCGGCAACGAGGACTGACCGGAATTGGGCGTAGAGGGCTTCCTCGCCCGGCAGCGGCGGGACTTCATCCAGCACCGCGCCAAATTCAGCGAAGAATTTGTCCGGATCGACCCATTTTGTCTCCGCTTCCCCCTGGTCGGAAGACGGGTTCGGGAACTTCGGGACAGTCGCCCAATCCACCTCTTTCATTTTGCCATCGTATTTGCTGAGAGGATACATGGTGATGCCTTTGGTAAGCTGCCGCACAGCGTCCTTGTCTGCTTCGTCGTCTTTGGTGAACACGCGGGGGATCACGACGCCCATCGCCGTGGTGGAGCGAAAGACCGCCGTGATGCCGTCAGGTGTCTTTCCCTTCCAATCCGGGCCGGCCAGCAGGTAGAACCCCGGCTTGGTGCCGTACATCTTGCCGAGCGAGGCAAAACCATCCGTGCGCTGGTCGCACACCTGGTACACCCAGAAACGGTCGCCAAAATCCGGCACCTGGATCACCACCGGCTCATCTTCGAGGGAAAGGATGCCGAAGCCGTAGATCACGTCCTGGTTCGGGCAGGCCACCAGCCGTTCCTGCGGCTCGACGTAATCATGCAGCATGCAGAGCGAATTCGGCGGCGCCACCGGCACGATGCCGCCCATCAAACCCGGCTCCGGCACCTGTTTCATGATGATGCGGCGATTGTGCATGTTGGCGAGCGGCCAGCCCCAGAAATAGGCATAGCGCCCCACCTGCTCCACATACGCCTCCGTCATGCGCGTCCCGGCCACGGGCCCCCGGAAGCTTGAAGTGCTTTCCATCTTGCACTCCGGCCCGCAGCATTGTGAAGACGATTTCTGGAAACAACTGCATCCGCTTAGGGCGATGACAGACGAAAGCAGAACCGCGCTGGCGATTTGATTTATAGTTCTCATAGTTGGTTTCCTTTCTTACTTACTTACTTCCTCAAAATCTGGCAGCTTCCAGCTTCTATCCAGGTAAGGTTGCAACGGCCCGTACAGCCGGAAATAGGCAAACCATGCCTTGCCTGGATTGGTTTGCAGCCAGTTTTTTTCATAGCCGGGCGGAGCACTCGGCCCGACATAAAGATCCACGGAACCGTCCGGATTTTTTCGCAGGCCTTCATCACGCGACGAGATGTCGGCATTCTGCGTTTGGTTATCAATGCCCACGCGGTCGTACGTGTCATAAACCGTCAGCGACCAAAATTGTTTGGCCGGCGGATTCGGCGGGACATGGAGCAGGTATGTTTTGCCGCCATCGAACCAATGGTTGTTTTTGTCCTTGTATGCACCCAGGTACGCCTGCCCGATGCCGGGCGTCGTGCTGACCATGCCCTTCGACGATGTGACTGCTTCATAGAAATAATCGCAACGCTCATCTAGTTCGCTGTAATTTTTCTTTTCCTGGCCCGGGTCGAACATGATCACGTAAGCCCATTTGGAATCCGGCCGGTAATAGGAATTGGGAAAGCGTTTCGCATAGGAAATATTCATCGCCATCAATTCACCGGCGAGCGCGCCCTCCGTGAGTAATTTCGTTTCGCGTTCATCCGGATGAAATTCCACGCCTTTCTCGATGCCCAGCGGCGTGAGCATGGCGGTCATCATCCGGTCGCGTTCTTCGACCGGCTCCTGTTGCATGATGCCGTCGAGGCTCTCCCAAAACGCCATGCCCCGGGGCTGGACCTGCGACCATTTTTTCCCTTCCGGATGCACCACCCGGTGCCCCGGCGGGTTGTCCCGATCGGCGTACGGGTAAATCTTGAAACTATCCAGTGCCGCCTTGAGTTTGTCCTCGCCCGGTTCCAAAACGCGAATGCCGATAAAGACATTGTTACCCCGGGAACGCACCACATAGTACCCGTTCGTTTCCGGGGGTTCCTGTCCCGGCCCCACCAGGAGATATTTTCCGCCCTGACCCTTGTCCGGCCCGGCCTGTCCCAGGTCAGCCACAGGACGTTGCCAGAAATCCAGCACCATGCCGCCGTAAGCGCCGGCGGGCTGGTCAATGATGATGGGCCCTTTTTCCAGGTTGGCAAATGTGATGATATAGGGTGTCGTAAAATTGGCCGTAAGAATGCCCAGCTTGTCCTTGTAATTATTGTAAAGCACCAAATCACCCGGCCCGGCTCCGAACACATTTTCATGCGCCTTCTTCCATTCGTTCATGGCCACAATCGGCGTGGCCCAAATATAAGCCTGGCACGCGCGTTGAAAATCCATCTCATCATAGATTTTTGTTTCCACATCGGCATTGGCCGGCAAGCCCATCGTCAGGTCAACCTTGCCGAAAGGCGTGTCCCTGGTGGTTTTTTCCTGGGCGCACACCGATGAAACAGCCAACGCGCCGAGGAGAGTAATGCTGATGATTTTCATATCATTCACTTTTTTATTCATGATTGAAATGTTTACTTCACCTTCACCACATCATCCGGTTTCCACGTCTGGTCGAAGAACGCCTGCTTGGGACTGTAGAGACGCAACAGGATAAAATATCCCTGGTCGGGAACCGTTCTTAGCCAATTCCCTTCCTTGCCTGGAGGGGCGCTCGGCCCGAAATAAAGATCATACGAGCCATCGGCATTCGCCGCCGGTTTATCCATGGAATTGAGCGATGGAAAGGGCTGGCCGTTGTCGAGTCCTGAAGCCGTCGCGGAATTGTAGACAGTGACCGACCAAAAATTGGCCGCGGGAATATTGGGAGGAAGGTGCAGCATATAATTATCACTGCCATCCAAAAAGTTGCCGTCTGCATCCCGCCAGGTGGAGGGATATTTTGCGCCTTTTTCGACCATATCGCGCACCATGCCGGGACTGGTGGAATAGGCGGAAGTGAAGTAAGAAATCCTTTGGTCGAGATTCGCAAACGTCCCGCTGGCCTCGAACAGGGGGTTCTGGCCCGCGAAGACATTGGCCCACTGGCGGTCAGGGTAATACTTGCCCCCCGGTTGGTACACCAATCCGTAATTGACAACAACCTTGCTCATCTTAAAAGCAGTCTTGGCTGCCTGGTCGAGCAGCTCGCGCTGGCGGGCCGTGGGTTCAAACGGTTCTCCTTTCTTGATGCCGATGCCGGCCATCATGCCCCGCCAGTCCATGTCCATCGGGTCAACCGCTTCCTCCTGCACGAACCGGTTCAGCAAATCAAAGTACGTGCCATCCCCGGGGAACAGCAGGTTCGCCGGCGTGGTTGAGCCGTCAGGAAATTCCATCGCTTTGGCCGAGTCCTCTTTGCCCAGCGGATAAATGCGTGTGCTCATAATGGCATCGTCCGGCGGGGCAAGGTTTTTAGGATCGGTAAAGAATCCCCGGTAAAAGACAAACACATTATACGTGCGCGAGTGATACACATAGTACCCATCGGGCACATCGCCGGTATAATCCGGTGGCAGCACGAGATATTTACCGCCCTTGCCGGCGTCCGGCCCGGGGAACCCGATATCGCCGGAGTTGGTGACGCCGTCAATGACCGGGCCCATCAGCGGCCGTTGGAAAAAATCATCCAGGATGCCCTGCATTTTAGGAGGCACTTCCACGACGATGGGGCCGTCCTTGACGTTGACATAGCCCATGGCGTAGATGCAATCGGAGTTGGGCGTAGTCACTTGCGTCTTCGCATTCAAGCGTTCTTTCCAGACCGGCAACACATTGTAGCCCGCTCCATAGACGCGCTCGGAACCCTCCTTCATCGCATACATATTGATGGCGGGCAGCGACCAGAGATAAACCTGCACCGCGCGCTGATAGAACAGTTCGTCGCTCAGCATCTGCGCGGTGTCTGGCGTGGGAAAACCGTTTTGAATGGCGCATCGGCAAACGCAGCCCGGCTGGCGTCAGGACTGGATGCGCCGGAACTGCTGCATTGGCCTCCGGACGTGGTAACGCAGCCGGAAGTAACCAGCAGGAGTGCGGTCAAAACAGAAGCTGCGGCGACGATAGTGGATGTTACGAGTTTTGTTTTCATAGTTAATTGCCTTTCACCTGTTAACCGAATGAAACCATCCTGCCGCCACCGGCAGGGCTCTCTTGTCCTTTGCAAAGAGCGATTGCCCCACTTTTTCACAAATCTTGGGAATGGTCAACGTTAAGGAAACTGCGGCAAAAACAATTTTCCCTTGGTTCGGTTATGTGAATCTACGCGCCAACCCTCTAGTTTTTTCGCCATAGCGTTAGAGAAGGAAGGCTTGCCGCGCCGACTTGTCACGTCGAAGCCTGGCGAAGACGGAAGTCCCACTTCATCGAACGAAAGGCGGGCTTACCATGCCGTAGTCCCGCTTCATCGGATAAAGGGCGGGCGTGCCGCGCCGTAGTCCCGCTTCGCGGGACGTAGGCGGGTGAACAACTAGGAGTCAAGTTTCTGTTCCGGCATTGGAATTCTATGATAAAATGCCCGTTGGTTCTTTGACATACGTAGTTGTGAGATGTGGTAGGACCGTGCTCCTGCATGGCCGTCTGCTTGCGCAGCAAGTCCAATTGAAAGCCCCGGGTTTTTAACCCGGGGTAAAAGGCAAAAACTACACTTCCATATCCGCGCCCTTGTCAAGCCGTAGCATTAGCGAAGGCGGAAGCGGGCGAGTCCGCGAGCGTATCGGTCAGTCAAAAATCAACCTAAATCAACCCTCCAGACCAAAAAACAAAGTGAATCCAAACCAAAACAAACCGAAAATGGCTCTGTGGTCTCTATGCCTCTGTGGCTAACCAAAGTGGAAACAAACGCCCGCAAGGCTAGGCAAGCCTAGGCAAGGGCAGGCAAGCCTATGCAAGCCCCCCCCGGGGGGCCGGAGCAGCGAGCTCGGAGATTGCGCTCTACATTATTTTGCCTGGCGAAAATCCGCGTAATCCGCGGTTCCGGAAGGTTCACCACGTTTCACGTGGCTACGGAAGCCTACGGAAGGGGGCCCCGGGTAGCTGTCTCGGAAAATTCCGTTCATTTTGTTCATTCTGTCAAAATGAACTTAACACAAAATTGACAAGTCCCCTGCCCTGCGACACTCTGGCCCTATGTCGAAATCCGCTTTAGGACGCGGCCTCGGCGCTTTAATGGGGACTCCTCTGCCCCCGGCTGCGCCGGGAACCCCGTCCGCCCAGCCCGCCGCTCCCGCCGTCGCCGACACGCGTGAGCGCGTGCAAAACGTGCCGTTGAGCCGCATCCGTCCCTCGGCCCTGCAACCGCGTAAACAATTTTCCGAGGAATCCTTGAAAGAACTCGCCGATTCGATTCGCGAACAAGGCATCGTTCAGCCCTTGATTGTCCGCCCCCGCGGCGAATTCTTTGAACTCATCGCCGGGGAACGCCGCTGGCGCGCTTCGCAGCTCCTCAACCTTCCCGAAGTGCCCATCATCGCCCGTGAAGCCGATGATCGCACCGTCCTGGAACTGGCGCTCATCGAAAACCTCCAGCGCGAAAATCTCAATGCCATCGAAGAAGCCCAGGGCTACGCACAACTCGCCGGGCAATTTAACCTGACGCAGGAAGAGATTTCCACCAAGGTTGGCAAAAGCCGCGCGGTGGTCGCCAATGCGCTTCGCCTTTTGAAGTTACCGCAGACCGTCCAAAATCTGGTGCGCGAAGGCCAGCTTTCCGTCGGCCACGCCAAAGTTATCCTGAGCCTGCCGGACGACAAACTCCAGGCCCTCGCCGCCGAGCGCATCCTCAAGGAATCGCTCAACGTCCGCCAAACTGAGGGATTGATTGCTAAACTGCAAACACCCGCTGGAAAAGAAAAAGCCGGCGCCGAAAAAGCAGCGGCCATTAAAATCAGCAACCCGCACGTGTCGGATTTGGAAGCCCGTTTGCGCGAGATGTTTGCCACCAAAGTGAAATTGAACTATGTCGAAGGAAAAGGTTCGCTCGAAATTTCTTTTTTTAGCAACGCGGAGCTGGAGCGGATCCTGCAAATTTTAGGTGTTTCGTCATGATACTTGAAGTAGTCAAATACGGCCGGCCGGTCCTGCGCCAAAAAGGCGAGCGTATCGAAAAGCTCACGCCGGAAATCAAACAGCTCATTGAAGATATGTTTGAGACGATGCACGAGCGCCACGGCGTCGGCCTGGCCGCGCAACAGGTCGGCCGGGCGTTGCAATTGACGGTAATTGATGTGACCGGCGCCAAGGACCGCCCCTCCACGCTGGAGTTGAAAGGCAAGCCGGCAGACGTCGAAGCGTTCATGCCGCTCGTTTTAATCAATCCCGAAATCAAGCCCTTCGGCGACCCCGCGAAACAAGGCGAAGGCTGCCTGAGCTTTCCGGAAATTTTCTCGGACATTACGCGCCCGGAATTTGTGGATGTGAAAGCCCTGGACAAAGATTTTAAGCCGATTGAATTTCGCGCCGGCGGCCTGCTCTCGCGCGCCGTGCAGCACGAAGTGGATCACCTGAATGGCATCCTCTTCATTGATCGCATGGACAAGAAAGCGAAAGCCGAATTGCAGGACGAACTGGACTTGCTCCAGATCGAGACCAAGGCCGGGATGCAAAAGAAATAATTGCCGGGGCGAAGCTTTCGGGAACTTTTTCCCGGTTTTCGGCTCCAATTTTTAGATTTGTCTGCTGGCAAAAATCCGGTGATTGGACTAGATTGGCAGTGGCCCAATGAAAAGGCATATAACACAGAAGTGTTTGGGCATAACGATTCTGTCGCTGATGCTCACGGTATCGTCCATGGCCACCGACTCCGGCCCGCCACCGCTCGTGGATCCTCCCGACACCAACACCAATGACCTAGTCAATCTCGATACCAATAGCCCGGCTTCACAGATAACGAACAGCGTTGCGGTAGCAGTATCGCCGGTAGTCCTGCCGTCCAATATCAATCCCTCCAGCGCGCTCGGACAGGTCGTGCGCATGTTGCAATCAGGAGTGGATGAGAGTGTTATCCTGGCCTACATCTACAATTCCAACGTACCGTTCAGCCTGAATTCCGACCAAATCATTTACTTGAACGATTTGGGAGCATCTTCCACCGTTGTCACCACGATGATCCAGCACGACCAGCAATTGGGCGTTGCAATGAATCCCCAGCCAAGTCCGCCACCACAGGGAATGGAACCTTCGGGACCGCCTCCGGACGTGGCCGGTCAGCCACCCGATACCACGCAACCGCCTCCCGATGATACTAACCCGCCTCCAGACATTGACGAGAGCTCCTTTTACGGCGCGCTGGCGCCTTACGGTGTTTGGGTGAGTCTTCCTGGTTATGGACTTTGCTGGCAGCCATGCGCCGGTTTTTATACACCCGGTTGGACACCCTATTGCACCCAGGGCCAGTGGGTCTATTCCAATTGCGGCTGGTATTGGATGTCCCGTTATTCCTGGGGCTGGTGCACGTTCCATTATGGCCGTTGGTTTTGCGATGCACACCATGGCTGGTGTTGGTATCCCGGTACCACCTGGGCGCCTGCGTGGGTTTGCTGGCGCAACTCAGGCAATTATTGCGGCTGGGCTCCCTTGCCACCTCACTGCGACTACAGTCAAGGCAAAGGGCTGGTGTTTAACGGCACGGTTGCTCCGGTTGGTTTCAATTTTGGCCTGAGTGCAAATCAATATACCTTCGTGCCCACCCGCAATTTGACCATGGCCCATCCTGACCGTTTTCGTCTCGCGCCTGCCCAGGCATCGGATGTTTTCAACCAGACGAAAGTCGAGAACGGGATCAATATAAATAACCACACCTTCATCAATGAAGGTGTTCCCGCGAAACAGGTTGCCACGGCGGCAGGCCGGCCGGTTCCGACTTATAACATCCAACCGCAGCGCGGGATGACTGGGAACGGCACGCGCGGCGAACAAGTGCAGGCCGATGGCCAGACGCTGGTCGTAACTCGTCCGATCTTTAATGCCCAGGCGCCCAAAACGCTGAACCAGGGCATCAAGCCCGTTTTGGCTGAATCGCAACATACCGCACCACCCGCAACATTGATGGTTTATCCGAACCACAACGCGAGCCGGTACAACCGGCAGGATAATTATACTTACCAATACTCGGGTAATGCGAACGGCCAGATAACACGCGTAATGAGCCCGGGTACGCCAGGCCCGAATGTGGCGAATCCGCCTGGGCACACCTACTGGACGGCCCAGCCAGCCACTCCCGCGCCGGCTTATAATGATTCCCGCTACATGCCTCCACGTCTTGAAGGACAGACATCCGCGCAGACCCCGCAACCGTATCAGCCATCAGAATATGGCCAGCCATACCAGGCTGGAAGTGCAGTCGCGCCTTCGCGCGCAGAATCATACGTGCCAAATAATTCCAGTTACGTCGCACCTGCTCCTCGAACGTATTCCGCTCCAGCTTATCCGGTTTATAGCACTCCCGTCATGCCGGGGCCGGCGGTTTCAGGCTATTCTTCATTCGGCGCTGCCCGGGGACATTGAACTCACTGGCCGTTTTTGCTTTTGCAATGTGACCGTGGCGGGCAAAATGCGGCATGGGCATCTCCCTTCGGCAATTCGAGCAAATGAAAGAGCGCATGGGCGGCAAGACCCGCAAAGCTGCGCCGGTTTTTGCTCCGTCGCAGGGACAAATCGCTTTGCAGGGAATTATCCTGGGCATTGACCCGTCGCTGCGCGGCACGGGCTTTGGCATTATCCAAATCGCTAATCCACATCCCCGCACACTGGCGCACGGAACGATTTCCTGCCCGCGAACCTGGGAGCGCTCGCGCTGCCTGGCAAAAATTTCGGAGATGTTGCGCGCTGAAGTCCAAAAACACCAGCCCACCGTGTGTGTGGTGGAAGGCATCTTCTACGCGCAAAACCTGCAAACGGCCATGATTATGGGCGAGGCCCGGGGCGCTGCCCTGGCCGCCATCGCTGAACGGGGAATTGAGATTTACGAAATTGCCCCGCGTAAAGTGAAGCAGGCGGTGGTTGGTTATGGCGCGGCCCAAAAATCAGCCGTCGCAAAAATGGTCCAGCGTCTGTTGAACCTGCCCGCGCCGCCTGAGCCTGACGCCGCCGATGCCCTGGCACTGGCCTTGACCCATGCCCGGGAAAATTCGCGCTACAACCTGACTCCGCCCAAACGAATCTGATGATTACTTTTCTCCATGGTAAACTGGTCGAAGCGTTGCCCACGCAGGCCGTTGTCGACGTCAATGGCGTTGGCTACGAGGTGTTAATTCCTTTGTCGTCGTTCGATAAACTGCCGGGCCCGGGCGGAGAAGTAAAATTGCTTACGCAACTTGTTGTGCGTGAAGACGCGCATACGCTTTACGGTTTTATGTCGGTGGCGGAACGCGATTTATTCCGATTATTAATCAACACCGTGTCCGGCATTGGGCCGAAAATCGCGCTAAATATTTTGAGCGGCATCTCCACAACTGCCTTTCGCGGGGCTATTGCCAATGGCGATGTGAAATCACTTTCGCAAATCTCCGGCGTCGGCAAGAAAACCGCCGAACGAATGGTGGTCGAGTTGCGTGACAAAGTCGGCGCCGCCGGGGCATGGGAAGCCGCCAGCGCGCAACGGGCCCTCTCGCCGGACGACCAAAAAATCAACGACGCCGTGCTCGCGCTCATGGCGCTGGGCTTCAAACAGATCGACGCGCACGACGCGGTACGCTCCGCTCAGGCCATGCTGGGGCCAAAGGCAACGGTTGAAGATTTGGTGCGAACATGCTTGAAAAAGGGAGCATGATGGCCGCCTCCAATTCGAAATCCGGCGTAGTTATTCCCCATCAGGCCAAATGGTATCAACGGCTGGCCGCGGCGCTGGTGGTCTTCCTCCTTCGCACCGTGGCAAAGACGGTTCGTTTCCATAAGGACGATCGCACTGGTTATTTTGACGGAGGTCCCGCCCCCAAAATGATTTTTGCCATTTGGCACAACCGCCTTTCGTTCTCGGCGATTCTTTATGAACGCTACGTTCAAAAGTTCGCGCCGGAACGACGCATGGCCGCCATGGTCAGCGCCAGTCGGGACGGCGGCCTGTTGGCAAAAATCATGGAAGGTTTTGGGCTTGAACCGGTGCGCGGCTCATCGTCGCGCCGCGGCGGGCAGGCTCTCGTGGAACTGACCACGTGCGCCGAGCGCGGTTTAGATTTGGCCCTCACCCCCGATGGGCCGCGCGGACCTTGCTACGAGATACAGGAAGGCGTGATTACCACCGCGCAACTTACGGGCCTGCCCATCATACCGGTTTCCTATCATTTAAGCTGGAAAATCCGGGTGAACAGCTGGGACAAATTCCAGATTCCCCTGCCCTTTGCGCGCTGTGACGTGATTATGGAGAAACCATTGTCCATCCCGCGCGAAATCACCGATGAACAACGAGAAGCGTACCGAAAGCAATTGGAGCAATCACTCCGGGAAATCACGCACGATTGAATTTTTCTTGATTAATCATTTGATTGACCGAGTTTTGTAAAAATGAATTGGCCCTCTAAAACAACCGCCAGGTCGAATGCCTCGATGACCGAAAGTCCGTTGCGTGACTTGGAGGTTTTAATCCGGTCCCATGCACCGCTCGTGGCCGTGGAAAGCAACGAAGAGCCTCAGGTTGTGAAAATGGTGCGGGAGATTGCCCGGAAGCTGCAGCTCAAGGCCTTTCGCTGGACGGCCACCGAAGGGTTGCAGGCGTTTGACCAGATGGACCAGCCATTGCAGCCGGTGCAAAAGTCCATAGACGTTCTCAATTTTATCAAAACACAGGCGCATAGCTGCCTAATCGTGCTCCTGGATTTTCATCCGTTCCTGGAAGACACCCTGCATGTCCGCAGCCTTAAAGACATCGCCCTTTCCTATGAAAAGCATTATTCGACGGTCGTGATGGTAGGCTATGTCGTACGCGTGCCGGTGGAACTGCGGCCGTTCACAAGCAATTTCACGTTTCCCCTGCCCTCGTCCGGAGAATTGCGCCAAATCGTCCACGAAGTGGCCGCCGAATGGGGGGCGGCGAACGGCAACCGCGACGTCCAAACTACAAATAAAACACTTGATTTGCTCGTGCGCAACCTCGCCGGCTTGACGGCTACTGACGCGCGCCGGCTCGCGCTCAAGGCCATCAACGATAACGGCGTCATTTCCGATTCCGACATGCCCGAAGTCATGCGCGCGAAATATGAGTTGTTAGGGCACGACTCGGTTTTGTCCTTTGAGAATGAAACGGCGCGATTCGGGGAAATCGGGGGGCTGAGACGTTTGCGAAACTGGCTGGAACTGCGAAAAAGCTTTTTCTCCCAGGAAGGGCCGGAAGAATTAGATCCGCCGCGCGGCATTTTGTTGCTGGGTGTCCAGGGCTGCGGAAAAAGCCTGGCAGCGAAGGCTGCGGCGGGAATTTTTGGCGCGCCACTGCTGCGCCTGGATTTCGGTGTTCTCTACGACAAGTATTACGGCGAGACCGAACGCAATTTGCGCAAGGCGCTCGACACGGCGGAAGTGATGTCGCCCTGCGTCCTTTGGATGGATGAAATCGAAAAAGGCATCGCGGTGCAGTCGGACGACGACGGCCTTTCGCGGCGCATCTTGGGAACATTGCTCACGTGGATGTCTGAGAAGAGCCGGCCGGTTTTTTTGGTCGCCACGGCCAACGATATTATGCGGCTGCCGCCTGAAATCCTGCGCAAAGGGCGATTCGACGAAATTTTCTTCGTGGATTTGCCGTCAGTGGAGAACCGCCATGATATTTGGAGCATTCACCTTTCCAAACGACATCTCGACCCGACGACGTTTAATTTAGACTTCCTGATTGAAGCGACTGAAGGTTTTTCCGGCTCGGAAATCGAGCAGGCGATTGTGTCCGCGATGTACGCGGCACATGCACAAGGCCATACAGTTTCAGAGAAGGATTTGATCGCTGAAATCAAGCAGACCAAGCCGCTCTCGGTCGTCATGGCGGAAAAGGTCGAAGAACTCCGGGAATGGGCGGCCAAACGAACCGTGCCGTGCGATTGATTTAACGATGATTGCGCGCGTCAGCCTGGAAATCGCGTTGCGGAAGGAATTTGATTATTCGATTCCGCCGGGCTTAATCGGGCAAATCGAAATCGGCACCCGCGTGCAGGCCCCCTTCGGCGCGCGAAAAATTTTCGGGACCGTCACAGCGCTCGCGGAAGAATCAGCCCATACCAACCTCAAACCGATTTTGCGCATCGTCGGGACGCAAACGCTGGTCACGCCCAAAATTCTTAAGCTGGCACGCTGGATTGGGGATTACTATTGCTGCGCCCCGGAGATCGCGCTGAAAAGCGTGCTGCCGGAAGTCGTCCGCAAAAAAGAAGAAGGCTGGAAAAAACAACTATTTGTTCGAGCTCTCCCATCGGCAGGCGAATTTCCAAAGCTGCCTAAGCGACAAGAGGAAGTCTGGAACATTATTGAAGAACGCCGCGAAATGCCGCTGGCCGAACTGCTCGAACTGGCCGAAACGACCGCCGCCACGATTCGCAAACTCGAAGACCGCGGGCTTCTCGAGATTACTTCTGAAATCTCCGAGCGCGACCCATATGCGCGGGAACATATTTTGCCCACGCAGCCGCTATCCTTAAACGAAGCCCAGGCCAGGGCGCTGGTGGCGGTTACCAAAGAAATTACTGCGCGGGGCGAGGTAAAAAAAGAGGAGGCAAAGGCTTCGGTTTTTCTGCTCCATGGTGTCACGGGTTCGGGTAAAACAGAAATTTATCTCCAGGCCATTGCTCATGCGCTGGAACAGGGCAAAGGCGCGATTGTCCTCGTGCCGGAAATTTCACTCACGCCACAGACAGTTGAGCGATTCAAAGCGCGATTTAGCTCCGGCAAATTGCAAACACTCGTAGCTGTGCTCCATTCCCATTTAAGCGCGGGCGAGCGGCATGACGAATGGCACAAGATACGTCAGGGCCGCGCGCGTATCGTTATCGGGGCGCGCTCAGCAATCTTTGCGCCGGTAGATTCCGTAGGCCTCATCATCGTGGACGAGGAGCACGAGCAGACTTACAAGCAGGAGGAAGCGCCACGTTACCACGCCCGGGACGTCGCCATTATGCGTGGGCAAATGGAAAACGCCGTCGTCCTGCTCGGCTCAGCCACGCCCTCCATGGAAAGCTATTTCAATGCAAAAAAGGGAAAATATGCGTTGCTCGAGCTTCCTGAGCGCGTGGACGACCAAAAAATGCCACGAGTTCGCGTTGTGGATATGCGGCAAGCCGGGGCGAAGGAAAAAGGTAATCTGATTTTCTCGCCGCAACTCAAGGAGGCCATTCACCAGCGCCTCGAAAAGCAGGAGCAAACTATTTTATTTTTAAACCGGCGCGGCTGGGCCACGGCGTTGCAATGCCCCCTGTGCGGCTTCGTAGCCGAATGCCCCAATTGCAGTATCTCCATGACTTATCATCGCATGGAACAAAAGCTGGCCTGCCATATTTGCGGGGAAATCCAAAAAGTTCCCATGGTTTGTCCAAACAACAAGTGCCGCAATCCGGCGATCCGTTTTTCCGGCACAGGCACGCAACGCGTCGAAGAAACTCTGGCCAAACTATTTCCGAAGGCGCGCGTGCGACGGATGGATTCAGACACGATGAAGCGAAAGGACGATTACCGCAAAACTCTTGGCGATTTTCGGTCAGGCCGAATTGATATCCTGGTAGGCACACAAATGATAGCCAAGGGCCTGCATTTTCCGAATGTCACACTGGTGGGCATTATTCATGCGGATTCGGCCCTGCATCAACCGGACTTCCGCTCGGGAGAGAGAACGTTCCAGCTGCTCACACAGGTTTCCGGTCGCGCCGGTCGTGGAGATGTAGAAGGTGAAGTTTTCGTCCAGGCATTCACGCCGTTTCATCCCGCGATTCAATACGCCCGTCGCCACGACTTCACCGGATTTTACGAGCAGGAAATCGAATTTCGCGAGCAGTTGAAATATCCGCCGGCATCGCGCGTGGCGCTGCTCACGCTGAAAGGGCGCAACGAGGACAAAGTGAAATTTTCGGCGGACTATCTGAAACGCGAACTCGAAAAAGTTTTAGGCGAATTCAAAGACCTCATTTTTGCCGGGCCGGCGCCTGCACCATTGCTGAAAGCGGAAAGTTTTTATCGCCATCAAATCATGTTGCGGACCCGTGCGATGAGCAAACTGAGCCAAACCCTGGCCAGGATCGTTCCCTATGTCGCTCTGCCCGAAGATGTAACGCTTTCAGTGGACATTGATCCGGTAAATTTGTCCTGAGTTTGAGTTCCAACCTCAGCTTGTTCTATTTGCGTCCAAAAATATCCCGCAACCCAAATTTTACTTAAAAGTTACAAACGTAACTTGTTCACCATGCTGTTTTTCGCCAGAAAAGTATTGTGAACAATTGCAGTTATAAAAGCGAGGATCGCATTGTTTTCATTGATTAAAATCGCTTTTACAGCATTTCCCGATTAAGAAAATTTAGTGAATAACCTGTTCATATCAATTCATTGTAGGAATTAAAAAATTTGCTATGATGTCTACAGTTCATTGAAAGAACGAAGCGGACGGTAGCAGTTGAAAGATTGAGACTGAACGTTTCCAGGATAATCCCGGGTGACCGGGGAAAAGTCAGGTTAGGTTGGTTGGCCTGGCTCCTCTTAAAACGGCCGAAAGGCAGGCAGCGGAGGCAAAATTCACCGGTTCCTCTGGTGCGTTCGCGCGCGCCAAATGCGAATGGGGGATCGGCGGTGAGGGGCGATGAGAAACCGCTCCGAGTCGAGTGAAGTAGTTCAGGCAGGTTTCGAGCCTGGATGAATCGCAGTTGCCAAAACAGGCTTTGGTTGCTACTGCGTATCAACACGGTGTGTGCGTCTCGGCGGAATTCAAAATAAAAAGTGAGTCCGCCAAATTAAAAACGCTGAAAAGCGAACAAAAAGAGTGCATGCAACGGGAAGGACACGATGGCTGGGCAGGCCGCGTGAAAAAACTTCCGAAGGCCGGCGATGTTAAAAACGGCACCGCTGGACTGTGAGAAAAAGCAATCTATGAGTGAAGAGGCGAGACCCGTGGCATCGGGCGAACGCGCCGCCAAAAGCGGTGGCTGACCCGGGGCCAGACGGTTAAGACGCGAAAGAAAATCGCAGGCGTGTCTTGACCTGGTTCGCAGGCTGGTGGCGCAACCATCAGTTGAAGCGAGCTGAAAAGCCTCACTTGAAATTCAGTGTCCGAAAGGCACTGGACGGCCCTGCTACGAGGCCGAAACTCCGCTTGCCGTGGAGAATAGCGTCGGGAAACTGGCAGCCCCCGCGAGGGTGAGCGTCTAATGCCGGTCCGGGAAAGAGAGAGTGACGAACTCCCATTCCCCATTTGTCCCTGCTCGACCGAAAGGTTGGGCGGGGACTTAATGTTTTTAGGATATAGATCCCCTGCTCTGCTTCGCGGTGATTTAATTTTCGAGGAAAGATTTATCCTCCCGCCGCCTGCCCTACACCTGTTCCCGGTTCAGTTTGGCTCTTGGCGTCGAGCAGCTCAGCAATCTTGTTTTTATCGAGGCCGGAAACCTCTATTGCCACTTCGCGCACCGTTTTGCCCGTCTCGTAAGCGGTCTTGGCGATCTTAGCAGCCTTGTCGTATCCAATCACTGGCGCCAGCGCCGTACACATCGCCAGGCTTTGCTCGATATTGCCCTCGCATTTCTGCACATCGGCTTCCAAGCCCGAAACACAGCGCCGGGCAAAAACCCGGCTCGCGCTGGTGAGCAATTCAATGGACTGAAGCAAATTATGCGCGGCTACCGGCATCATCGTATTCAGTTCAAAGCATCCGTACGTGCCGGAAAAAGTGACCGCCGCATCGTTTCCAATGACCTGCGCGCCCACCTGGATGACCATCTCGCACATCACCGGATTCACTTTGCCCGGCATGATGGACGAACCGGGCTGTGTCGCAGGCAACCTGATTTCGCCCAAACCACAGCGCGGGCCCGACCCAAGCCAGCGAATATCGTTGGCGATCTTAATTAGGCTCACCGCGACGGTTTTCAGCGCGCCGCTCGCTTCCACCAGCGCGTCAATTGTGCCCTGCGCTTCAAAATGGTTTGGCGCTTCGCGCAGGGTCAATTTTGCCTCGCGCGCGATTCCTTCAATCGTCCGGCGTGAGAATTCCAAATGCGTATTAATGCCGGTGCCCACCGCCGTCCCCCCCAATGGCAGTTCGCAGAGATGCTTCTCCAGCGAATGCATGCGCGCGATGCCATGTTCCACCTGGCTGGCGTAGCCGCTGAACTCCTGCCCCAGCCGGATAGGCGTCGCGTCCTGCAAATGGGTTCGGCCAATCTTCAAGACAGCGTCAAATTCCCTGGCCTTCTTATCGAGCGCTTTGTGCAGTTCTTCCAGCGCCGGAATCAAGTGATGCACGATGCCGTCCAGCGCGGCCAAATGAATCGCCGTGGGGATGACGTCATTGGACGATTGGCCACGGTTAACATGGTCGTTGGGATGGATGCTCTTATCGCCACGTTTGCCGCCGGAAATCTCGCAGGCGCGATTGGCCACCACTTCATTGACGTTCATGTTCGTCGAAGTGCCCGAGCCGGTCTGAAAAATATCCACGACGAACTGCGCGTCCAGTTTCCCGTCAATCACTTCCTGCGCGGCCTGTTGGACAGCCTTGGAAGTGTCTTGCGGCAGCAAATCAAGCGACGTATTCGCGATAGCGGCGTGCTTTTTAATCAGGCCAAGGGCGCGGATGAATTGCCGGGAGAAACGCAAATTACTGATGGGGAAATTTTCCACGGCACGGGCCGTTTGCGCGCCGTAATAGGCGTCCGCCGGCACTTGCATTTGTCCCATGGAATCGGATTCAGTTCGGAAATTGTTACTCATGAAAGGACATTTTATGCCGGCGACCAAAAATTTCCAGAAAACAAATCATTTGAATTTGCGTTAAAACAGGCGAAGTTGAATTGGAGGAGGATTGTCATGGTAAAGGAGCTACTAAAAGCATTCGTTTTAACCGTTCCAATGGCCGCGTTATTGTTATGCTCGGGGTGCATCGGGCCGCAATACTCCGACCAGGAGATAGTCGTTAATGGCAGACAACCACCCCGGATTCTTGGCCCGCGGGACCCGGCCATTGCCGCCAATCTCACCACCAACTTTTGGGCCAGCCAGCCGTTTCTAGGCAGTGCCGCTGAGGTCGGCACCACCCTATTTAAATCCGCGGGCATCCAGGGTTGGAAGGATTATCACATGGATGCCGTAGCCACCGGCGTCGCGCTTCGGCACGAATTCACCTCCGGCCCTTATTTGACCCTGGACATGCGGCTGCAATCATTGACCGTCAATCATGTTGCCGTCCGGTTCCATGGAACGAATTACATGCGGGTGGTCACATTCCTTGGCAAGGTTTCCGTCGGCCCTCTCGTTTATGAGGAAACGAATCCAGTGGTCGCCGCTCATGGCAAGCTGGTTTGGAATCGGGATGGCTGGTTTGAAATCCATCCGCAGGAAACCGGCGACGTCGGGCTGGTAGTCCCGGCCCTGAATGGACAAAACCTGTCGACTGTTTGGTAAAAATTTACGATGCGCCGAGCGACCGCCGCATTTTTACCGCGTTCCGGATTTTTGGCTGCACGTCCGGCACTGCCGGCCCACGGGCTTGCGCAAAGGCGACAGGCGCGCGGAGCAGCAAGGTTCCCAGGCACAAATCAGCCAGCGGCAGAACTACATTGAAATTTTTGTTCATGTAACGGTGATGCAACAGGTGATGGCCATTGAGCCGGAAGAAAATGCCCGAACGTTCCACATGCCGTTTTTTCGGCAGATGCATGCACCAATGCATATATTCATAAGCGGCAAAATACAGCGTACAACTGAAGGCTGCGCCGCACAAAATGCCCCATCTATGGGAGAAAAAAGAACAGGCCACAAACGGCATTAATCCAATGAGCACAATTACCGGCCCATTCCACCATGCCATGGGAATAGTTTTTTTATCCGGTTCATGGATGAGATGATAAGTATGGTCGTATTTGAAAACGTGGTGATGGATGAGGGTATGGCGCTCGAACGGGTAACTAAAAAATTTCACGAAAAAAGAGCGATGCATGAAATAACGATGCAGCACCCATTCGAATAAAGAAGCATATGCGGTCGCAGCGACGGCACCGATAGCGCACCAAAAAAGAAACGTGGTCATAAATACGACTTTCGAAGACAGACGGAGCTGTTTTGCCTGAACTCAGCCGGTCTTTCGGCGGATAAAATCGCCTGTTTGCGGTTTCGTGCAAGTTTTATTTTCCTAAATATCAAATTATTTTGGGACGTCATCGGGAGACCTATGATGAGACAATTATAATTTCTACGATATGATGGGAGAAATCCGCCTGCCACCCCCCCTTCCGTAGCCTTCCGTAGGCTTCTGAGCGGGTAGCACCCGCGGGCCTATTTGGGAAAGGCGCGAAGGTATAGCTCTCCCTCACCCCGGCCCTCTCCCTAAGGAGAGGGTGAATGGCAGGGCCGAAGAACTACAATATCACGAACGACAGCCGAAAACCATCTATGTCAAAGAACGCCACTTGAAACGTGGCAAGCAG
>Ga0335083_10001724_pt1 | contig 29767 bp, 33 predicted proteins | sample Lox_Sample_42_FD_206716 | JGI IMG/M metagenome (GOLD analysis project Ga0335083, IMG submission 206716) | Soil microbial communities from Loxahatchee National Wildlife Refuge, Florida, United States - Lox_Sample_4.2 | ecosystem: Environmental > Terrestrial > Soil > Wetlands | place: USA...
CTGGAGCGCGAGGCCTTCGAGATGCTTTGACAAGCGGCCGCTGAGAACCGCTATCAACTGCCGTCCTGCAGGCAAGAATTATTTGCGGTTGGGCCGTTTTCCACTCTTGATCAAAGGGGTAGAGACGGGTAACTTGCAAAAGATTTCATAAGCGGGCCCCGAAATGGTGCGACGAGGGCGACGCAAATAAAAGGAGGCGGCATGAGCCAGAAAAAACCAGTCCTTTCGCGCAGGAATTTCCTGTTGAGCGTGGGCGCCAGCGGCGCGGCGGGCGCAGCGGCGATCGTCGCGAAGAATTCCGCGACTCCGACCGCGGCCGACAGCCAGGACAAGCGCGCGACCAGCGGCTACAAGGTCAGCGTGCACATCGAAAACTACTACCGCACCACCAAGGTCTAGGAGACGCGCCATGCTGCTCACCAGGAAAGCGAATGGAAGCGTCGCGTCCCAGTCGCGGCTTGCGCAGGGCTTGAACGGCGTCCTCGCGAAGACCATCGATCGCCGCACATTCCTCAAGCGCTCGGGCATCACCGCGGGCGCAGGCGCCGTGGCGGCCCAGATACCGTTCAGCATGATCGGCGAGGCGAAAGCCGCCGACGCGCCGGCCGGCAAGATCGAAGTCAAGCGCACGGTCTGCACGCACTGCTCGGTAGGCTGCGCGATCGACGCGCAAGTTCAGGACGGCGTCTGGATCCGCCAGGAGCCGGTATTCGATTCGCCGATCAACTTGGGCGCGCACTGCGCCAAAGGGGCTTCCATCCGCGAGCACGGCATCACGCACGACTCGCACCGCCTCAAGTACCCGATGAAGCTCGAGGGCGGCAAGTGGAAGAGAATTTCCTGGGATACCGCCTACGACGAAATTTCCAAGAAATTGCTGGCGATCAGGAACGACAAGGAAAAGGGCGGGCCGGATTCCCTCTTCGTGGTCGGCTCTTCGAAGCACAACAACGAGCAGTCCTACCTGCTGCGCAAGTGGGTGTCGCTCTGGGGCACCAACAACTGCGACCACCAGGCGCGCATCTGCCACTCCACCACCGTCGCCGGCGTGGCGCAGACCTGGGGCTACGGGGCGATGACCAACTCGTACAACGACGAACAGAATTCGAAGTGCCTGTTCTTCCTCGGCTCGAATGCGGCCGAAGCGCATCCGGTGTCGATGCTGCACACGTTGCACGCCAAGGAAAACGGCGCCAAAGTGATCGTCGCCGACCCGCGCTATACGCGTACCGCGGCGAAGGCCGACATTTACGTGCGCTTCCGTTCCGGCACCGACGTGCCGCTGCTGTTCGGCGTTCTGCACCACATCTTCAAGAACGGCTGGGAGGACAAGCAGTACATCCATGACCGCGTCTACGGCATGGAAGACGTGAAAAAGGAAGTGCTGGCCAAGTGGACGCCCGACAAGGTGACCGAGGCCACCGGATGCAGCGAGGCGGAGATCTACAACATCGCCAAGACGCTCGCCGAGAACCGCCCGGGCTTCATCATCTGGGCGATGGGCCAGACGCAGCACAACAATTCCAACGGCGTGGTGCGGGCCTCCAACATCCTGATGCTCGCGCTTGGCAACGTCGGCAAGACGGGCGGCGGCTGCAACATTTACCGCGGCCACGACAACGTGCAAGGCGCGACCGACATCGGCCCCAACCCCGACACGCTGCCGGGCTATTACCCGGTCGCGGTGCCGGGTTCCTGGGCGCACTGGTCGAAGGTGTGGAACGTCGATCTCGATTGGCTGAAGAAGCAATACGCTTCCGAGGCCCTCATGGCCAAGCCGGGCATGACGGTGTCGCGCTGGATCGACGGCGTGCTGCTCAAAGACGACACCATCGACCAGCCGAACAACCTGCGCGCGATCATCTACTGGGGCCATGCGCCCAACAGCCAGACGCGCGGCCTGGAAATGGTCAAGGCGATGGAAAAGCTCGACCTGATGGTGGTGGTCGACCCCTATCCGTCGGCCTCCGCCGCGATGTTCGCGATGGTGCGCAAGGACGGTGCCTACCTGCTGCCGGTGGCCACCCAGCTGGAGACCGAAGGCTCGGTGACGGCGTCCAACCGCTCGCTGCAGTGGCGCGAGAAGGTGATCGAGCCTCTGTTCGAGTCGCGCACCGACCACATGATCATGTACCAGCTGGCCGAGAAGCTCGGCTTCGCCAAGGAACTGATCGGGCAGAAGGGCGACGGCAAGCCCAACATCGCCCTGATCAAGACCAGGAACGGCATGGAACCCTCGATGGAGGACACGCTGCGCGAAATCAATCGCGGCACCTGGACCATCGGTTATACGGGACAGACGCCCGAGCGCATCCAGGCGCACATGAGGAACATGCACCTCTTCGACGTCAAGTCGCTGCGCTGCAAGGCCGGCAAGGACGCGAAGACCGGCTACGACATGACGGGTGATTACTATGGCCTGCCGTGGCCCTGCTACGGCACGGCGGCGATCAAGCACCCGGGCACGCCGAACCTGTATAACACGTCGAAGCACCCGATGGACGGGGGCCATACGTTCCGCGCGCTGTTCGGCGTGGAAAAGGATGGCGTCAACCTGCTCGCCGAGGACGGCGTGCACTGCAAGGATAGCGACATCACGACCGGTTATCCGCAGTTCGACCACGTGCTGCTGAAGAAACTGGGCTGGTGGGATGAACTCACCGATGCGGAAAAGACGGCGGCCGAAGGCAAGACCTGGGCCAACGATCTTTCGGGCGGCATCCAGCGCGTGGTGATGAAGCACGGCTGCAGCCCGTTCGGCAACGCGAAAGCGCGCGCCGTGGTCTGGAATTTTCCCGACGGCATCCCGCAGCACCGCGAGCCGCTCTACAGCCCGCGGCCGGACATGGTCGAGAAATACCCCACCCATGACGATGTAAAGGTACTGTGGCGCCTGCCCACCAAGTTCAAGACGGAGCAGCAGGACGCGCTCAAGGCCGACGCGCCCAAGAAATTCCCGCTGATCCTGACCAGCGGCCGGCTGGTGGAATACGAGGGCGGCGGCGAGGAAACGCGCTCCAATCCCTGGCTCGCCGAGCTGCAGCAGGACAACTTCGTCGAGATCAACCCGAAGACCGCCGCCGAGCGAGACATCCGCAACGGCGAGTTCGTCTGGGTAAGCACGCCCTCGGGCGCCAGGTTGAAGGTCAAGGCGCAGGTCACGGAACGTGTGGGCGCCGATACCTGTTTCATCCCGTTCCACTTCTCGGGCTGGTGGCAGGGGCAGGACATGCTTGCCTGGTATCCGGACGGGGCCGCGCCGATCGTGCGCGGCGAGGCGGTCAATACGGCAACGACATACGGCTACGACCGCGTGACCATGATGCAGGAAACCAAGACGACGCTTTGCCAGGTCGCGAAGGCATAAGGAGAACGCCATGGCCAGAATGAAGTTTTTGTGCGATGCCGAGCGCTGCATCGAGTGCAACGGCTGCGTCACGGCCTGCAAGAACGAGAACGAGGTGCCCTGGGGCGTGAACCGCCGCCGCGTCGTCACGATCAACGACGGCGTGATCGGCGCGGAGAAGTCGATCTCGGTCGCCTGCATGCACTGCTCGGATGCGCCGTGCATGGCGGTGTGCCCGGTGGACTGCTTCTACCGCACCGACGACGGCGTGGTGCTGCACGACAAGGACCTGTGCATCGGCTGCGGCTACTGCTTCTACGCGTGCCCGTTCGGCGCGCCGCAGTTCCCGCAGGCGGGCGCATTCGGGCTGCGCGGCAAGATGGACAAGTGCACCTTCTGCGCCGGCGGGCCGGAGCCGGACCGCTCGGAGGCCGAGTTCAAGAAGTACGGGCGCAACCGCCTCGCCGAAGGCCGGCTGCCGGCGTGCGCCGAGATGTGCTCGACGAAGGCCCTGCTCGGCGGCGACGGCGACGTGATCGCCGACATCTATCGCGAGCGCACCACGCGCCGCAACAAGGGCTTCGAGGCCTGGGGCTGGGGCACCGCCTACGGCGCCGGCAACAAGGGCGCCGCGCCTGCGGCCGGAGGTAAGTCGTGAGGCCGGCGCTGCTCGTGGCGGCGGCCGCGGCCGCCGCGCTGCTCGCCGGATGCATGGAGGTCGAGCAGACCGGGGCCGGTCCGGCCAAGCTCGGCAAGTACCAGGGCAAGCCCGATACGCCCGCGTGGAACAACGCGCCGCTCGCCCAGGGGCCGAAGTGGGCCTCCGGCGACCGCGCGAGCTGGGAGGCCGAGATCAAGCAGCGCCAGAGCGCCCAGAACGAGTACCAGCGGATCGAGCGGCAGTAGCGCCCGCGGCCGCGGACCATCTGACAGAGGAGAAACCGATGCGCATCATCTCCCGCCTTGCCGGCTGGACCGTCGTCGCGCTTGCGCTTGCCTTTCCCGCGTACCTGCCGGCGCAGCAGGCCGCGCCGCCGGCCGATGCGCGCGTGAAGGCGCAGCAGGAGCGCACCGCGGAAGCGCCCGGCAACAACGCCCCGGTCTGGCGCGACGTCAAGTCCGGGCAGCACAACTACGCCAGCATTCCGGGGCGCGAGGTCAGCGTCCTGGTGCAGCCGCAGGCGCGCTTTCCGGGGCAGGCGGCCATGGCCACCGCGGGCGAGGCTTGGCGCAAGTTCCACAACGGGCCGATCACGGTCTACGGCGGCTGGCTCATCGTGCTGGTCGCGCTCGCTATCCTTGCGTTCTATTTCGCGCGCGGGCCGCTAAAGCTGCACGACAAGCCCAGCGGCCGGCTGATCGAGCGCTTCAGCGCACTCGAGCGCTGGGCGCACTGGTCGACGGCGATCACCTTCTGCGTCATGGCGCTCAGCGGGCTGACGATCCTGTTCGGCAAGTACGTGCTGCTGCCGGTCTTCGGCTATACGCTGTTCGGGTGGTTCACTGCGCTGTGCAAGAACCTGCACAACTTCGTCGCGCCGCTGTTCGTCATTAGCCTGGTGATCACGATCCTGGTGTATATCAAGGATAACTTTCCTGAAAAGGGCGACATGGCGTGGTTCACGGGGGCCTTCGCCATGTTCTGGTCGGGCAAGCACGTGCCCGCGGGCCGCTTCAACGCCGGCGAGAAGGCGTACTTCTGGCTCGGCGTGGTCGTGCTCTGCATCACCCTGAGCGTCTCCGGCGCGGTGATGCTGTTCCCGAACTTCGAGCAGCTGCGCACCACGATGCAGCAGGCGAACGTCGTCCACGCGGTGGCGGCGGTCATCATGGTCGTGCTGGCGTTCGGCCACATCTATGTCGGCACGATCGGCGTCGAGGGCGCCTACCGCAACATGCGCGAAGGCGTCACCGACGAGACCTGGGCCAAGGAACACCACGAGCTCTGGTACAACGACGTCAAGTCCGGCAAGGCCGCGGCCAAGTCCGGGGCGGCGCCGCAGACCCAGCACTGAGGACGGGGAGGGAAGCCATGAAGACGACTGCAATCGCGCTGGCGCTGAGCGCCGGCCTCGCGTTCGGCGCCGGCGCCTATGCCAAGCTGCCGCCGGCGCCGGCGAAGACGGACGCCGAGAAGGCGGCCGAAGCGACCAAGGCCGCGGCGGCGAAGGCGCACGACGCCGAGGCGCTCGCCAAGGCCGAGGACCAGGCGGTGGCGAACTACAGGAAGAACAAGGGCATGGCGCCCGAGCCGAAGGCGGCGGCGATGCCGGCCAGGGCGATGAAGGCGGAGAAGAAGAAAAAGTAGCGCGGCGCCGCTAGGCGCCTTCCACCAGGATCAGCCTCGCGCGCGCGGCCTTGAGGCGCATCGCCAGCGCGGGCGCGTATTCAGACGAGTGGTACCACTTCCTCGCCTGGTCCATCGAGGGAAACTCCAGCACCACGATGCGGCCGGGTTTCCAGCCGCCTTCCTTGCTCTCGACCTTGCCGCCGCGCACCGCGAAGCGGCCGCCGTATTTCTGCACCGTCGCGGGCACCAGCTTCTTGTATTCCTCGTAGAGCCCGGCGTCGGCGACGTCGACTTCGGCGATTACGTATGCGGCCATCTGGCTTCTCCTTGGTTGGCGCTCAGCGACGAATCGGCGGCATGCAGGCCATGCGCCCATCCTCGATGGGCACGACCTGAACCTCGACGCCGTAGAGGCGCTTGAGCGTATCGGCGCGGATCACGTCGCGCGGCGCGCCCAGCTCGAGGGCGCGGCCCTCGCCCAGCAGCAGCGCGCGATGCGCGCAAGCGAAGGCATGGTCGGGATCATGCGTCGAGAATAGTACGGCGATCCCCGTGCGCGCCAGCGCCGCGATGCAGTCGAGCACGCGCAACTGGTTGCCGAAGTCGAGGCTCGCGGTGGGCTCGTCCATGACCAGCAGGCGCGGTTCCTGCGCTAGCGCGCGCGCCACCAGCGAGAGCTGGCGCTCGCCCCCGGAAATCTCGGTGATCGGGCGCTCGGCGAGCGCCGCGATGCCGAGCGCGGCGATGGCGCGATCCGCGATCCGGCGATCGGCATGGCCGGGCGCCGAGAAGGCGCCGAGGTGCGCGGTGCGCCCCATCGTCACCATCTCGCGCACGCTGTATGCGAAGTAGCCCGAGTGCGCCTGCGGCACGTAGCCCACGGCGCGCGCGACCTCGGCGCGGGTGAGCGCCGCGAGTGGGCGCCCGCCGAGCTCGACCGCGCCGCCTCGCGGCGCGAGCAGCCCGAGCAGGGTGCGAAACAGCGTGGTCTTGCCGCCCCCGTTAGGCCCGAGGACGCACATGACCTCCCCTCTGTCGAGCGCGAAGCTGACGTCGCGGCCGATGGCGCGTGCGGGAAAGCCGAATTCGAGCGCCTCAACCCTCAGCATCACCAGCTCCGTCGCGCTGCCGCGAACAGCCAGAGGAAGAACGGAGTGCCGATCAGCGCCGTCAGCACGCCCGGCGGCACCTCGATCGGCGCGATCGTGCGGCAGAGCGTATCCACCGCGAGCATGAAGGCGGCGCCGAGCAGCATCGCGAGCGGCAGCAGGCGCCCGAAATCCGGTCCGACCAGCATGCGGGCGGCGTGCGGCACCAGCAGCCCGATCCAGCCGATGATGCCGCTTACCGCGACCGAGGCCGCGGTCATCAGCGTCGCCGCGGCGACGATGGCCGCGCGCAGGCGCCGGGTGTCCGCTCCCAGCGCGCGCGCCTCGTCGTCGGGCAGCGCGAGCAGGTTGACGCGCCATCGCAGCAGCAGCATCGGCGCGAGGCCCGCGAGCACGAGCGGCAGCGCCACCGCCAGGTCCTTCGGCCCGATCGCGGCGAGGCTGCCGAGCAGCCAGAAGGTGATCGCGGGCAGCTGGTTGTAGGGATCGGCGAGGTACTTGAGGAGCGCGATCCCGGAACCGAGCAGGGTGCCGATCACCACGCCCGTGAGCACGAGCGCGAGCAGCGGGTCGTGGCCCTGCAGCCGCGAGCCGATCCCGTAGACCAGCCCGACCGCGGCGAGGCCGCCGGCGAAGGCGAACGCCTGGATCAGGAACACGTCCTGGGAAAGAAAGATTGCGAGCACCGCGCCGAGGGCCGCGCCCGTCGAGACGCCGAGGATGTCCGGCGATACCAGCGGATTGCGGAACATGCCCTGGTAGGCGGTGCCGGCGGCCGCCAGGGCGGCGCCGATCAGGAGCGCGGCGAGCACTCGGGGCCCGCGCACCTGCAGCACCACGATCTCCACGCCCGCCGGCACGGTCTGCCTCGACCCGGTCAGCTTCGCGGAGACGACGGCGAGCAGCTCGCCGGGCGACACGGGGTAGCGGCCCGCGGCGAAGGCGACCGCGGTGAGCACGAGCAGCGCCGCGACGGCCGCCGCGTAGATCGCGGCGCGCGCGCTCATGGCGGCAGCACGCCCGGCTCGCCCAGCAGCGCATCCAGCTGCTGCGCCGTGGGCACGCGGTGGTAGAAGCGGCGGTGGAACTCGACCACCTTGCCGCGCAGATCGACGTCGAATTGCTTCGGGTATAGCAGCTTCCCGGCCCACCACAGGCCGAGCAGGCGGTTGGCCCCGGGCGGGAAGTCGAACCAGCCGAACGGCAGGTGCGGCGAAAGATAGACGCGCCTCGATTGCACGGCGAGGGTGGCCTGCCAGCGCGGATCGCGCCACGCCAGCTGCCAGAAGTTCGGGTCGCTGGTGAGGATCACTTCCGGGTTCCATAGCATCACCTGCTCGAAGCTCACCGTGACGAGGTTGGCGGGCGCCTCGGCCGCGACGTTGCGGGCCCCCAGCAGCTCGAGCGCCTCGACATTGATCGAGCCCTTGCCGCCGGTCTGCAGTCCTGCCGGACCGCGCCCGTAGTAAACCGAGGGCCGCTCGGCCTCCGGCACGCGCGCGACGCGTTGCTTGACCGAGGCCAGCTCGCTCTCGAACCACCGGGCGAGCTGCTCGGCCCGTGCGTCCTCGCCCATCAGGCGGCCGAGCGCGCGCAGCGCCGCCGGCGTGCTCTCCAGGCGGCCGTCGAACAACGCATAGGGAATGCCGGTCTGCTCCTGCACCCGCTCGGCGAGGGACGCCAGCGTCGGCCTGGTGGAGCCGACATCGACGATCAGGTCGGCGCCCGCCTTGAGCACCACTTCCACGTTCGCCGTGTTGCCCCGACCGGTCAGCCGGCCGAGCTCCGGCAGGGCCGCGTAGCGGGGCTCGACGAATTGCGCCTCGTCTGGCCGGAACGCACGCGTCCAGCCGAGGAGCTTGTCCGGCGCGATCGCGAACACGAGCACGCTCGCCGGAGGCCCAGCCGCGTAGACGTGCTGCGAGGGCGCGGCGAGGCGGATCTCGCGCCCGGTCGCGTCGGCCACGGCTACCGGCTGCGCCGGGGCGACCGCCGGGATCCAGAGCGCCAGCGCGAGCAGCTGACCGCGCCTCACGCGTAGCCTACGCTGCGGCGGTCGAGCGAAACCGCCTTGATCATTGCGAACACCCGCTTCCCGGGCGCGAGCGCCAGGCGCGCTGCCGAATGCCGGGTGATGCGGGCGATCACCGGCGAGCCGCCGATGTCGATGCGCACGTCGAGGCTCGAGCCGTCGGCCGCACCGAGCTCGGCGACCGTGCCCGGGAGGACGTTCAGGATGCTTACTCCGGAGGGCGGCTCCAGCGCGATCGAGACGTCGCGCGCGCGGATCCGCACGCGCACGTTTTCCCCGGCGAGCGCCTCCACGTCCGGCACCTGCAGCACGCCGCCGGCGAATTCCAGGCGCGCGAGGCCGCTTTCGAGGTCCTGCGCGGCGACACGCGCCTCGATCACCGCGCCGCCTTCGTGCCGCCCGAGGTACGGGCGCAGCTCGATGCGCGCCGACATCTCGTGGATCGTGCCGGCCGCGAGCACGCGGCCTTCGGAGAGCAGCACGACGCGGTCCGCGATCCGCACCAGCTCGTCGAGCGAATGGCTGACATAGACGATCGGCACGCCGACTTCGTCGCGCAGGCGCTCGATGTAGTACAGGATCTCCGCCTTGCGCGGCGCGTCCAGCGCGGCGAGCGGCTCGTCGAGCAGCAGCAGCGACGGCTGCGCCAGCAGCGCGCGGCCGATGGCGACGCGCTGGCGCTCGCCCCCGGAGAGGGCGGCGGGCCGGCGCTCGAGCAGCGGCGCGATGCCGAGCAGGGCGATGGCTTGGTCGAGCGAGGTGGCGGCGGCGCGCTGGCGATTCCCGGAGAAGAAGCGCCCATAGAGCAGGTTCTGCCGCACCGTGAGGTGCGGCAGCAGGCGGCCCTCCTGGAAGACGTAGCCGATGCGCCGCGCGTGCGGCGCGAGGTCGACCCCCGCCGCGCCGTCGTAGAGCGTGCGCCCGTCGATCGCGATGCGCCCGGAGGACGGCCGCGCCAGGCCGGCGATCAGGTTGAGGACCGTGCTCTTGCCCGCGCCCGAGCGTCCGAACAGCGCGGTGACCCTGCCCTCGCTGCGGAACGCCGCCTCGAGCGCGAAGCTCCCGAGGCGGCAGCGCGCGTCGAACTCAAGCATCGCGGCCGGCAGCGCGCACCACCGCGCGCCGCAAGAGCGTCTCCGAGGCGATCAGCGCGGCGAGCGACAGCGCGACGGAGATGAGGCACAGGCGCAGCGCCGCGACGTCGCCGCCGGGCACCTCGGTGTAGGTGAAGATGGCGAGCGGCAGCGTCCGCGTCTCGCCCGGGATGTTGGAGACGAACGTGATCGTGGCGCCGAACTCGCCCAGGCCGCGCGCGAACGAGAGCAGCATCCCGGTGAGTATTCCAGGCAGGATGAGCGGCAGGGTGACGCTCGCGAATACCCAGGCCGGCGAGGCGCCGAGCGTCGCCGCCGCCTGCTCGAGGCCCCGGTCGACGGCATCGAGCGATTGCCGTACCGCGCGCACCAGCAGCGGCAGGCCCATCACCGCGCTGGCGAGCGCGGCACCGGTCCAGCGGAAGGTGAAGGTGATCCCGAGATAATCGTGCAGGGGCGCCCCGAGCGGCCCGTGGCGGCCGAACAGCACCAGCAGGAAGTAGCCGACGACCACCGGCGGCAGCACCAGCGGCAGGTGCACCACCGCATCGAGCAGCCCTTTGCCCGGAAAGCTGAGGCGCGACAGCACCCACGAGATCGCGATCGCGACCGGAAGGCTGGCCGCGACGCTGCAGAGCGCGACTTTTAGGCTGAGGAGGAGGGTCTGGACTTCGGCCGGCGTCAGGCTCCACACGCGCTCAGTGTACGGCGAAGCCGTGCTTCTCGAAAATTGCCTTCGCGGCCGGCGTCGAGAGAAATTCGAGGAAGGGGAGCGCGCTCGCCCCGGCGCTCTTGAGAGCCGCCGCGGGATAGACGATGGGCGGGTGCGTGTCCTCCGGGAACACCCCCGCGATCATCACGCCCGGCTCGGCGGCGGCGTCGGTCTGGTAGACGACGCCGAGCGGCGCCTCCCTGCGCGCGACGAGCGCGAGCGCGGCCCGCACGTTGGCCGCGGCCGCGATGCGGTTCTCCACCTGGCTCCACACGCCGAGCTTCTGCAGCGCAGCCTTGGCGTACTTCCCGGCCGGCACCGAGTCCGGCTCGGCGAGCGCCAGGCGGCCGTCGCCCAGCGCCTTCGCCAGCGCGAAGCCGGGCTCGATCTTGAGCGTCTGCGGCTGCTGCTTCGGCGCCACCGCCACCAGCCGGTTGCCGAGCAGGTTGTGCCGCGTCGCGTCCTGCACCAGGCCCTTCTTGTCCAGGTAGTCCATCCATGCCAGGTCGGCGGAGATGAAGATGTCCGCCGGCGCGCCGGCCTCGATCTGCTTGGCGAGCGCCGAGCTGGCGGCGTAGGAGAGGGTCGGCCGTACGCCGCTGCGCGAGGCATAGGCCGACGCGGCGTCGTCGAGCGCGTTCTTCAGGCTCGCCGCGGCGAAGACCACGGGTGGTTGAGCGTGAGCGGCCGCCGAGATCCCGCAGAGCGCGGCGAGCAGTCCACGCAGAAGCTTCACAGCTTCACCGCGCCGCGCCGCAGGCCCTGATGCAGCAGCAGGCCGAGGAGGAAGGCGAGCCCCACGTTCCACAGGGCGAAGGCCGCCGTGACGACGGCGACGAAGCGCTCGTTCTTCTCCGGGCCCATGTCGCAGATGCCGAGCGCGAGCTGCGCGCCGGCGAGGAACAGGATCACGCCCAGCACCGACGCCGGCAGCAGGCGCAGCAGAATCTCCGCCGAGTCGCTGAAGAACAGGGCGACGACCAGCAGCAGCACGCCGAAGAGCGCGGGCGCGAGCCCGCTGCGGGCGCCGAAGCGCACCTGCCCGGCAAGACCGCCGGCGCCGTGGCACATCGGCACGCCGCCCACCGCTGCCGCCCAGAGGTTGATGAGGCCGGTGCTCGCCGCCACCTGGCGCTCGGTCAGCGGGCGCGCCGGGAACAGGCGATTGCTCTGCTCGACCGTCGCGACGAAAGCGTTGCCGAGCGTGAGCGGCATCTGCGGCAGCGCCAGGATCAGCACGCCGATCGCCGCGCTGTGCAGGCTGATGTCGCCGAAAGCCGGCTGCGGCAGCCGGAATTCGGCGCGCATGCCCCCGAAGACCTCGATCAACTGGCTGTCGTGCCAGAACGCGTAGCCGATTCCCGCCGCCAGCAGGAGGAACATGACCGGGACGCGCCGGCTCGAGAGCAGCAGGAATGCCGCTACCAGCAGCGGCAGCGCTACCGCCCAGGCGGTGGACATCGACTTGATGCCCTGCAGCATCAGCGCCATGCCCAGCCCCAGTATCAGCCCCAAGGTTACGGCGCGCGGCATCCACTGCGCGACGCGCTTTGCCAGACCTGTCACGGCCAGCGCGGTCCAGGCGACGCCGGTCACCAGCGCCGCCACCTGGATCGCCGACGGCGCGAGCACCGCGATCCCCGCCTGCGCAGTCGCGGTGGCGGCAATGGCCTTCATCGGTTGCACCGGCATCGGCACGCGATAGAAGAGGCCCGTCGCGATCAGGGCGCCGGCGAAGCCCAGCAGCACCGCCGCCGGGTCCATCTTGGCGATCGAGATGTAGGCGAGCACGAACGGGATGAAGGTGCCGAGGTCGCCGAAGGCGCCCGCGAGCTCCCCGCCCCAGCCGGTTGCCCGCAGGCCCTCGACCGCGCGATCGCTCATCCGGGCGCGCCCCACGGCTCGCCTGCGCGCGACAGGTCGTACCCCGGAAGCTTGCGCGCCCGCGTACGGAATTCCGTGCCGCGCAGGGTCGCCAGCAGTTGCCGGAACGCCGCGCCCTCGTACGTGGCGCGCGAGGTGGCGAGGTAATAGCCCTCGGACGCGAGCGGCACGAAGCCGAGCCGGTACTCGGCGGCGGCGGCGCGGATGCCGAAGCCGGCGTCGGCATGGCCCGCGGCGATCGTCGCCGCGACCGCGAGGTGCGTGTGCTCCTCGCGCTCGTAGCCTTCGACCGAGCGCGGGTCGATCCCGGCGCGCTCCAGCAGGCGGTCGGTGAGCTGCCGCGTGCCCGAGCCCTTCTGGCGGTTGATGAAGCGCACGCCCTTGCGCGCGAGATCGCGCAGGCCCCGGATGCGCGCGCCGCGCCGCACGATCAACCCCTGCTCGCGCGCCGCGAAATGCACCACGCGGCGCTCGCCGGAGCGCAGCCACGCGGGCATTCCGTCTGCCTCGCCCGGAAGCTCGGCGAAGTGAAAGCCCGCGACCTCGCACTGCCGCCGCCGGAGGGCGGCGAGGCAGGCTTCGGAGCCCTGGAACTCAATCTCCAGCCGCAGCCCGCCGGAGGCGCAGACCGCGCGCAGCTCGGCGAGCGCCAGGTCGTGGCTGGCATGCACGCTCAGGCGCGCCGCGGCTTCGCCGCGCAGCAACCCCAGTTCCGCGTCGGCCTCCGCGGCGAGCCGTTCGAGCACCGGTCGGAGCCTCGAGTCGACGCGCTCGCCCAATGCGAGCAGGCGGCGTCCCGCGCCCGTCAGCGCGGCGCCGCGCCCGCGACGCAGCTCGACCAGCGGCCGGCCGAGATCGCGCTGCACTGCGGTGAGCAGGCCCCAGGCGAAGCGGTAGGACAGGCCCGCGTCGCGCGCCGCCTGGCGGAGAGAGCTGGAGCGCGCGAGCTTGCGCAGCAGCGCCATCAGCTGCGCCCCCTGCGCGGGGCTCAGGCTGTCGGCAGCGAGCCAGGTGATGGCGAAGTCGACGCGCAGGGTCATTTATGCACACGAAAGCCAGTTTCCGCAGAGCGTCGTTTTCGATAGTCTTCCCGCCCTGCCGTGCCCGCATAATATGTATAGTTGAGCATATGTGGCAAGCGGCGCCCACTGCGAGGAGACGACTCATGCATGGATCGAAGGGTATCCGCTGGCTTCTCGGCGCGCTCGCCTGCGCCGTCGCGCTGACCGCGCTGGCCGGCAAGGACCTCACCATCAAGATGTCCACCACCACCAGCACCGACAACTCGGGCCTGCTCAAGTACCTGCTGCCGCTGTACGAGAAGAAGTGCGGCTGCAAGGTGCACTACACGGCGGTCGGGACGGGCAACGCGATCAAGCTCGGGGAAAACGGCGACGTCGACATGATCATGGTGCACGCCAGGCCCGCGGAAGACAAGTTCGTCGCCGAGGGCTACGGCGTGAACCGGCGCGACCTGATGTACAACGACTTCGTGATCGTGGGCCCGAAGTCCGACCCGGCCGGCATCCGCGGCATGAAGGACCCGCTCGCGGCGCTGAAGCAGATAAAGGAGAAGGGCGCGATCTTCGTCTCGCGCGGCGACGACTCGGGCACCAACAAGAAGGAGCTCGCCTTCTGGAAGGCCATGGGCATGGATCCCAAGGGGCCGCACTACCTCGCCATCGGGCAGGGCATGGGCCAGACGCTCACGCTGACCGCGGAGAAGCAGGGCTACACGCTGACCGATCGCGCGACCTATGCCACGTACAAGGACAAGACCGGGCTCGAGATCATGGTGGAAGGCGCGAAGCAGCTGCTCAACCCCTACGGCGTGATCGCGGTCAACCCGAAGAAGTACCCGGGCGTGAACTACACAGGCGCGATGCACTTCATCGAGTGGCTCACCTCGCCGGAGGGCCAGGACGCGATCGCGGCCTACAAGCCGAAGGGCCAGCAGCTGTTCTTCCCCGACTACAAGAAGTAGATGTACCTGCTGGAGCCCACGCACCGCGCGTTCGAGCTGCTCTTCGCCGGCGATCCGAGGCTCCTGCAGGCGATCTGGCTCTCGACCTGGACGTCGGTCGTCGCGATCGCGCTGATCGCGCCGCCGTCGGTCGCGCTCGGCTTCCTGCTCGCGAAGCGGCGCTTCCCCGGGCAGCGCGCGTTGTTCGTGCTGGTGCAGGCGCTGCTGTCGTTCCCGACCGTGGTCATAGGGCTGCTGATCTACCTGCTGCTGTCGCGCCGCGGGCCCATGGGGGCGCTGGAGCTCCTGTTCACGCCGACGGCGATCATCTTCGGCTACATGATGATCGCGCTCCCGATCCTGGTGGTGTTCACCGTGTCGGCGGTGCAGGGCGCGGACCCGCGCGTCTACGAGACGGCCCGCTGCCTGGGGGCGGGGCGCGTGCGCGCCGCCTGGACGACGCTGTGGGAGGTGCGCTTCGGCGTGCTGGCGGCGGTGGTCAACGGCTTCGGCCGCGTCGTGTCCGAGGTGGGCTGCGCGATCATGGTCGGCGGCAACATCGAGGGGCTGACGCGCAACATCCCTACCGCGATCGCGCTCGAGACGAGCAAGGGCGACTTCGCGCAGGGGGTCGCGCTCGGGATGGTGCTGATGAGCGTCGCGCTGGGCGTCAACATCGCGCTCGCGGCGCTACAGGGCAAGGGCGGCCTGCGGTGAGCGCGCTGCTCGCCGTGTCCCGGCTGGAGAAGGACTTCGGCGCCCGTGCGCTGCTGCGCATCGACCGCCTCGAGATCGAGCAGGGCGGCGCCTACCTGCTCACCGGCGCCAACGGCTCCGGCAAGACGACCCTGCTGCGCATCCTGAGCGGGCTCGAGCCGGCGCGCGCAGGCGAGTTCCGCTTTCGGGAGCAGGCGCTGGCGCTGATGCCGTATCCGGAGCGGCTGCGGCGCGAAGTCGTCTACGTGCACCAGCACCCGTACCTCTTCCAAACCAGCTTGCGGCACAACCTGGAGTACGGCCTGCGCTGCCGCGGCGTGCCGGCCGCCGAGCGCGCGCGCCGCGTGGCAGAGGCGATCGCCTGGGCGGGCATGGAGGCGCTGCGCGCCGCGCCGCCGGCGAAGCTCTCGGGAGGCGAGAAGCAGCGCGTGGCGCTGGCGCGCGCGCGCGCGCTCGAGCCCGAGCTGCTGCTGCTCGACGAGCCGACCGCGAACCTGGACGAGGACGGGCGCCGCCGCACGCTCGCGCTGCTCGAGCGGCTGCGCGACGAGCGCCGCACGGTGGTCGTCGCGTGCCACGATGCGGAGGTGATCGCGCTGGAAGGCTTCGCCAGGCTGCATCTGGCGGACGGTGAGGTAGCGCTGGCCGCTACCGAGCGGTGAAACCGGAGGAATGGGCGCGATGCTGTAATGTTGGCGCTTCTGCATCGACCATTGATCGAGCGAGGCGCGCATGGGCAGCTACTATGAATCCGAGGATCTGGGCAAGTTCGGCGAGATCGGACGGCACGGCAAGGCGCTGGCTGACGATTTCTTCAGGTACTACGGCCACGCGACCGGAACCGACGGCGCGCTCTCGAAGCGCGAGAAGGCGCTGATCGCGCTTGCCGTGTCGCACGCGCAGAAATGCCCGTACTGCATCGACGCCTATACCACGCAGTGCCTGGAGAGCGGCGCCAACCCCGAGCAGATGATGGAAGCGGTGCACGTCGCCGCGGCCATGATGGCCGGCATCACGCTGGTGCACTCGGTGCAGATGCAGAACCGCCTGGAGAAGCTCGTCCTGTGAGCGCGGTCATCCCCCTGGTGGCGCGCAGCGCGCCCCCGAAGTACGACTTCGGGGCGCAGTTGCGCCGGCGCGGCATCGAGCTGCCGCCGCTGTCGATCGACACGTTGCAGGTGAACATCACCAGGCTGTGCAACCAGGTTTGCCGCCACTGCCACGTGGACGCCTCGCCCTCGCGCACCGAGATGATGTCGGCCGCGGGGCTCGCAAAGTGCCTCGAGATCCTGGCGCGGCACCCCGCGATCTCGAAGCTCGACATCACGGGCGGGGCGCCGGAGCTGCATCCCGGATTCGACGGCTTCGTCGAGCGCGCCAGCGGCCTCGCCCGGCACGTCATGGTGCGGCACAACCTCACGGTGCAGCTGGACGGACATCCGGTGACGAAGCAGAGCAAGGAATACCTGCCGGAGTTCTTCGCCCGCCACAAGGTCGAGCTGATCTCCTCGCTGCCGTACTACCAGCCGTTCTTCACCGACTCGCAGCGCGGCGGCGGCGTCTTCGGCAAGAGCGTCGAGGCGATGCGCCGGCTGAATGCGCAGGGCTACGGCGTCGAGGGCAGCGGGCTGGCCCTCAACCTGGTCTACAACCCGGTAGGCCCCTATCTGCCGCCGCCGCAAGCGAGCCTGGAGGCGGACTACAAGCGCGAGCTGAAGGCGAAGTTCGGGCTGGTGTTCAACAGCCTGTACACCATCACCAACATGCCGATCAATCGCTTCCGGCTGCACCTCGACAAGACCGGCCAGTACGAGGCGTACATGGAGAAGCTGCTCGCCGCGTTCAACCCGCAGGCGGCCGAGGGCGTGATGTGCCGCAGCCTCGTCAGCGTCGGCTACGACGGGCGCATCTACGACTGCGACTTCAACCAGATGCTGGAGATGGACGCGGCCGACGCGAGCGGCCGCCGCCTGACGATCTACGACTTCGACCTCGAAAAGCTCCTGAAGCGCCGCATCCGCTTCGACGGCCACTGCCTAGGCTGCACCGCCGGCTCGGGCAGCTCCTGCGGGGGAGCGACCGCCTAGGATTGCGGTAAATTCCGCAATTCGATGAAGACCTTCGGTTTCGCGGGCTGGTCGGGCAGCGGCAAGACGACGCTGATCGAGAAGCTGATCCCGCTGTTCGTGCAGCGGGGCCTCAAAGTGTCGCTGGTGAAGCATGCGCACCACAGCTTCGACGTCGACCAGCCCGGGAAGGATTCGTACCGACACCGCCACGCCGGCGCGACCGAGGTACTGGTGACCTCGTCGCGGCGCTGGGTGCTGATGCACGAGCTGCGCGGCGCGCAGGAGCCCGCGTTCGAGGAGCAGGCGAGGCGCCTGTCGCCCTGCGACCTGCTGATCGTCGAGGGCTTCAAGTTCGCGCCGATCCCCAAGCTCGAGGTCTGGCGCGCCGTCACTGGCGAGCCGCTGCTGCACCCGAACGACCCGCACATCGTCGCGGTGGCGAGCGACGCGAAGGTCGAGACGAAGCTGCCGCTGCTGGACCTGAACGCGCATGCCGCGATCGCCGATTTCGTCGTCGGCCACCTGAAGCTCGCATGAGCCAGGGGTTGCTGTCGGTGGACGACGCGCTCGCGAGGCTGCTCGCGGAGGCGAGGCCGGTCGCGGAGATCGAGGAGGTCCCGACGCTGCAGGCGACGGGCCGCGTGCTCGCGCGCGACCAGTCCTCGACCATGGACGTGCCGCCGCTGGACAACAGCGCGATGGACGGCTACGCAGTCCGCGTTTCAGATGTTTCTTCGAATGCAAAATTGAGAATTGCACAGCGGATTCCGGCAGGGTCGGTCGGCAAGCCGCTGGAGGCGGGAACGGCAGCGCGCATCTTTACCGGCGCACCGATTCCCGCTGGGGCCGACGCTGTCGTCATGCAGGAACTGTGTTCGGTTTCGGGTGAGCTTGTATCTTTCAAGGAAATTCCCCAAAAGGGCGAATGGATCAGGCTCCGGGCGAGCGATATCGCGCGCGGCGCGCAGGTGCTCGCGGCGGGCACGCGGCTGCAGCCGCAGGATACGGGCCTCGCGGCCTCGGTGGGCATCAAGAGCCTGCCGGTCCACCGCAAGCTGAAGCTGGGCCTGTTCTTCACCGGCGACGAGCTGGTGATGCCGGGCGAGCCGCTCGCCCCTGGGCGGATCTACAACTCCAATCGCTTTACGCTGAACGGCCTCGCGGCGGCCTTCGACTGCGTGGTGCGCGACTACGGCATCGTCCCGGACTCGCTCGAGGCGACGCGCGAGGTGCTGCGCCGCGCCGCGGCGGAGTGCGACGTCATCGTCACCTCGGGCGGCGTCTCGGTGGGTGAGGCCGACTATGTGAAGCCCGCGGTGGAGGCCGAGGGCTCGCTCCTCATGTGGCGCATCGCCATGAAGCCCGGAAGGCCGCTGGCGTTCGGCAGGGTTCTGGGCTCGTTCTTCATAGGGCTGCCGGGAAATCCCGTGTCCAGCTTCGTCACCTTTCTCGTCTTCGTTCGCCCCTTCCTCCTGAAGACGCAGGGCGTCGCGACGACCGAGCCCCGCGCGATCGAGGCGCGCGCCGACTTCGACTGGCCGAAGCCGGACGCGCGTCGTGAGTTCCTGCGCGTAAAATGGAACGCGCAGGGCGGGCTCGAGCTCTACCCGACGCAGGACTCGGCGGTGCTTACCTCGACCGCGTGGGCCGACGGCCTGATCGACAACCCGGCGGGACGCCCGATCCGCCGCGGCGAGCGCGTCCGCTTCCTGCCGTATTCGGAGCTGTACCGGTGAAACTGAAAGTTCTCTATTTTGCGAGCATCCGGGAGAAGGTCGGCAGGGACTCCGAGGACCTCGAGCTGCCTGCCGGCGTCTCGACCGTTGCCGGCCTGCGCGGCCACCTGCAGGCGCGCGGCGGCGCCTGGGCCGAGGCGCTCGGTGGCGGGCGGCTGCTCAGGAGCGCGGTGAACCAGGACATGGCGCCGGATTCCGCGGCGATCAAGGCGGGCGACGAGGTGGCGTTCTTTCCTCCGGTGACCGGCGGATGAAGATTTCCGTGCAGCGGGAGGACTTCGAGCCCGGCTCCGAGCTTCGGAATATCTCCAAGGACAAGAGCGCCGGCGCCGTGGCGAGCTTCGTCGGGCTGGTGCGCGAGGTGCCGATGACGCTCGAGCACTATCCCGGGATGACCGAAAAGGCGATCGCCAAGATCGTCGAGGAGGCCTGCTCGCGCTGGAAGGTCCTCGATGGCGTCGTCATCCACCGCTACGGCGCGCTGCAGCCCAACGACCGCATCGTACTCGTCGCGATCGCGAGCGCGCATCGCGGCGACGCCTTCGCGGCCTGCGAGTTCATCATGGACTACCTCAAGACGCAGGCGCCGTTCTGGAAGAAGGAGCAGGGCGGGGACGGCGCGCGCTGGGTCGAGGCGAAATCGGCCGACGACCACGCCGCGGAGCGCTGGCGCGTCTAGCGGGCCGGGGTCGCGCCGGGGAGATCGGCGCGCTCGAACATCCCCTCGAACTCGATCGAGCGCCGCAGCCACACCGACGCGAGCGGCGGGCCGTAGTTCGACTTCGGAACTGTCACCCGCACGTACTGCCGCATCGTCGCGCGCTCGACCGAGTGCGCGCGTGCTTCTTCCTCCGACATCGGCAGCATGTTCAGCACCCAGCGCGTCGGGTTGATGAACGCGTCGAGGCCATGCGCCGAGTCGCGAGCCTCGCCGCGTAGCGCGTACGACGGCCCGACGAGGTGATGCGAGAAGAGAATCGTGCACCCGCGGGCGGCGGCGATGTCCATGAGGATCCGATACAGAAGCGTCAGGTTCCTGTAGTCGCTGTCCTCGCACCAGTGGAAAGCGCGCAGCGGATCGAGGATCACGAGTCGCGCGCCCGCCGCTGCTCGGCTCAGCTCGTCCCAGGCGCCCCGGCTCACGCCGCGCTCGTGCACCAGCATCGGCGCGTGGCCGACCACGCTATAGAGCGCGAAATTCCGCTCCAGGACCTCGCGGACGCCGCCGCCGGCTGTATCGAGGCTCTTCGCCAGAAAGTGCGCCCGGCGGTCGAGCATCAGCGGGGGATCTTCGGCGGCGAGGAAGACAACCTTGCCGGTGCTTGCCGGAGCCGGGAAGGCGCCGCCCGCGACGGGCACTCCGGCCGCGACCGCAGCGCCGAGCTGCATCAGCAGCGAGGTTTTGCCGATGCCGGGCTCCGCTGCAACCGTCCCCACGGAGCCGGCGAGGAGGTTCGGTAGGCAGAAATCCAGCGGCGGCAACGCCGCTTGCGCGGAGTCGTCGAACGAGGTGCGGCGCCAATCATCGATGGCCATGGACGGACCGTCGCCGCGAGTCTACAGCGTGCGCCCGATTGCGAACCACTGTCCGCATGCTATGATCGCTTCGTCGGCAGATGGCATTCCTGCCGTAGCCAGAGAACCGCCGCAAGGCTGACGATGCCTACGAGACGCGCCGGGCAAGGCGGGTGTGGGCGTTTTTCTGCGTCTTCCTCCGAAGTGTCCATGCGCGCGTAACCATCACCTCGGAGGCCGGACAGTGACGTTTATAGGATTTTGCGCAGTGGGCGTTGGGGCGGTGCTCGGCGCCTGGACGCGCTGGTGGCTCGGCATGATGCTGAACCCCGTGTTCCCGACGCTTCCGCTCGGTACGCTGGTCGCCAATTTGACCGGAGCGCTGCTAATGGGCCTGGCCATGGGCCTAGTTGCTCAATTCGACGCATTGCCGCCGGCGGTGCGCCTGATGTTCATGACAGGTTTTCTCGGTGCGCTCACGACCTTCTCCACGTTCTCGGCGGAAGCGACCACGCTGATCCAGCGCGAGCAAATCGGCTGGCTCGCGGTCCACATCTCAGTGCACCTCTTCGGCTCGCTTGGTGCCACCCTTCTCGGCATCTTCCTGATCCGGTTGCTGGCAAAGGGACACGCATGAAAGCGAATGGCGCCTACCTTCACTTCTACGTGCACGAGAATCGCAAGCATCATCACATCCTGCTCTACGAGTGGCTGCTGGAGCAGGCGAGAGAGATGGGCATCCACGGCGGTTCGGCGTTCCGCGCGATTGCCGGCTACGGGCGGCACGGCGTGCTGCACGAGCAGCATTTCTTCGAGCTGGCGGGCGACCTGACGATCAAGGTTGAGTTCATCGTCACGAAGGACGAGGCGCAGCGGCTGCTCGATCTCGTGAAGCGCGAGAGAATCCATATCTTCTATTCCATGGCGCTGGGGGAGTTCGGCTCTCTAAACGGCGATGGTTGACGAAAATGCTTTTCTGATAGACTAAACGCGACGTAATACGGAGATGGCATTCTCCGCAACAAGAACCGCCGAAGGGCTAATGATGCCTACGCGACTCGCCTGACAGGCGGGGCTCGTAGGCTTTTTTTATGCCCTCTTCCGGCGTGGCGCGCGCGAACAGGGAGTGTCGGAGGCGAGACGGACGCACGTGACTGACCGCATCATATTCAACCTAGTACAGGTACTGGTCGTCTTGGGCTTCGCGCCGCTTGTTTCCGGCGTCACCACGCGCCTGAAAGAAATGATCCAGTCCAAGCGCGGGCCGAGCATCCTCCAGCCCTATCGCGACCTGTGGAAGCTCTTCCACAAGGACGAGATCGTTTCCGAGGACAGCTCCTGGATCTTCCGCTTCACGCCGTATCTCGTGTTCGTCGCTCCGATCTTCGTCGCGCTCCTGATCCCGGTGTTGACGAGCTACCCGCTCTTCTTCGCCTTCATGGGCGACATGCTTGGGGGAGGCTTCGTGCTTGCGCTCGCGGGTTTCTTCGCCACACTCGCAGCGATCGATACCGCCAATCCGTACGGCGCGATCGGGGCCAGCCGCACGCGGATGGTCGGGTTCCTCGCCGAGCCTGTATTCATGATCGTGTTCTTCACCGTCTCGTTCGTGGCCGGCTCGACGATCCCGTACATCGTGCAGCAGAAGTGGGTGACGCCGATCGCCAACTTCTTCGCCCCCTCGCACGTGCTGCTCGTGCTGGCGTTCCTCATGCTGATCCTCGCCGAGGGCGGGCGCATCCCGGTGGACAGCCCTACGGGGCACTTCGAACTGGCGATGATCGACGAGTCTAAGTCGCTCGAGTACTCGGGTCGGGGCTTCGCCCTGATGAAGTGGGGCGGCCAGATGAAGTTCTTCGTCTTGCTCTGCATCTTTCTCAATGTCCTGGTTACGCCCTGGGGCCTGGCCTCCGGGCACACCCTCGGCGCGGTGCTGCTCGCCATCCCCCTCGTGCTGCTCAAGATCTTCGGAATGGTGCTGGTGCTGGTGGTGATCGAATCGTCCTTCGCCAAGCTGCGGCTCTTCCGCATCTCGGAGTTTCTCGGCGCAGCCTTCATCACCTCGGTGGCCGCGATGATCGCGCAGGTGTTCATCGGCTGACCGTTATGAGCGAATCGACTCGGCAGCTGGTGGAGAACCTCAACGCGCTCGCCGCGGGCCTGTTCCTGCTGGCGAGCTTCGGCATCGTGGCGATGCGCCAGGCACGCGGCTGCCTTATGCTGTTCATTCTCCAGTCGCTGCTGCTCGCGGCGTCGGCTGCGCTGCTCGGGCTGCGCTTCGATTCCGGGCACCTCTTCGGCGTCGCGCTCGTCAACCTGATTACCAAGCCGATCGTCGTGCCGTGGCTGCTGCGCAAGGTGGCTCCCGCCGGCCTCTATACGCGCCGCGAGGTCGACCAGGTGCTGAATATCCCTACCACGCTCCTCATTGCGCTGGCGCTCTCGATCGGCGCCTATTTCCTCGGAGTTCCGCTCGCGAATGCGGTCGGCCCGGAATACCGCGGGCCCAACGTGTCGATCGGAATCGCGGGACTGCTGCTCGGTGCGTTCACTCTGACGGTGAGGCGCGAGGCGCTGCCGCTGCTGATCGGCCTGCTCGCGATGGAGAACGGCGCCTTCCTCGCCGGCATCCTGCTGGCGCACGACCTGTCTATGCTGGTCGAGCTGGCGATCGCCACCGACGGTCTCATCATCGTGTTCATCGTGGGCGTATTGGTGCGCGCGGTGGCGAAGCAGGTCGGCACGACCGCCGTCGGCGACCTGGCGAGCCTGAAGGAAGGCGGGGGGCATGCGGTGCCCGGAGCGGGCCGGTGAACGTCGTCTGGATTCTCGTTCCGCCGCTCGTGGCGGCGCTGCTCGTAGGGATTCGCACGCCGCGCACCTGGGTTCCGGCGATCACGGTCGCGTCGTGCCTGATCGTCCTCGCCTTCGCCGGGCGCATCGCATGGGTCGTCGCGGCGGGCGGCTCGGTCACGGACCGCCTCGGTCCCGCCTGGGCGAACTGGGTCGCCGTGGACGGGCTGAGCGCACTGATCCTGCTGCTGATCGCGCTCGTCGCCACCACGGCGGCGATCTATTCGATCGGCTACCTGGCGCACGAGGAACTGGTGCCGGTCAAGCTGCGGCTGTACCACGCGAATTACAACCTGTTCGTCTTTTCGATGCTGGCGATTCCGCTCATTGCCGAGCCGACGCTCGTCTGGATCGTGGTCGAGTTGACCACGCTCGCCTCGGCGCTGCTGGTTTCCTTCGGGAACACCCGCGAGGCGCTCGAGGCGGCCTGGAAATACGTCATCCTGTCGCTCATGGGCGCCGGGTTCGCGCTGTTCGGGTTCCTGGTTCTCTTCGCGGCGATGCATGCGACGGGCGGCGGCAGCTACACGTGGGCGGGCCTTGCTGCGGCGGCGCCCCGGATGCCGCCGCTCCTCATGCAAACGGCCTTCCTGCTGGTGTTGATCGGTCTGGGAACGAAGGTGGGTCTCGTTCCGATGCACACGTGGCTGCCCGATGCCCACAGCCAGGCACCTTCGCCGGTGTGCGCGCTGCTCTCGGGAATCGAAACGACCTCGATCCTGTACGTAATCCTGCGATTCTTCCCCATCATGCAATCGGTGCCTGGTGCTCACGCCGAGACCTGGGCGGTGGTCCTCGGGCTGATTTCGGTCGGTACTGCGGCGTTCCTACTGCTGCAGGTGCACGACTACAAGCGGCTGTTCGCGTTCTCCACCGTGGAGCACATGGGCGTGATGCTCACCGCAGTCGGGCTCGGCGCATCCGCGCACTACGGCGCGATGCAGCAGATCGTAAGCCATGCGGTGACGAAGTCCTTCTGCTTCTTCGCCGCCGGGGCGGTGCTGCTCTCGACAGGGACCCGCGAGATCGCCGCGGTGCGCGGTCTGATCGGCCGTGCGCCGGCTGCCGGCGCTGCGCTCGTGCTGGGCGGGCTCGGGATCACCGGCGCGCCGCCGCTCGCAATCTTCCTGAGCGAGTTCACGATCCTGAAGGCGGGCCTTGCCACCGGGCAATACGTTGCGACCGGACTGCTCGCGATCTTCATCGTGATCGCGTTCTTCGGCGTGATGGTTCACGTGAATAGGATGGTGTTCGGCGCTCCCGACTCCGATCAGCCCGGCACGGCTCCGGGCGGCGGGGCTGCGAGCTCGCGCCTGCCGTTCAGCTGTGCGCTCGCGCTGGTGCTGGGCGCGGTCCCGGTGGTGGTGCTCGGCGTATACATTCCGGCGCCGCTGCACGCGCTGATGCAGCATGCCGCCGCGGCGCTCGCGAGGTGATGCAATCGTGGACCACTCCCGACTGAAGGAACTGATCGAGGCAGCCTGGGGGGAACAGGCGCGCTGCCGACTCGACACCGCACGCGGGGTCAATGAGGTGACCTGCGGACGTGCGACGCTGGCGCAGCTGTGCGGGCGGCTGTTCCACGAGTGGGGCTTTGCCTTCGCCGGCCTGATTGTCGAGGAGGGCGCGAGCGAATGGTCGCTGCGCTATGTGTTCTACGGCGCGGAGCAGGATGCACGGTGGGTTCACGTTGTGGCGGCAGCCCCGCTCGCGGAGACAGTGTTCCCCAGCATCGCGGTTCAGGCCCGCATCTTCGCCGCCGACTGGCACGAGCGCGAGGCCGAGGACCTGTACGGCGTGCATTTCGACGGCCATCCGCGGCTCGGCGACTTCGTCCTGCACGACGATGCCTGGCAGGAAGGCGTCCAGCCGATGCGGCGCGGCTTCGATGCGGCTGCGGCGATGCGCGACCGTCGTCCCGTCGCCGATTGGCGGCCTCGCCGCGCGGTCAAGGAGTCGGGCGCGTTCATCCTGCCGATCGGACCGAAGTTCTCCGGCGTCACGGAATCCGTGCACTTCCAGCTCGAGACGGTGGGGGAGGATGTGATCCGCTCCTGGACGCGGCTGTTCTTCAAATGGCGCGCGGTCGAGAAGCTTGCCGAGGGCAAGGAGGCCCAGGACGCGTTGCTGCTCGCCGAGCGCTTCGCCGCCACGACGGCGTTCGCCCACGGTCTTGCCTTCTGCCGGGCCGTCGAGGCGATTTGCGGAACCGATGTTCCGGCGCGTGCGCGATTGCTGCGCGTGTTGCTCGCGGAGCTCGAGCGCCTGCGCCAGCACGCCGGCGCGATCCAGGAGATCTGCGAGTCGACCGCTCTGGTCGTCGCCAACAGCCAGGCCGGGCTGATCGAGGAAGAGCTGCTGCGCGTGTCCGGCGAGTTGGCGGGCCACCGCTACCTCTTTGGCCTGCTCGCGCCGGGCGGGCTCGCCGCCGACCTGCCGACGGGCGCCTGCGCGCGCGCGCTGCAGGGCGCGCAGGCCGCGGTCGCGAAGCTCGACGAGCTGGAGCGCCGGCTCACCGTCTCGAGCAGCTTCCTCGACCGGCTCGAGGAGGTGGGCGCGATCTGGCCGCGCACCGCCAAGGCCTACAGCCTGGTTGGTCCGGTGGCGCGTGCTTCGGGTCTCGCGCGCGACTTGCGTCGCGCCCAGCCGTACCTCGGCTACGAGGCGTTCGATTTCGACGTGCCGGTCGAGCAGGAGGGGGACGGCTACGCGCGGCTGCGCGTACTTTTCGCCGAAGCGCGCCAGTCGGCGCGCATCATCGGACAGGCAGTCTCTGCATTGCAAGAAGGCGAGGTGCATCGGCCGGTGTCGCCTGCGGCGGGCGCCGCGCTCGGCTGGGTGGAAGCGCCGCGTGGCGCAACCTTCCACTGGGTGCGCCTCGACGAGCGCGGCCGGGTCTCGCGCTACCGCGCCGTCACGCCGTCTTTCGCGAACTGGCACAGCTTTCATCTTGGCGCCGAGAAATTCGCGTTCCAGGACTTTCCCATCATCCTCTCGACCTTCGACCTCTCGGCGGCCGAGAACGATCGCTGAGGACCCTGCCAAATGAGCCAGTGGGTCATCAAGGGCATACGAACGGGAATCCGAAGCACGCAGTACCCATCGGCAGAGGAACGCGCGGCCGGAGTGACGCCGGGCCTGCCGGCGGCCACGATGCTCGAGCGGGACGCTGCGGACATGGTGGCGCGCTGCCCGACGCGTGCGCTCGCGCAGGCGGGAGGCGGAGTGGCGGTCGACTATCGCCGCTGCGTGCACTGCTTTCGCTGCGTTCGCGGGGTGCAGCGGCCGCTCGCCTGGCACGCTGGGTACGAGTGGGCGGGGCGGGCCGCCGCGGCCCGCCCCAGGGACGGGGAGCCGCTCGACGGCCCGTTCCGGCGCTCGATCCACATCGTGGTCGTCGACGCGGGCGACTGCGGGGCATGCTTGAACGAAGTGCGGCAACTCAACAATCCGTACTACAACATGCATCGCCTCGGCTTCTTCATCACCCCGACGCCGCGCCATGCCGACGTGTTGCTGGTCGTTGGACCGGGGACCGATCACATGCGCGTTGCGCTGAGGAAGGTCTACGATGCCATGCCGACCCCCAAACGGGTGGTCGCGGCGGGAGCTTGCGCGCTCTCGGGCGGGGTATTCGCGGAGAGCTTCGTCTGCGCGCACGGCGTAGGGGAGCTGCTGCCGGTCGACGTCGAGGTCCCGGGCAACCCGCCGCCGCCGCTCGCGATCCTGCATGGCCTGCTTGTCGCGGTCGGTCGCAAGCCGCCGGCCGCGCTCCTGTCGGCCCTGCCGGGGACGACCCGATGACTGCAGGCCTCGCGCTGCTCTACATCTGCTTCGCCGCGTGCGGTGCTGGCGTCGTCGCTTCCCTGGTGTTGGCCCCGCAGCGGCAAGGTGCCTTGCTCGGCACGTTCGGCTGCATCGCGGCCGCCGCCGCAGCCGCCGTCGGCATCGGCGCCTTGTGCACGGGCGGCGCGTTCCAGGTGGTTCTGTGGCACCTGGACGGCTTGACCACGTTGACGCTGCGGCTCGACTCGCTCTCGGCCGTATTCGTGCTGGTGACGGGGCTGGTGCTCTTCCCGGCATCGATCTACGCGAGCGGCGAGCTGCGGACGGGTGCCCTGCGCGGCCGCGAGCGCGCCTTCACCGTCATGATGTTGTCGCTCTACGTCTCGATCTTGCTGGTTCTCGTGGCCGGCGACGCCGTGTCTTTCCTCCTTGCCTGGGAAGTCATGTCGGTTCTGTGTTACCTGCTCGTGCTCAGCGGTCGCAGCGGATCTGCCGCCGAACGGAACGAGTCCGCGTACCTGCTGCTCGCGATGGGCGAAGGCGGAACGCTCGCCGCGGCCTTGGGCTTCCTCGTGCTCGCCATCGGTGCGAGCTCGATGGACTTCGACGCGCTCAGGTCCGCGGGCGCCGGCCTGGGCCCCGGGCTGCGCTGGGCGGTGTTCCTGCTCGCGTTCTTCGGCTTCGGCGTCAAGGCGGGGCTCGTGCCGGTGAATTCCTGGCTGCAGCGTGCCTACGCCGCAGCGCCGCGCGCGTTCGCGCCGGTGCTCGCGGGTGCGACGCTGAATCTGGGTCTGTACGGGATCCTGCGTGTGAATGCGGACCTGCTGCCGGCGGCGGATGCAACGATCGGCCTCGTCGCGCTGATCTTCGGCAGCGCCTCGGCGCTGATCGGCATCCTGTACGCGACCACCGACAACGACTTGAAGGCGATGCTCGCGCACAGCTCGATCGAGAACGTCGGTATTGTCGTGGCGGGCACCGGGGCCGGAATGGTGTTCCACGCCGGGCAGCATCCGGTGATCGCAGGCATCGCGTTTACCGCCGCCCTCTACCACCTCGCCAATCACTCGCTCTACAAGACGCTTCTCTTCGTCGGCGTCGGCGCGGTCGAGACGCAGACCGGTACGCGCGACATGGACAGGCTCGGCGGCCTGATTCGCGCGATGCCGCTTGCCGCAGCGGCCTTTCTCGTCGGAACCCTTGCGATCGCGGGGCTGCCGCCGTTCAACGGCTTCGTCAGCGAATGGCTCACGATGCAGGCGATGCTGCGCGCGGCCGAGCTCTCGTCCGTCGGCGCGAAGATCGTGTTCGCCCTGGCCGGTGCCGCGCTCGCCCTCACCGCGGCGCTCGCGGTGACCTGCTTCGTCAAGGTGTTCGCAATGAGCTTCCTCGGCATGCGCAGGCTCGACGAGGAGCAGCGCGTCGCCGAGCCGGGCCGGGCTACGCTCGCCGCAATGGCGATCCTTGCGCTGCTTTGCCTGGGGGCCGGCGTGTTGCCGGCGTACGTGTTCTCGCTGCTCGACCCGGCGACAGCGCAGCTTGCGCAGGCGAGCGGCAGCGAAGCGCTGGTGCCGCCGTTCTTCGCGGGGGCGGCGGGCCACGGGGCGCTGCCGGCTGCATTTGCCGCGGAGTTCCACGACCTGGGCGCGCAGGTGGGCGAGGGGCTGCTCCCCGGGCGCGGGCTGGTGGTGCTGCACCGGGGCGGGGAGGCGAATCCGGTGGTGTTCGCGATGTCCACCACGTACATGCTGGCGGTGCTGGCGGGTCTGCTGGCCCTGACCTACCTCGTGGTTCGCTGGCCCACGCGCCGGCGGCGGCTCGAGCGGCGCGAGCGCTGGGATGGAGGCGTGCGGCGGCTGCTGCCGGAGATGACGTACACGGCGACGGGGTTCTCGAACCCGGTGCGGGTGATCTTCGACGCGGTGTTCCGTCCGACCACGGTGGAGGACACGCGCGAGACGGTGGCCGAGCACTTCCGCAACGCCATCCGGCGCGAAAAGGAACGCGTGCATCTAGTAGATAGGGCAGTGTTTCAGCCCGCGCGCACGGCTGCGCTCGGCTTAGCGCGCCTGCTCGCGGCGATGCACCATGGACGCATCAACGCGTATGTGACCTATGCATTTCTGGCTTTGCTGATCGTTTTCGCCGTGCTGCCGCGCACTTGACGCATGCGGAGGTGCGCCGGGCCGAGCGGTGGCCGCGAGGTTGCTCATGGACGCCGACGGACTGTTGCTTGTTTCGGTGTTCGCGCTCTGCGGAGCGGGGGCACTGGCGTCGTTGATTGTGCCCGAGCGGAGCAATCCTGCGCTGCTCGCCTGGTCGGGTGCGCTGTCGGCGCTCGCCGCGATCGCGGCCGCGGCGCACGTGCTGTGGTCCGGTCAGGTCTTCGCTGCCGGTCTCTGGGCGATCGTCCCGCTCGGCACGCTCACGGTGGCCCTGGACCGCATCTCCGCGCTGTTCCTGCTGGTGGCCGCAGTGGTCGTATTCGCGGCTTCCGTGTTTTCCGCGGGTTACCTCGAGCGCTATCGGACGCACTACAGCCTGCGCTCGATGAGCGCCTGGTTCCTGCTCCTTTTCGCCTCCATCGTTCTCATCCTGATCGCAGACGATGCGCTGCTCTTCCTGCTTGCCTGGGAAGCGATGTCGGTGCTGAGCTATCTG
>Ga0335083_10001725_pt1 | contig 29761 bp, 25 predicted proteins | sample Lox_Sample_42_FD_206716 | JGI IMG/M metagenome (GOLD analysis project Ga0335083, IMG submission 206716) | Soil microbial communities from Loxahatchee National Wildlife Refuge, Florida, United States - Lox_Sample_4.2 | ecosystem: Environmental > Terrestrial > Soil > Wetlands | place: USA...
AAGACCACGATCGAGAATGCCCGCATCGGCGCGAAGGCGCAGCCCGCCAAGGTCGATCAGCGCGCGCAGACCGAGTTCATCCTCAATCGCGTCGAATCCGTGATGGCGATGGGCTACATCAAGAAGAAGCCTGGCCCGGATGCAATCGACTGGAGCATCCTCGAAAGCGCCATCGCCGAGATTCCGGCGGATTACGCGAAGCTGACCTACAAGTCCGCCTGAGCCCATGCGGGCGATCAGTGTCAAGGCAGGCGATGGCGGGGTGAGCGACTACGGGGCGGACTCGCTTTCGAGCCCGTCCCACCGCCTCCGCGCCTTCGTCCGACAACATGGCCCGAGGCTTGGCTGGGCCGTCGTCTCGATCGGATTCTTCACGGCGATTTGGGAACTGCTCTGGTATTTCGGCATAGCCGACCAGCGGCTGCTCCCGCCGCCGCATATTTTCCTCGGCGACATCGCGGGCCAGGCCAAGAACTTCAACACCGCCAAGCGCTGGGAGATCGGCGTCGATCCGAATGCCGGCCCGAGCCCCTTCGGCGCCGTTGTCATCACCATGCTCTCCTCGACGATGCGCGTGCTCGCGGGCCTCGCTTGCGCCGCCGTGACGAGCCTCATCCTCGGCATCGCCATCCGCTACAACGCGCTCTTCGAGAAGCTTACGCTCCCGACGGTGACGTTGCTCGCGCCGGTCTCGCCGGTCGCGTGGCTGCCGGTCGCGATCTTCCTCTTCGGGATCGGCAACGGGCCCGCGATCTTCATGGTGTTCATTGCGCTCTTCTTCACGATGACGCTCGCGACGATCACGCAGATCGACTCCGTCAACCGCAACTACATCAACGTCGCCCGCACCATGGGCGCGACCAAGCGGCAGATCTATACGCGCGTGATTCTGCCGGCGATCCTTCCGGGCCTGCTCGTGGTGCTGCGGCTCAATCTCTTTGGCGCCTGGATGGTGGTGCTCGTGGCCGAGGCGACCGGCGTCGGCTACGGGCTCGGGCAGATCATCTCCATGGCCCGCAACACCTTCAATCCGGGCCTCGTGTTCTTCACCATCGTGATCATCGGCGTTCTCGGCTTCTCCTTCGATTTTGCGATGCGGCTCCTGCAGCGCCGTGTGCTCTATTGGGTGCCGAAGGGCCAAGGACCCCTCACCGGTGGCTAAGGCGAGGCGGCCCGTCAGCTCCAAGAGCGCGGTTGCCTGCCGCGGCGCGGGCAAAGTCTGGGCGGCGGGCACCGAGCGCGCGCATGTGGCGCTGCAGGACGTCGATCTCGACATCGCGGCGGGCGAATTCGTCGTCCTCCTCGGGCCCTCCGGCTGCGGCAAGAGCACGCTCCTCTACCTGATCGCCGGGCTCGAATTGCCGACCTCTGGCGAGATCTACGCGCAAGGCGAGCTGATCGAGGGACCCGCTCCCGACCGGAGCCTCATCTTCCAGGAGACCTCGCTCTTCCCGTGGCTTACCGTCTGGCAGAACGTGAGCTTCGGCCTCTCGATCCGTGGCCTTTCCGCTGCGGAACGCATGAAAGTCGCACGCGAGGTGCTGGCGCGCGTCGGCCTTTCCGACGCCTTCCACAAGCGTCCGGACGAGCTTTCCGGCGGCATGCGGCAGCGCGTCGCGGTCGCGCGCTCGCTCGCGATGCAGCCGAAGGTCCTGCTGATGGACGAGCCCTTCGCCGCGCTCGACGTGCAAACGAGGGCGAAAATGCAGGGCTTTCTTCTGGACGTCTGGACCGCAAGCGACGCTTCGGTGCTGTTCGTGACGCATCACATCGACGAAGCCATCGCGCTTGCCGACCGCGTCGTTGTGTTCACGGCACGGCCCGGGCGGATCAAGGCGATTGTGCCGATCGAGCAGCCGCGGCCGCGTGACCTGACCGCGCCGGCGCTGCTGCAACTTCGCGTCGAGCTCACCAAGCTCCTGCAGGACGAGGTCGACCGGGCCTTCGCGGAGCAGGAGAGCGCCGCCGCTGCAGAATGATCGGCGTGGAGGAGAGCCGCAGGTGAAGGCTTCACTGGTTCGCGGCAAATGGGTGATCGCGCGTGCGCTCGACCGTCACCGATGCGAGCAGATCGAGGACGGCGCGGTGCTGCAGCGCGACGGCGTCATTGCAGCCGTCGGACCCTTTGCGGAACTGCAGCGGGCGAATCCGGAGGTGCCGGTCGTAGGCAGCGGCGAGGAAGTGCTGCTGCCGGGCTTCATCAACGCCCATCACCACATCGGCCTCTCGCCGATACAGCTCGGGATCTCCGACACGACGTTGGAGCTCTGGTTCGCGACCAGCATCGCGATGCGCGATCGCCTCCTCTACTGGGACACGCTCTATGCCGCTCTGGAGATGGTGGCGGCTGGCACTACGACCGTGCAGAATCTCCATGGCTGGATACCCGGTGACAGGCAGCAGACGGAAGCAGAGGCCGCGTCCATCATCCGCGCCTATGAGGACATCGGGATGCGCGTCTCGTACTGCTACGCGCTTCGCGAACAGAACCATCTCGTCTATGAAGAAAACGACCGGTTCCTCGAGCGCGTGCCGGCGTCGTCTCGGCCGCTGCTCGCAAAGTACTTCTCCGGCTTCCGTATGCCCGCGGCGGAGACGATAGCGCTTTTCGAGCAGCTCTTCGCGGAGCACCGCGGCAAGGACCGCGTCAAGATCCAACTCGCGCCCTCGAACCAGCAATGGTGCTCCGACGAGGGCTTGACCCTGCTTGCGAAGACAGCGGAAAAATACGGCGTCCCCGTCCACGTCCATCTGCTCGAGACGCCCTATCAGAAGGAATATGCGAAACGCCGGGGCAATGGCGCGACGGCGGTCGATTATCTCGAGCGCTTCGGCTTGCTGGGTCCGCAGACCACGCTCGGTCATGCCGTGTGGCTGACAGAGAACGACATCGACAAGCTCGCCGCGACGGGCACGAGCGTCTGCCACAACATCAGCTCCAACCTGCGGCTGCGCAGCGGGATCATGCCGCTCAATCGCCTGGAGGAGCGCGGCGTCAACACCGCGATCGGCCTCGACGACGTCGGCATCAACGACGATCAGGACATATTGCAGGAGATGCGCCTCGTCTTACGCGTCCATCGTGAGCCCGGCATGGACGATCGCGTGCCCACCATCCCACAGGTCTTCCGCATGGCCACCAGCGGCGGCGCCAAGACCACCCCCTGGGGCACGGCGATCGGGACGCTCGAGCCGGGAAAGGCCGCCGACATGGTCTTGCTCGATTGGCGGCAGGTCGCCTATCCCTATCTCGACGCTGAGACGCCGGTTCTCGATGCTGTGATCCAGCGCGCGAAAATGGGTGGGGTGCGGACGGTCATGGTTGCCGGCGAGATCCTCTACAAGGATGGCCGCTTCACGCGCGTCGACCGGGATGCGGCGCTGCGCACGATCTCGGAGATCCTGAAACGACCCCTGAGTGCGGAAGAGGACGAGCGGCGCCTGCTCGCGCCCGCCATCTATCCCTGGGTCAAGGGCTTCTACGACGGCTATCTCGACATCAATGCGCTTCAGCCGTTCTATCGGCAGAACTCGCTGAGGTGAACGCCGTACACGACACCGCCGCTGTCGACCGCTGACGGCAGAATTCGAAGGGGGAGACCAGTGTCATACTCAATCGTACGCGGAAAGCACGTCATCTCGCGCGCCATCGATCGCCACCGCTGGGAGCAGATCGACGACGGCGCGGTGGTGCAGCGCGACGGCATCATCACCGCGATCGGTCAGTTCGCGGAATTGCAGCGCGCCAATCCCGACGCGATCGTCATCGGTAGCGGCGAGCAGGTGCTGCTGCCGGGCTTCGTCAATGGACACCATCACATCGGCCTGACGCCGGTGCAGTTGGGATCGCCGGACATGCCGCTCGAGCTCTGGTTCGCGACGCGCCTGGTGACACGCGAGCTCGATCTCTATCTCGACACCCTTTATTCGGCCTTCGAGATGATCGCCTCAGGCATCACGACCGTGCAGCACATTCACGGCTGGATGCCCGGAAAGCTCGCGGAGGTCGAGGAGCGTTCGGAATCGGTGATCCGCGCCTACGAAGATATCGGGATGCGCGTCTCCTACTGCTTTGCGCTCCGCGACCAGAACCATCTGGTTTACGAGGCGAACGAGCAGTTCCTGAAGCGCGTTCCCGAGGATCTCCGGCCCGCGCTCGCAAAGCATTTCGCCCGGTTCCAGCTTTCGGCGAAGGATGGCATCGATCTCTTCGAGCATCTCTTTGGCAAGCACCACAACAAAGAGCGCGTGAAGATCCAACTGGCGCCCGCCAATCTGCACTGGTGCTCGGATGCGGCGCTGACGATGCTCGCGGAGTGCTCGGAAAAGCGCGATGTGCCGCTCCACATGCACCTGGTCGAGACCGCCTATCAGAAGGAGTATGCGCACCGTCGCGGCGGCGGCACGGCAGTCGATTACATCGAGCGCTTCGGCCTTCTGGGCTCGAAGCTCACGCTCGGGCATGGCGTCTGGCTCTCCGAGGGCGATCTCGAGAAGCTCGCGGCGACGGGTAGCAATATCTGCCACAATTGCAGCTCGAACTTCCGCCTGCGCAGCGGCGTGGCGCCGCTCAACCGCTTCGAGTCGAAGGGCATCAATACCGCGATCGGCCTCGACGAAGCCGGAATCAACGACGACCGCGACATGCTGCAGGAAATGCGCATGGTCCTGCGCGCCCACCGCGAGCCCGGGATGGACGATCGTGTCCCGACCATGGCGCAGGTCCTGCGCATGGCGACCGTCGGCGGCGCCAAGACCACGGCTTTCGGCGCGCGCCTCGGGACGCTTGAGGTCGGCAAAGGCGCGGACATGGTGCTGATCGACTGGAAGCAGATCGCCTACCCCTATCTCGACGCCGAGATGCCCGTACTCGATGCCGTCTTGCAGCGCGCGAAGGTCGAGGGCGTCAAGACGGTGATCGCAGCCGGCGAAATCCTTTACCGGGATGGCAAGTTCACACGCGTCGACCGGGATGCGGCGCTGCGCCAGCTTTCCGATCTCCTGGAGCGGCCACTAAACCCAGACGAGATAGAGCGGCGACGACTCTCCAAGGCGATCCTGCCGCACGTGAAAGCCTTCTATGAGGGCTACTACGATCCCGCGGCGCATGTACCCTACTACCGGCAGAGCGCACGGAACTGACGGGGTCTTCGAGGTGAAGCGGATTTGGCGCGTCGCCGCGATCCAGCTTCCGGGCTGCGGCTCGGAGCCTGGGGCGAATCTTGCCGTCGCCGCGAGCTATCTTCGGCAGGCCGCGAGGGCTGGCGCCGATCTCGCGGTGTTGCCGGAGCTTGCGACGGTGCCCTATTTCGGCGCCGAGCCTCCCGGCCGATTCCGGCATCTGTCGGAGCCGATTGGTGGTAAGTCGGTCGCGACCTTCGCGCGATTATGCGGGGAAACTGGCATTGCCGCCGTTTTCCCCTTCTACGAACGGGATTCCCGAAGCGGCGAGTACCACAACAGCCTCGTCGTCATAGGGCGCGACGGGAAGCTGCTGCCGATGCGAAGCCGGCGCGGCGAGCGCGCTCAATTCCGTAAGCTGCACCTTGCCACGGGCGAGGGGCTCGACGAGGCGCAGCACTTCGCGCGCGGAGGCGACCTCGGTATCTTCGCCCTCGATGGTCTCGGCCTCGGCTGCCTCATTTGTTACGACCGGCGCTTCCCCGAATGCTGGCGCGAGCTTCGCGCCTTAGGTGCGCTCGTCGTTGCGGTGCCCATCGCGGGTGAGGGCGGGGACACCATAGATTTTTTTCTCGGCGAGCTCCGCACGCATGCGCGCGAGAACGGGGTCGCCGTCATCGCCGCGAACAAGGTCGGGTCCGAATATCCCGGCAGCATGACGGTCGCGAATTACGGCGAGAGCTGCGTCGTCTCCGCAACGGGAGACTTGATCGCGCGGCGCACCGCGGCCGAAGGGCCGGGACTCGTGCTTGCCGAAATCGACCTCGAGGAGATACTGCGCACGCGCGCCCGGCTCCGCTATTTCGAGCAGCGCCGGCTCGACCTCTTCGCCGGCCCGATGCCCACCGAAGTTTGACTGGCGCCACCATCGAGGAACAGAGCATGCCCGACTTCGACCTCGTCATCCGGAATGGCACGATCGCGACGGCAGCGGACGTGTTTCGGGCCGATCTCGGCATCGTCGGCGGCCGGATCGCCGCGATCGCGGCGCGACTCCCCTCGGGCGCGCGCGAAATCGACGCGAGCGGGCGCCTGGTGCTGCCGGGCGGCGTCGATGCGCATTGCCACATCGATCAGCCCTCGGCGACCGGCGCCGTCTGTGCCGACGATTTCCGCAGCGGCTCGATCTCTGCAGCCTGCGGCGGCACGACCACGATCATCCCCTTTGCGGCGCAGCTGAAGGGGCAGTCGCTGCGGGCGGCGGTCGAGGATTATCACCGCCGCGCCGAGGGGAAGTCCGTCGTCGATTACGCCTTTCATCTGATCATCTCGGACCCGACTGAGCAGGTCTTGGGCCAGGAGCTGCCGGCGCTGATCCGCGACGGCTGTACCTCCTTCAAGATCTACATGACCTACGACGATCTGAAGCTCGACGACCGCCAGACGATCGAGGTGCTGGCGACGGCGCGGCGCGAAGGCGCCATGGTGATGGTGCACGCGGAGAACAGTGATGTCATCGGCTGGCTCACCGAGCGGCTCGAATCCGCCGGCAAGATCGCGCCGCGCTATCACGCGACCTCGCGGCCGATGCCGGTCGAGCGCGAGGCGACGCACCGAGCGATCAGCCTTGCGGAGATCGTCGGCGTGCCGATCCTCCTGGTCCACGTCTCCGGCCGCGAAGCGATCGACCAGATCCGCTGGGCGCAGAGCAGGGGGCTCCGCATTTACGCGGAGACTTGCCCACAATACCTCTTCCTCACCGAGGATGATCTCGACAAGCCCGGCTTCGAGGGCGCGAAATGCGTCTGCAGTCCGCCGCCGCGCGATAAGGCGAACCAAGCCGTCGTCTGGGAAGCGCTGCGCGGGGGAGTCTTCCAGGTGTTGTCCTCGGACCATTCTCCGACCCGCTACAACGACCCCAAGGGAAAGATGCTGCGCGGTACGCAAGCCTCGTTCCGGCACATCCCGAACGGCGTGCCCGGGATCGAGACGCGGATGCCGCTCTTTTTCTCCGGGGGGGTGAGCGAGGGGCGGATCGATCTCACGCGCTTCGTCGCGCTCACCGCCACCGAGCCCGCGCGGCTCTACGGGCTTTACCCGCGCAAGGGCACGATTGCGATCGGCAGCGACGCTGACCTCGTACTCTGGGATCCCGAGCGCGAGGTCACCATCACCAATGGCATCCTGCATCACGACGTCGACTACACGCCCTTCGAGGGGCAGCGGGTCAAGGGCTGGCCCGTGACTACGATCTCGCGCGGCGAGGTGATCGCTGAGGAGGGCAAACTCACGGCATCGCCGGGGCGCGGCACCTTCCTCAGATGCGACTTGCCGACGGCGGCACGAGAGCGGCTTCCGAGTGCCCTTCAGGAAGGGATCGCCTGAGCGGCGCCTTTCACTGCTGCTGCGACTGCTCCTGCGGGGTCTCCCAAAAGGCGCCAGCGATCTCCGCGTAGACGCGATTGAGCTGCTGCTGCACCCAATCCAGGAACTCGTGCAGGCCGCTGCCAATGATCTGCTCGATCGATTGATCGATGAGGGCGGAGCGGAGCGCGTCGAAATGCTCGAGCGCCCGCGTCCCGCCGCGCAGGCCGTAGCGCACGCGAAGCTGGGTCAGATACCACTCGACCTGTTGCACGCAGAGGACGAGCGAGCGCGGGAAGGAGTTGTTGAGGAGGAGGAAGCCCACCACCGCCGTCGGCGTCATGCCGCGGGGGCAAACGCGGCGGAAGGCATGATAGCCCGCGCCCGCGCGCAGCAGCGCGTTCCACTGGCTCACGTCGAGCGCCGACCCCACGGCCTGCACCGAGGGGAGGAGTGTGTGATACTTGATGTCGACGAGCCGCGTGATCTGGTCAGCCCGCTCCAGGTACTTCCCCATCGCATAGAAGGACCAGCCCTGGTCGCGGAAGAAGGTCCCCTCCGTAATTCCCGAATGGAGCTGACAGGACTCCTTGAGTGCGGCGCAGAGGCTCGAGATGCGCCAGGGCGCGATGTCGCTCTCGCCGAGCTGCCGTACCCAGTTGTAGAAGACATTGATCTGCGACCACATCTCCGTCGAGATCAGCGGCCGCACCGTGCGGGCGTTTTCGTGCGCGCAGGCGATTGCGGCGGCGATCGAGGTGGGGTTGTCGCGGTCGAGCACATAGAAGCGCGAGATCGCTTCTGCGGTTGCCTGCGGGTACTTCGCGAAAAACCGCTTCTCGTCGGCATTGATCTGGACGATCGAGAGCCAGTTCCGGGCGTCGCGGTCGTCGCGCGCAAAGGTCTCCGTCACGTCCAGGATGCGCGCGAGATTCTCGATCCGCTCCATGTAGCGCGCAAGCCAGACGATGCACGCGGCATAGCGCGAGAGCAGTCGGTCCGGGCGCGAAGAGAGGCTTTCGCTGCGCTCGCTGGCGCTCATTCCAGCACCCAGGTGTCCTTGGAGCCGCCGCCCTGCGAGGAGTTTACGACAAGCGATCCCTGGCGGAGCGCTACGCGCGTGAGGCCGCCGGGCAGGACCCAGGTCCGCTCTCCCGTGATGGCGAAGGGCCGGAGATCGACGTGCCGGCACGCCACCCCCTCGGGCGAGAGCGTCGGTGCCACCGAGAGCTTCACCACGGGCTGACTGATGTAGTTCGCGGGATTGGCCTTGAGCTTCGCGCGGAAATCCTCGATCTGCTGGCGCGAGGCGTGTGGCCCCACGATCATGCCGTAGCCGCCGGATTCGCCGACGGGCTTCACCACGAGTTCCTCGAGATGGTCGAGCGTGTATTGAAGCCCGTCTACCTCGCCACAAATCCGCGTTTCGACATTCGGCAGGATCGGCTCCTCGCCGAGGTAGTATTGGATGATCCGTGGCATGTAAGCGTAGATCGCCTTGTCGTCGGCGACGCCGGTGCCGACGGCGTTCGCGATCGCGACGCCGCCAGACCGCCAGACCTCCATGAGCCCGCGCAGGCCGAGCTGGCTCTCCGGACGGAAGACCGAGGGGTCGAGATAGTCGTCGTTGATGCGGCGGTAGATCGTGTGCACCGGCGCGAGCCCGGCGGTCGTACGCATCCAGACGTGGCCGTCCTCGACGACGAGATCGCGGCCCTCCACCACCGGCACGCCCATCTCTCGCGCGAGGAAGATGTGCTCGAAATAAGCGGAGTTGTAGATGCCAGGCGAGAGCAGCACGATCTGCGGGTCGGTTACGCTCTGCGGCGAGAGTTCAGCGAGCGCCTGATGCAGCGCCATACCGTAATTCTCGACCGATCGCACCCTGAGGCCGCTCATGACGTCCGAGAAGAGCCGTAGCATCATGTGGCGGTTCTCGATCACATAGGATACACCGGAGGGGGTGCGCGCATTGTCCTCCAGCACGAGGAACTGCCCGGCCTCATCGCGCACGATGTCGATCCCGCAGATGTGCGCGTAGGTCCCGTGCGGCACCTTGAACTCGATCATCTCCGGGCGGAAATTCACGTTTCCGAGCACGAGCTCACGCGGCACGACCCCATCGCTCAGGATCCGCTGCCGGTTATAGACGTCCGCGAGGAAGAGATTGATCGCCGTGACGCGCTGGATGACGCCGCGCTCGATCTGGGTCCATTCAGCGGCGGAGAGGATACGCGGGATGAGATCGAAGGGCAGGATGCGGTCGATCGCATTCTTGTCGGAATAGACCGTGAAGGTAATGCCGCGATTGTAGAGCTCGCGCTCGGCGTCGTTGGCGCGCCGTCGGAGATCCTCGAGATCCATGCGCGCGAGCCGCTCGACGACGAGGTCTATCCCGGCTTCCGAGCGGCCCGCCGGCCGCATCATTTCGCAGAAGAACCCGCCCGCATCGTAGCGCTGGAAAAGACCGCCCTGCATCTGCGCAGAGCTCGGCGTCATGTGATCGGTACCACGTCTACCGCAACGTCGAGCGTGTGCTCGCCGCCGCCGAGGATCACGCCCCTGATCGGGCTGATGTCGCCGTAGTCGCGTCCCCAGGCCAGCACGATATGCTCCTCGCTGACGACGAGATCGTTGGTGGGGTCGAGATCGACCCATCCCGCGCCGGGACAGTATATCGAGACCCAGGCGTGCGACGCATCGGCCCCAGCAAGAATCGGGCCATCCTGCTGGTGATAGGTCCGGATGTAGCCGCTGATGTAGCGCGCGGCGAGGCCCATTGCGCGATGGGCTGCGAGCGTCAGGTGCGCGAAGTCCTGGCACACCCCGCGCCGCCGCTTCATCACCTCCGAGAGAGGTGTGGAGACGAGGGTCGCATTTCCGTCGAAGATGAAATCGCGGTGGATGCGCTGGTTGAGGTCGAGCGCCGCCGCGAGCAGCGGGCGATCCGGCGGGAAGGAAGGAGCCGCATAAGCGGCGATCTCTGCATCGACCGGCGTCAGCGGTGACTCGTAGACGAACTCGCTCGCCTCCAAGAGATCGGTATCAGGCGCCGTGCGAAGCGCGTCTCGCACGGAATTCCAGGCGGGCGTCGTCTCCGCAGGTGGCGGCTGGGGAAACTTCACCTCGACTGTCGCGTGCATTTCGACCTGGAGGCGATCATGCGGCTCCGTCAGCGCGAGGAAGGTCACGCCGTTGCCGAAATAATCGGCAGCGGCACCCATGAAGGCGGGGCTGGGATTCGTCTCGATCGCGCTCGCGAGCACGCTCTGGAATCCGAGTGCGCGGGGAGTGAGCTTCAGCATGTGGTGGGAAAGATCCACCGGCTGCGCATAGATATAGGTCGAGCGGTGGCGGACGTCGTATCTCATGGCCGCGACCATTCATAGCCGATCGAGTGCGAGACGAGCGTATGTGAGAAGTAGGCGCGCGTGATCGTGTCCGAGAGCTCAAGCAGTCCCGCGCGCGTCTGTGCGAGCGTTCCGACGACGCGCTCACGCGCCTCGGGATCGCCCGGCGGCTCGAGCGCGTTCAAGGGCAGGCCCCGGATCGACTTCAGAAGCCCCTCGACGATCGCGTGCTCCGGCCGCTCTCCCATGCGTTCGAGCGAGGCCGCGAGCGCGTTCAGGTGCTGCGTGATGACGCGGAGCTGGAAGGCGATCCCGCGGGGATTGCTCTCGTCCGCGAGGATGAGGTCGAGAACCGGCCCGACCTGCAGCGCGCCCAGATAGCGCTTGCGGTAGGTGATCGAGCTGTCGCAGAGCTCAAGCCCGAGACCGAGCGCGCTCTCGCTGTCGCGGCCCCAGCCCGCCAGCTCCTTCATCACGGAGGCGCCGTAGACAGCGCGCTCGAGACGGCGCCCCACGTCGAGGAAGCGCCAGGCGCTGCCGCGCGTCATGTTCTCCGAGGCCATGCCGCCGAAGGCCGCGACCGCGCCGATAAGGTTGTCGAAGGCGGCGAGCAGGCGGTCGGCGTCCTGATGCTGCGCCGAGAGCCGCTCGCGTGCGTCGCGCAGCAGGTTCCAGACGACCTTCCACATGTCGTTGGAAAGGCGATCGCGGAGCATCTGCGAAATCCGCTGCACCGAACGGAAGACTTGATTGAGGGTCGATTCTCCGGCGCAGGCGGAGGCGATGGTGAGGAGAAGGCTCGCGCTGTCCGTGAGATGCTCGCTCGCGCTGGGTCCGAGGATGCGCCCTTCGACGAGGATGCGCAGGAGATGCCCGACCTCGTCCTTCTGTCCGTGCCCGTAGTGGTCGACGGCGAGGCGCAGGGTCGTCGCGCGCAGGAGCCGCGCCGCATTGTCGAGCCGCTCCGTATAACGACCGAGCCAGAAAAGATCGTCGGCGCTGCGGCTCCGGAGCTCGTCGGCCTGGCGCCGGATCGCGACGCTGACCGAGGGCGCGGCCTGCGCCGCTCCCGTGGGCTCGCGCTCGCTCGCGAGCACCCAGGTGTCCTTGCTCATGCCGACGAAGCTGAGCCGCGTGATCGGCCCTTTGACCTCTTGCGGAATCTGGGTGAAGCCGCCGGGCATTGCCACGAAATCGCTCCCGGCGCGAACCAGGAAGACGCGGAGCGCGAGCGGGCGTGGCACGAGACCCTGCGGCGTCCAGACCGGGATCGTGGAGGGCTCGACGCGCTCCTCCGTGATGAAGGCGTGAGGGCGCGCGCGAATCTCCGCAGCGACGGCTCGCGGCCCCTGACGGACGTAGCGATCGACGAAAGCCTGCTCCTCGCGCGGCGAAGAGAAGGCGGGCTTGACGATCGCTCCTTCAGGATTTGCCTCCCAGCGTGCGAGCGCCTTTGCATCGCCGAGCCATTCGGTCGCGACGGTCGGAAGTGTGAGCCGTTCGCCGAGAAGATCGTCGCCGAGACCGGGAAGGAACGGCCGCAGCGCGGGCGTCTCCACGAGGTTGGAGCCCAGGGGATTGACGACCACGACGCTTCCCGCGCGGATCGCCTGCAGCAGGCCTGCGACGCCGAGAACCGAATCGCCGCGCAATTCCAGGGGGTCGCAGAAATCGTCCTCGAGGAAGCGCAGCACGACGTCGACGGGCTGCAGCGAGCCCAGCGTCTTGATGAAGAGCCGCCGGTCCCGCACCGTCAAATCCGCGCCCTCGACGAGCGCCGCGCCGAGCTGGCGCGCGAGATAGACGTGCTCGAAGAAGGCGGGATTGAAGGGGCCCGGCGTCAAAACCGCTACGCTCGGCGGCCGATCCTGCAACGGCGCGAGGCGCGAGAGTGCCGCCTGCCAGATCTCGAAGAAAGGCTCAATCCTCAGCACCGGGCAGGCGCGGAAAATCTCCGGCGCGGTCCGTGCGAGGATGTTGCGGTTCTGGAGCGCGAAGCCAACGCCCGCAGGAGCCTGGAGCCGATCGGCGAGGACGCGCCAGGAGCCGTCGGGCAAGCGGATCAGGTCCGCGGCGTAGGCGTGAACCGTCGCGGGGCCCGCAGGAAAAGCGTCCTTGCAGGGACGGAGATAGCGCGGGTTCGCGAAGACGAGAGCGGGCGGCACCAGTCCTTCGCGAAGAAGACGTTGCGGCCCGTAAAGGTCGGCCAGCATCGCCTCGAAGAGAAGCGCGCGCTGTCGCAACCCGCTCTCGAGCGTCGTCCACTCCTGGGCCGAGACCAGCATCGGCAGAAGATCGAAGCGCTGCTCCCCATCCGCGCGGAGCTGATCGGGATCGATTCGGTAGGCGATCGCGACGTCCTGGTACTGGCTGCGCGCTCGCTCTGCCCGCTCCGCGACCGCGCCTTCGGGGAGCGCCTGGAAGGCACCGATCAACGACTGCCAGCCCGAGCGCACGCTCCCGGTGCCGTTCACCATCTCGTCGTAGACGGGCTCTTGCGCGCTCAATGCGTCCATCGGTCGCTCGACCTCAAGGGCTCGGTCCTGGCTCACTCGGGATCAGTCTCCTGTCGGCCCAACCCTCTGAGATTCAAGGACTCCTGCGCGTTGCCGCCGGCGCCTGGCGCAGATCGAGCGTCAGCGGAGATTCCTTTCCCGGCGGCGACCTCGCCGGCACGAGTGGGCCGGGCGTGTGACCGATCGAGAAAAACCGCGCCCGCCGCCGCGCCTCCGCCTCGTTGGCATTCACTGGGAAGGTATCGTAATTGCGCCCGCCCGGATGCGCCACGTGATATGTGCAGCCGCCAAGAGAGCGCTCGCTCCAGGTATCGACGATGTCGAAGACGAGCGGCGTGTGTACTCCGATCGTGGGGTGGAGACTCGAAGGCGTGGACCAGGCGCGATAGCGCACGCCCGCCACGAACTCTCCGACGGTTCCCGTGGGATGGAGCGGCACCTCGACGCCGTTGCACGCGATCACGTGCCGCCCATCCGTGAGATCGCGGATTTTCACTTGCAGGCGCTCGAGCGAGGAGTCGACGTAGCGCACCGTGCCGCCACCACCGGGCTCCTCGCCGAGCACGGGCCAGGGCTCGAGCGCGTGTCGAAGCTCGAGCGAGATGCCACGATGGGTCACGGTTCCGATCTCGGGAAAGCGGAACTCCGCATGGGGCTCGAACCACGAGCGCTCGAAGGGATAGCCCGCGAGCCTGAAATCGTCGATCACGTCCGCGAAATCCTCCTGCACGAAATGCGGCAACAGGAAGCGATCGTGGAGCCGCGTGCCCCAGCGGACGAGCTTCTGACGATAGGGCTCGCGCACGAAGCGCGCGATCGAGGCGCGCAGCATCAGCTGCTGGGCGAGGCTCATCCGTGCATGCGGCGGCATCTCGAAGGCGCGGAGCTCGACGAGGCCGAGACGGCCCGTGGGCCCGTCGGGGGAATAGAGCTTGTCGATGCAGAATTCCGTCCGATGGGTGTTGCCGGTCACGTCCACTAGAAGATTGCGCAGCACGCGGTCGACGATCCACGGCGCGGCCTCGCCGGAATCCGGAAGCTGGGCGAAGGCGAGCTCCAATTCCGCCACCGCATCGTTGCGCGCCTCGTCGATCCGCGGCGCTTGGCTCGTCGGGCCGATGTAGAGGCCCGAGAACAAGTAGGAGAGCGAGGGATGGTTGAGCCAATAGGCGATGAGGCTACGCAGCAAGTCCGGGCGCCGCAGCATCGGCGAGGCCTCCGCGCTCGGCCCACCGATCACGACGTGATTGCCGCCGCCGGTTCCGACATGCCTGCCGTCGATCATGAATTTCTCGGTTCCGAGCCGCGTCTGCCGCGCTTCCTCGTAGAGCGCGACGGTATTGTCCACGAGCTCGCCCCAGCTCGCGGCGGGCTGTATGTTGACCTCGATGACGCCGGGATCGGGCGTCACGCTGAATTGGCGCAAGCGTCGGTCGCGCGGTGGCGCATAGCCCTCGATGCGGAGCTTGGTTCCGAGCTCGGCGGCACTGTCCTCCACCGCCGCCACGAGATCGAGATAGTCCTCGAGCCTGCCCATCGGCGGCATAAAGACGTGAAGGATGCCTTCGCGCGGCTCCAGGCAGAGCGCCGTGCGCACGACATCGCCGATCGATTGCGCCTCCTTCCGCCCCTCATTGCGGGGACTGGAGATCGGACCCTGCGGCATGAATTTGCCGCGGCGGCGCCCATTGTCCGCAGCGCTCGTGCGGTAGGGTTGTGCGACCGGCCTGCCGAAAGCGTCCCGCGGCGGAAGCGGCACCTGCGGCGCGAAGGGATCGGTCTCGTAGTACGGCGGCTCGGCGCCCTCGACCGAAAAGGGAAGCGAGTCCAGCGGCAGGCGGAAGCCCATCGGGGAATCGCCGGGAAGCAGGTACATGCGCTCGGAGCGGAAGAACCACGGGCCGCTCCGCCAGTAGTCGCCGGCCTCGCTGGAGATGCGTTGCAGCGGCAAGGCGAGACCAACCGGCGCATCGAGGCCGCGGTCGAAGATGCCCGCGAGGCGCGCGCGCTCCTCCGGGTCCTTCAGATTCGTTTCATGGGGATCGACGTTGACGGGAAGCCGCCGCTCGCGCTGCAGGTAGTACCAGGCATCCTCGTAGCCCGCGACGAGGTACGAGCTGTCGAGCTGCAGCCGTCGGGCGAGCACCTCCCCGAAGTGCTGTGCGCCCTCGAAATCTGTGCCGGTCTGATCGCCGTCCGTCGCGAAGAGCGCGGGGTCGCGCCAGATCGCTTCCCCATCCGGCCGCCAATGACAGGAGAGCGCCCAGCGCGGCAGCGACTCCCCGGGGTACCACTTGCCCTGCCCGTAATGCAGGAGTGCGCCCGGCGCCCATATCTTCTGGAGACGGCGCAATAGCTGGCCCGCGAGCTTGCGCTTCGTCGGACCCAGCGCCTCGACGTTCCACTCCGGCCCCTCCATATCGTCGATCGAGACGAAGGTGGGCTCGCCGCCCATGGTTAGATGTAGGCCCGAGGCCGCGATCTCGCGGTCGATCGCCTTGCCAAGCCCGTCGATGCGGCGCCATTGCGCTTCGGTGTAGGGTTTGGTGACGCGCGCGGTCTCACGAATTCGCTCGACCCGCATCTCGAAGTCGAATTGCACTTCGGACTCGTCGACGGCTCCCGAGACGGGTGCGGCGCTCGCGGGCGAGGGGGTGGCGGCGAGCGGAATGTGTCCCTCGCCCGTGAGCAAGCCCGAGGTCGGATCGAATCCGATCCAGCCCGCGCCCGGCAGATAGACCTCGGCCCAAGCATGCAAATCCGTGAAGTCGGAGCTCGGTCCCACAGGCCCCGTCAGCGGCTTCACGTCCGGCGTGAGCTGGATCAGGTATCCCGATACAAAGCGCGCCGCGAGGCCCAAATGGCGGAACATCTGCACCAGCACCCACGCGGTGTCGCGGCAGGAGCCTTTGCCGCTCCGCAGGGTCTCCTCGCAGTCCTGAACCCCCGCCTCCATCCGGATCACGTAGGCGACGTCGTGCTGCAGCGCCTGATTGATCTCGACCAGCAGATCGATCGTCCGGCGCGGACGGCTCCTGTCGATCCCGGCGAGACGCTCCATGAGGCGCGGCCCCGATTCCCGGATCGCCCGGAAGGCCGCAAGCTCGTCCGTAAGGCTTACGTCATAGGCGAAGGGAAAGGTCTCGGCCAAGGGCTCGAGGAAGAAGTCGAAGGGGTTGATGACCTCGATATCGGCCACGAGATCCACGACGATCTGGAACTGCCGGGTGGGCTCGGGAAAGACGAGCCGCGCGAGGTAGTTGCCCTGGGGGTCCTGCTGCCAATTGAGGAAGTGGTCGCGGGGCTCGATCTCCAGCGAATAGCTGAGGATCTTCGTGCGGCAATGCGGCGCCGGGCGGAGGCGCACCACCTGCGGCCCCAGCGAGACCGGCCGGTCGTAGCGATATGTCGTCCGATGGAACAAGGCGGCGTGAATGCTCATAAACTCGGCCTCGATGCGATGAATAGGCTGAATTGCCCCTCGTGCCCAATAGTTCCCGCAAATAGCGTGCCAATCGACCTCTGCGTCGAGGGCGGAAGGTCGCTTACTGACGGTCGATGGCGCGGGCCGGACCCACGAGCGTGGCGCCGCCATCGACGATCAGGGTCTGCCCCGTGATGAAGCGAGCGTGGCCCGAGAGCAGGAAGCGGACGGCGAGGCCTACATCCCACCCCGTGCCTTCGAGGCCGAGGACCGAGGCGCGGCGGCGCTGCTCGCGCGCGGCTGGGCTCATACCGTGGGCATAGACCATGGGCGTGTAGACGGGGCCGGGGGCGACGCAATTGACGCGGATGCCGTCCTTGCCATGATCGACCGCCATTGCGCGCGTCAGCGCGATCACCGCGCCTTTGGAGGTCGTGTAGGCCGTGAGGCCACGCGGACGCAGCGCCGAGATCGAGGAGACGTTGACGATCGCGCCGCCGCCGGCACTGCGGATCATCGCGGGGATCGCGTGGCGCGATGCGAGATACATGGTATCGACGTTGATCTCCATGACGCGCCGCCACTCCGCCGGGCTCGTCTCGAGCACGCTGCCGCGCGCGTCGATGCCGACGTTGTTGTCGAGGAAGTCGAGGCGGCCCCAGCGCTCGACCGCCGCCGCCACCATCGCTGCCGCCTGATTCTCGTCGGTGACATCCGCCGCGAATGCGGCGGCCGTGCCGCCTTCGGCCGCGATCATCGCGACCGTACGCTCCGCGAGCTCGAGGTCGCGATCCACCACGAGGACGTGCGTTCCCGCCCGCGCAAGCAGGATCGATGCCGCGCGGCCGTTGCCGATGCCGTCGCCCACGGCGCCGCCGCCGGTCACGATCGCGACTTTGCCGGCGAGACCGGTATCGTCTTCGGGCTGCGCTTTCTCCGTCATGTGGTCACCTCACGGTAATCCTGCGCCGGGAACATCGACGCGAATGCTTTCGATCCGCCCGTCGCGCTTTAGCGCCATGGCGGGGCCGCTGCCGGAGCTGGTGCAGAGGAAGAGCGTGCGCCGGTCCTCGCCGCCGAGCATGCAGGCGTAGCAGCCCCGCGCCCCCGTCGAGACCGTGCGCTCGATATGTCCGCCCTCGAAGACGCGGATTGCGCGATTGCCGCGGGCATCGGCAACCCAGATCGCGCCCTCGACATCGAGGCAGATGCCGTCCGGGAAGCAATCCTCGATGTGCGCGAAAACTCTCCGGTTCGCGAGAGTGCCGTCCGCGCCGATATCGAATGCCGTGAGCCGGTGCGCCAAGGTCTCGCCGACGACAAGGTGCTTTCCGTTCGCAGCGATGACGGTTCCGTTCGGAAAGAAGAGATCGTCTGCGGCGCGGCTGACGCGTCCGCCGGGGTCGATCCGGATGATGCAGGTGAGACGCTCGGGCTCGCCGCCGTGGCGGTCGAAGCCAAAATTGCCGACGTAAGCGCGGCCCTGGGCGTCGACGACCATGTCATTGCAGGGACCGGTCGCGAGCGCCGAAAGATCGGCATAGAGATGAGTTTTTCCACCCTCGAGAACGAGCACGCGGCGATCGAGCATGGAGACGATGAGGAGACGGCCGTCCGGCAGCCATCCAAGGCCGGAAGGACGCTGCGGCACTTCCGCGATCGTCTCCGCCTTCCCATCGAGACCGAGGCGTAGCACGCGAAACGTGTAGAAATCCGAGAACCAGAGCTTGTCATCGAGCCAGCGCGGGGCTTCGGGAAAGGTGAGCCCGTGGAGCAGCACCTCGGTCTTGTCGCCGCCGGCCATGTCGCCTCCCTCCCGTTGCCGCAAGGCTACCCGTGGGCCACCGTCGCTCGCAAGCGGCACTGTGCCGGTGTGCGGGGTCGCGGCTATAGTGAGCGCTCGTCGCGTAGATCGGGAGCAAAACATGGGCCGCACACTCGAGGGTAAAGTCGCAGTGGTCACCGGCGCGAGCCGGGGCATCGGGGCGGAGGTTGCGGCGGAGCTCGCGCGCGAGGGTGCGCGCGTGATGCTCGCAGCGCGGAGCGCGGAGGCGCTTCGAGAGCGCGCTGCCGCGATCGGAGCGCAGGCGGAGGTTCACGTTGCCGACCTCCGCGATCCCAAGGCTCCGGCGGCGCTGGCTGCCGACACGGTTGCGCGCTTCGGTCGGATCGACATCGTCGTTGCGAATGCGGGCGCTACCAAGCGCGGCGATTTCCTCGCGCTCACCGACGAGGATTGGCAGGACGGATTCGCCCTCAAATTCTTCGCGAACATGCGGCTCATTCGCGCGGCCTGGCCGCAGCTCAAGGAGTCGCGAGGCGCCGTCGTCATCATCTCTGGCATCGGCGGCAAGTCGCCGGGCGCGGAGTTCGCCATCGGCGGCTCCGTCAACGCCGCGCTTATCACGCTCACCAAGGCGCTCGCGGACCGTGGAACTCCCGACGGCATACGCGTCAACACCATCAATCCCGGCGACATCAGAACCGACCGGCTCGCGCGGCGCATTAAAGCCGCGACCGAGCGCTTCGGCGTCGACGCGCCGGAGGCCGAGCGCCGCATGATCGCGGAAGATCGCCTGCTCCGCTTCGGCGAGCCCATGGATATCGCGGGGCTCGTGAGCTTCATCGTAGGGCCGCGCGGCGGCTTTCTGCAGGGCTCGATCATTGACATGGACGGCGGCAAGCTGAAATCGGTGTGAGCCGCACCATGCGGGGACATCGCGTGGTGATGAAGGCGCCGGGCGGACCTGAGGTACTCCGCTACGAGACCTATGAGGTACCGCCGCCGGGCCCGCACGAGGCGCTGCTGCGGCAGAGCGCCGCGGGACTCAATTACATCGACATCCAGCACCGCACCGGCCGCTATCCGCTGCCGAGCTATCCCTCGCCGATCGGTCTCGAGGGTGCGGGGGTGGTGGAAGCCGTCGGCAGCGAGGTGCGCGAGCTCCGCGTCGGCGATCGCGTCGCCTATTCCTCGGCGCCCATCGGGGCCTACGCCGATCTCCGAGTTATGCCGGCCGATCGATTGGTTCCGCTGCCCGCGACGATCTCGGAGCAAGTTGCCGCCGCATTCGTCACCAAGGGTCTTACGGCGCACTACCTGCTTTTCACGACCTATGCGGTGAAGCCCGGCGACGTCATCCTCATTCACGCCGCCGCGGGCGGGGTCGGTGTGCTGCTGGGACAATGGGCGCGGTACCTCGGGGCGACCGTCCTCGGCACCGTCTCGACCGACGAGAAAGCAGCAGTGGCGCGAGCTCACGGCTACCATCACGTCATCGTCTATGGCCGCGAGGATTTCGTCGCGGAGGTTCGACGCCTCACCGGCGGCAAGGGCGTTCCCGTCGTTTACGACGGCGTCGGCAATGACAGTTTCGAGGGCTCGCTCCGTTGTCTTGCCCCGCGCGGTCTCCTCGTCACCTTCGGCACGCCTTCCGGCGCGATCCCGCCTTTCGATCTCTTTCGGCTGAACACGATGGGCTCGCTCTACGTAACCAGCCCCGCCTTCGTTACGCATACGACGGATCGAGCGGAGTTGCTTTCGCGGGCGGAAGCGCTTTTCGGCGCGATACAGTCCGGCGTGCTGAAGCTTCCGCCAAGTCGGAGCTACTCGCTAAGCGACGCCGCTCGTGCGCACACGGACCTGCAAGCGCGCCGCACGACCGGTAGCAATATCCTCGTGCCGTAGATCTCCATCACCTCTCCCTCAAGGAGGGAGGGCAAAGACCCTCGATCTCGATTCACTCCCTCGGCTCCACATCGAGGCGGAGGACGATCCCTTCGAGCTCGGGCGTGGCGGGGGGGTAGCGCTTCAGCACAAGGGGATCGTGGCCGGGGACGATGTGTGCGGGCGAGCTCGCGAGACGCTTCAGGGTCGCGTAGCCGTCGAACATGTCAGGAAGGTTGTAGATCACCGGGAAAGGCCGGCCCTGCTCCATGTTGGCGTAAAGATGCATGGCGTCGGCGGCGAGGACCACCCAGCCGCGTCGCGTGAAGGCGCGGACGCATTGCAGACCCATGGTGTGCCCGCCGATTAGATGCACGCTGAGGCCGGGCGCTAGCTCTTCGGCCCCGTCGTGGAATTCGAGCCGCTCCGCGAAGAGCCGGCGCACCATCGCCGCCACGTCCTCGGGCTCGAAGGAATGGCGGATGCGGCCGTGGCGCATGTGGCGCCCCGTGCAATAGGCCATCTCCTTGTCCTGGATGTGGTAGCGCGCGTTCGGAAAGAGATCGTGATTGCCGGCGTGGTCGTAATGCATGTGCGAGACGATCACGTCCTCGATCGATTTGGGATCGATGCCGATGAGCTTGAGCCCGTCGCCCGGCGAGCGCAGGTGCTGGCGCCCGCGCTTCTTGCCGGTCTCGGGAGCGAAGCCGGTGTCGAGTATCCAGGTCTTTTTCGGCCCGGCGATTGCCCAGACGAAATAGTCGAGCGGCATCGGCCCGTTATGCGGATCGCCGCCGAGGAAGTTCTCGCTCGCGAGCCGGTCGTGATGCGCGTAGCGGACGGCGTAGACCTCGTAGGGTGTCGGATCGGACATCGAGGGCACCTCGCTCCCGGATATTCAGTTGCCGCGCTTCACTTCGACGCCGGCCCACTCCTCGATGCAGCGGATGATGTTGGTGAAGTCGCTGGAGGGACCGTTCTCGGCGTTGGCGAATTGCCAGAGCTGACGCACGGCGGCGCCAACCCACATCGGCACCTCCAGCGCCTCCGCCTCCTCGAGGCAAAGACGCACGTCCTTGTACATGAGGCCCGTCGCAAAGCCGTAGTCGAAGGTCCGCGTCAGGATCGCTTTCGGGAATTTGTCCTGCGTCGCGGTGTTGCGGCCGCTGCCGGCGTTGATGACGTCGATCATGGTCTGCGGATCGAGTCCCGCCTTGACGCCCATCACGATCGCCTCGCAGGAGATCGCCATGGCCGTCGCCGAGAGCAGGTTGTTGGCGAGCTTCATCGTCTGCCCCATGCCGGGCTTGGCGCCGATGTAGAAAGGTCTGCCGAAAACGCGGAGGATCGGCTCCAGCCGGAGGAAGAGCGCGTGCGGGCATGCCGCCATCACCGCAAGCGTGCCTTTGCTGGCGCCGCCGACCCCGCCGCTCACGGGAGAATCGACCGCGGCAATGCCCTTCTTCTCTAGTCCGTCCGCGATCTCCGCGGCGACGCGCGGGCCCGTGGTCGAGAGGTCGATGAAGGTCTTGATCCGTCCGCCCGAGGCAATGCCGTTCTCGCCCAGCGCCACCGCGCGCACGATGTCCGGCGTGGGCAGGCTCACCAGCACGGTCTCGACCGCGGCGGCGACCTCCCGCGTCGATTTCGCGACGACGGCACCGCGTGCCGCCAGCGGCGCGATCGCGGTGGTGCTGGTGTCGTAGATCGTCAGGCGATGGCCCGTGTCGATCAGGCGGAGAGCCATGGGGCCACCCATCCTGCCGACGCCGATGAAACCGAGATGTTCCGGCATGTCTGCGCTTTCCTTGCTGTCACCCGCGATTGAGCGCGCGGATTTCATCGAGTGTGATCCGCGTGAACGAGGCGGGGGTCATGACCCGGCTCTCCATGCGGTCGAGGCACGGCCGGACCGCCTCGAGGAAGGCGGGCCAGCCCGGATGCGCCGCGCATGCTTTGCGACGGCGCGCCCGGTCCTCGAGGCTTTCGTAGGCCCAGAGATGGACGACTTCGTTGAGCGGACCCACATCGGTCACGAAATAGCCGAGTAACCCGCCCAACGTCTCTTTCATCACCGGCAAGCCCAAGGTCTCGACCGCCTTGAGGTAGTCCGGCGTTTTCCCGGGCTTAAGCCGATAGGTCCGTTGCTCCAGGATCACGCGTGTCGCCCTCCCATTGCTTACTTTGTCGCGACCCAGATCGGTGGCGCGGTCGCGGACTCCGGTGGGTAGACGGTGACGGGCACGCCCTTCTGCCATTGGATGATCACAAGCGGCGCATCCACCCGACGGCCTTTCTCATCGAATTTGATGTGGCCGCCAGCAAAGAACTTGGCAGCACCCTCCGTCGTATCCATCGCGCGAATGGCCTCCGCGACTTTCCTTCGATCGATGGACCCGGCTTTCTCGATCGCCTCCTTGATGATCCAGATGTGCCCGTAGTCGCACATGCTGTCCTGGGTCATCCAGGGCTCGCCGGTCCTCTTCTTGAAGCGCTCGATGAGCTCCTCTTGTCCCTTGAGCGCCCAATTGGCGATCGTCACCAGCGTGCCCTCCATGACTTCGGCGCCGGCGGTCTTAAGGAGCTCCGGCGAGCCCATATGGGCTCCATTGCTGACGATCGGGAGCTTGTTGGCGCCGATCCCCATTTCGCTGAGCTTCTGCATGAGGAGCGTGTCGTCGGGCACGTTGGTGGAAACGACCCAAAGGAAGTCGGGGCGAGCGGTCCGCGCTTTCGCGATGAGCGGCGTCGCGTCAGAGAGTGGCGGCGTATAGGTCTCGTCTACCACCAGCTTCAGTCCATATTTCTCCAGGCCACCCGCGCGCATGGGCTTGGTGAAGCTCACGGGCGCGGCAGTATTGTCGCTGATGATGCCTGTGCTCGTGGGGTTCCGCCCGATCGCCTTCTTCGCCATGTCCATGATCGTCGGCAGCGCGAGCTCCGCCTGCCGGTCGCCGGTGGCGGAGGTCTGGAATACGTAATGGAAACCGCGATTGGTGATCTGGTCGGAGTAGGAGAGGGTGAACCACGGCAGCTCCGCCCGCTCCGTCACTTCCGTCACCGCAAGCGTGAAGGAGCTGAGCCAGGAGCCCTCGCCCGCGACGAGATCGGGCTCCTGCGCGAGGAGACGCTGCGCCGCGTTCTTCGCCTTCTCTGCGCTATCCCCGGTATCCGCGATGATGAGCTTGAGCTTGGCGCCGCCGAGCGCCTTGATGCCGCCGGCAGCGTTGATGTCGTCGACCGCCATCTCCGCGCCCATCTTGACGAGGGCGCCCTGGCGAGCCCAAGGGCCCGAGAGCGGCGCGATGAGCGCGATCTTTATCTCCTGCTGCGCTCGGGCAAGGCCCGGCAGGAGCGCCGCCGCACCCACAGCGAGCGCGAGCAGGCCGAGGCGCGAGAGCCGCAGATGTCGTCCTAGCATTGTCAATCCTCCCTAGGGTTGGCGTTCGCTACATGCCGAGATAGACGGTTCTGATTTTGTCGTCCGCGAGGAGCGCCTCGTGCGAGCCCGCGACCACCACGCGGCCCGCCTCCAGAACATAGCCGAAATCGCAGGATTCCACCGCCTCCGCGACGCGCTGCTCGACCAGCAGGATCGTGAGGCGGTCCTCCCGGTGGAGCTCGCCGATGCGCTCGAAGATGAGGTCCGCAACCGTGGGCGCGAGGCCCATCGAGGGCTCGTCTAGCATGAGGAGCCGCGGCGAGGAGGCCATACCTCGGCCGATCGCGAGCATCTGCTGCTCGCCGCCCGAGAGCGTGCCCGCGAGCTGGTCGCGCCGCTCCGCGAGGACGGGAAAGAGCGCGAAGATGCGCTCGAGATTGTGCCGCCAATTCCGCTGGCCCGCCTCCGGATAGGCGCCGATCTCGAGGTTCTCCAACACGCTCATGGAATTGAAGACCTGCCTCCCCTCGGGCACGTGAGCGATTCCGAGATGGGCGCGCATCGAAGCAGGCAGCGACAGCAAATCGCGTCCCTCGTAGCGGATCGCGCCGCGCTCGGCGCGCACCGCGCCCGAGATGGTCTTGAAGAGCGTCGTCTTGCCCGCGCCGTTGGGACCGACGATCGTGACGAACTGACCCTCGTGCACGTCGAGCGACACCTCCGCGAGCGCACGGAGCCCGCCATAGCTAACGGAGACACCCTCAACCGAGAGCACGGAGCCTCGCCCATTTGGCGCCGAGATAGGCCTCGACGACACTGGGATCGCGCGTGACGTCACCGGGCCGCCCGGTCGCGAGGATGCGGCCATGATCGAGCACCACGAGACGCTCGGCAAGGCGCACCATCGCGCCCATGGTGTGCTCGATGATGACGACCGTGACACCGCTTGCGGAGACCGCGCGGATCGCGGCGAGCATCTCCTCGACCTCCGGGGCGCCGAGCCCTGCCAAGGGTTCATCCATCAGCAGCAGCCGAGGCCGGCCCGCGAGCGCGCGGGCAAGTTCCATGAGGCGAAGCTCCTTGTTGGTGAGTCCGCTCGCAACCGCCTCCGCGTGCTCGAGCAGGCCGACCCTCCCCAGGGCCTCGCGCGCCGCGGCATAGGCGTCCTCGTCGCTGGGGTTCGCGGCATAGGCGCCGATCACGACGTTCTGCAGGATCGACATCCGGGCGAAGGCGCGGACGACCTGAAAAGTACGGCCGATACCGAGGCGACAGATGCGGTTGGGCTTGAGGCCTACGAGGCTCGTGCCCGCAAAGGCGATCTCGCCGGAGTCGACGCTGAGGAAGCCGTTCAAGAGATTGAAGAGCGTGGTTTTGCCGGCACCGTTGGGGCCGATGATGCCGAGGATCTCGCCGGCCGCGACCTCGAAGCCCACTTCCGAGACGGCGCGCAAACCGCCAAAGGATTTGTCGAGCCCGCTCACGCGAAGAAGGGTCTCGCGCGTGGCCTGCGCCGGGCGTAGGAAGGGAATGACCGCGCCGGCCGTGGCTTCCCGCCTGTGCGCGACGCGCGGCTTGAAGAACCGGTCGCGCACGCGCCAGAAAATGCCTTCGGGCGCGAGCAAGATCACCGCGATGATCGCAAGGCCGTAGACGACGCCTTGAATGCCCGGAATCTTGTCGCCGAGTTCAGCCTGGAGCGTCTCGCTCAGAGGAATGAGGATCGCGGCGCCGATCACGGGTCCCCAGAGCGTGCCGACGCCACCGAAGAGCACCACCACCAGCGCCTGCGCCGATGTCAGCATACCGAAGACGCTGTCGGGCGTGACGACCAACAGCACCACTGCGTAGAGCCCGCCCGCGGTCGCGGCGATGGCGCCGCTCAGCAAAATCGCGCGCATCTTCCAGGCGAGCGTGTCGATGCCGGCGGCTTCCGCCGCAGGCTCGTTCTGCTTGATTGCGAGGAGCGACATTCCGAAACGCGAGCGCTCGACCGCGAGCGTGATCAGCAGTGCCAAGCACATGAGCGCGACCGCGAGTGCGACATAGACGTGATAGTCCACGAATTGCATGAAGGCCGCGGGAGCCTCGCGCTTCATCGGCAGCGGCACCTCTTGGTAGCCGAGCCACTCGAAGACGTAGAGCAGCGCCATCGGATAAGCGAGCATCGAGAGCGCGAAGTAGTGGCCGCGGAGCCGGAAGGTCGGATAGCCGATGAGCGCGCCCGCCGCCGCGCCCACGAGCATTCCCATGGGAATGCCGAGCCACGGCGTCACGTCGAAGCGCACCAGTGCGATCGTCACGGTGTAGGCGCCGAGGCCGAAGAAGGAGGCGTGGCCGAAGGAGACGAGGCCCGTATAGCCACTGAGCAGGTTCCAGGAGAGGCCCATCACCGCCCAGATCGGCACGAAGACCATGATCTGCAGATAGTAGGTGCTGCCGATGAGTGCGCTGAGCGCGAGCCAACCGAGTGATACCGCAGCAATTGCAACAAGCGGAATGCGGAGCTCTTTGCCCGCCGACATCGGTCAGACGCGCTCCGCCGCGCGGCCGAACAGGCCCTGAGGCCGGACGAGCACCACCAGCAGGAACACCACGAAGATTGCGGCGTTCTGGAGTTGCGTCGGCAGCACCAGCGTCGAGAGCTGCTGCACGAGCCCGATGGTCATGCCGCCCCAAAAGGCACCGAGGATGCTGCCCATGCCACCGAGCACCACGCCCGCATACATGATGATGACGTAGTCGAGTCCGACATAGGGTTGAAATGGGTTGAAGGTGCCAACGAGGCCTCCGGCGATCGCGGTGATCCCCGTGCCGATGCCGAAGGCGATGCGGTGCGCGCGGTCGACGTCGATCCCCGTGTAGGTCGCGGCTTGCGGATTGTCGGCCGCCGCGCGCAGGGTCTTGCCGAGGCGCGAGCGATTGATCACCCAATAAAGCGCCGCGCCCACCACCAGAGAGACGAGTGCCGCTATGACGCGCGCCTTGTTGAGGAAGAGGCTGCTGTCCTCGTCGTAGAGCAGCGGGATTTCCCAGGCGCGGGCAGAGAGCGGCGTGCGCACGGATTGCGGCGTTGAGCCAAAGAGGATGAGGCCCCCGTTCTCGAGGATGAGCGCCACACCGAGGGTGAGAATGAGCTGCGCGTAGTGTCCTTCGCCCTCGATCCCCGCGACCTTGGTGCCGGTGACGCGCGAGATCAGGAACCGGTGCAGGAAATATCCCCCGGCGCAGAGTATCGGGCCGGCAACGAGCGCCGCCGCGAAGGGCGTGGCGGCACCCGAGAGGAAGGGAAGCGCCGCCGCCGCGCCCACTATGTAAAGCGTCGCGTACATGCCCAGCATCAGGAAATCGCCCTGGGCGAAATTGATCACGCGCATGACGCCGAAGATGATGCCGAGCCCAACGCACATGAGCCCGTAGAGCGCGCCCACGAGAATGCCCGCGACGAGCGCCTGCAGAAAGATCTCGAAGAAGATCCCTAGCGCGTTCATTCCCTCCCACTCCCGGAGGCCGCGCCATTATTGTGTCATTGTGCGGCGCGCCCTTGGTTCCGCGAGGCGAGGGTCCACGGTAACGAATCGGGTGGGAATTGCATCAGCAAACTGTCGCGCGGGATTTCCGGCGGCGATAGAGTGATGTGGGCCTGCGCCGATCTATTGCAGCCGGAGGCGAAGACGGCGCCATGCTCCTCGTCGACGAGACCTTCTCTGCGCAAACGGTCGAGCTGCCCGTCGGCCAAGTGATGGAGCTGCGTCTGAAGGAGAACCCGACGTCCGGCTTCCGATGGGAATTCGCCGAGGACGGCAAGCCCTACTGCGCGCTCGTGGGCGACACCTACGCGGGCGGCGGGGCGCCAGGCGCGGGAGGCGAGCACAAATGGCAAATGCGGGCGGTGCAGCTCGGCACCTGCGAGCTTCGGCTATTCTATCGCCGGTCCTTCGAGCCGAATGCGTCGCCCGCTCAGTCGTTCATACTGTACGTCAAGGTGACGAAGTAGGCCTGGCGCCGGCTCACGCCAGGTCACCTCGTCATTTCGTCGAGACCAGGCGGATCGTCCAGAGATCGTCCGCGAGATTCGAGTCCGTGACGTAGGCGTACGGCATCATGAAGTAGCCGCCGATGCCCCAAGTCGCAGCCCAGGAATTGCGCACGATGAAGCGATTGCTGCTGTCGTCATAGCCGACGGCCATGACGGCGTGTCCGCCGATGCTCTGCTCGCTGGGCGAGGGCATCGGTACCATCCCGGTTTGCGCGACGGCCTGGCTCTCGAAACTCTCGTAGACGGAGAAGCCGAAGACGAAGGGATAGCCCGAGGCGAGGCAGCCCTTGAGCAGGTTCAGGTTTTGCACGAGCCGGCTGTAGCTCACGGCACGGTTGCCGAGCGCTTCCAGATAATCCTGCTTGGGCGGGGCCACCGCGAACTTCGTGATGTCGTAGGGCCAATCCAGCTCGGGGCACGCACCCTGCTTGGTGACGCATTTGATCCCGTCACGGATTTGCGCGCCGCTGTCCGTCGAAATCGTGCCCTCCATCGCGCGCTCGTTGTAATAGATGAAGAGGCGCGACGGCACGAAGTTCGGGGCCAGCGACTGCTTCATGCGGTCGAACTGGAGCGCGGCGCCGATCGCGTTCGCGGTGCAGCTGCCGAGCTGGCCCTGGTCGTAGACTGGCGGGCATCCCGGCCGCAGGTCCACTTTCGTGGGCAGCGTCCTCAGCACGGGCGCGGGAGCCGCGTAGAGGTGGTCTCGCGCGTCGGGCAGATCGGGTATCCAGCCATAGCGCTTTATCTTGTGGGGGATCGCTGCTGGCATCTTTCGTCTCCTCTCGGGATTCGATCTGAAGAGTTGCCAGTGCTTGCTGCCGTTCTAGTGAATGGAACTCTAATCACCCCCCGCTCTAAACCCAGAGTGTCAAAATTCGGCATCGGCCGCACCCCATGCCCTCGGCTATGTCTTCTCGATGTCATAGCGCGCTCCCAGGCGGAGCATTTCGGGGGTGCCGATGATCTCGTTCAATCCGGCGAAATCCGCCATTCGGTCTCGATAGGGTCCGGTGCCCCCATGCTGGCGGAGGCTTGCGAGATAGTTCTCGAGACCGTAGAGGAGCGCCCGGACCGTGCCGCCGGGGAAGATCACGAGCGAGAACCCCAGCGCTTGAAGCTCCGCCGCCGTCTTCGCGGGCGTCTTGCCGCCCTCGACCATGTTGGCCATGAGAGGGGCGCGGCCTTTGAGGCGCTTGCCGATTGCGGCGAGCTCGGCATCGCTGCGGGGCGCCTCGATGAAGAGCAGATCTGCGCCCGCCTCGCGATAGGCCTCGGCGCGGTCGAGCGCCGCCTCGAAGCCTTCAACCGCGATGGCATCCGTGCGCGCGATGATGAGAGTCTCGTCGCTCGGGCGCGCATCGAGCGCGGCCTTGAGTTTGCCGACCATCTCGCCAGCGGGGACAAGCATCTTGTCTGCGAGGTGGCCGCAGCGCTTGGGCATGGTCTGATCCTCGAGCTGGATCGCAGCGGCGCCGCGGCTCGCGAAGAGCCTCACCGTGCGGATCGTGTTGAGCGCGTTCCCGAATCCGGTGTCGGCATCGACGATGAGCGGGATCGTCAAGCGCTCGCCAATGGCGCCGATGGTGTCCGCGATCTCGCTGAGGCTCACCAGCCCAATATCGGGCCGGGCGAGCCGCGTGTAGGCGATGGACGCACCGGAGAGATAGGCCGCGGGAAAGCCCGCGCGCTCGATCAAATGGGCCGACAGCGCGTCGTAGCAACCGGGCGCCACCAAGATTTCCTGCTGTTGCAGTCGGGAGCGGAGCGACGTCATGGTCATAACCCCAGATAGGCCTGACGGAGCCTTGGATGGGAGAGCAGCTCCGCGGCCGGACCGGTGAGTGCGAATTCGCCGTGCTCCAGCACATAGGCGCGATCGGCGACGGCGAGCGACT
>Ga0335083_10001726_pt1 | contig 29760 bp, 25 predicted proteins | sample Lox_Sample_42_FD_206716 | JGI IMG/M metagenome (GOLD analysis project Ga0335083, IMG submission 206716) | Soil microbial communities from Loxahatchee National Wildlife Refuge, Florida, United States - Lox_Sample_4.2 | ecosystem: Environmental > Terrestrial > Soil > Wetlands | place: USA...
AGTGCGGCATCGTTGAATGCGTATCCGCCGGGAAGTCCGTACTCGATTACCAAGGCCGGCTCAAATGAAGTGGCCTTGGTGAGTGTGGGTACGGTTGACGCCGGGTTGGGCAACATATACGTCCAGGGCGGCGAGTTCGCCATCCAGGATACTACCGCGCAGTTGGGTAACTCTGCCAGCAACCTTGTCGTCAGTTCGGGAGCCATCCTGGAATTGTACGCTACAACAATACCATTAAACAAGGTCATCACCCTGAACGGCAATGGTACCAGTGATTCGTTCAAAGTGGATAACGGAGCTGTGGGCGACAACGTCGTATCGGGCCCGATAACGTTGAACGGTAATTGCTACTTCGATATCAGCGCTGCCACGGTGGCATCGACGATTCAAAGTGTTATCAGCGGCACCGGCGGCCTCGATATGGTTGGACCGGGCACGCTTACGCTCACGGCTGCGAACAATTACACAGGCAACACCACGATCAATGCGGGCGTCCTGGCATTGAGCGGATCGGGTTCAATTGCCAACAGCCCGGTGATTACGGTCGCCGGTGGCGCAACATTCAATGTGTCGGCTATCTCAGGCTTCACGCTGGGAGTGAACCAGACGTTGGGGAACAATACATCCACAGGCGTGATCAACGGCAGCGTTGGCACCGGATCGGGAACGCTGGCGTTGACTTACGCCTTAGGCACACCATCGCTGTCAGTCACCAACGGCACGTTAACGCTGTCCGGCTCGACGGTGGTCACAGTCAATAACAACGGCGCCCAGTTAGGGACGGGCACGTACGCGATCATCACCAGCGGCACGGGAGGAACCATTGCCGGAGTAGCCCCGTCCTCGGTCACGGTGACTGGCAACGGCGCGGTGGGCGCGGCTTCGCTCTCGATCAGCGGGGGCGTGCTAAATCTCGTGATTGCAGCCGGGCCGCCTCCGCAACTGCACTTCACCAGTATTAACATCAGCGGCAACACGCTGACCTTTAGCGCCATTAACGGCACGGCCAATGGACCGTTCACATTGTTGTCGAGCACCAACCTGCTCCTGCCGGTCTCGCAATGGACGCCAGTCTTCACCAATGCGTTCGACACGAATGGGAAGGTCAATATGTCCACCAACGTGGTCAATCCACACATCCCGAACGAGTTCTATCTCATCGAGACGCCTTAACAGGCAGGAAGATACCGGCCGGCCTGCTGTGGAAAGACAGCAGGCCGGCAACCGGTTCAGTGATCGGTGGTTCGCGCTTTTAAATCTATGAAGTCCGCCTCTCTCAGAAATGCCCGGTCGCCCCAAACCGGCCGGCCATTTGCCGGTTCCGGCCGGCACTCAAACCGTTCCCGCGCTTTTACCTTAATTGAGTTACTCGTGGTCATTGCCATTATCGCCATCCTGGCCGCTGTACTTTTGCCGGTACTGGCCAGGGCAAAACAGCGCGCGGTACAAATCCAATGCCTGAACAACAGCAAAGAATTGACCATTGGCTTCATCGTTTACATCAGCGATAACAATGACGTGGAGCCCAGCGGGGCATCCGGGTCAGATTACGGGCCGCACCTGGAGGATTGGATTTACTGGCGTAATCCTACTCCCAGTCCTTATCCGGTGATCAATGGGGTGACCATGAAGCCCAGCTTAAGCCCAATCCTGGCGTGCATCGGGGGAACGGTGGGAACTACTAATTTGCTCCATTGTCCCATTGATACTGATAACAGTTATCGGACGAACCAGGGCATCGCAGCGGAAGGTTCCTCTTACGATTTTAGTTATGAGATGACCAGTTATAACCTGACCAGCGCGAATGTTAATTCAGGGCCGGCAACACTCATTTCCCTGGCCCCGGCGAATGTCCCCTACCGTTTCCGGGCTTCACAAATCAAGAACCCGGCGGGAAAAATCCTGGCACCCGAAGTACCAGCCACGCTTAAACGGGGCGATGCTCCGCCGCCGGACACGACTTTTTTCGCGGTTACCGGACGGTGGGAACCGTTTAAGAACGGTGGCGTGGCCGGTTCGGCGATCGATAACTGGCTGACATGCCGCCATAATAACCGGGCCAATTGCGGTTTCTGCGACGGTCACGCGCAATTGGAAACCTGGCAGTTTGGAACTAACAAACTGAATTCGCTCCCTTCCATGTAAATGGAAAACGTGCCGGTCGCTGCAAAATTTCATGGTAAAGAAAACCGTTTGCGAATGAATCGGCTTGCTACTCGCTGGGATTCTTGAGAGATATATGAGGTTGCGTGGAGAGATGGCCGAGTGGCTGAAGGCGATGGTTTGCTAAACCGTTATACGGTCAAAAGCCGTATCGGGGGTTCGAATCCCCCTCTCTCCGCCAGTCTTCGCTCTTAAATCCAAACAGAAGTTCGAGAGGTGGTAAACAAGCTTCGACCCGGCAAGCCAGCTTTTTCGCAGGATAAACACCGCATTCCCATTGCCCATTCGTAACTGCCTCTGTTATTTTCCCGCGGATGTCCAACGAGGCCACCGCAGCGCAACCGCCTTCCAAGGCGAAGATCTTTCTCCGCCGCCTGACTTCTACGGTGATTCTTTGGACGGTCATCATCGCGGCGCTGTTTTCGGGCAATGAATTGCTTTCCGACAGCGTTTTTGTCCTCGTCATTGTTTTGATTTCGGCTGTGGGATTGATGGAGTTTTATGGCATGGCGGAAAAGCGCGGGCTGGCCTGCTTCAAATGGTGCGGCCTGGTTGGGGGAATCCTACTGACGGCGGGGACGTTCTTTAACCTGACGGGGCACTTGGGCACATCGGGCTCTCCCGCGCGCGTCAATGATTTCGAAACGAGTTTCCTGATTTTGTTCGTGCTGGGCCTGTGCGTTCGCCAGCTTTTTTCCAAAAAAAATCCCAACGGCATCGTAGCGGTCTCCGTGACGCTGTTCGGCTTGATGTATGTGCCGTGGCTTCTGAATTTCATCCAAAAAATCAATTTCTTCCCGCATGTCGAAGGAAAATATTTCCTGATCTACTTTGTGCTGGTGACCAAGTTCAGCGATACGGGGGCTTATGCCGTGGGGTCGCTCATCGGGAAGCATAAAATGATCCCGCGCATCAGCCCGGGTAAAACCTGGGAAGGCTTTGGCGGGGCGATTTTTGTCTCAACCGTTTCCAGCCTGATTTTTGCCCAGGTCTTTCGCAATCACATGTACGGCATGAACTGGGTGCACGCGCTGATCCTGGGGGTGGTGCTGAGTTCCACGGCGGTGATTGGGGATTTGATTGAATCGCTGTTCAAGCGCGAGGCGGGGTTGAAGGATTCCGGAAAGTTTTTCCCCGGCATTGGCGGGATTCTCGACTTACTGGACAGTTTATTGTTTAATGCACCCATCATGTATCTGTATTTACGGCATATTTTGACCAACCCGAATTTGCCACATTCGTAGAATGAAGAACGTCGTATTACTCGGTTCCACCGGTTCCATTGGCACCAGCACGGTCAAAGTCGCTGAAGATTTGCCGGACCGGATTCGCCTGTTGGCGTTGGGTGCGGGAAACAACTCTAAGCTGCTGCTGGAACAAGCGCAAAAGCACAAGCCTGTAGCCGTTTCCATTTTTGATCCGGCCAAAGCCAATGAACTCAAAAATACTCTTAATTCCGGAACGCGCGTTTGCAGCGGTGAAGAAGGATTGATTCAACTGGCCACGCTGCCGGAAGCGGACATTGTTTTAATCGCGATTGTGGGAACTGCCGGGCTTAAGCCCGCGCTGGCGGCCATTCGCGCGGGCAAAGACATCGCCATCGCGTCCAAGGAAATTCTCGTGATGGCTGGCGAAATTGTCATGAGCGAGGCGCGCAAACACGGGGTCCGGGTCCTGGCCGTGGACAGCGAGCATTCGGCGATTTTTCAATGCCTTGACGGGAAGCCGCCGGCATCGGTTCGCAAGCTGTGGCTGACGGCCAGCGGCGGGCCTTTCCGGGACAAAACCAAGTGGCCGAAAGAAAAATTTTCTGACATCACGGTGGCCTGCGCGCTGAAACATCCGTCGTGGGTAATGGGAAAAAAGATTACGATAGATTCGGCCACGCTCTTCAACAAAGCGCTGGAAATGATTGAAGCACGCTGGCTGTTTGACATTGAAATGGCGCGCGTAGCAGTGGTGGTGCATCCCCAGAGCGTGGTGCATTCGATGGTGGAATATGTGGATGGTTCCATCGTCGCTCAATTATCCACCCCGGATATGTGCCTGCCGATTCAATACGCGCTGACGTATCCTGATCGCGCGGCAAATGGCCGGGTGCAAACCAACTTTGCCAAGCTTGGCCAATTGACATTTGAGGAGCCGGACGTCGAGCGTTTTCCGGCCATCGAATTGGCCCGGCGAGCCGGGGAAACCGGCGGAACGCTCCCGGCGGTATTGAACGCGGCGAACGAAGTTGCGGTCGAAGCATTTGTGGGGCAGAAGATCCATTTCCCGCAAATCACGGAAATCGTTCGTCGCACGATGGATGCGCATAAAGTCGTATCGCACCCGTCGCTGGAGCAAATTTTGGAGGCGGATGCCTGGGCGAGGAAAAAGGCGGCGGAATAATAGGCTGATATGGCACGGGATTGGCTTTATTTTTAAGCCGTTGTGGAACTGAAATTTACTGCTATACTGGTGGAACCTGAATTTACATGAGCATTTTTCATTACATTTTCATCGGGTTGGAAGTGGTCCTGCTTTTTAACCTGCTCATCGGTGTCCACGAACTGGGCCATTTTCTGGCTGCGAAATGGCGCGGGCTGAAGATTGAGCGGTTTGCGATTTGGTTCGGCAAGCCCATCTGGAAAACGAAAATTGGCGGCGTTGAATATGCCCTGGGCTGGATTCCCGCCGGCGGTTATGTGGCGCTGCCGCAAATGGCCACGATGGAAGCCATCGAAGGCAAGAGCGGTACTCCCGTGGAGCAACTGCCGAACGTTGCGCCCCTGGACAAAATCATCGTCGCAATTGCCGGGCCCCTGTTCAGTTTTTTGCTGGCAGTCTTTTTTGCGGTGATTGTTTGGCAGGTTGGCCGGCCGACCATGCAAAGCGACAATACAACCCAAATCGGCTGGGTGGATCCCCACGGTCCGGCAGCAAGAGGCGGGTTAAAGGCAGGTGATGTGATTTTATCCATTGACGGATATCCCGTAAAAAATTTCCAGCCTTCGGCTAACGCTTCAGACAGCGTTAAGTGGCGCATTATCACAAGCACCGGGACAAATATAGCGGTCAAATATACACGCGATGGAAAAGAAATGCCCGTGGCTTATATTGTGCCGACCAATGTGCCCACGTTGTGGTACGAACGCAGATCCCTCAGGCAAATTTTTGTAGATGGAGCAAATCCGGCATTGATTTCACAGATCGCCAGCAATAGTCCGGCGGATCGTGCGGGATTGAAAAAAGGCGACGAGATCATCGCATTGGATGGACAAAAAATCTACAGCCCCGATAGCGTCGACTATGCGCAAATGATCATGAGCAATGGGCCGGTCAGGCCCATGAAGTTGACCGTTCGCCGCAACAATGACCAATTTACCAAAACTTTGACGCCGGAAGTACCATTTAAACCAACAAACAGTTTTCCCATGCTGGGGATTATGGAATGGCAGGAAGGGACGAATACCTTGCTCGATCATCCCACCCCATTCGATCAAATCCAGTCCAGCATTGGTATGATTTTTGCCACTATCCAGGCGATTACCTCTCCTAAAAGCCATATTGGCGTTCAACAGCTCGGCGGTGCGGTGATGATCGTTCGCGTCTATAGCAATTTGTTTCAGGATGAGGACGGCTGGCGGCGTGTTTTGTGGTTTAGTGTGATTTTGAACGTGAACCTTGCCTTGCTTAATATGCTGCCACTGCCGGTATTGGATGGCGGGCATATTGTGCTTTCGTTGATTGAATTTTTACGCCGCCGCCCCATTAGCGCAAAGGTCTTAAATAATATCCAAAGTGGTTTTGCCATGCTGCTCATCGGTTTTATGCTATATATCGCCTTTTTTGATACCAGCGATTGGGTACGCAGCGCGCACGACCATGAACAGCAAGTGATTTTTGCGCCCGCGAAATAAGATTTGCGGGCGATTGGATTCGGAATTGAAGGAAATTCCGAACTTGAAACTTTCAATATTCAACTGGACACTATAACCGTGCGTTATTGCGAGTCTCCATTTTTTTATCAACGGCGTGCGACGCGGGAAATTGTCGTGGGGGATCCCGCGCGTGGCGGCGTGATTATGGGCGGCAACCATCCAGTCGTGAAGCAATCCATGCTGACGTGCGATACGATGGACACCGCGGAATGCGTCCGGCAAACCCTGGAACTGGTGGCGGTGGGCTGCCAATTGGTGCGCATCACTGCGCCGACGGTCAAAGACGCGGCGAACCTGCAAAATATCGTCAGCGAACTGCGCGCGCAAAACTGCCAGGTGCCGATCGTGGCGGATATCCATTTCAAGCCTGAGGCTGCGATGGAAGCGGTCAAATGGGTGGAAGTCGTCCGGGTGAATCCCGGCAATTACGCTGATAAAAAGAAATTCGCCATCAAGGAATACACCGATGAGGAATATGCGGCGGAACTGGAGCGCATCGAAGAGGCTTTCACACCGCTCGTGCTCGAAGCAGTAAAATTGAAACGCTGTCTGCGCATCGGCACTAATCACGGTTCCCTGAGCGACCGCATCATGAACCGCTACGGCGATACGCCGCTGGGCATGGTGGAAAGCGCGCTGGAATTTGCCCGCATCTGCCGCAAGCAAGATTTCCATAATTTCAAGTTCTCAATGAAGTCGTCCAATCCCAAGGTGATGATTGAATGCTATCGCCTGCTGGTAGCGCGCCTGGATGAACTGGGCCCGGATTGGAATTATCCCATTCACCTGGGCGTGACTGAAGCCGGCGAGGGCGAGGATGGCCGCATCAAAAGTGCCATTGGCATCGGCTCACTGCTCTGCGATGGACTGGGCGATACCATCCGCGTTTCGCTCACGGAAGATTCCCCGCGCGAAATCGAAGTCTGCACTGATTTGCTGGCGCAAATCCCGCTTTTGACTACGCGAGCGAACGGCAGCAAACTCGAGGCCGCGTGGCCGTTTGATCCATTTCATTTCGAACGCCGCGAAACACCGGCGATCGAACTGAATGACACCATTCATTGCGGCGGAGAACAGTTGATTCGCGTCGTCGTCACACGCGCGACGTGGGACAAAGTCGCGCCAAAAATCCGGCCCAAGGACGACGTAAAACCCGAGGCGGTCTATGAAGAATTAAACATCGCCGAAATTGATCCCACGGAAAATTTTGACGTTAATTGCGACACTCAATTGGTGACCGTTAAGGATGGTGTGAAATTGCCGGCTATCGCGGCGTTTCGCTTGCTCGCAGCCAAACTAAAAAGCCTGGGGCGCAACAACCCGATTTTGCTTAAGGATTGCCTGGCATTTGAACCGGTCCCGCTTGAACCGAAAATTGCCCTGCTGCGCGCGTCGGTGGTCATCGGCTCGCTGCTGGCAGACGGGATTGGCGATGCCATTTTGGTCCGCGGTGAATCCGGCGGGGGACAATCTTTGCGGCTGGCGTATAACATTTTACAGGCGGCGGGCTGCCGCTCCTTTAAGACGGATTACGTGGCCTGTCCCAGTTGCGGGCGCACACTTTTCAACCTGCAAACCGTCACGGCCCGCATCAAGGCACGCACGGAGCATCTTAAGGGCGTGAAGATTGCCATCATGGGCTGCATCGTAAATGGGCCTGGCGAAATGGCTGATGCGGACTTTGGTTATGTGGGCGGTGCGCCGGGAAAGATTAACCTTTATGTCGGCAAAACGCCGATCAAGTTCAACATTCCCGAAGGCGAAGCCGTCGAACGCCTCGTGGATTTGATTCGCGAGCATGGCAAATGGGTTGAACCGGAAAGCCAGGAACAAAAGGTCGCCCAGCCGGCTTAAATTTTTTGACTGTAAAACCATGAAAACATGTGTAAACCCGGATAAGCTGGAGGTGAATCATGTCGGCAGAATTACAAGTCATTCGCGCGAGTGAATTCGTTTGCCTGGATGCCAACGAGCATCTGGATTTTGAGGCCAGCAAGAAGGCGCTGCAGGAACTGGCCCTGGCGTGCCGTAAACGGGGACTGGACCGCGCCCTCCTGGATTTACGGGGATTGCCCGTGCTGGCCAAGCCACACTTTAATCCTAAAGAGGTAAGCGAGTTGGCGGGAGCATTTAGCGACGCGGGTTTTACCGGGCAGCAACGTTTGGCTATTCTTTACGAACACGATGTCTACGGCATCATCCGGGATTTTATCAAGTTCAGCCGCCAACGGGGATTGCAAACCGAGGCATTCCAGGAATACGAAAAAGCCACCAACTGGCTTTCCGGAAAACAGGGAGAGGACACCGAAGTGCGGCGAGCGAGCGAAGTGACCATTGCAAAGCGCAAAGCAAAAAAGCAATCGACAACACAGGCAACTCCCCGCACAACCACGCCACCAAAGCGCGCGCAGCATTAAGTTTCGCCGACACGCTGATTCGACCTATTTCCCAAAGGGCCGTTTGACAAAAAAGCAAACGGGCCTAGGTTTTGGAAGCGCCGGAGAGAATTTTAATTTTCACCGGCCAAAACCAAAAGGAGTGAAAGGAGATCGGTATGAAAACGAGCGCAAATGTCCAGGACCTTCAGAAGGCCATCACCTTTTTCGAGAACAAAATAGCGTTTACCACCGGCCCCATGGAACTTTCCCATATGCTGGAATCGCACAGCGTCAACGTGATTGATGTTCGCGCGGCGGAAGATTTTGAGAAAGGCCACGTGCCCGGGGCGATTAACATGCCTAAAGGCTCGTGGGAAGATCCCCACGGACTTTCCCGCGAAAAAATCAACGTGGTCTACTGCTATTCACAGCAATGCCACCTTGCCGCCAACGCGTGCGCGATGTTCGCCGCAAAATGGTTTCCAGTAATGGAACTGGAGGGAGGTTTTGCAGCGTGGAAAGGCCACGAACTCGAGATTGAGCAGGGAAAGGAATCGCAAGCCCGGAAGGCGGCGTAACCCCGGGTCAATTTGGTTTATGAATCGCCATGTAAAGTGCGGTGGCGATGACCAGGTAAAGCATCACCGCAGCCACAGAGATAAGCCCGGTCCACACATAGCGAAGAACCGCGTTTTGAGTTTTCTGAAAAACTTTGTAATTGATGGCCGCGGCAGCGCCGCCCAATCCGCCACCAATGGCTCCACCGACAGCAACCATGATGAGCGGCCAGCCAATCCAGGCATACTGATACCAGGTTAACTTCGGCTTGGGTTGTTGGATGACGGGAAAGGGTGGTGGTGCTTCCGGCATAAGGAATCGTGTTAGGGTTTGGGGGTTCCGCATTTCCAGCACGAGGTAAATTGCGCTTCCGATTTTTCGCCGCATTTCGGGCAGATCCAGGGAGCGCCGGTGACCGGTGGCGGCGACTGCCAATCGCGTTTGATTTGTTCCGCTTCCGCCAGCCGGGCATCGTCCTCAATCCATAGTTCCGGCAGGGTTTCGCTCATCGGAATGCCCCCGGCGAGCTTAGATGATGCTTCGTTGCTGATGAAACAGGCGATGCCGGCGGCCTCGAGCATGTCTTTTAGCTCGGTGATTTCAACCAAATTGGGAGAGCTGAAGATGACTTTCATAAGATTGATTGGTTGATAGGAATGTGCCTGACGGCTTGCCACGGGGAAAGGCAGAAAATTATTGCATCCACATTTCGGGATGCGGCTGATGGTCGTAATTCCACATGGCGGCGGAATTGGAGGGATTGAAGAGGATCCACGGGCTGATGCTGGAGACATGGCCGTCGCACAAGAGGACGTTATAATTTTTCCCATGCCGCGGTGCGAAGGGCTCGGCGGCATACTCACTCGCATATGTGCCGCAACCCCAGGCATCGCTAGCCCCGGCACCGCCGGCTTTCATAAAAGAATCGCCGATGGCGAGCATTTGACTGGGCGCACTGAGTTGCGACGCAGAAATGGGCGAAACAAATTTTCCCTGGGCGTTTTTCCAAAATGAAACCGGGCCGAGACCCAAATATTCGTTGGTAGCGTCGGTCAGGCAGACGCCGGCAATGTTATAGCCATAGCTGCCCTGGCGATCGATGGCGCCCTTAATATATGGGCGGGTGATGGCACCCACATAGCCCGGACAGTGGAACGAGCGGTTGGTCCAGTTTTGGGAGTCGTACGGAAACAGTTTAGAAGACCAATAAACCAATCCAACAGCACGGCCACCTGCACCGTCGGCATCGCCATTGGATGGTCCGCCGGGGCCGAGGTAACGGGGATATTGGTCCTGGTTATCGTGGACATACATTTGCAGGGCATAGCCCATTTGACGCAGATGGTTTTTACAGCCGACCGTCCGCGAATAGCCCTTCGCCGCCGAAAGCACGGGCATCAGCAACGCTGCCAAAATGGCGATGATGGCAATGACCACGAGCAGTTCGATCAGCGTGAAGGCGTTTTCGCGGCCGTTATGGAGCATATCTATTGGACAGGGCGGAGGATGCACGGTCACGCGTTAGGATTTACGATATGCGATATACGATTGACGAGAAAAGCAAAGAAGGTACGAAAAATTAACCCTCTTGAAGCATTTTTTTGTCAAATGATTCAATATCCGCCAAATTGTGGCGAATTTGTTTGCCCCAGGCGGGGTTGCCTATGGAAATCGCCACCTCGCTTTGAACAGTACCATAGCCATCGTCCGGAAAGGCGCTGAATAGAAAAAACCAGAGCGCGGAATCCAAAGATTCTTTATCATGCCAGGTCGTCATAATGACTGGATCTGTGTTAAAAATTAATTCGTCAAAAATATCGTGGACGCGTTCACAGTCCGGTCCCCAGGCGCAAAAGTAAACGCAGCCGGCCTGAACTAATTTGCGGCAAAAATTTGCCAAAACAATGGCATCCACCCTAGTTGCATCCGCAGTTACAAAGGCAACGAAGTGATGGCCCGGCAAGGAAATGGAATCCGGCATGGAGTGAAAATCCGGCAGTGAAAGAAAATATGAATCACGCTCACGAACCTCGGGACGGCCTAGATGCTCAGGTTGTATAGAATGGTTCACGATAGCAATTTGGAGGTTCAAATTTTTAAATCAACCGGAAAATTCCAGCGCCCCAAAAGCGGTGAACTTGAGATTTCAAAACGGCGTCGCGGCCGCCGCAGTCCAAGACGCAAGCGCGGAATGGCCGGTGGCCTTGTCACCGCAGGTCTTCGAAATTTTTGCGCGCTTTTTGGACGGATTCAAATTCTGCCTTCATCCCGTCGATTAAATCCAACCATTGTTCCGGGGTCAGCTTGATGCTCATCTCCGTCTGGCCGTCCGGGGAATTTTTTCCGTGGACAGAGAGGCGCAAGGTAAAACCTTCCAGCCGGGCACCCTCGGGTTGGGCGTCCACATGCGCGTTGAAATCGAGACGAAGGGAATCGTTGTGCGATTTTCCGCCCGGAAGCTGTACGTGGCCGTAATACTCATTGAATGATGGCATGCGGGAGGCAATCTGGACTGCAAATTTTAGAAATCAAATAAAAAAGGCGTTCGGTTTCCCGAACGCCTTTTTGAAGATAATTTCCGTTTATGCGAGGAGCGGATTTTCCACGGGAGCCGCGGGTTCCTCGGCCGGTTGTTCCGGTTCGGGTTCATCGGGGATTTCCACGAGGGGCTTGAGCAACGCCTTGCGGTGATGGTCAAAGCCCGTGCCCGCGGGAATGATATGTCCCATGATGACGTTTTCCTTGAAGCCGCGAAGCGAATCCACTTTGGAACGCGTGGCGGCTTCGGTGAGGACGCGAGTCGTGTCCTGGAAGCTCGCGGCGCTCAGGAAGCTGTCCGTCTCGAGCGAGGCCTTGGTGATGCCCAGGAGCACGGGTGACGCTTCGGCGGGTTTGCCACCCATCTTCTCGACGCGCTCGTTCTCGCCTTCGAATTCCAGCTTGTCCACCTGCTCGCCCCAAAGGAACGTGGTGTCGCCCGGCTCGGTAATGCGAACCTTGCGCAGCATCTGGCGGACGATGATTTCGATGTGCTTGTCGTTAATCGTCACGCCCTGCAGACGATAGACTTCCTGCACTTCACCGACGAGGTGTTCCTGCAATTCCTGGGGCCCGAGGACTTCCAGAATTTCGTGCGGGTCCATGGGACCTTCGGTCAATTGCTGGCCTTTCTTGACGACGTCGCCTTTGAAGACGATGACGTGTTTGCCGATGGGAATCAGATGTTCTTCCTCAGTAGCGGTAGCGGGATCCTTAATCAGGATCGTGCGCTTGCCGCGAACGCTGGGGCCGAAGTCAACGATACCGTCGATCTTCGAGATTTCCGCGGCGTCTTTCGGACGGCGGGCTTCGAACAGTTCGGCCACGCGCGGGAGACCGCCGGTGATGTCCTTGGTCTTGGACATCTTGCGCGGCGACTTGGCGAGCAGCGAACCGGCGACGATTTTATCCGTTTCATTGACGACGATGTGCGCGCCGCTGGGAATAGGATAATTCGCCACGACTTCGCCGCTGTCATCGCTGATGATGATTTGCGGGTGCAAGTCTTCCTTGTGCTCGATGATAACCATGGCTTCCTGGCCGGTGGTTTCGTCCATTTCCTGCTTCATGGTGACACCTTCAATGATGTCATGGAATTTCACTTTACCGGCTTTCTCGGACAAGATGGGAACGTTGTACGGATCCCATTGGACGAAGGTATCGCCCTTCTTGACCTTGTCGCCGTCCTTGAAGGAAATGACCGCGCCGATCACGACGATGTGGTTTTCCAGTTCGCGGCCGTCGTCGCCCATGATGGACACGGAGCCGTTTTTGTTGAGAACGATATTGTTGCCGTCCTGCAATTCGACGACGCGCAATTCATTGTAGTGAATCGTGCCGTCATGCTTGGACTTGATTTGCGGGACTTTGAAGTGCGCCGCCGCTGTACCACCGATGTGGAACGTACGCATGGTGAGCTGGGTGCCGGGCTCGCCGATGGACTGGGCGGCAATGATGCCGACCGCTTCGCCGAGCTTCACCACCGCGCCGGTGGCGAGGTTACGGCCATAGCAATGGATGCAAATGCCGTGCTTGCTTTCGCAAGTCAGCACGGAGCGAATGCGAATGCGTTCGATGCCGGTGGATTCGATCGCCTTGGCTTTGACTTCGTCAATGTCTTCATTGGCGCGAACCAAAAATTCCTTCGGGTTCGAGGGATTGGGAAGGTCGTCGCACGCGAAACGGCCCACCAGGCGGTCGCCAAGTTTCACGACTTCGTCTTCACCTTCGTACACCGCGCTGACCCAAATGCCGTTGCTGGTGCCGCAATCTTCCTCCTGGATGATCACGTCCTGACTCACGTCCACGAGTTTGCGGGTCATGTAACCGGAGTCCGCCGTTTTGAGGGCGGTATCGGCCAGACCTTTGCGGGCGCCGTGAGTGGAGATGAAGTATTCCAACACGGACAGACCTTCGCGGAAGTTCGCGAGAATGGGCTTCTCGATGATGTCGCCGCTGGGCTTGGCCATGAGGCCGCGCAAACCGGCGAGCTGGCGAACCTGCTGCTTGTTACCGCGCGCGCCGGAATCCACCATCAGGTAAACCGGATTGTATTCCTTCTTACCCTGGTTTTGTTCGAGCGTGCGGAACATGACGTTGGAGATCTGGTCGGTGCAATGCGTCCAGATGTCGACGATCTTGTTGTAGCGTTCGCCGGGCGTGATCACGCCTTTGCGATATTGTTTTTCGACTTCCTTGATTTGCTTTTGGGCGGCGTCGATCTGCTCGTCGCGTTCCTTGGGCACAATCATGTCGTCGATGCCGATGCTCACGCCGGACTTGGTGGCTTCGCGGAAGCCGAGCTCTTTCAATTTATCGAGCATCACAACGGTTTTGTCGTGACCGGCGTGCTTGTAGCACTTCCAAATCAGGTCGCCGAGTTCGGACTTTTTGACCACGCGATTCGGGAAACCGAGTTCAGGCGGCCAGATTTCGCTGAACAACACGCGTCCCACGGTGGTATCAATAATTTTCTTGTCGGCATTGCCGAAAACGGACGGCCTGCCCAGGTCGGGGTTCTTCAGGCGGATGCGGTCGTGCGTCTTCAACGCGCCGTCGTCATACGCGAAAATAACTTCTTCCTTGGTGCCGAAGAGCGGGAGCGTCTTCACATCTGACGGCATGGCCTTGCGCGGTTCGGCGGTCAGATAATAACAGCCGAGCGTGATGTCCTGCGTCGGGGTGATAATGGGCTTGCCGCTGGAGGGCGAGAAGATGTTATTCGTCGCCATCATGAGCAGGCGCGCTTCCATTTGCGCCTCGACGGACAGCGGGACGTGAACGGCCATTTGGTCACCGTCGAAGTCCGCGTTATAGGCGGTACAAACGAGCGGGTGAATGCGGATGGCTTCGCCTTCGATGAGCTGCGGCTCAAACGCCTGCACAGACAAACGGTGCAGCGTGGGAGCGCGATTCAACAGGACCGGATGGCCCTTGGTGACTTCTTCGAGGACGTCCCAGACTTCCTTGGTCTGGCGCTCAATCATCTTCTTGGCCGAACGAACGGTATGCACGTAGCCAAGCTCTTTCAAACGGCGGATGATGAACGGCTCGAACAGCACGAGCGCCATTTTCTTGGGCAAACCGCACTGGTTAAGCTTTAATTCGGGACCGATAACGATAACGGAACGGCCAGAATAGTCCACGCGCTTGCCCAGCAGGTTCTGGCGGAAGCGTCCGCCTTTACCTTTAAGCATATCGCTGAGCGATTTGAGCGAGCGATTGCCTGCGCCGGTGACCGGGCGACCGTGACGGCCGTTGTCGAACAACGCGTCGACGGCTTCCTGCAACATGCGTTTTTCGTTGCGGATGATGACTTCGGGCGTCTTGAGCTGCAGCAAAGTCTTGAGACGGTTGTTGCGGTTGATGACGCGGCGATAAAGATCGTTGAGATCGGAGGTCGCAAACCGGCCGCCTTCGAGCGGCACGAGCGGGCGCAAATCCGGGGGAATGACCGGAAGCACCGTGAGAATCATCCATTCCGGACGGCTCTTGGAAGAATGCAGGCCCTGGAGCAGCTTGATGCGCTTGGCCAATTTCTTGCGGATTTGCTTGCTCTTGGTCTCCGTCATGGCCGTCTGCAATTCCTCGACACCTTTCACAAGGTCCACGCGGGCCAGAGCATCGCGAACGGCTTCGGCGCCCATCTTGGCGGTAAATGCTTCAGCACCATAGGTTTCGCGCGCTTCGCGATATTCGTTTTCGTTGAGCAACTGGTTGGGTTTGAGCGGGGTGTTGCCCGGGTCAATCACCAGGTAATCTTCATAATAGATGACGCGTTCCAAATGGCGGGCGGTCATATCCAGCGCCAGCCCGATGCGGGAGGGCATGCACTTGAAAAACCAGATATGGCAGACGGGCACGGCCAGTTCGATATGGCCCATGCGTTCGCGGCGAACGCGGGCGAGCGTCACTTCGACGCCGCAGCGATCGCAAACGATACCACGATGCTTGATGCGCTTGAATTTACCGCAGGAACATTCCCAGTCCTTGACCGGGCCGAAAATACGTTCGCAGAACAAGCCGCCTTTTTCGGGCTTGAACGTACGATAATTAATTGTCTCGGGGTTTTTTACTTCGCCTTTGCTCCAGGAGCGGATGGCATCAGGGGACGCAACAGTGATTCCTACATAATCTACCTGGTTAACCTTGTCCAAACCTAACAACTCCCGGGCGCTTTCTTTGGTGCTAATCATAATTAGAAACGAAACAGAAAATCAAACATATACAAAACCTCTGTCAATGCAATATATTTTTACAAATATTTTGCTAAAGTATTTGACATAACTTCCGGCACAGCGTTGAAAGAAAAATGTAACATCATTTTCACCTGCCTATACTATAATAGGAGCGTCAAGAGCGGGAGTTTCGCCCTTGTTTTGAGGGATTTTAGGCGGCAGGCGGCTTTAGCCGAGTAGGAGGATTTCAAGGAAAGTGCACTTTTTAGTACAAACGTATACCGGGTTTTCACCATATAATATTTGAACTAGCGAGGGGAATCCCTATAAAGTCTCCGTTCATTTATGTCCATATCACTCCGCGACAAAGCGACCTGCAAATACGACCAAATTTCATTGGGGGAAATCATGCTCCGGCTCGACCCGGGCGAAGGACGCGTGCGCACTGCCCGCGAATTCAAGGTGTGGGAGGGTGGCGGCGAATATAATACCTCGCGCGGCCTGCGCAAATGCTTCGGCTACAAAACCGCCGTTTGCACGGCCTTCGTGGACAATGAAGTGGGCCGTTTGATTGAGGATTTTATCATGCAGGGCGGCGTGGATACGGATTTCATCCTGTGGCGGGCGGACGACGGCATTGGCCGCAGCATCCGTAACGGGCTGAATTTCACCGAACGCGGCTTCGGCATTCGCGGTGCGGTGGGTGTGCCGGATCGCGGCAATTCCGCCGCTTCGCAGCTCAAGCCGGGCGATTTCGATTGGGACCATATTTTCGGCAAAATCGGCACGCGCTGGCTGCATACGGGCGGGATTTTTGCCGCGCTATCGGAAACGACGGCGGCGCTGACGATTGAGGCGGTCAAAGCCGCAAAGAAGCACGGCGTTATCGTTAGCTATGATTTGAATTACCGTCCGTCGTTGTGGAAATCCATCGGCGGCCTGAAAAAGGCGCAGGAAGTGAACAAGGAAATCGCCAAGTACGTGGATGTGATGATTGGCAATGAAGAGGACTTCACCGCGAGCCTGGGCTTCGAGGTCAAAGGCGCGGACCAGCACTTGAGCACGATCGAAACCGATGCGTTCAAGGCGATGATTGAGACGGCGGTGAAGGCGTATCCGAATTTCAAAGTAGCGGCGACGACGTTGCGCCGGGTGATTACGGCGACGAAGAATGACTGGAGCGCGATCCTCTGGCATGACGGCAAATTTTTCGAAAGCCGCAAGTATCCGGAATTGGAAATCCTGGATCGTGTGGGCGGCGGCGACAGCTTCGCCAGCGGATTGCAGTTTGGTTTCCTGGAATTTAACGACGCGCAAAAAGCGGTGGATTACGGCGCGGCGCACGGCGCGCTGGCCTCGACCACACCGGGCGATACGAGCATGGCCACGCGCAAGGAAGTGGAAAAAACCTTCGGCGGCGGCAGCGCGCGCGTGCAACGATAATTGATTTGAAAGAATGCGGACGCCGCAGCGCGGCATCCCTGACTAATATATGAAAACACCTGCGGAATTATTTTCACTCAAAGACAAAGCGGCAGTGGTCATCGGCGGCACGGGCGAGTTGTGCGGCGCGATGGCGGAAGGCATGGCAGCGGCGGGAGCGGCGGTGGCAATCGTCGGTCGCGACGCGGCCAAAGCCAAAACACGCCTGGATAATATCGCGAAAGACGGCGGCAAGGCGGAATTCTTTTCGTGCGATACGACGTCCAAAGCCGGACTGGAAAAATTGCTGGCTGATGTCATCGCCAAATTCGGCAAGGTGGACATTTTGATGAATGGCGCGGGCGTCAATTCCCCTACCCCGTTCTTCGAAATTTCTGAAGAGGAATTCGAAAAGATCATCACGGTGAACCTGAAGGGCGTGATTTTGGCCTGCCAGATTTTCGGCAAGCACATGGTGGATCGCGGCTCGGGCAGCATCATCAATATTGGGTCGGCGTCGGGATTGAATCCGCTGTCCCGCGTGTTCACGTACTCCGCATCCAAGGCGGCGGTGCATAACATTTCCAAAAATCTCGCGCGCGAATGGGCAACGAAGGGCGTGCGGGTGAACATTCTCGTACCCGGCTTTTTCCCGGCAGAACAGAATCGCAAGGTGCTGAACCCGGATCGCGTAAAAACGATTCTTGCTAAAACACCGATGAACCGCTTCGGCGAAGCGCACGAACTCATCGGTACTGCCCTGCTCCTGGCCTCGGATGCCGGCAGCTTCATCACCGGCACGGAAATGGTGGTGGACGGCGGGTTTGACGCGATGACGATATGAAAGAAATCGTCCGCGGGTTTATCGAAGAAGTTCTCAACCAGGGCAACATCGAGGCTTGCGGGAAATATATCCATGACGACATGGTCGAACAGGTCCCGCTTCCGGGCCAGGGCCCGGGGATTGACGGTTTAAAAACTGTCCTGCGCGGTTTCAGTTCGGCTTTTCCCGACATGCGTTGGACGGTGGAAGAACAAATTGCCGAAGGCGATAAAGTCGTAACCCGTTTCGAATGGACCGGCACTCATCGCGGCACATTTCTGGGCATTCCGGCCACGGGCCGTCCCGTGAAAGTTTGGGGCATGGTCATTGACCGACTGCAAAACGGAAAAATCAAGGACACGCGCATCATCATGGATACCCTGGGAATGATGATGCAAATGGGTATTATCCCTCCACCTCAGGCATAGATTACAAATATTGTTGGGTGAAGGCGTCCAGTTGGGCGTCAAATTGAGATGCCAGGGAATTGCCGGCGTCTTCGAGCGCTTGCATGTTTTTCTCGGAGGCGTTGTCCATGGCCGGGTCGACGTTGGGAAAGGCGGACAGCTTAGTTTGGATCCGCAGATATTGCCCGGGACAACCGACCGAAGTGAAGAACGTTTTCAATTGGTAATCCACCGTCTCCGCCACACCGGACATTAAAATATCCAGGACGGGCTCAAGCCACTGGAGCTTTCCCCACTTTTGAGCTTCCGCGTAATGATAAGCCTGTTCGGTGTCGCCGGTTCCCAGGGAAAGGACCGACAAATCGCTTACCTTCAACTTCGGATCGTAGCCGAAGGCTTCGACACAGGCGCACATGGCCGGGTTGTTTGCAAACACGCCACCGTCCACCAACGGATAAACCTGGCGATCCAGCGATTGGATATTGGCAGGCGCGAAATAGGTGGGAGCGGCCGACGTCGAGCGGGCCACGTCCCGCAGGAAGTAGTCGTTTTGGGGCAAGGGCTCGATCGCAAAATCTTTCTGGTTGAAAAATTTGGCCTGCCGGCGAGTGATGTCGTAAGCGGTAATCAGGCAGGGCTTGAGCAACTGGCTTAACTTCAGGTCGCCAAGATAGTTTTTCAGAATGGTCTCCAGGGCGTCGGCGGAATATTTCGGGCCGGCCAGTCCTTCCACAGTCGCGATGGTCCTGAAAATGGAGACGTCGAAAATGTTATCACCATTTTGCAGGTACAAATTTACGGCATCATTGGCGCTGAAGCGGGGCCGGTTGGTGGCGGGGTCGGGACACAAATACAGGCAGGTTAAAATTCCCCCGGTGCTCGTGCCCGCGATCAGGTCGAACACGTCTGAAATTCGTTTGTTGGGGTCGTTGTATTTCTTCTGGATTTTATTTTCGAGCGCCACCAGGACCTGGCCCGGGATGATGCCTCGAATTCCGCCACCGTCGATCGATAGGATTTTCATAACTAACAACCTCCTTAAACACGATCTTAGAGAGGGAACGGCCCAGCGCAAGGACTTGTTTAGTGACAATTGCGTCACGGCGTTCCCACTTCGCAGGCAGGCTAAGAAGATGGTTATGACGGCGCTACTCGATGACGTAATCAATCTCGTAGAGATATCCGAAGACAAGGCAAATGATGGTTATAATGGACGCAGCCCAGTAGCAATAGCGGTTCAACTGCTTTTCCCGGTCGTACCGGACTAAAAACCAATCCGCCGCAATGATTGCGACCAGGACAAGCATCACCAGGCCGTCAAAAAAGAGCCATTCAGACGGCACAGCAGAACCGTGCCATTTTTCAATTGCCGCCCAAACGAGATCCAGCGATAACAGGACGATGATGGCCGCGTAAAATTGCTGCCAGCGCTGCGCGGACAGCGAGCGGGCCATGAGGAAGAACAGCCCCGCCTCGATGGAAAAGACGAAGCAATCAAAATTCAGCCACATGGCGCTAATGGATTTGGGCGGGCTGGCGCTGTGAAGCGGTTCAATGTACTGGAGGTAAAGATATTTTTGGTTTCCCTGAAAAAACGGCACGATCATCATCAGAAATACGAGCAGGGACATCACGCGGGAATGATGTAAACAATCGAACCAGCCGGCCAGGGTAGTCGCCGGTTTTTCCTCTTTGGGTTTGTTTTCCTTGATGGCCTGGTTGAATGCCTCAGCCACCGCCAGGGCCAGGATGATGGTGTAGATGGACTGAACGTTCTCCACGATCTCGGACATTGACTCAACAGTCATACGGGAATATTCCCGCAACCGGGCGGCGCTGTCAGCAACTATGTGCGGCCTACGAAATCCTTGCGTTTCCCCAGACTATAACGTTCAAAGCGAATTCACCTGATTGTAACCTGACGGTGAAACCGTGGCGATGGAATTGCTATATTGAATCTAATTATATGGTTGCAGAGGAACGCCCAAGCGAATCGTCGGCCTTGGAAAACGTGGACCTTTTGTCCCTGGTCGAACATCGCGAGTTCGTCCAGGCCACCGAAACGACGGAGAACGTTTATAAATGGTTTCAAAGCCATCAGTATGAATATGTCGGCGTCGTTTCCAGTGAGCGGTTAATCGGCGTGGTCTCGCGCGGGCATATCGGTTTTTTGCTCGGCGCGCGTTTTGGCTTTGCCCTGCACGGTCACCAGACGGTGGACCAGCATTTGATGAAGGGGCACTTGTGCATTCGCCGGCGTGACTCGCTACTGGCCGTGCTGGACCGGGCGCTCTCGCGCCAGGGGGACAGCTTTTACGACGATATCGCCCTCACCGACGGGGACGAAAAATTTCTCGGCATCATTACCGTCCCCACGCTGGTACAATGGCAATCCCGGCTCATCCTGCAAAAGACCCAACTGGCCGAACGGCAGCGCCAGGCGTTGCAGGAAAATAACCAGCAACTCTTCCGCAGTTTAAATCAATTACGGCAATCCCAGGGGCGGTTTGAAATCCTGTTCGAGAACAGCGCCCTCGGTGTGGCGTTGATGAATACGCGCGGCGAAGTCGAAACCGGGAATCATCGCCTGGAAATTTTGCTCGGGCTCGAGATCAATTCTGCCTTCAACCTTTCTGCGCTGGTCGTACCGCCGGACCGCGACAGTTTCCTTCATTTGTTGCGCGAGCACGAGGCTGATACCCAGGAAACGTCCCCGCATCACAGCGAGTTTCTTTTGAACCTGCCCGGGCGCGGACCGCGGCGCTTCAAATTTTTTACGAGCTGGATCCGCGAAACCGGCCAGATTTGCGCCCTGCTGGACGACATCACCGAGCAGCGCGTCCTGGAGCATCGCATGATCCAAAAAGAAAAATCGGCGATGCTTGATTCACTCGTCGGCGGCATTGCCCATGAGATCAACAACAAACTGGCGCCGATCGTCGGGTTTTCTGAATTGCTCCTGGGCCAGCTCGTGCGCGGCCAGCCGCCGGAAAAACTCGCGCGCTATTGCACGATGATCCGCGAAAGCGCCCTGGACTCGGCCAAAATCATCCGGCAATTGCTCCAGTTATCGCGGCCCATCTCGATGCAAATGTCGGCCTGCGATATCCGTGAATTGGTGCATGAAGTCGCCGCCTTCCTTGGTTTCCGCATTCGCGAGTGCGGCTGCGACGTGGCTTTGGATTTGCCCCCGCATGAAGTCATGGTCCGCGCAGATGCCACGCAAATCAAGCAGCTCATCATCAATCTTACATTAAATGCATTGGACGCATTGCAGGCATCTCCCAAAAAGTTACTGCGGTTCAGCGTGGCTGAACAAGGTGACCGGGTGGTGCTCAAGGTGGCCGACACCGGCCAGGGCATCCGGGCGGAACATCTGCAGCATATCTTTGATCCGTTTTTTACAACTAAGGATCCCGACCGCGGGAATGGCCTGGGCTTGAGCGTTTGCCTGAGCATTATCAAACAGCACAACGGCGAAATCAGCGCCAAAAGCGTTTGGAACGAAGGCTCGGAATTTGAAGTGGTGCTTCCCAAAGCTTCGGAAGCCGACTTAAAACTCAGTTCCGCAAAAACCGGTTCGCCGGATGGGAATGGGGCTGCGGAAAACGGCCATGCGGCGGATCGCCGGCGCGTTTTGGTGGTGGATGACGAGGAATATATCACTTCGATGATCCAGGAAGTGTTGCGAAACGAAATGAACTGCAGCGTTGAGCGCGTTACCAACGGCCTGCGCGCGGTCACACGGTTGCAACAGGCGGATTTTGATTTTGTGATTTCGGATGTCCGCATGCCGGAGTTGGACGGCTTTGGCCTCTTCGAATGGCTCAAGAAAAACCGGTCCCGCCTCGCGGAACATTTTCTTTTCATCACCGGCGACGCCGGCAGCCAGGACCTGAACCAAAAATTGGAATCGCTCGGCGCGCGCGTTTTGCGCAAACCTTTCAAGATGGAAATGCTCGTGCGCGAATGCCAGCGGCTCGCCGGCACTTCTTAAACCGATGCGGCTTTATTTGGCCCCGGAGCGTTTTAAAAAATAATGTGGCCGTTCGGAGCGAGGATTTTTGGGTTATTGGCGAGGCTTCGGCGAAGGAGCATGTTTGAAAACCCTGTGACTGAGCCGAAACGACGCCAAAACCCAAAAAGACCGCTTTCCTTCTTTTTTCCCCGAATGGCTACAGTATTTTTTAAACCGCTCTAAGTAATTTAAGGATTTGTTCGACCAAAGCCGGTTCCTTGGCCGCGATAAACGGCACGCGCTTGGCTTGCTTGGGGTCCCGGTGAAATGTCGTGATGATTTCATCCAGGTTTAATTTCGAACCAATCGGTTTGCCGTCCAGGTCCACGATGGTCAGGCCGCTTTTCAAGCCGATGTAAAGACCGGGCAGGAAATCGTAAGTGGCAAAGCCTTTGGCGAATTCAATAGATGCGTCCGCATATCCCGCGGCCACCTGGATGATGCTGTTGGAGCCCCATGAAAGATTGATCCGCCCATCGGATTTACGGATAGCGTTCATCAAATCGGTTTGGCCGGCCAACGCCTGGTAACGGTCGGCTTTGGTCGTCAATACATTTACCCGTGCGCCCTTGAGGCTCTTCTTCGGTTCCGGGCCGCCGTCCAGGCGAAACCAGGAGTGCGTGATAAAATCAATGCACTCCGCATGGCCGCTTCGCGAAGCCCAGTACAGCCGGTCGAGAAAAATATCGCCCGCCACGGCGGCCACCACCTCATCCATCCGGCGATCATATACAGAAAGCAACGACCAACCGCCCTGGAGCGATTCGGCAAATTCAGTGCCGTCAATCGGGTCGATGAAGATCATCAGGTCGGAATCGGTTTCCTTGACGCTGGGGGGAAAAGTTTTGATGCCAAGGTCCTCGGAAAAAACGGTATAAGATTTCGCGCCCGGGAGTTTGGCGAACTTGCGCCGGAGCAAATCCAGGATTAGATCCTCGGCTTCGCGGTCAATGCGTTTGGTCGGGTTTTGTTCGGATTTTTGGACATAGGTTTTTTCCGAGAGCTGCCTCATTTCCGGGAGATTGTCATGGCGCATGCGGCTGCGGACATGGTCCATCGTCTCCAGGATGATCTGGCGGCAGTAACGCAGGATGCCTTGATTTATGTCCAGCTCTGTCATAAAAATCCGGAAACATCCTGCGGGATTATTTTCCCCCGCACGAGATGAATCTGGCTGAATCATGAAAATTTTATCAGTGGCGGGAGACCGGGTGGTCATGCTCCTGAGCGGAGAAGAGACCCAGCAACAATATGCCGTTATGGAAGCCACGCTGCCGCCGGGGGCGGGGCCGCCGCCGCATCTGCATCATCGCGAAGACGAGACCATGCTCGTCCTGGCCGGAGAAATTACTTTTTACCTGGGCGATAAAATTATTCCGCTAAAGCAGGGTGAATTTATTTTTGCGCCGCGCGGCATCCCGCATCATTTCAAGAACACCGGCAACGTGGACGCGGTGCTATTGGAGACGGCCTCGCCCGCGGGCATCGAGCGCTTTTTTGAAACCGTCGGCCATCCTCTCGCCTCGCGCCAGGACCGGCCCGTAAAGCCGACCGCCGAAGACATCAGCCACATGCGGGCCATGGCTCCCCAATTCGGCATTGAAATTTTCCCGCCCAAGTAGCCTCCCGGCAGCTTTGTCCTAAAAATTCGACTTCCGAAAACGGCGAGCATCTTTTTGACGCTTCGAGTAGGTTGGTAACGTGATTTTAAATCCGGAACATTGTTACCAGGCCGTCCTGACCCGCGATGCGCGGTTTGACGGACGCTTTTTTGTGGCCGTCAGGACCACGCATATCTATTGCCGCCCGATTTGCCGGGTGAAAACGCCCATGCGCAAAAACTGCGAATTCTTCAGCTACGCCGCCGCGGCGGAAGTGGCCGGGTACCGTCCCTGCAAGCGGTGCCGTCCGGAATTGGCGCCCGGCAGCAGCCTGATGGAAATCAGCAGCCAGCAGGCGCGCAATGCCGCGTGGCACATCGGCCAGGATTTTCTCGCGGAACATTCACTGGCCGAACTGGCGGACAAACTCGGCATCACGGACCGCCAGATGCGCCGGGTCTTTGGCGAAGAATTCGGCGTATCGCCGGTCGAATTTTCACAAACCCAGCGCCTGCTGCTGGCGAAGCAACTGCTCACGGATTCCGCCATGCCGGTAACGGACGTGGCGTATGCGAGTGGTTTCAAAAGCCTGCGCCGCTTCAATGCGCTGCTCAAGGAACGCTATCGCTTAACGCCGACAGAATTTCGCAAACAGCAAAAGAAGGAAGTTCCCCGGAATTTTACCGAGTTTCCCTTTCGCCTGAATTATCGTCCGCCGTTCGATTGGAACCATCTGCTGGGTTTCCTTTCACAGCGCGTGATCCCGCAAGTCGAGCAGGTACAGGACGGAAAATATTTCCGGACGGTGCGGGTCGTCCGCCAAAACAAAGAATTCACTGGCTGGCTGGAAGTGGCGCACGACGCGGAGAAACAAATGCTCTCCGCGCGGCTCTCGGATTCCCTGCTCCCGGTTTGCGCGTCGGTTTTGGAACGGCTCAAACGGCTTTTTGATTTGCACATGGATCCGGTGGCCATCAATTCCGTCCTGGGACCGCTGGCCGAACCGCGCCCTGGCTTGCGCCTGCCCGGAAGTTTTGACGGGTTCGAAATGGCCATTCGCGCCATCCTTGGCCAGCAAATTTCCGTGGCCGCGGCGCGCACCCTGGCCGGACGGGTGACGTTGCGCTTCGGCACCCCGTTGCCAACGCCCTTTGCGGCGCTAACACGTTTATTTCCCACGCCACAACAACTGGCTGCGGCCACGGTTTCCCAAATTGCCAGCCTGGGGATTACCGGCAAACGCGCGGAGATATTGATTGCGCTGTCGCGCGCCGTGGCGAGCGGGACACTTCAATTGGAACCCGGCAGCCGGGTGGAGGACACGTTGAAGGAGCTTCACAAAATTCCGGGCATCGGCGAATGGACTGTGCAATACATCGCCATGCGCGCGCTGTCCTGGCCGGATGCGTTCCCGCACACGGATTTGGGAATCAAAAAAGCGTTCAAGACGAAGAACCCGAAGAAAATTCTGGAGCAGGCGGAACAGTGGCGGCCCTGGCGGGCCTACGCCGCGCTGCATCTCTGGGCTGATTTAACTAAAAAATAAAACTATGAAATCATATACGTACCTGAAAACACAAATGCTGGGCGAGCTATTACTGGTCGCCACATCAACGCACCTGGTGGGAATTTATTTTTCCAACCACAAGAATGGCCCGAAGCTTCCGGGCGTTTGGAAACTGGATGCCAAACATCCGATTCTTCGCCAGGCCGACAGGGAGCTGGAGGAATATCTGGCAGGCCAACGAAACAGTTTCTCGGTGCCGATTTCTTACGACGGGACCGATTTCCAAAATGAAATCTGGAAACAAATTGCGCGCATCCCCTTCGGCGGCACGATCACGTACAGCGAGCTGGCGCGGAAAGCGGGAGCGCCGGCGGCCATTCGCGCCGCGGGCACGGCCACTGGCAGAAATCCGTTGAGCATTATTGTTCCGTGCCATCGCGTTGTCGGTAAAAACGGCGGCATGGGCGGGTACGCCGGCGGATTGGACCGGAAGAAAAGCCTGTTGAAAATTGAGACCAGCAAAGAAAATTTCAGGCTCGAACCGGCCACGAACTAAGACGTCAGGGGAAATTCCATTACGAACGAACAGCCGCGATAACGTCCCGCGCTGTTCGCCTGGATACTGCCGGAATGAAGCTCGACCAGTTTTTGGGAAAGCGCGAGGCCCAGCCCAAGGCCGCCGTAATTGATGGACTTGCCGTCGGAATGGTCTCCCTGGGTAAACGGCAAAAAAGCGCGGCCCAGTTCCTCTGACGTCATCCCAATGCCGGTATCGGTAATCCTGACGCCAAAGCGGCCGTCGCCATCGGGCGAAAATGTCTCCACGGAAATTCGGCCGTCTTCGGGCGTGAATTTTATCGCGTTGTTCAAAACATTCCAAAAAATCTGCTGGAGGCGGACGGGGTCGGCGCGAACCTGGTGGCGCTCGGCATCCAGGTGAAACGCGCCGCGGATCCGTTTTTCGCGGATTTGGCTCTGCACCATGTTAATGGCTTCCTGCAACACGCTGTGGGCATCCACGGTTTTTAATTTCAGGTTAAATTTGCCGTGATTGATGCGCGAGAGATCGAGCAAGTCGTCAATCAGCCTGGCCTCGACTTCTACATTTTTCAGGATGACTTCGAACTGCGCCCGCACTTCGGCAGGCAAAGCTTTGTTTTCCATGGAATCACTGGCGATCAAAAGCACCGGGTTGAGCGGCGTGCGCAGTTCATGGGAAAGCGTGGCGAGAAAATGGTCCTTCATACGGGTCGCCGCCTCGGCTTCCTGGCGCGCGGCTTTTTCCCGGTCCAAAAGCTCAACCTGTTTTTGCTCAGACTCTTTGCGCAGGGAGATGTCCGTGGCCGCGCCGAACCATTCCGTAATTTCGCCCTTGCCATCCAGCAAGGGTATGGCCCGCGACAAAACCCAGCCCGGGGTGCCGTCCTGCTGGATGACTCGATGCTCCAATTCAAATGCCGATTTGGTCCGAATGGCTTCCTGGATGGCGGCCATTACTTTTTCCTGGTCTTCCGGATAGATATATTTTTTCAACCATGTCTGGTTGGGATCTTTGGTATCGGCGATAAAATCTTTGCCGACCAAAAGGCGCATTTCCTTCCAGTCGGCGCTCATACAATAAATGATGTTGGCACTGGCCTGGAGCCAGGCATGAAAGCGATTTTCCCGTTCGCGCAAAGCGGCTTCCGATTCACGGCGGACCTGCGCCAATTCCAGGTGGGTGGAGACACGCGCAAATAATTCACGCGCGCTGAACGGTTTCACCAGATAATCGTTGGCCTGGCGGGAAATTCCTTCGATGCGCGCTTCCTCACCCGCCCGCGCGGACAATAATATGACGGGAATAGTCGCCGTCTCGGCATTTGAACGCAGTTCGCGGAGCAGTCCCAAGCCATCGAGTCGCGGCATCATGATATCGCTGAGCACGAGGTCCGGCCGCGATTTGCGAACGGCTTCCAATGCTGTCTGGCCGTCACCGACAGCCGTCACCGCATAATGCTCCTGCAGCAGACGGGTAATATATTGGCGCATGTCGGCGTTATCTTCGGCCACCAGGATCCTGGCAGGCTTCCGCGAGATTTGCGGCTGTGCCGGGTTTGCCTCCTGGCCCGGGACTCCATGACTGGAAGTTTTCTTTTCCGGAAGCCAGCTCGCCGCTTCCTGAAGAAATGGAGCCATGCCCACAGCGGTGGATGCCAGGGCCGTAGCCGTGGGCGGCTGATTCTTTGGAACGTGCCTGGAACCGGTGAGCAACTTGACGGTAAAGACCGTGCCTCTTCCTTCCACGCTGGTCACACGGATTTCGCCGCCGAGCAATCGCACGAGTTCCTGCACGAGAGCAAGCCCAATGCCCGTGCCTTCGTGCGTACGCGCTTGGGTGGAGCGCGCCCGGTGAAAGCGCTCAAATATCCCGGGGCAATTCCGCCGGGGGAATTCCTGCGCCGGTATCGGAAACGGTCAGTTCAACGCTATCGCCTCGAAAACGCAGGTTCACCGTGACACTGCCCTGGAGCGTGAATTTAAAAGCGTTGCTCAAAAGATTGAGCACGACCTTCTCCCACATTTCGCGGTCTACATACACCGGCCCGGGCAGCGGCGGACAATCCACGACAAATTGCAAACCAGCGCTTTCGATGGCGGAACGAAACCCGCTGGCAAGTTCCCCCGTGTAAGCCGCGAGGTCGGTCGGCTCAAAATTCGCCTGGATGCGGCCCGCTTCAATGCGCGCAAAATCCAGCAGCGTATTCACCAGCTTGAGGAGGCGGAGACTGTTGCGATGGACCAGCTCGAGGCGGGGACGCGTCTCGGGATGCTCGCGCAATTCCTCCTCTACGGGCCCGAGCATGAGGGTGAGTGGCGTGCGCAATTCGTGGCTGACATTGCTGAAGAACGTCGTCTTGGCACGATCCAGTTCCGCAAGGGCTTCGGCGCGCTTGCGCTCTTCTTCGTACGACCTGGCATTGGCCACGGCGGTGGCGACCTGGGCGGACACCAAATCCAGGAAACTGGCGTAATGATGATCGTAACGCAGGCGCGGACTTAAACCCGCAATAATGAATCCGGCCGGCTGGTCATGCGTCGTGGAGCGGATGGGGATGATGGCGGCGGAATGCGGCGGCTCAGGCCACGGACCCCGCGGCACATCCGTAAATTTTTCTGATAAATTTTCTGCAAGTTTGATCCGCTGCGTTTCCAAAATTTCCCTGACGGGCCAGCGACTGTCATTGGCCTGGCCATCCAGCGGAATGATTTCGGGGCTCACATCGGCACCTTTGGAAACGCCTGACACAGCGGCGAGCCGGGCATTTTTCCGGTCGGAATCCAACAGATAAAACAGTGCAAACGGGATGTCTTTTGCTTCGCGCAGGGTGGCCGCGGTGTTTTCGCAGGCTTCTTCCGCGCTTCTCGCCCCGGCGGAATGGATGCCTAAATCCCGCAACAAGGCGATGCGCCGTTCATTCACTACTTTTTCAGTAATCTCATGCACCGTCGCCAGCACGCCGCCAATGCCGGTCGGCACGGATTCATCCGGCACCGGGCTGTAAGCCACCGTAAAGTACGTTTCTTCGGTAAAGCCGTAGCGGTTGACCTCCAGGAAAATATCTTCCATCCAGGTGGACGGGCCGCCTTGAAAAGGAGTCTCCACCAGCGGGCGAAGCACATCCCAAATCTCCGACCAACATTCGCTTAAAGGCCGGCCCAGCCCGGGGTTCGGATGCTTCACGCCCAGCACCGGCCGGTAGGCATCGTTATAAATCTGGATGAATTGCGGTCCCCACCAGAGCAGCATGGGAAAGCGGTTGGCCAGCAGAAAACCGGTCATCATGCGCAAGGCGGGCGACCAGGATTCGATGGGCCCGAGCGGTGTCCGGCTCCAATCAAAGTTGCGGACACGTTCCCCCATCTCGCCTCCTCCGGGAAAGAAACTGGTTCTATCCTTCGTAAGCGGTGACTCCTTAATCCTGGTATCTTGCTCCATTCCTTTAGCGATTAGCGAAAAAGCGCAGAAAACTTGGAATAAATATGCCAATATTTGAATTTTTTGCAAATAATCATTAGTCAAAAAATGCCGGGAATGTATAAGGATATTGGAGAAAATCGAATAACCTTGGGCCAAATTATAGCGCGTGGGCATACAGTAAAATCGAAAACGTTATATAAATGCTGAATTAGGCCATATCTCAGCCACGTTAACGTTAAGCACAACAGTATTGTTAATAATTAAAAATTTTCAAAAAAATTTC
>Ga0335083_10001727_pt1 | contig 29757 bp, 30 predicted proteins | sample Lox_Sample_42_FD_206716 | JGI IMG/M metagenome (GOLD analysis project Ga0335083, IMG submission 206716) | Soil microbial communities from Loxahatchee National Wildlife Refuge, Florida, United States - Lox_Sample_4.2 | ecosystem: Environmental > Terrestrial > Soil > Wetlands | place: USA...
AGGACGTTCGCGTTCTTCGACTGAAGCGGGTCAGCGCTTCTTCTTTTTCGCCGCCTTCTTCTTCGCCGCCGGCTTCTTGGCCGGCGCGACCTTGGCGATTTCGGCCGCCACCGCCTTCAGGAAGGCGTCGCTCAGCAGGTCCTGCGGGCACCAGTTGGGATAGGTGACCGCGTGGATGCCCACGAAGGTGTGGCGATGATGGATGTCGCACAGGACCCAGAGATTGTCCGGGCTGTGATCGACCCAGTCGCGCACCTGCTGGGCCGTCATGTCGCTTTTGTACATCGGCTGGTCGGCATGCTTGTTCGCCAGGTTCGGGCGGATCGCCTTGTTGAACTTGGCGGGATCGATCGCATTGGCGAGCGCCCATTCGATGACATGGTGGTGCGTCTCGAGCTGCTTGGCGCCGTGCAGGTTCTCCTTGGCGTCCTTGAGCGTCGAGAATTTGACGCCGCACACCAGGCACGGCAGGTCGAGATCCTTGACCAGATGGTCGTGCACCTTCTTGTAGGCCGGCGACTCGGTGCGCTTGTCGTGCTCCGGGTAGAACTGGCCTTCCTTCAGGTTGCCGATCTTGCCGTGGATCGCCACGCTCGCGGCGTCGAGATGCTGCTGATGGATATAGTCCTGCTTCTGGGACTTGCCCTTCGGCTTCGCGCTGCGCTTGGATTTTGCCATGTGACCCCCGATGCCGGCGTCAATGCCGGCGGCCGAGGGTAGGCACCGATGTCACGGGCTGTTTGTGACGAAACGCACCTTCAGGCGGAGGCGATCGCCTCGAGGTGCTCGACCAGCTCTTCGGGCTGGCTGTAGAACGGCGTGTGGCCGCATTCCATGGTGATGACCTTGCAGGGCAGCGTCTTCACCATCGCGCGCTGGCGGGCGATGAGGACGGCGCGGTCGTGCGTGCATTCGATGTACCAGCGCGGCACCGAGCCGAAGCGCTCCTCGGTCAGCGTGACCGGCGTGGTCGAGATCGCGATGGGTTGCGGGCGCAGCCGCTCCATGGCGCGGTAGCGATCTTCCGGCGAGACGTCCTCGTAGAACATCGCCGGCAGCTGAGCGCGCGCGAAGGAGTAGGTGAGGCCGTCGGGGCTGATCTCGCGCGACCGGCGGAACAGCATGTCAGGATCGCCTGCCGTCATCTCGCGGCTGGTCTTGCCCGAGGGCGGCATCAATCCGCAGATGTAGACCAGTGCCTTGAGCTTGCGGCGGCGGGCTTCCGCCACCTGGCTGATCGTCACGCCGCCCAGCGCATGGCCGACCAGCACCGCCGGTTCCTCGATCTTGTCGAGCAGCCGCGAGATCTTCTCGACATTGTCGGCGAGGGTGACATGGGCCGGCGGCGTGTGGTCCTTGCCGAGACCGGGCAGATCGGGCGCGCAGACCTTGTGGCCGTGCCCTTCCAGGATCGGCGCCACCTTTTCCCAGCACCAGCCGCCGTGGCAGGCGCCATGAACCAGTACGAACGTCGCCATGCGTCGATGAACGTTTCCAGAATCCCAATCCCCGAGGTTCTATAGCCGGGCGCTTCCGGCGCGGCTAGTGTCGCGGCCACGCAGGGGAGGCATGCATGGACCCGTGTTTCGAGACCGCCACCGGACTTGCCCGCGCCATACGAAACGGACGGCTGAGTTCCGCCGAGGCGACCAAGGCCCATCTTGCGCGCATCGCGAAGCTGAACGGCACGGTCAATGCCCTGGTCCTCGTCGATCACGAAGGCGCGATGAAGGCCGCCAAGGCGGCGGATCGGGCGCGGGCGAAGAAGGGCGCCAAGCTCGGCCCGCTGCACGGCGTGCCCATTACCATCAAGGAAGCCTTCGATATCGCGGGCCTGCCCACGACCTCGAGCCATCCGCCGCTCAAGGACAATGTCGCCAAGTCGGACGCGACCCTGGTCGCAAGATTGCGCGCGGCGGGTGCGGTGATCCTGGGCAAGACCAATGTGCCCGAGCTCTGCGCCGACTTTCAGACCGACAGCCCGCTGTTCGGCACCTCGAAGAACGCCTGGGATCCGGCGCGTACGGCGGGCGGATCGACCGGTGGCGGCGCGGTTGCGGTGGCCGCGCGCTTCTCGCCGCTCGAGATCGGCAGCGACATCGGCGGCTCGGTGCGCAATCCCGCCCACTACAACGGCATCTTCTCGCTGAAGCCGACGGAATGGCGCGTGCCCGGCCATGGGCACGTGCCCGACCTGCCGGGCGTCACGCGCGCGGTGCGCTACATGGGCACCTTCGGCCCGCTGGCGCGCTCGGTCGACGACCTCGACACGGCGCTGCGCCTCATCGCCGGACCCGACGGCTACGAGGCCGAGGCGCCCGACGTGCCGCTCGGTCCCACGGCGAAGCTCACGGTCAAGGGCCTGCGCATCGCGGTGCTCGAGAGCAACCCTCTGGTCGCGGTCTCGGCCGACACGGCCAAGGTCGTGCAGGCGACGGCCAAGGCGCTCGCCAAGGCCGGCGCCAAGGTGAAGTCCGCCCAGCCTGCCGGTCTCGACTGGCAGCAGAGCTGGGACGATTGGTGCGACCTCTTCGGCTACATGATCCGCGCGCTGATGCCGCTCAGTGAGCGCGAGCGCCTCATCCCGATGATCAACTCGTCCGATCCATCGGCGCGTTCGGCGGCGCGCTCGGCGAAGCTCGACATGGGCGAGTTCTTCGCCGTCCTCGACCGGCGCGATCGCACGATGCGCGCCTGCGAGACCTTCCTCGACGACTACGACGCCTGGCTGATGCCGGTCATGCCCGACGCCGCCTTCGTTCGCCAGAAGCAGAGCGAGCCCTTGCTGATCGACGGCACGCCGCACCCCTATTTCTTCGCCGGCACCTCCTACAACTATCTCGCCAACCTGACCGGCCAGCCGTCGGTCGTGCTGCCCTGCGGCTTCTCGAAGGACGGCCTGCCGATCGGCCTTCAGCTCACCGGCAGGCGCTGGAGCGAGGCCAGGCTCCTGGGCGTCGCCAAGGCTCTGGAGAAGCTCCTGCCGCCATGCCCGGTGCCGCCGGCCTTCAAGTAGGCGCTACTCGATCTTCACGTTCGCGTCTTCGAGGATCTTCTTCCAGCGCGCGAACTCCTGCTTGTGGAAGGCGGCGAAGGCGGCCGGCGCCATCTCGGCGGGCGTCGGGATGTCCTGGCCGAGGTCCTCGAGGCGCTTGCGGATGTTCGGATCCTGCAGGCTCGCGATCGCGGCCTTGTTCAGCTTGTCGATCATCTCGGCCGGCGTGCTCTTGGGCGCCCACAGGCCGTGCCAGATCGACACCTCCATCGGATAGCCTTCCTCGGCCGCCGTCGGGATGTCCGGCGCGGCCACCGAGCGCGCCTTGGCGGTGATGGCGTAGGCGCGGATCTTGCCGGCACGGACCTGCGGCAGCGAGTTCGCCGACTGGTCGACCATCACCTGGATCTGGTTGGCGACGAGGTCCTGCATGGCAGGCCCGGTGCCGCGATAGGGGATGAGCTGGTATTTCGCGCCCGTCGCGGCAAAGAATGCGAGGGCGCCGAGATGCGCGCCCGAGCCGATGCCGGCCGTGCCGCCCGGGATCCTGTCGGGATTGGCCTTCAGCCACTCGACCAGTTCCTTCAGGGTCGCCGCCGGCACGGGCAACGAGCTCACGACCAGCATCGGGTTCTGCGGCAGGCGCGCGATCGGCGCGAGATCCGTCAAGAGGTCGTAGTTCAGGTTCTTGTAGATCGTGCCGTTGGCGACGTTGGTGCCGACATGGCCGATCTGGATCGTATAGCCGTCAGGCGCGGCGCGGACCGCCTTGCCCGTGGCGATCGAGCCCGCCGCGCCCGTCGTGTTGTCGATGATGAACTGCTGGCCGAGCTCCTTGGCCATGCGCTCGCCCATCAGGCGCGCCATCAGGTCGGTCGGACCGCCCGCGGCGAAGGGCACGATCATGGTGATCGGCTTGGACGGATAGGCGTCGGCCAGCGCCGGCGCCGCGACGCTCGCGGCCATCGATGCCAGGACGGTTCTTCTGCGCAACGTCACTCGCTTCCTCCGCTCATCGTGACCAGAATCGCCCGGTTCGAGACCTGCTGGCCTTCCCTCACGGCGACCGACTCGACCTTCGCATCGAGCGCCGCCTTGAGCTGATGCTGGATCTTCATCGCCTCCAGCACAATCAGAGTCTGGCCGCGCGCCACCTTGTCGCCCGGCGCCACCTTGATGGCGACGATGCGCCCGTCCATCGGCGCCCGGACCTTGCCGTCGCCGCCAGCCGTTGCCGAGGCGGGCGGCGCGTAGGTCCTGTCGGCGAAGCGCACCGTATGGCCCTCGAGATCGACGACGACCTCGTCGCCGTCGATGTGGAAGGGCGCGCTGTCGTCGGCCGGCCTGTCGACGCAGACCGTGCGCTCGATGCCGTTCACGGCCAGCTTGATCGGCGTCGGCTCGGGATTGGAGTTGCGCCAGCCGCGCAGCGCCGATGGATAGCGTTCGGCGGAGGCGCGCCACAGCAACGAGGCGGCGAGCTGCCAATGACGCTCGGCAACAGGGGGCGCGGGGAAGTCGTGCCTGCCGATGAACGCCGTCGTCGCCTGCCCGGCCGCGAAGTCGGGATGCTCCAGCAGCCGGATCAGGAAATGCCGGTTGGTGGTCGGGCCCAGCACGATGGTCTCGCGCAATGCCCGTATCAGATGCTGCCGCGCATCCTCGCGTGTCGCGCCGTGGGCGATCACCTTGGCGAGCATGGAATCGTAGAACGGCGAGATCACCGAGCCGGCGGCGATGCCTGAATCGATCCGCACGCCGCCCGCCGGCCGCCAGACATCGACCCTGCCGGTCTGCGGCAGGAAGCCGGCATAGGGATCCTCGGCATAGAGCCTGACCTCGATCGCATGACCGTCGAGCCGCACCTGATCCTGGCGGAGCAGCAAAGTCTCGCCGCGCGCGATCCTGAGCTGCCATTCGACGAGATCGAGGCCGGTGATCGCCTCGGTCACCGGATGCTCGACTTGCAGCCGCGTGTTCATCTCGAGGAAATAGAAGGCGCCATCCTTGCCCAGCAGGAACTCGACCGTGCCGGCGCCGCGATAGCCGATCGTCTTCGCCGCCGCGACGGCCGCCGCACCCATACGCGCACGCAGGTCGGCATTCACCGCCGGCGAGGGCGCTTCCTCGATCACCTTCTGGTGCCGCCGCTGCACGGAACAATCGCGCTCGCCGAGATGGATGACGTTGCCGTACGCGTCGGCAAAGACCTGGATCTCGACGTGCCGCGCATCGACCACGGCCTTCTCGAGGATCAGCTCGCCCGAGGCGAAAGCGCTCGCGGCCTCGGTGCGCGCTGTGCGGATCGCCTCGACGAGATCGCCATCGTGCTCGACCAGCCGCATGCCGCGCCCGCCGCCGCCGGCCGCGGCCTTCACCATCACGGGCAATCCGATCTTGCGGGCTTCGTTCGCCAGGCCGTCGTCGCTCTGGTCCGGGCCTTGATAGCCCGGCACGCACGGCACGCCGGCCTCGATCATGCGGCGCTTGGCGGCGGCCTTGTTGCCCATGGCGGCGATGGCGGCGGGCGGCGGTCCGATGAAGACCAGCCCCGCTTTCTCGCAAGCCGCGGCAAACTCCGCATTCTCCGAGAGGAAGCCGTACCCCGGATGGACGGCATCGGCGCCCGAGCGGTGGGCCGCTTCGAGGATGCGGTCGATATCGAGATAGCTCTCGCCCACGGCGGGCGGACCGATGCGCTCGGCCTGGTCGGCGAACGCGACGTGCGGCGCCTCCTTGTCCGCGTCGGAATAGACCGCGACGGTGCGATAGCCCATGGCCTTGGCGGTGCGCATCACGCGCCAGGCGATCTCGCCGCGATTGGCGACCAGGACGTTGCGGAAGATCATTCAATCGCCCATTTCGGCGGCCGCTTCTCGGCGAAGGCGCGCAGGCCCTCCGCCGCTTCGGGGCTGCGGCGCGCCTCGGCGAACTTGTCGGCGGCGAAGTCGAGCACCTGGCTGAGCGGCTCGGCGCCGACCTTCATGACGACGGCCTTGGTCAGCGCGTTGGCGAGGGGCGCACAGCGGTCGATCTGCTTCAGCACCTCCTCGAGCTTGGCGTCGAGCGCCACGGAGTCCTTCACGAGGTGATGCACGATGCCGAGCCGCAATGCTTCCGGCCCCTTGAAGCGCGCGGCGGTCAGCGCGAGATGGCGCGTGTTGGGCACGCCGATCCTTTGCGCGACGAAGGGCGCGATCTGGGCGGGCACGATGCCGATCGCCGTCTCGCTCATGGCGAAGCCTGCATCCTCGGTGCAGATCGCGACGTCGGAGACGCAGAGGATGCCGAAGCCGCCCGCGATGGCGTAGCCCTCGACGGCCGCCACGACGGTCTGCGGTGTGGTGTTCACCATCTCGAGGAAGGTGCCGTACTCGCGGTTGTTCAGCGCGATCGGATCCTTCTGGCCGGGCCGCGGCGGCTCGGTGAAGCTCTGCTCCATGTTCTTGAGGTCGGCGCCGGCGCAGAAGGTGCCGCCCGCGCCGCGCAGGATCACGGTCTTGATGTCCCGCCGCTCGCGCAGGTTCTGGAACACCGTGCGCAGCTCGCCGAGCAGGGTCGGATTGAGCGCGTTCTTCACCTGCGGGCGATTGAGCGTCACGTGCAGCCGCGCGCGCTCGCGGCGCAGCAGCAAGGTCTCGTACTTGGAGGCGAATTCGGTCGTCATGCGCGGCTCCGGGGTGAGGTGCCCATGCCCTTGGAGATGATCTGCAGCATCACTTCGTCCGCGCCGCCGCCGATCGAGGCGAGGCGCGAATCGCGGAAGGCGCGCGAGATGGGGTTCTCCCAGAGATAACCCGCGCCGCCCCAGTATTGCAGGCAGCCGTCGGTCACGAGGCGCAGCATGCGGCCGGCCTTGAGCTTGGCCATCGAGGCCAGCATGACGACATCCTTGCCGTCGAGATATTCCTCGCAGGCGCGATAGCAGAGCGAGCGCACCAGCTCGACTTCCGTCCGGAACTCGGCGAGCTTGAAATGGATGATCTGGTTGTCGAGCAGCGGCCGGCCGAACACCTTGCGCTCGCGCGTGTACTCGGCGGTCTCGTCGATCAATCTTTCCATGCCGACGACGGCGGAGATCGCGCCCCACAGCCGCTCCTCCTGGAACTGCTGCATCTGATAGACGAAGCCCATGCCTTCCTGGCCGATCAGGTGGGTCACGGGCACCTTCACCTCATCGAAGAAGATCTGCGCGGTGTCGGACGAGCGCATGCCCAATTTGTCGAGTTTCTTCACGACCTGCACGCCGGTGGTCTTCATCGGCAGGCAGATCAGCGACTTGTTCTTGTGGACCGGCCCTTCGCCCGTGTTGGCAAGCAGGCACATCCAATCGGCCTGCGTGCCGTTGGTCGTCCACATCTTGCCGCCGTTGATCACATAGTCGCCGCCCACACGCCGCGCCGTGGTCTTGAGCGAGGCGACGTCGGAGCCCGCGCCCACTTCGGAGACCCCGAGGCAGGCCACGAAGTCACCGGCGATCGAGGGCGTGAGGAACTCACGCCGCAACTCGTCGCTGCCGTAGCGGGCGAGGGCAGGCGTTGCCATATCGGTCTGCACACCGATCGCCATCGGCACCGAGCCGCAGTGGATGTGGCCCAGCTCCTCGGCCATCACCATGGCGTAGGAATAGTCGAGCCCCATGCCGCCGAACTCGACCGGCTTGTTGATGCCGAGCAGGCCTGCGCTGCCCAGCTTCTTGAACACCTCGTGCGCCGGGAAGATGCCGTCCTCTTCCCACTGCTCGACATGCGGATTGATGTCCCGGTCGATGATCGCCCGCAGCGTGCGGCGGATCTCGTCGTGTTCCTGGGTGAATTGCATCGGACTACATCTTGTGCAGGTTACTTTTAGTCACCGTCAGACGACTCGAATCTGACGAGATTCTTGGTCTCGAAACCGGACTATTTTCGCGCCGGCCATATCCTAAGCATAGCTGCCCGACGGGCCGATTCTGATCAATGGAACGGCCACTCATCGATTTCCCAATCTCGGCATGTTGCCCATCAGCTTGGCGATGATCTGCAGCATCACCTCATCGGCGCCGCCGCCGATCGAGGCCAGCCGCCCGTCGCGATAGGCGCGCGCGACGGGACTGTCCCAAAGATAGCCGGCACCGCCCCAGTATTGCAGGCAGGCGTCGTTGACTTCGCGGCGCAGCCGGCCCGCCTTCAGCTTGGCCATCGAGGCCAGCATCGTCACGTCCTTGCCGGCGAGATATTCCTCGCAGGCGCGATAGACGAGGGAGCGCAGCGCCTCGACCTCGCTCTTGAGCTCGGCCAGGCGGAAATGGACGACCTGGTTGTCGAGCAGCGGCTTGCCGAACACCTGGCGCTCGCGCGTGTAGTCGATGGTGGCGTTGATGATGCGGTCGCAGCCCATCAGCGTGCCGGCGCCGGCCCACAGCCGCTCCTCCTGGAACTGCTGCATCTGATAGATGAAGCCCTGGCCCGGCTGGCCGATCGTATGGCGCACCGGCACCTTTACCTCGTCGAAGAAGGTCTGAACCGTGTCCGAGGCGCGCATGCCTAATTTGTTCAGCTTCTTCACGATCGAGATGCCCGGCGTCTTCATCGGCACCACGATCAGCGACTTGTTCTTGTGTGCCTGCCCGTCGCCGGTGTTGGCGAGCAGGCACATCCAGTCGGCCTGCGCGCCGTTGGTCGTCCACATCTTGCCGCCGTTGATCACCCAGTCGCTGCCGACACGGCGCGCGTGCGTCTTGATCGAGGCGACGTCGGAGCCGGCGCCCGTTTCGGAGACGCCGAGGCAGGCCACGTAATCGCCGCTGATCGAGGGCGCCAGGAACTCCTTCCGCAGCTCGTCGCTGCCGTAGCGGGCGAGGGCCGGCGTCGCCATGGAGATCTGCACGCCCGTGCCCATCGGCACCGAGCCGCCGTTCACGAGGCCGAGCGATTCCGAGCAGACCATGGCGTACGAGAAATCGAGGCCCGAGCCGCCGAACTCGACCGGCTTGTCGACGCCCAGTAGGCCGGCGTCGCCCATCTTCTTGAACAGCTCGTGGGCCGGGAACTGGCCCTCTTTCTCCCACTCGTCGACATACGGATTGATCTCCCGGTCGATCAGAGTCTTCCAGGTTTGGCGCAGGGCCTCGTGCTCGGGCGTCAACTTCATTTCTGTCCTCCCCATTCAAATGGGGAGGTGGCGCGGTAATCCGCGACGGAGGGGTCATGAGCAACGTGACCGGTGCTCATGACCCCTCCGCCGCCGTATGATGGCGGCACCTCCCCATTTGAATGGGGAGGAGAGCCTGATCGCTGAATCAGCATTACATCCTCGCCACGCCGAAGGTGATGGGATTGAGCGGCCGCACGATCGACTCGCGCGCGATCGAGAGGGTGAAGGCCAGCACTCGCCGCGTGTCGCGCGGGTCGATAATGCCATCGTCCCAGAGATGGGCGGTGCCGTAGAGCGCGGTCGACTCCTTGTCGAACTGATCGACGATGCTCTTGAACATCTTGTCGATCTGCTCTTTCGGCGGCTCCTTGCCCTCGCGGATGAATTTCTGCTCGGTCACGGTCTTCATCACGCCGGCCGCCTGCTCGCCGCCCATGACGGCGGTGCGGCTGTTGGGCCAGGCGAAGATGAAGCGCGGATCGTAGGCGCGGCCGCACATGCCGTAGTTGCCGGCGCCGAAACTGCCGCCGATCACGATGGTGATCTGCGGCACCGTCGCATTGGCCACGGCCTGGATCATCTTCGACCCGTGCTTCACGATGCCGCCACGCTCGGCCTCGGTGCCGACCATGTAGCCGGTCGTGTTCTGCAGGTAGACGATCGGCGTGCCCTGCTGGCAGCAGAGCTGGATGAACTGGGCGGCCTTCACCGCACCCTTGGTCGTGATCGGGCCGTTGTTGCCGATGATGCCCACCGGCTCGCCTTCGATCTCGGCCCAGCCGCAGATCGTCTGCTGGTCGAACAGGCCCTTGAACTCGAGGAAGTCCGAACCGTCGACCAGCCGCGCGATCACCTCGCGCACGTCGTACGGGTCCTTGTGCGACGGCGGCACGACTCCGCACAGCTCGTCGATGTCGTAGAGAGGTTCCTTGAACGATTTGGCGGCGCGCGGCGGCAGCTTGTCGTTCCAGTGCCACTTGGCGATGACCTCGCGCGCCATGCGCAGGCCGTCGGCATCGTCCTCGGCCATCCATTCGGCGACACCTGACACGGTGGCGTGCATCTCCGCGCCGCCCAGCTCCTCATCGGTCGCGATCTCGCCGGTTGCGGCCTTGAGCAGCGGTGGTCCGGCGAGGAACACCTTGGCCTGATTGCGCACCATGATGACGTAGTCGCTGAGGCCCGGCAGATAGGCGCCGCCGGCCGTCGAGGAGCCGTGCACGACCGTTACCTGCGGGATGCCTCGCGCCGACATGCGCGCCTGATTGGCGAAGCCGCGGCCGCCCGGCACGAAAATCTCGGCCTGGTAGAGCAGGTTGGCGCCGCCCGACTCCACGAGGTTCACGACCGGCAGCTTGTTCTCCAGCACGATCTGCTGGATGCGCTGCCCCTTGCGCTGGCCGGAGGGCGCGACCGTGCCGCCCTTGATGGCGGAGTTCGAGGCTGTCACGACGCAACGTACGCCCTCGACATAGCCGATGCCCGAGACCGAGCCGCCGCCGGCGCTCGAACCATCCTTGTCGTCGTGCATGCGGTAGCCGGCGAGCGGCATCAACTCGAGGAAGGGCGCGCCGCGATCCAGCAACAGCGCGATGCGTTCGCGCGGCATGAGCTGCTTGCGTTTGCGGAAGCGCTCACGTGATTTCTCCGACGTCGCCTGCACGCTCGCTTCGGCGGCGCGGAATTCCTGGACCGCCGCCAGCATCCGCTCGCGGTTCTTCTGGAATTCCTCGCTGTTCCGGTCGATCTGGGTCTCGATGATCGGCATGGTCAGCCGCCCAGGACCTTGGGCGTCTTGGCGAGATGGAAGCCGTTGAACGGCTTCGACTTGTCGGTCGCGGGCAGGTCGATCGATCGGTTGGCGAGCGGTACGCCGCCATCGAGGCGAAGCTCGGTGCCGGTGATGTAGGCCGAGGCGTCGCTCAGCAGGAAGCAGACGGCGGCCGACACCTCGCTCTCGGTGCCCAACCGTCCCAGCGGCACGTAGCCCTTGAGCTTGGGAATCTGCTCCTTGAACTCGCCGGTGTAGGTGTCCATGCCCGACGAGGCGATCCAGCCCGGCGACACGGTGTTCACGCGCACGCCCGACACCGCCCATTCGTAGGCAAGCGTCATGGTCATGTTCACCATGCCCGCGCGCGCGGCGCCGGTGTGCACCATGCCGGGCATGCCGTTCCTGAAGTCGGCGGCCATGTTGACGATCGAGCCGCCGTGGCCCTGCATCGATTGCGTGTAGACCTCGCGGCTCACGATGAAGCCGCCGGTGAGATTGTTGCGCACCACGACGTCGAAGCCCTTGGCGCTGATCTTCTCGGCCGGCGAGGGGAACTGGCCGCCGGCATTGTTGAACAGGCCGTGGATGCGGCCGTTCCTGGCGACGATCTTCGCAATCGCTTCCTTGACCTGCGCTTCCTCGCGGATGTCGAACGTGTGCGTCTCGCAGGTGCCGTTCGCGGCCTCGATCTCGGCCTTCACGGTGTCGAGCTTTTCCTGCTTGCGGCCGGTGATGACGACATGCGCGCCCAAGGAGGCGATCTCGTGCGCGGTGCAGCGGCCGATGCCGCTGCCGCCGCCCGTGACGATGATCGTCCGGCCCTCGAACAGCCCCGGCTTGAAGACCGAGCGGTACGACATCGACATTTCCTCCGGCGGCTCTGAACGGCCGTTCATCGGCTCGTAGTTGACGTTTACGTAAAGGTCAAGTAAGTCCGCCGGATCATCAGCCGACGGGAGCGACCACGCCATGACCTTGCAGGAAATCACCGCGAAAATGAAGGAAGGCGCTTCGAGCAAGTCGGCCTTCGGCAACACCGTGAAGTTCGCCACCGACCAGGGCGTCATCTACCTCGACGGCAACTCGACGCCGCCGGTCGTGAGCAACGACGACAAGGATGCCGACTGCACCATCCGCATGGACTTCGGCGACTTCGCCGACCTGATCGGCGGCAAGCTCGACGGCATGACCGCGTTCATGACCGGCAAGCTCAAGATCGAAGGCGACATGGGCGTCGCGATGAAATTACAGAGCATCCTTCGATAGTCTTCCGGACCGCGCGCGTCCCGCGCGCCTCATGAGCGAGCCGGAGGCTCGCGGTCCAGAAGAATGCGATCACCACAAGTGCGGTATCAGGCGATACCGCACTTTTTGTTTGTACGTGGCATAGCCCGCGAGACCTGACTCGAGAAACCGCTCCTCGTCGAAGATCCGCCAGATCAGCGCCGGCAGGATCACGAGGAACGGCACAAGGCCCCACCACGAGCCGAGCGCGATCGGCATGGCGAAAAGCATCGGCAACGCGCCGGCATACATGGGATGGCGCACCAGCGCGTAGGGACCGGTCGAGATGACCTTCTGGTCGGCGGCAAGCTCGATCGTGGCCGAGGCGTAGCTGTTCTCGCGGAACACGACATAGATCGCGTACCAGCCGAGCACCATGAGTACGTTGCCAGCCAGCACGATGGCGACGGGCATGTGCGACCAGCCGTAGCGATGGTCGAACGCCGGCACCACGAACATGCCGGTGAAGCCCGCCGAGGTGAGCGCCATGATCAGCTTCTGCGTCGGCTCTTTCTCGGCAAATGGCCCGCCGCGCATGCGTCGCTCCACCAAGGACCGGTCGTGGCCCATCATCCAGAGGCTCAAGGCGATCGAGCAGGCGAAGTAGACGCCGAGGAAGAGCCACGCCTGCCACCAGTCGAGCGTCCAAGCGAGGCCGAACAGGACGGCCGCCAGGGCGAAGAACAGGCCGACGAGTCCTTGCAGAGCCTTCCTCGTCAGCGCGTCCATCGTCGCCTCCGTTAGGGTCCGTCTTCCTTGCTCTTGTGATAATGCCGCCGGGCCTTGGCGCGGTTGCCGCAGGCCGACATGGAGCACCAGCGCCGCTTGCCGGCGCGGCTGTCGTCGAGGAACAGGTAGACGCACTCCGGGTTGGCGCATTTGCGGACCTTGTCGAGGCGCGGGCCAGCGAGCAGGTCGCCGGCCGACCACAGGACGGGCGCCAGCAGCGACAGCGCCGTGCCCGACTTGGCATCGATCTCCCAACTGTAGCCTTCGCGGCCGCGCTTCAGCGTCTTGCGTGCGGGCGCCGAGGCCAAGGCGGCGTTCAGTGCCTCGAGATCGCGAGACGCCGGCGCCTTGCCGTCGGCATTGGCGTCGAACAGGCGATAGATCGTTTCGCGCAGCCCGATCGCCGCCTCGAATTCCTTCGTGGACGGGACCTTCGCCGACTTCACCCAGGCGGCGAGATCGGCCGGCGCGTTCAGCGTCTCCGTGGGCGTCGCCATGCCGCGGTAATAGCGGGTGTTGGCGAAATCCAGGCAGAGGTCGGGGCGATTCATCGTCAGGAAATAATAACCGGTTGTGCGGTTGACAAGCAGGGGCCCGTTTCGTAACTAGATAACCGGTTATCAAGTTATAGAGGAGGTGGCAATGCTGGCCCATGTTTCGATCGGCGTGAGCGACATCAAGAAGGCGGGTGCGTTCTACGACAGCGTGCTCGGTCCGCTGGGCTACAAGCGGGTCTATGACAGCGAGGGCGCGCTGGCCTATGGCGACAAGGAAGCGGTCCTGTGGCTGCTGGCGAGCGGCGGGACGGTGAAGGCAGACCCGAAGTCGGGCCTGCACTTCTGCTTCGACGCCAAGGCGCGCGGAGATGTCGACGCGTTCCACGCGGCCGGTCTCAAGGCGGGCGGCACGGACAACGGCAAGCCCGGCATCCGCAAGGACTACAGCCCGACCTACTACGCGGCGTTCGTCGTCGATCCCGACGGCTATCGCATCGAGGCCTATTGCGGGAAGTGACACGCAGTGTCATCCCGAGCTCATAGCGAGGGATCCTTCGGACCGGTAAGGATCCCTCGGCCTGCGGCCTCGGGATGACAATTACGCGCCGGTGATCTCTTTCAAGAGGCCGAAGAACGCCCGCTTGCGCTTCGAGGAGATGGTCCAGTCGACGGGCAGCGACTGGAACCCGTCCTCGAAGCGTTCGCGGCTCATGCGATAGTCGAAGTAGCCCCAGCTCGCGCCGCTCTCGACGGCGGCGACGAAGTGGTTGTCGGGCTTGTCGAACTCGAAGTGGTCATCCTCGTTGTAGACGATCGGCTGGCCACGATAGGCGGGCGAGGCGCGCCAATTGGCGACCTGAAGGCGGATGCCGTGCGGGGCCGGCTGGAAGTGGCCGTCCGGCCCATGCACGCGATTGCCGTGCGGCAGCAGGAAGTCGCAGGCCGCGACGATCGGCGCGGGCGGGGTGTGCATGCCGATCAGGCTGGTGCTGACCAGCAGCTTGCGGTCGCCGCGCTTCTGCGCCAGCTCGACCAGCTCGTGGCAGCGCCTGGCGTCGATGATGTCGTGCGCCCAGACATTCTCGAGGTCGACCTCGTTGCCGATCTCGATCAGCACATTGGTCGCGTTCTTCTGCAGCAGCCAGTCGACGGTGTTGGTGACGGCGGCCTTCACTGCGGCTTCGTCTTTGAACGTGCCGCTCTGCTTGCCGTAGAACAGACCCAGGATCACGGCCATGCCGAGCCTGTCGGTGGCGGCGATCACGCTTTCCAGGCGCGCCGCCCAGGCGGGATTGATCGTGCCGTCGGCGTTGAAGCCGCAGATCTTCCACGGCTGGTTCCAGGAGTAACCCTGTGGGCTGCCGCCGGAGAGGTTGAGGCAGACGGCGAGCAGGCCATGTGCGCGATAGGCGGGGAGGGCCGCGATGAACTCGCGCGTGCTGCGCTCGGCGTCCCACGGGCCGTCGGCGTAGGACCAGGCGCCGCGCGTTTCGGGATTCTCGTCGTCGGCGATGGCGTTGGCCATGCGGCTGTTCATCAGCATCCCTTCGATGCGATGACCCTTCCAGCTGCGGCCGGCATAGGTCGGCGTTCCGTCGATACGGAACGCGCCGCCTTCGATGGTGACCCTAGAAACCAACCGCCGCGCCGTCGCGCCGGCTCTCGGTGGCGCCGAGATAGGGCCCCCCCTCGGGGAACTTCCAGATGATCTGGCTGGCGCCGAAGCCGCCGTTCGGCCAGGGCTGGCGTGTCAGCTTGTGGCCGAGCGCCTCGAGGCCGGTCGCGGTGTCGGGCGCCATGTGGCTTTCCGTCCAGATCGTGCCGTCGTTCTCGTGAACGCGCCAACGCGGCGCGTCGATGGCGGCCTGCGGGTTCTGCGCGTAGTCGACGATGCGGCTGAAGACCTGCATGTGGCCCTGCGGCTGCATGGCGCCGCCCATCAGGCCGAAGGTCGCGACCGGCTTGCCGTCCTTGGTGATGAAGGCCGGGATGATCGTGTGATAGGGCCGCTTGTTCGGTCCGACCTCGTTGGGATGGCCCTTGGTGGTGACGAAGCCCGAGGCGCGGTTCTGAAGCGCGATGCCGGTTCCGGGAGGCACGATGCCCGAGCCGAAGCCGGTGTAATTCGACTGGATCAGCGAGATCATCATGCCCGAGGCGTCGGCCGCGCCGAGATAGATCGTGCCGCCGTCCTTGGGCGTGCCCGGCCCGTAATTCTGCGCCTTCTTCGGGTCGATCAGCTTGGCGCGGCTCTTGAGGTACGCCTTGTCGAGCATCTGCTTGGGCGTCACTTCCATGAAGCGCGGATCGGAGACGTAGCGCCAGATGTCGGCGAAGGCGAGCTTCATCGCCTCGATGCGCAGGTGCGCCATCGCGGCACTGTCGGGATCGTGGCCGGCCACGTCGAAATTCTCGAGGATGCCGAGCGCCATCAGCGCGCCGATGCCCTGGCCCGAGGGCGGGATCTCGTGCAGCGTCGTGCCGCGATAGGTGAGGCTGATCGGATCGACCCAGTCGCATTTGTGCGCGGCGAGGTCTTCCTTGCGCAGGGCGCCACCGGTCTCGCGGGCGTACTTGTCCATCTTCTCGGCCAGCTCGCCGCGATAGAAGGACTCGCCCTTGCTCTCGGCGATCATGGTGAGCGTCTTCGCCTGATCGGGGAACTTCCAGAGCTCGCCGGGCTTGGGCGCGCGGCCGTGCGGCAGGAAGGCCTTCACCCAGCTCTCCTGGCCCTTCAGGCGATCGATCGCGGCGTCCCACTGGCGCGCGATCAGATAGGGGACACGGTAGCCGTCTGCTGCGTACTTGATCGCGGGCTCGAACAGGTCGGCGAAGGGAAGCTTGCCGTAGCGCTTGTTGAGCTCGACCCAGAGCGACACGGCGCCGGGCACCGAGACGCTGCCCCAGCCGACGCTCGGCATCGCGGCCATGCCGGCGTACTTGTCGGGCGTCATCAGCGCCGGCGAATGGCCCGAGGCGTTGAGGCCCACGAGCTTGCTGCCGTCCCACAGGATGCAGAAGGCGTCCGAGCCGATGCCGTTCATCGTCGGTTCGACGATGGTGATGGCGATGGCCGCGGCGAGGGCGGCATCGACCGCGTTGCCGCCCTCGGCCAGCATGCGTAGCCCCGCGGTCGAGGCGAGATGCTGCGAGGAGGCGACGACGTTGTCGGCGAAGATCGGCAGCTTCTTGCTGGCGTAGGGAAAATCGTAGTTGAAGGAAGGCACCCCAAATCCTCTTTAGGTTCACTTGGAGGCCACGAGGGCCTCGATGCGCGCCACGAAGCGCGGCGATTGAAGGAACTGGCGGTTGTCCGCCTCGCTCTTGCCGAACAGCGTGAAGTCGAAGAGACCCGAGCCCGCGATCTCGCCCAACCGCCCCGCGAGCTTCATCCGCTCGCCGAGCCGCACCGTTTTTAGCGCCGCCACGGCGGTATCGGAAAGGCCCGGCGGCGGTGTCTCTCGGGATCGTGTGGAGAAGAGCTGGGCGAAGGCGCCGGCCATGGCGAGCGTCCAGTCGTTGAACGCGTAGAGCGAAACTTGCGGCCCGACCTCGATGGTGACGGCGACGTTCTGCGCGTTGCCGTCGATGCGCGTCAGGGTGCCGGTCCAGTCGGCGAAGGGCCCGACCGAGTCGGCGAGCGTGAGGCTCTGCTTCACCGCCTCCTCGACATTGAGCGGATTGCCCGAGGCGAGCGCCGGCTTGGCGATCTTCGCCAGCCCGTCGAGGAACTTCTTCTGCTGCTCGTTACGCTCGTAGATCGAGCCTTCGAAGCAGCCGGCCAGCAGCGTCGCGCCGCCCAGCAGGAACGCGCGACGCTTCGCCATCGATCACGCCGCCTTCGGCGTAGCCTTGGCGCGTTCCTCTTCCTTCAGTTCCTTCTTGGAGAGCTTGCCGACGGGCGTCTTGGGAAGCTCCGCGCGGATCTCGAGCGCGACCGGCATCTCGTGCTTGCCGATCTTGTCCTTCAGATGCTCGAGCAGCTCCTCGAAGGTGAGATGCTGGCCGGGCTTCAGCTTCACGAAGACCTTGGGCGCCTCGTGGCGATGCGGATGGGGAATGCCGATCACGATGCATTCGTCCACCGCGGGATGCTCGTAGACGGCTTCCTCGATCATGCGCGGATAGACGTTGTAGCCGGACGAGATGATCAGGTCCTTCGAGCGGTCGACGAGGTAGAGCCAGCCGTCCGCATCCATGTAGCCCATGTCGCCGGTGCGCAGGCCCTTCCAGTTCGACGCGGGATGGGTGAACAGCACGTTGTCGGTCTCGGCCTGCTTCTTCCAGTAGCCCTTCATGATCTGCGGCCCGATGATGCAGACCTCGCCGACATTCTCCTTGCCGGGCGGCAGCACGCGGTCGGGATTCTCCATGTCGCGGATCTCGATGATGGTGCCGACGATCGGCACGCCGCACGAGCCCAGGCGCCGCGCGGTCTTGTCGACGGGGCAGATCGTGCCGGTGGGCGAGGTCTCGGTGAGGCCGTAGCCCTCGATCAGCGTCGCGCCCGTCAGCTTCTCGAACTGCTGCTGCACCTCGACGGGCAGCGGCGCGCCGCCGGACATGCAGATCTTGAGCGAGCGCAGGTCGAGCTCGCGCGCCTTGGGATGCTTGTTGATCGCCGTGTAGAGCGTCGGCACGCCGGGCAGGAAGGTCGGCTTCTTGGTCGCGAGGTCCTTCACGATCAGGTCGATGTCGGGCCGCGGATAGAGGATCAGCTGATTGCCGTTGCGCACCGCGCCCAGCATGATTCCGGAGAGCGCGTAGATGTGGAACAGCGGCAGCACGCACACGACCTTCTCGTTGCCGGGTGTCGTGTAGGGCAGCGTCCAGGCCTGGCCCTGCGACATCGAGGCGACGACGCAGCCATGGGTCAGCATCGCGGCCTTCGGGAGCCCGGTCGTGCCGCCGGTATATTGCAGGATCGCGACCTCGTCCCAGAGGTCGTTCGGCGCGGGATGGGCTGCGTACTTGCCGTCGTTGGCCAGCAGTTTCCTGAACGACATGTGCCAGTCGTCGCGTGGCCAGGCCGAGATCTCCTTCTTCTTGGCGATCGGGTAGAGCCAGTTCTTGGGCCAGGGCAGGTAGTCCGCGATCGAGCCCACGATCAGCTTCCGCAGCCGCGTCTTGCCGTGCATGGCGGCCATCTTCGGATAGAGCGCGGTGACGTCGAGCGTCACCAGGATGTCGGTCTCCGAATCGCCGATCTTGAATTCGAGCTCGCGCGCCGCATCGAGCGGCGAATAGTTCACGACCCGGCCGCCCGCCTTCAGGATGCCGAAGAAGGCGATCAGGTAGTGCGGTGTGTTGGGAAGATAGAGGCCGACATTGACGCCGGGCCCGACGCCCAGCTTCTGGAAGCCGGCAGCCGCGCGGTCGGTCGCCTGCTTGTAGTCGCCGAAGGTCATGACCTTGTCGAGGAAGTCGGTGAACGGCCGGTCGGCGTTCGCAGCGCAGCTTTCCTCGAAGATCTGGTGCAGCGTCTTGCGGGGCACCTCGAGCTCCCACCGCACGCCCGGCGGATAGCTCTTCTCCCACGGATAGCCTGCCATTGTTCGTTCCTCCCCGGCCGACTATGGCACACGGTAGGCGTAGGAGTAGACGGTCCTGTAGCCGAGCTCGGCATAGAGCGGCCGGGCGGCGGCGTTGCTTGCCACGACCTGCAAATAGGAATGTCGCGCGCCCTGGGAACGGCCCCAGGCGCCGACGCTCTGCGTCAGCCGACGCGCCAGCCCACGACGGCGGGCCCGCGCCGCCACCAGCACGTCGAACAGTCCGACATATCCGTCCTCGACCACGCCCAGTGCAAAGGCGACCGGCTCGCCCGCTTCCTCGACGCTCGCAAAGCCGACGGGTGCCGAGATCGACTGCAGCATCCGCTGCATGGTGGCGCGGTGGGCGGGCGCGACAGGGCTGAGGTCGGCGAAGCCCGCAAGCCAGGCGCCCGAGGGCCGGTCCGCGAACCGGACGTCAGGGTCGGCGGTGAAGGGCGCCCCCAGAGGGGCCACCTGGACCAGGGTCTCGTCGATCCGGCGGTAGCCGGCGGCGGCGAGGGCTGTATCGGTCTCCGGCGGGGCGAGCGGGCTCAGCCGCCAGACCGGCGGCAGGCCGCGTTCGAAATAGGCCGCCTCCAGAGTGTTCTTCACACCTTGGTTGAACTCTGCCTCGGCGCCCAACGCATTGATTGAATTGGCTCTTTTCGTATAGCCGCCGGAAAAGCGCTGGACCCAGCCGCCCTCGCTCAGCGTCTGCAGTGCCGGCCACGCCTTGAGGGCGCGCCGCTCGAGGCCGCGGATTTGTTCTTGGTCAAACGATTCCAGTGACATTCGATACAGTTCGTGCTATCCAGAGAATCAATAATAACAAAGTGTTACTTTACTAACTGCAAGTTCTACATGAACTGCTCCGACAGCCCCTCCGTCGAGCATCGTGTTTGTCGGCAGCCGCCCGATCGCCTTTCCTCCCATACGATCACAGCGCGGCTGCCGGCTCTTCTCCTGCTCGCCTTCCTCGCCTTCGACCTTGTCGGCTGCGGTAGCTCCGACCGGCAGAGCTATGGCTATGCCGACCGGCCGCCGAGCAACCGTACGGCCTATGTTGCCTGGCAGGAATGGACCCGCTTCGGCCGGTCGACCGTCGTCTATGGCGGCAGCGCCGGCGGTTATGTCAATCGCAACGGCGTCAACGAGCGCAGCGAACCGCTCAACAGCCGCGTCGGCGACTATTGGGGAAGCTGCGGCCATCCCGAATGGAACGGCCGGACCACGAGCAAGCCCTGGTCGGGCGCCTTCGTGACCTGGGCGATGGCCCAATCGGGCGTGAGCGCCTCGCAATTCCCGCGTGCCGGTCGTCACGGCGAATATCTCGCGATCCTGTACGACCGCGAGCACGCCTCGCGTTCGCCGGCCTTCGTGCTGCATGCGCCCAGCGAGTATGCGCCGAAGGAGGGCGATCTCGTCTGCACCGGCACCGCGGGCCCGACCTGGCGCTACGCCGATTCGCGCATGGCGCGCCGGCGCATCGACAACACGGCGACGCATTGCGACATCGTCACCGCCGCGCATGGCGGCTACGTCCAGGCGGTTGGCGGCAACGTCAAGAACAGCGTGACGATGAGCCTCTATCCCGTCGACCATCGCGGCCACCTGATGAATGTCGGCGGCCATCCCTGGATGCTGGTCGTGGAGAACCGCGCAGGCTGAGCGCGGGGGTCAGCCCTTGCCCTGGATGAAGGAGGCCACGCGCTCGGCGATCATGATCGTGGGCGCATTCGTGTTGCCGCCGACCAGCGTCGGCATCACTGAAGCGTCGACGACGCGCAAGCCCTGCAGGCCGCGCACGCGGCACTGATTGTCGACCACGGCCATGGGATCGTTGTCGGGCCCCATCTTGCAGGTGCCGACGGGATGATAGATCGTCTCGCACTTGGCGCGGACCCATTGCTCGATCTCGCCATCGGTCTTCACCGCAGCGCCTGGCTGGAACTCGTCGGCGCGATAGGGATCGAGGCCCGCTTGGGCGAAGATCTCGCGGCCCATCTTCACGCCCTTGATCAGCGTGTCGAGGTCCTTGCGCTCGGCAAGATAGTTTGCGTCGATCAGCGGATGCGCGTTGGGATCCGTGCTCGCGAGCCGGATGGTGCCCGTGCTCTCGGGGCGAAGCGTGCAGACATGCAGGCTGTAGCCGTTCTGCTTCATCTTGGTGCGGCCGTGATCGACCACGAGAACCGGCAGGAAATGGAACTGCACGTCGGGCGCCGACAGGCCCTGCTGCGTGCTGACGAAGCCGCCTGATTCGGCGATCGGCGAAGTGCCGGGACCCTTCTTCTGGCTCCAGTACTTGTAGAGCGACCAGAGCTTGTTCGCCCTGTCGTAGGTGTCGCCGGTCTTGCAGAACTGCAGCAGCGCGGCATCGAGATGGTCCTGCAGGTTGGCGCCGACGCCGGGCAGGTCGTGCAATGGCTTGATGCCGACCGACTTCAGGTGATCGGCCGGGCCGATGCCCGACAGCATCAGGAGCTGCGGCGAGTTCACCGCGCCACCCGACAGGATGATGTCGCGGCTGCACAGCGCCACTTCGTCCTGGCCGCGGTAGCGATAGCGGATGCCCATCGCGCGGCCGTCGTCGAGGATGACGCGCTCGACGACAGCGCCGGTGATCACCTTGACGTTGTTCTTGTTGCGCTCGACGGCCGGCCGCAGATAGGCCGAGGCGGTGCTCCAGCGCTGCTGGTTCTTCTGCGTGACCTGGTAGTAGCCGACGCCTTCCTGGTTCGCGCCGTTGAAGTCCTTCACGCGCTTGTGGCCGGCCTGTTCGCAGGCCTTCAGGAAACCCTCGTTGATCTTCGAGGGATCGGCCTGCTCGGCGACGTTCAACGGGCCGCCCGTGCCGTGGAAGTCATCGTGCAGCGCCTCGTTATTCTCCGCCTTCTTGAAGAAGGGCAGCACGTCGTTGTAGCTCCAGCCCTCGTTGCCGAGCTGGCGCCAGTGGTCGTAGTCCCAGGCGTTGCCGCGCACATAGAGCATGGCGTTGATCGACGAGGAGCCGCCCAGCGTCTTGCCGCGCGGCCAGTACATGCGCCGGTCGTTGCAATGTTTCTGCGGAACGGTTTCGTAGGCCCAGTTGTAGGGCGACTTGTCGCCCAGGCTCGCGAAGCCCGCGGGCATCTTGAGCAGGAAGGAATCGTCGGCCGGTCCCGCCTCGAGGATCAGGATGTTGAGCGTGTAGTCCTCGCCCAGGCGATTGGCGATGGCGGAGCCTGCGGAGCCCGCGCCGATGATGATGTAGTCGTAAGGCCAGGACATGGTCTCTTCCTAGGGCAGTCTGTTCTCGATGACGGTGAAGAACGGTCGGCCGGATATGGGCGACAAAAACCCGGTCGCGTCCAGTGGAAAGGTGCTGAGGCTCACTGAGTCCTCGACGTTGCCGCCGATCGCCTCCAGTGATCCCTGCCGCACCGCGACCACGATGTCGCAGTGGCCGGGCCCGCGGTCGAGCCAGTCGAGGCTGGTGCGCCCGCCGTCCCGCGACGAGCAGATCAGGTCGCCGGGCTGCGGCGCGCGCTCGCTCAGGCGCCAAGGTACGAAGGCCGGATCGCGCCGCTTGGCGCGCTCGACCAGACGTTCGACGTAAATCGTGTGGCGCTCATCGGGACAGAATTTCTCGCGCGGCACGCCTGCGCTCTCGATGTCCCAGGAGATGAAGGCGGCCGACCACGGCACGTCGGTGTCGAGGCCGCTCAGCTCCGGCTTGTCGACGCTGCGCCAGTAATCGCGCACGCGCTCCGACATCTGGCGCTCGTTCAGTCCCCGGTGCGTCACCTGCGCGGTGCCGTCGGCATAGCTGATCGTCTGCCGGCCGAATCGTTGCCATTCCTGCTCGGCCAGCATCACCATCGACGCCTTGGCGCTGATGCTGGGCGGCGGCGCTTCGGGCCGGAACGACGAGCCGGGGCAGGCGCCGAGTTGCGGCAGGCCGGCCGCGGTCAGCTGCGGACGCTCGCTGCAGGCGGCAAGCAGCAACAGGCCGATCACGGGGAGGACACGCAGCGCTACCATCGGCCCAACCCGCCGATCACGATCGTCGGCACATTGGCCGTGTGGCTCTCGACGGTGAAGACCTGCGTGCCCGGCCGTCGTCCGTCGCGCGGCGTGGAGACCTCGACGCCGGCCTTCTTCAATCGCGCATGGCAGCGCGCGACGTCGGGCGTGCGCCACGACAGGCCCCACAATTCGTCGGGAGCGTCGGACACACCCTGCTTGAGATCGTGCGCGATCTCGACCACGAGATTGCCGCAGCGGAAGAACAGCAACCGCGCGTTCCAGGCCGGGTTGCTGCGATCGAGCCTGAGGTCGAGGCCGAGCCGTCCCGCATAGAGCGCCACCGCGCGCTCGGGATTGGGCGAGCGGATCACGACGTGATCGAGCTCGGTGATCGATTCCGCTTCGCTCGATTTGAAAAGAGGCGAGGGCGCCGGCGTCTCGCGGCGTTCGGTCAGCGCAATCGTCACGCCGTGCGTCGCCTCGGGCGTGAGCTTCAATCCGCGGCGCTCCAGCAGCTGCTCGGTCTTCTCGACCGACGATGTCGCGAACACCATCGACGTCAGCCGCGCCGTCGAGGCGTCGTCCTCGATGACCAGCCCGACATTGCCGACGCGCAGCGCGCCGCTTTCCGCCTTGCGCCCCAGCAACGTCTCGTACGCGCCGACGGCGCCCGCGAGAAACGACGCCTTGAGCGTCAGATGATCGAGCGCGTCGATCACGGGACTAGCCGATACGCTTCAGCTTCTCTTTGTACATGCCGCCGCGGCGTACGTAGCTCTCGGCGCTGAGGCGCAGACGCGTGACATTGTCCTCGCTCACCTCGCGCGCGGCCTTGGCGGGCGAGCCGAAGATCACGGCACGGTCGGGGAAACTCTTGCCCTCGGTGACGACGGCGCCCGCGCCGACCAAGCTCTGCTTGCCGATCACCGACTTGTTCAGCACCACGGCCGCGACGCCGATCAGTGCACCGTCGCCGATCGTGCAGCCATGCAGCATGACCATGTGGCCGATCGTGACCCCCTTGCCGATGGCGATCGGGCAGCCCGGGTCGGTATGCAGCACGGAATTCTCCTGCACGTTGCTGTCGTCGCCGATCACGATCGGTTCGTTGTCGCCGCGCAGCACGGCGCCGAACATGATCGACACGCGCTCGCCCAGGGTGACGTCGCCGATGATCACGGCCGTATCAGCGATGTAGCAGGACGCTGGAATCACGGGCTTTTTGTCGCCGAGCTGGTAAATCGCCATGTTGCTCCCTTCCGTTTACGTAAACGCCCTTTGACGTTTACGTAAACGTCAAGTATGACACTTCCATGCCCACGGCAACATCTTCCGTCCCGCCTTCCAGCAAGAGCGCCGCGCCGCGCGACACCGCGCGCATCTATAGCATCGCCGAACTCGCCCGCGAGTTCGCCATCACCGCGCGCACCATCCGCTTTTACGAAGATGAGGGGCTGGTCAAGCCGCGCCGCCAGGGACTGACCCGGCTCTACAGCGCGCACGATCGCACGCGGCTCGGCTGGATCCTGCGCGGCAAGCGGCTCGGCTTCTCGCTGTCGGAGATCAAGCAGCTCCTCGACCTCTACCAGGTCGATCGCACCGGCGTGCAGCAGATGCGCGAGCTCCTGCGCCGCAGCCGGCTGCACATCGAGGACCTGCAACGCAAGCGTCGCGATCTCGATGCACACATCAGGGAATTCGAGGAAGTGGAGACCACGGTCGCGACCGAGCTTAAGAAGCGCGGCGTCGATCCGGAAGGCGACTAGACATATAGAGGGGAAACGCCATGGCCGTGTACAAGGCACCGCTCAAGGAAATGCAGTTCGTCCTCAACGAGGTGCTCGACGTGTCGAGCCTCGCCAAGCTGCCGGGCTACGAGGATGCGACGCCCGACACGATCCAGGCGATCCTCGAGGAAGCGGCGAAGCTTTGCGAGAACGTGACCTTCCCGCTCAATCGCTCGGGCGACGAGGAAGGCTGTCACTACGAGAACGGCGTGGTGCGCACGCCCAAGGGGTTCAAGGAAGCCTACGACCAGTATCGCGACGGCGGCTGGACGGCGTTGAGCTGCGACCCCAGGTACGGCGGCCAGGGCCTGCCCGCGACGGTGAGCTTCCTGGTGCAGGAGATGATGACGTCGGCCAACCAGGCCTTCGCCATGTATCCCGGCCTGACGCACGGCGCCTACGAGGCGCTGCTGGCGCACGGCTCGGAGGAGCTGAAGCAGCGCTTTCTCCCGAAGCTCACGAGCGGCGAGTGGTCGGGCACGATGTGCCTCACCGAGCCCCATTGCGGCACCGACCTCGGCATGCTGCGCACGCGCGCCGAGCCGCAGGCCGACGGCAGCTACGCGATCACCGGCACCAAGATCTTCATTTCGGCCGGCGAGCACGATCTCACCGAGAACATCGTGCATCTCGTGCTGGCGCGTCTGCCGGATGCACCCGGCGGCACCAAGGGCATCTCGCTCTTCATCGTGCCGAAGTTCATTCCCAAGGCCGACGGCAGCGTGGGCGAGCGCAACGGCATCCGCTGCGGCTCGATCGAGCACAAGATGGGCATCAAGGCCAACGCGACCTGCGTCATGAACATCGACGGCGCCAAGGGCTGGCTGGTCGGCGAGCTGAACAAGGGCATGAACGCCATGTTCGTGATGATGAATGCCGCGCGCCTCGGCGTCGGCATGCAGGGGCTCGGCATCGCCGAGGTCGCGCGCCAGAGCGCCGCCGCCTATGCCAGGGATCGCCTGCAGATGCGCTCGCTGACCGGGCCGAAGAATCCCAACGGTCCGGCCGATCCGATCATCGTGCATCCCGACGTGCGGCGCATGCTGCTGACGCAGAAGTCGTTCACCGAGGCCGCGCGCGCGCTGGCGCTGTGGGTCGGCATGCTGATCGACGAGGCGCACCGCTCTCCCGACGCATCCAGGCGCGAGGCGGCGGACGATCTCATCCAGCTGCTGACGCCGATCATCAAGGCCTACTTCACCGACATGGGCAGCGAGTGCGCGAACCTCGCCGTGCAGACCTTTGGCGGCCATGGCTTCATCCGCGAGAACGGCGTCGAGCAGCTGGTGCGCGACGCGCGCATCACGCAGCTCTACGAAGGCACCAACGGCATCCAGGCGCTCGATCTCGTCGGCCGCAAGCTGCCGATGAAGGGCGGCCGTGCGGCGCAGCGGCTGCTGGGCGAGATCTCGGGCTTCGTCGCCGCCCACAAGGCGGACGAGAAGATGAAGGAGTTCGTCGAACCGCTCGAGAAGGCGCTGGGCCGCGTGCAGGATGCCGCGCTCTTCCTGATGCAGAACGCGATGAAGAACCCGGACGAGGCGGGTGCCGCTTCGACGGATCTCCTGCGGCTGATGGCGCTCACGGCGATGGCCTTCATGTGGGGCCGCATCGCCGTCGCCGCCTTCAAGGGATTGCAGAAGGGCGAGGACAACGCCTTCTACGAGGCCAAGCTCGCGACCGCGCGCTTCTACATCGCCCGCGTGCTGCCGCAGACGACGTCGCTCAACCACCAGATCAAGGCGGGGGCGGCGACCCTGATGGCGCTGCCGGCGGAGGCGTTCTAGGTCTCAGACCTGATATTCGCGCAGCCAGCGCCGCGCCTCGCCGATGTCGCCGAACGAGCGGATGGTCATGTTCTCGCCGTTGGCCTGGATGATATTGTCGATCGAGACGCGGGCGATATAGGAATCGGGCGCCTTGCTGGCCGCGGCCTTAAGGCCCGCCGCGGCGGCGCGCGGCATCCAGTCGTCGAGGATCCAGCGCTGATCGTCGATGTCGATCGTGGGCAGGGCGGTGTCGTCGCCCAGCACCTTGCTCACGCGATGCGCGGCGATGAGGTGAATCAGGTTTTCGTGCACGCAGCGCAGCTGGCTGCTCGTCACGGAGCCCTTCCAGACCACGGTGACGCAGGGCACCTCGTCGTCGAAGAACATCGAGCAGGTCGGATTGTCCTTCAGGCGGTCGATCAGGGGCAACGCGTCGGTCGGCTCGATGCCGAGCGCCGCCGCGAGCCGCTTCAGCGGTTCGGTTTCCGATTTTTCTTCGCGTCCCATCTGCCGCCCTTTTCGACGGGCGGCATTTTGCAGATCGTGTGCTTCCATTCCAAGATTTTTCTGTCGTGATGCCTGTGGGTTCGTTCACCATCGTGTGTACGAGAGTCGGAGGAACGAGAATGCAGGACCGGAAAATCGGTGACGTGCGGGTCACGCGAATCGAGGAGCAGATGGGCCCGGGCTTTCCCGCCAAGGACTTCTTTCCCGAGTTCGACGCCGAGACGTTCGCCGCCGAGCAGCATTGGCTGGCACCCGCCTACTTCCAGCCGGAAAGCGGCAAGCTGATGACTTCGATCCACTCCTGGCTGGTGCGCACGGCCGACTACACGATCCTGATCGACGCCTGCTCGGGTAACCACAAGCCGCGGCCCGGCATGCCGCGCTTCGACATGCTGAACACCGGATATCTCGATCGCTTGCGCGAAGCAGGCGTGCAGCCCGAGGAGATCGACTTCGTGATGTGCACGCATCTTCATGTCGACCATGTCGGCTGGAACACCAAGCTGGAAAACGGCAAGTGGGTGCCGACTTTCCCCAGGGCCAAGTACGTGATGTCGCGCACCGATCACGATCACTGGGCGAAGGTGGCGAAGACGGCGGGCTCCGTGCCCTACGAGGTCAACACCTACAACGATTCGGTGCTGCCGATCGTCGAGGCGAAGATGGCCGAGTTCGTGTCGGGCGAGCACGCGATGTGCGGCTGCTTCAAGATCAAGCCCGCGCCCGGCCACACGCCGGGGCAGATCCGGCTCGATCTCGAGTCGCGCGGCAAGCGCGCGATCTTCCCGGGCGATGCGTTGCACAATCCGGTGCAGGTGCCGCTGTGGAAGTGGAACAGCCGCTTCTGCGAGGACCGCGATCTCGCGCGCCGGACACGCCAGACCTTGCTCGCCGATTGCGTGGAGCAGGGCGCGCTGTTGATGCCGGCGCACTTCGCTCCACCCCACGCAGCCTACGTGAAGGCCAAGGGCGACGCCTTCGAACTCGATTGGGACCACGACAACGCCCGAGGGCGTTAGGCGGCGGCCCTCACCGGCCCTTCCAGTCCGGCTTGCGCTTCTCGGCGAAGGCGCGCGGCCCCTCGACCGTGTCCTCGCTCTTGGTCATGGCGACGAAGGCCGGATAGTGGAGATTGTGCATGGCGACCTCGAGCGACGGCACGTCGAGGGAGCGCATGACGACCTGCTTGGTCGCGCGCACGCTCATCGGCGAGCAGGCGAGGATGTCGTTGGCCCAACGCTTGGCCGCGTTCATCAGCTCGGCATGCGGCACGACCTCGGTGACGAAGCCGAGCTCGAAGCCCTCCTTCGCCGATACGTGTCGGCCGGTCAGCATCATGCCCATCGCCTTCTTGAGCGGGATCATGCGGCTCAGTCGCTGCATGCCGCCGGCACCGGCGGCGAGGCCCACCTTGGGTTCGGGCAGCGCGAAGGTCGCCTTGTCGGACGCCACGATGATGTCGCACGCGAGCGCGATCTCGAAGCCGCCGCCCATGGCGACACCGTTCACGGCGGCGATCACCGGCTTCTCGAGGTCGAAGCGGTTGGCAAGGCCGCCGAAGCCCTTGGCGGGATGGACCGGGCGCTTGCCGGTCTTCTTCTGGATCTCGGCATGGTATTTCAGGTCGTTGCCGGCGCAGAAGGCCTTGTCGCCCGCACCCGTGATGATCGCGACCCAGAGGTCGGGATTGCTGTGGAAATCGTCGAACGCTGCGACAAGTTCCTCATTCGCCATGGGGTGGCAGGCGTTGTAGACCTCGGGTCGGTTGATGGTCGCGATCATCAGTCGGCCATCGGTCTCGATTTTGCTATACTGTCCCATGGCGTTTCCCTTCATTTGCGGACGCTGAGGCGCGGCCAATCGCACCTTGATCGTCCGTGACGATACAAAATGCTGCCATGGAATGGCGCGAAAATTCCCGCGGTGTCGGGATGTAAGTTGGCAACTGGACAGGATCCAAAGAGCGGAATGTCGTTTGGAAAGGGACAATTCGGCCGTCGCGCGGCCCTTGGGATCGCCGCCGGGCTGATGGCCCTGGCCGGCTCCGCGCATGCCGACTGCGTCCCGACCTTCAACCAGAATCTCAGCCGCGCGGAAGGCGCCGAACGTGCGTATCGGTACGCGCATCGGGAGATGATCGCCCAGGTCGCGCCGGCTCCCGGTACGGCCGTGCCGGTTGTCATCAAGCCGGCCACCAAGGCGCCCAAGGAGCTTCCCAAGGGATTGAATGGGCCGCCGCCGGCCGAAGCGGTCAACAAGCTGCTCGCGCCGCCGAAGCCCGATCCTGCAGTCCCACTGCCACGCGCCGATCTGGCCCGCCAGAGCGTGTCCGGGGATGATGCCAGCGATAGTCCTATGGCAGGACCCCGTGTCTATGGTCGCCCCGAGCAGGGCAACAACGGGGTCATGGGCGTCGTCATGGGGGTAAAAATCCCCATCCCGGCGGACCGCAATTCGGCAACGTCTCGCACAATATCTGGTAGTGGGTCGACGAGCGCCGATTCGAGCGATTCTGGCCGATAAATCAGCACTGTTGCCGGGCTGCCACAGGTATGCCTTGAAAGCGCCCGCCTTCTTGCACCTTACCAGTTGTGGTGTGTATATTCCCGGCCGTGGTTGGTCGCTTGAACCCAGCCCCGCCAACGCTCGTCAGGTTTTATAAACGAGGGGAAGAACTCATGAAAAAGGCTTTGATGGCCGCCGCTGCGTTTGTTGCGCTGCCGGTTGTCGCCCAGGCG
>Ga0335083_10001729_pt1 | contig 29739 bp, 26 predicted proteins | sample Lox_Sample_42_FD_206716 | JGI IMG/M metagenome (GOLD analysis project Ga0335083, IMG submission 206716) | Soil microbial communities from Loxahatchee National Wildlife Refuge, Florida, United States - Lox_Sample_4.2 | ecosystem: Environmental > Terrestrial > Soil > Wetlands | place: USA...
AACCGAAAGCTTCGGCGCCGGTGATGCCGAGCGTGCGGCGTATCGGTGACGAGAGCGGATTGAATCCGGCGCAGGTCGCAGGCTCCGGCAAGGATGGCCGCGTGCTGAAGGGCGACATGCTGGCGGCCCTGGAAGAGCATGAATCCGTGCAGAAGGGGGACGCGTTGGCCGCGCTGGAAGCGCGCGCCGCCCAACGCGCCGCGACGCCCGCGCCGGTCGAGATTCCCGTCGGTCCCCGCGCCCATGCCGATCGCGAAGAGCGCGTGAAGATGAGCCGTCTGCGCCGCACCATCGCGCTCAGGCTGAAGGAATCGCAGAACACCGCCGCCCAGCTCACCACCTTCAACGAAGTGGACATGAGCCACGTGATGAAGCTGCGCGCCGAATACAAGGAGAGCTTCGAGAAGAAGCACGGCGTGCGGCTGGGCTTCATGGGCTTCTTCGTCAAGGCGTGCATCGCCGCGCTGAAGGAGCTGCCCAATGTCAACGCCGAGATCGAGGGCGACGACATCATCTACAAGAACTACTACGACATCGGCGTGGCGGTCTCGACCGAGCGCGGGCTTGTCGTGCCGGTGGTGCGCAATGCCGATGCGCTGTCCCTCGCGCAGATCGAAGCGGCGATCACCGATTTCGCCACCCGTGCGCGCGACGGCAAGATCAAGATCGAGGAATTGCAGGGCGGCACCTTCACCATCACCAATGGCGGCGTGTTCGGCTCGCTGATGTCGACGCCGATCCTGAACTCGCCGCAGTCCGGCATCCTCGGCATGCACAAGATCCAGGAGCGGCCTGTCGCCATCGACCACAAGGTGGAAATCCGCCCGATGATGTATCTGGCGCTGTCTTACGACCACCGGCTGGTCGATGGCCGCGAGGCAGTGACGTTCCTCGTGCGCGTGAAGGAAAACCTCGAAGACCCGCAGCGGCTGTTGCTGGATATATGATGTTTGCAATGTCGGGCACTGCCTTCGCGGGGCGCTATGGTGCGTTTCTTCTTCCTGTGATGCTCTCCATCCTGATGGCCAGCGAAAAAGCGTCTGCGGCCGATTGTCAGAACGAATTTGGTGTACTTCGGGCATCGAACCGATTTCAGGTTTCGGAGAAAAGCTTCGAGACAGACCTTCGTGCCTACGCGCACCGCTCCAATCTGTCGTACGACCGAATCAATCTCGTGGGCAAAGGGCAGAAAGTAACCCTTGTCGAACACAGGTTGGAAAACCGCTCGGGTACTGTCTGGATTGTGATATCGAAGAAACCAACAGGGGGCGATGCAACTGCCAGCATCTCGACCTCTGCCTGCAATCAAAGCGTGCAATGGAAGGTGTATTGGCAGACCTTGACCAGTTTTCTTCACGGGGAGGATCGGCCCTCGGTAAGAGGATTCGGAGCAATGCATGGCTGATCAATTCGACGTCGTTGTCATTGGCGGAGGGCCGGGCGGATACAACGCCGCCATCCGTGCCGGCCAGCTTGGCCTGAAAAGCGCCTGCATCGACAAGCGCGGCACCTTCGGCGGCACCTGCCTGAACGTCGGCTGCATTCCGTCCAAGGCGCTGCTTTACACCAGTGAACTCTACGAAGAAGCGCGCGACAAGCTGCCCAAGCTCGGCGTGAAGACGAGCGTCGAGCTCGATTTGCCCGGCATGATGGCGCACAAGACGAAGGTGGTGGGCGAGCTAACCCGCGGCGTCGAATTCCTGCTCAAGAAGAACAGGAGCGAGGCCATCGTCGGCGAGGCGCGCATCGTCAGTCCCGGCAAGGTCGAAGTGAAGCTGAAGGACGGCAGCGCGCGAACCCTCGAGACGCGCCACATCGTCATTGCCACAGGATCGGATGTCGCGCCGCTCCCTGGCGTCACCATCGATGAAGAGCGGATCGTGTCGTCCACCGGCGCGCTGGCGCTGAAGTCCGTGCCGAAGCGGCTGCTGGTGGTGGGCTGCGGCTATATCGGGCTGGAGCTGGGCTCGGTATGGCGCCGTCTCGGCTCGCAGGTGACCGTCGTCGAATTTCTCGACCGCATCACGCCCGGCCTCGACGGCGAGACCGCCAAGCAGTTCCAGCGCATCCTCACCAAGCAGGGGATGATTTTCCATCTCTCCACCAAAGTCACCGGCGTGGAGAAGAAGCGCGATGCGCTCTCCGTCACCATCGAACCGGCGGCCGGCGGTGCGGCACAGACCATTGAGACTGACATCGTGCTCGTCGCCATCGGTCGCGTCCCGTTCACGAACGGCTTAGGCTTGGACAAGATCGGCGTGCCGCTCGACAAGCGCGGTCGGGTTGTCACCGATGGCGCGTTCCGCACCAACATCGACGGAATCTGGGCCATCGGCGATTGCCGCGAAGGCGCCATGCTGGCGCACAAGGCGGAAGACGAAGCCGTCGCGTGTATCGAAACGATCGCGGGCCGCTCGGGCCATGTGAATTACGACGCGATTCCGGCGGTGGTGTACACGCACCCGGAAGTGGCGAGCGTCGGCAAGACGGAAGAGGAACTGAAGGCGGCGGGCGTCGCATACAAGACCGGCAAGTTTCCCTTCACCGCCAATGCGCGCGCCAAAACCATCGCCGCCACGGAAGGATTCGCGAAAGTCATCGCGGATGCCGAGACCGACCGCGTGCTCGGAGTGCACATCCTTGGCGCCGAAGCCGGCAATTTGATCCAGGAAGCCGCGCTCGCCATCGAGTTCGGCGCGGCATCGGAAGACATCGCGCGCACATCTCACGCCCATCCCACGCTCACCGAAGCGGTGCGTCAGGCCGCCATGGGCGTCGAAGGCTGGACGATGCAGATGTGAGCTTCGGGCCTAGTAGCCGTAGCTCACATAGTGCCCGCCGGCATAATCGGTGCCGTACGCGCTGTAATAGCCGCGGTTGTACGCCTGATAATACGTCTCGCCGTAGCCGTCATCGCCGCCGCAACCATAGGCGCGTTCGTAACACCCTGTCCGGTAATAGTGATGCCGGTAGCACGGGCGATAATACGAGTGCCTATAATAATGGTGGCGATAATAGCCGCGGTCGCAATTGCCGTCTTCGCAGGCGATTGCCGATGCGGACATCGCAATCAGCGCCGCGATCGACGCCGCAAATTTCAGAGTCATAAGAACCTCCCGACCTGGCGCTGCCAAAACGCGCCGGTCACAGGAGGGTTCACTATGGTTAATGAAATGTGAATAGGCGCCGGATCAGGCCATCTCGCGGCAGGCCTGCCCACACTTCCGGCAGGCTTCCACACATTCCGCCATGCCGTCGAGCTTCATGCAGTCCGCCGCGCAGGCATTGCACACTTCGGCGCACAGCCGGCAGAGCTGCCGATGGAACTGGCTCTTGTGCATGAGGAAATCGGCGGCGGTCGCGCAGATGGCGGCGCAATCCATCATCAGGCGGAAATGCTGCGGGCCGACATGCTCGCCGCCTTCGTCCAGGCAATGCGTCATCGCCATGGCGAGGCAGATCTTGTGACAGTGCAGGCACGCTTCGATGCAGTCCTGCTCCTGGCGGCTGAACGCGTGCATGGGGTCCCCTCCCAGACTTGCGTTCAGGAAACCGCCCACCACCTGCTTCCGTTCCCGGCAAATGAAGACTTTGTGTCCTTGGTCACCTTGGTGGTGAGTTCGTTTTGAACCACGAAGCACACGAAGGACACGAAGAAGGCCTACGTCGATCTGTCCCGGTTCGTGGATGAAAGAGTGGCGCGGAGCAATTCCGAACTGACATGTTCAGGGCGCACGCCGAGACCGACAGCACGCGCCGGAATGCGCCGCAGAAACGGCACGGCATCGAGCAGCTTCACGACCAATGGCGGATTCAGTTCGCCGACGCGCTGCAGGGTCGGCGCGGCGATGTTGTTCTGGATCAGAACCTGCACGGCTTGGGTGAGACGCACCGGAAATTCGCGCCGCGCCTGCACTTTCGCGAGATCGGCCAACGATGGCTTTCCGTCGCGCAGGGGTTTCCAGAGAATGTTCGCTGCAGCGACGGCATCCTGAATCGCCAGATTGATTCCGACTCCACCGACCGGCGACATGGCATGCGCCGCATCGCCGATGCAGAGAAGTCCCGGTCGCGCCCATTGCGTCAGCCGGTCCACGGTGACGGTTAGCAGGCTTACGTCGTCGAAACTCCTGATGGCATCGACGCGATCGGCGGCGAAGCCCGCGATGGAAGCCAGACGCTTGTGGAAGGCACCGATCCCCTCGCGCTTGATTTCCTCGAATTTGCCCTTCGGAACCACCAGCGCGCACTGCCAGTAATCGCCGCGGTAGAGCATGACGAAGAAACGGCCCGCCGCGATCCGCGCCACCGGTTCAGTCGGGTCGCTCGGCTCGAGCGGCAGCTTGAGCCAGATCACATCGATCGGCACGCCGAACTCGCGCAGCGGCAAACCCGATTTCTCCCGCACGGTGGAATGGCGACCATCCGCACCGATGACGAGACCCGCGCGAATCTCAACCGCGCCGCTTTCGCTTTCGGCGCGCAAGCCGGCGACCTCGCCGTTTGATTCGATCAGATCCGTGGCCTTCGTTTTCATCATCAGGCGAAAGCTGGGCAGCGCCGTCGCCTTGTCGGCCAGGAAATTGAGAAAATCCCATTGCGGCATCAGGGCGATGAATTTGCAATGCGTCGGCAGATGGGTGAAATCGCCGGCCGTGAATTTGCGGCCGCCGATCTCCACGTGCAGGTGCCCCACTTCCTGGTGCGGCAGCTTCAGGAAGTCGTCGAGCAATCCGAGTTCATAGATCACTTCCAAGGTTGACGGATGCACCGTGTCGCCGCGGAAGTCGCGCAGAAAGTCGGCGTGCTTCTCCAGCACGATCACGTCGACTCCGGCGCGCGCCAGAAGATAGCCGCACATCATTCCGGCCGGCCCGCCGCCGGCGATCACGACATTGGTCGAGCGCGTACCTGCCATCAGGATGGAATCACTGGAGCATCCGGCTTCAGGTACGGCTTCAGCATCCGGTACGGGATGTCGACATCGAATTCGCCGCCCGGCATGCCGCCCATCAGATCGACCCAGAACACGACCGTCGCCTTGTTCCTGCCCCACTGCCAGCTGCCGGGATCGGAAAGCGTGGCCTCGATCTCCGCCGGATCGAGATCCGGCACCTGGCGATCTTCGAATTGCTTGTGCAGGCTGTTCCGGCAGTAGGGGAGCAGCGCCTTCTTCCAATCGGCCTTGGCCGCGAACACATCGGCCAAAGTGACCACGCGTGCCTTGGCGACGTCCCAGGTGGTGCCGGCGATCTGGCGCGCATCGTGGCTGCCCGCGAAATCATCCGTCGAGATCTGGAGGCTGACGATCCGGCCGTCGAACCGTGCCACACCGTAGCTGCGCCATGTGTAGAGCTGGATGTCGCCGGCGTCATCGTCGGACGGAATGACATCGGGATCGTCCATCCGCCATCTGTCGAGTTTCATTGTCCTGGCGATGAAGGCGTTGAACGCGGCAGCCTGCGGGCCGCCGCTCATGAACGGATAGATGTCGCTTTCCACCACGTTCGGCGCATACCGCACGCGCGAGCGGATGCGCGGCTCCAGCTTCAGCGCACCGGCCGTTTGTCCCTTCAGGCCCTCGAACAGATCGGCGCGGTCGCTATAGGCACCCTCAAGGCAACCGACGATCATGTTGCGATCGCCGACGAAATCCGGGTAGGGCACGTCGGCGTGGCACGTTTTCTTCATGTAGGCGAGCCATTGGCGCTGTGCCGCCTGGAACGTGGCGAAGCTTTCGGGCGACACCGACGCCTTCAGCGCGCGGTAGTTCGCATTCAGCCTCCTGTCCGATTTGGACAGGTCCGCGTCGAGGCAGATCAGGCGATCGAGCGTCGCGGTCGCCTTGGCGCAATCGAAACCGGGTCCGCTGAATCCCTTGTACTGATCCGGCTCCATGCCCGTCGGCTGTTCCAGCGTGTAGATCACATCGCCCATGCCGAGCACGAATTGCGCATTGTCGGTGAAATAGAAATCGAAGATCCTGCCGTTGCAGATGACTCGCTCGGTATCGATCTGGCCCTGCGACAGGCCGATCCTTTTGGCGAGCGTGAAATCCTTGTCGGACTTCAGCTTGCCGCCGAAAAGCTCGTCATGCGTGCTGACCCCTTCGGTATATCGCGCATCCTTGCAGGAGAAGGGCGGCGGGCCTTCCACGGTGCCATCCTTGAGCTTGATGGCGTATTCCAGCAGCGGCGCGTCGGCTTTGGTGAGCTTGCGTTGCCGCGCCCAGGGTGCCGCCTGCGCACCGATGACGCGCCAGGTGCCGCTGAGGCTCGATTCCGGCGCCGGACCGGGCTTCATCATCGGTCCGCATGGGCGGAACCGGCAAAGACCGCCGCGATGAGCGCGGCCACGATGCGCGGCAGCATTAATGCGCCCGGGCGAGCCATGCGTTGGCGCGATCCATCGCGTTCTTGCGGATGTTCATGTAGGCGAGCTGATAATCGTAGGTGTGATAGTTGCCGCCCGGCAGCACGGTCAGATGATAGGCGATACCGGCCGGCTCGCTCACGAACAGCGCGCCGTTCTCACAACGGGCGCTGACGAGATGGGGATCGATGGGGCGCGCCTTGTCGCGCAGTCCATAGACCCAGCCGCCCAGATTGAGCGACGCCGGCGCCAGCGCTTCGGATCGCGACCAGGTCAGCGGATTGGTGCAGACAAATTTGCGGTTCGCCATGTCCGGCGGCAAGCCGGATCGTGCGGCAAAGCTTGCCCGCTGGATCTGGCCGTCGGCGCCATCGAGCAGCGAACTCCAGGTGATGACGCAGCCAGTGTCAGTGGCCGTTTCGCACGGCTTCACAGTCTTGAGCTTCGCGAACCAGTCCTCGTCGATCCAGTTGCCGATGACGTAGGCGGCGACCATGCGCCTGGCGAGCGGCGTGCCGTCGATCATCTCTTCGATCAGGCGCTTGGCATGGCGCGAGCCCTGGCTGTGGCTGGCGATGATGAACGGCCCCTTCTTGCCATCATGTGCGAGGAAGTATTCGAAGGCGCGCTTCACATCCGAATAGGCGAGATCGAGCGCGGCCGCGCTGTCCGCCGACGGCTCCAGGAACCCGCTGAACGTCATCTGCCGGTAGCGCGGTGCATAGACGCGGCAGCAGAGGTTGAACACGCTCGCCTGGTTCTTGATCACGCGATTGTCGGTGCGGGCGTTGGTGGCGGCATCGTCGACCGGCTGATTCCAGTTCTCGCTGGAGAAGTAGGTCGTCGGGTGAATAAAGAAGACGGCTGTCTTGCGGCTTTCCGGGTAGAGGAGATTCTGATCCGGCGGTCCCCACATGTTGGAGTCGCCGCCGCCATCTGCCGCCCATGCGGTGCGCTGGCTATAGTCCGGTGCAGGCGGCGCCTTCGCGGCATCGAAATGGGCCTGCGGCGCGTGCATGGCGAGCAGCGCGGCGACCGGTTCGTCAAGGGGTGCTGTGGGGGCCGCGGCAAGCGCCGCTCCGCCCGCGAGCAAGGCAAGCGCACCGAAGACGGTTGCGTTTTTCATGGCGTCACCGGAGCGTCCGGCCTCAGGTAAGGCTGCAGGACCTTATACGGAATTTCGACGTCGAATTCACCGTCGGCAAAACTGGCGACGGCATAGACCGTGAAATGCACGACGGCATGATCCTTCGCGAACAGCCAGTTCGCGCCGTCCTTCACGACGGGATCGATGCCGGACGCTTCCGGCCCGCTGCCCCGGCGCTGCGCAATCTGCGCATGTAGATCCTTGAGACAATAGGCGTCGACGAATTTGCGCCACGCCGAGCCGGGCTTGAACACATCCGCAAGCGTGATCGGTTTTGCGTTCTTTACATCCCAGTTGAGCGAAGATTCGCCCAGCACTTCGTGGGCGCCGCCGCTGAAATCGTAGGTCGAAACTTGCAGGCTCGCGATCCTCTGGTCGAAGCGTATGACTCTATAGCTGCGATCTGCGGAGAGCTTCATATCCGGCGGCAGATCGTTGAACGGGAACAGCTGCTTGTCGTCCATGCGCCGCTTCGACAATTGCAGGGTCTTGGCGATCCACGCGTTGAACGCTGCAGCCTTCGCGTCTCCGCTCATCCACGGATAAATGTCGCTTTCCTGCGTGTCCGGTTTGGCGCGCTGGAAATAGCGCATGCGCGGTTCGAGCGTGAGCGGCTCTGCCCTCGCCACCTCGCTGGCATGAAGATGATCGGCGCGGCTGGTGTAGTCGTCGGTGAGGCAATCCTTGATCGTGTTTCGCGCACTCGCGTCATCCGGTAGCTTGCCGTTCGCATTGCAGCCGCGCATGAGATGGGTGAGCCAGGCGCGCTGGCTGTCGCGCACGGTGGCGAAGCTCTCCGGCGTCTCAGTGCGCCTCAGCCGCGCATAGGCCGCCGCCATTTTCCGATCGGCCTGCGACAATTCGGTATCGCCGCAGACGATGTGCTCGCCTGTCGTTTGCGCCTTCGCGCAATCGAAGCTCGGGCCGCTATCCGGATCGGGAGACGGCGCGGCCGGCATCGCGTTCGTGCCGGTCAGGAACGCGAGCGCCGCGCCCGCAAATGCCACACTTGCCAGCCATCTCATCGCCGCCTCTTACAATCCGCCGCCGCTGGCCCTATATTCCTCTTCCGCAACAAGATTCGAAAGGAGGTGATCCAGTGTCTCATTGTCATGACCTGCGGCCGACGAAAGGTGCCGCGACCTGGATCAGCGCCTCTGGCGAGGTCCGGGCCTAAGGCCAGACCTTTCGCGGATCCTTCGTCAGGTTCCGCAAACTGACAATGGAAGGGCCGTTGCCTCCGGGCGGCGGCCCTTCGTCGTTTCGGGCCGCGCATGGCGGCCTCGCGCCAGTGTGATGGCTCGTTTCGAGGTTGCGCCTCCGGCAGCGTGCTAGAACCGGCGCGGTTCGTAATTTGTGGGGGAGTTCATGCGCATCCTGAAATTGGCCGCGGCGTCCTTGATTCTTGCCGCCGGAGTTGCTGTGGCGGCAGCCGATGATCACGCCATCGACGTGTCCGCGATGGATACATCGGTGAAGCCGGGCGACGATTTCTTCGCCTATGCCAATGGCGCCTGGGTGAAGCGGACGGAGATCCCGCCGGACCAAAGCCGCTGGGGTGCGTTCTCAATCCTGCGCGAGGAAGCCGTCACGCGAACGCGCGATCTCATCGAAGCTGCAGCGAAAGGAAAGCCCGCTCCCGGATCGAACGCACGCAAGGTCGGTGACTACTTCGCCAGCTACATGGACGAAGCGGCGATCGAGAAGGCGGGGCTCACCCCGCTCAAGGCCGATCTGGCGCGCGTGGCCGCGATCAAGACCAAGAGCGAGCTGGCCGCCGAGATCGGCAAGACGCTGCGCGCCGACGTCGACATCATGAACAACACGAATTTCTACACCGAGAATCTGTTCGGCCTGTGGACGTCGCCGGGGCTGGAAGATTCCGGACATTACGTTGCGTATCTGCTGCAAGGCGGGCTCGGCATGCCGGACCGCGAATATTATGTGTCGCCCAATCCGAAAATGGAGGAGACGCGCAAGGCCTATCTCTCGCATGTGGCCGCCGTGCTGAAACTGGCGGGCGTTGCCAATGCCGAGAAGCGCGCGCAGGCGGTTGTTGCGCTCGAGCACAGAATTGCCGAAGCCCATGTCAGCCGCGAAGATTCCGGGGACGTGCACAAGGGCAACAATCCGTGGGCGCTGGCCGACTTCCCGAAGAAGGCGCCGGGATTCGATTGGCCGGTCTTCTTCAAGAGCGCGGGCCTCGACAAGGCGGGCACGATCATCGCGTGGCAGCCGGCCGGCCTGATCGGCATCGCGGCCGCCGCCGGCTCAGAGCCTCTCGATGTGTGGAAGGACTATCTCGCCTACCATCTCGTCAATCGCGCTTCGAGCTACCTGTCGAAGCCGTTCGTGGATGAACGCTTCGCGTTCTACGGCAAGGTTCTCTCCGGCACGCCGAAACTGCGCGACCGCTGGAAGCGCAGCATCGATGCAACAAGCTTTGCGCTCGGCGATGCGGTGGGCCAACTCTACGCCAAGCGATACTTCACGCCTGAAGCCAAGGCCCGCATCGAAACCATGGTGACGAACATCAAGGCCGCGTTCGCGCGCCGCATCGATGCGCTCACCTGGATGTCGCCGCAGACCAAAGCCAAGGCGAAGGAAAAGGTGGCGAGCCTGTACGTCGGCATCGGTTATCCCGAAACTTGGCACGATTATTCCGGACTCAACATCGTGCGCGGCGATGCCTTCGGCAACTGGAAGCGTGCCGAACTCTTCGAACTGAACCGGCAGGAACGCCGGCTCGGCAAGCCGGTCGATCGCACCGAATGGTCGATGACGCCGCAGACGGTCAATGCCGTGAACCTGCCGCTGCAGAATGCGCTGAACTTCCCGGCGGCGATCCTCGAGCGGCCGTTCTTCGATGCGGCGGCACCCGATGCCTACAATTACGGCGCCATCGGTGCGGTGATCGGGCATGAGATCAGCCACAGCTTCGACGATCAGGGCAGCCAGTTCGATGCCAACGGCAAGCTCGCGAACTGGTGGACGCCTGCCGACTTCGCGCATTTCAAGGATTCGGCCGACCGGTTGGCACAGCAATACGATGCCTATGCGCCGTTCCCCGATCTGCATGTGAAGGGCCAGCAGACGCTGAGCGAGAACATCGCCGATGTGGCCGGACTTTCCGCCTCGTTCGATGCGTGGCGCGACTCGCTGCATGGCAAGCCGGCGGACAAGGTGCAGGGCTTCACCGGCGAGCAAATGTTCTTCCTCGCCTATGCGCAGACACGCCAGGACAAGCCGCGTGAAGCGACGCTTCGCCAGCAGATCCTGACGGATGGGCATGCGCCATCGCAGTATCGCGCCGATGCGGTGCGCAACATCGACGGCTGGTACGATGCGTTCAATCCGAAACCGGGAGAAGCGCTCTATCTGGCGCCGGACGCGCGCGTGCGCGTCTGGTGATCAGCTCGCCAGCACGATGCCGATGGGCGGCGAAGACGCACGCGCCAGTGTGTCGATCGCTTGCGCGACAGCAGGGCGCGGGCCGACATCGGTGCGCGTGACCAGCATCACAGCATCCGAATAGCGGGCGATGGCGGATGCGCCGCCATTGGAAAGGACCGGCGGCGCGTTGACGATGAGGAGATCGCATGAGCCGCGCAGATGGCCGAGCAATTGCGCCATCTGGCCGGACGCCGCGATGCGGTAGGCATCGCCGCGGGCCTGCGCCGGCGACAGCATCAAGGCGTTCGAACGCGGGTCCTTCAGGTACGACTTGTTGAGAGGCGCGCGTCCGCCCAGCACTTCCGTCAACCCGAAGCGCAGGCGCTTGTAGCCGGCGAGCGGCGCAAGCGTCGGCTGTGCGATGTTGCCGTCGATCACGATGGTGCGCCGGCCCATGCGCGACGCAGCGCGCGCGAGACTCAGCGCAACCGTCGCCGCACCTTCGCCGGATTGCGGCGACGTCACGGTGATGACGCGCGGACCACCGCGCGCCGCTCCGTACGCGATCCTGTGCGCAAGCTGGCCGACGGCACGCGCGTAATCCGAATCGGGCCAGTCGGTGACGAGATCGGCTGCCCGCGCGTGCGCCACGCCCGGAATCTCGGCCAGCACCGGCACGCCGCGTAGTACGTTGCGCGGCATCAGGGACTGGAAGGCAGGCCCGAAACGCTCCGTCAGCAACGCGATCAGGACGCCGACAAGCAGCCCGGCCGGAATCGCGGCAAGCAGGATGAGCGTGCGATGCGGTGAGCTCGGCGCGATCGGCACCGAAGCGTGGGAAATCACGCTCGCATCCGATGCCTGGATCGCGTCCTGGTCCTGGATCGCGCGCAGGCGTTGCACGAAGGAATCGTAGATGGCGTGGGTGGACGCAGAGTTCACTTCCAAGGTCTTCAGCTTGACGCGCAGCATGTTCTGCCCGCCGGCCTGCTGCTCGGATTGCGACAGGCTTTCCTGGATTGACGCGACATTGGCGCGCGCGACTGACACATCGTTGGCGAGCGAGCCGGCAAGGCGGCTCACTTCCTCCGAAATCTTGTCCTCGATGTCCTTCTTCTGCTGCTCGGCGGCAATCAGCTTGGGATGCTTCGGCCCGTAGCGTGTCTCAAGGTCGGCCTCGTTCTTGATGAGATCGGCTTCCTGCGTGCGCAGCTGGATGATCAGCGGCGACGCAACCGCCTGCGAAATGTCAGCGCCGTGGCCCTGTTTCATCAGGCTGTCGACGCGCTCGTACGTCGCCTGCTTCTGCGCGAGATCGGCGCGCGCCGCAACGAGCTGGCTATTGATGGCGCTGATCTGCTGGTCAATCAGGGGAATGCCGTCATTCGTCTCGGTGATGTTGTGCTCGGCCTTGTAGCGCTCGACGGCGGCATCGTCGGCCTGCACCTGGCGCGACAGCTCGCGCACGCGGCCTTCCAGCCAGCCGGTCGCTTCCTTGGTCGCCTGGAATTTCGTCTGCAGCGACGATTCCACGTAGGTTTCGGCAATCGCATTGGCGATCTGCGCCGCCTTTTCCGGCGAGCGCGCGGAAAAGCGCACGGTGATGGCCGTGGACAGCCCCTCGCTTTCCACCGACAAACGTTTGAGGAAATTGCTGACGGTTCGTTCGTGCTGCGCAACCGACACATCGCCGGGCGCAGCGTAATCCGGTGCGGAGAACCATCCGCCGGCGGCAAATTCGGGATCGTTGTCGAGCCCCAGTCTGTCCACCACGCGCGAAGCAAGATCGCGGGAGGTGAGGATCTGGATCTGGTTCTGCACCGACGTCGGATCGGTCGGCAGCGCTGTGAGGACGGACGTCGCATCCGCCACATTGTTGCGGCGGCTTTCCAGCATCACCACGGCGGAGGCGGAATACATCGTCGGCAGGATCATCAGCACGATGGCGGTGAGCGCAACGACGATGGCCGCAATGGTAAAGATCAGCCCGCGCCGGTCGCGGACAACCTGAACGACATCGGCGACACGGACGCGCGATGTGCCCGCGCCGGCCGGGTCATCGCCAGCCATCGTGATCGTTGCCGCGCCTGCCATTTACCGCCGAATGCCTTCCGCCGGACTGCCGAAAATTGGGCCTTCGGATTTAACCCTTCGCAAACTGAAGAACCCTTAACGCAGGCGCGTGGGTTAATCAGAGCTTAAGGGCATCCGCGGCCGTGAGAGCGCGTCCGCAATCGCGTCCCACATTGGCTTGGCATTCAAATCCCGGTCCAACGGAAGGGTGCGCGGACTGTATCCTTTCAGGACATCGCGCCAGCCGGGCGGATCGAGGAAGCGGTCGGACAGGCCCCAGGTGAGGACGGCGAGGGTGGCGGGGCTGTCGACAGCCACATCGAGGAAGCGGCGCGTTGCATCGGCGACGGCGCGATCGCGCGCTGCGATGTCCAGCGGGCCGCCGCTGTCGTCGACATCGAGCTCGGTGACGAGCAGCTTCAGGCCCATCGATTTCTGGTGCCCGATGAAGTCGGCGAGCTTCTTCTGATCCACCTGCGGCCCGAATGCGGAGAGATGCCCCTGCATGCCATAGGCCTGGATCGGCACGCCGCGGGCGAGCGCGCTTTCGAGGAAATCGAGGGTGCGGGTGCGGAACGCATCGCTGGCGCCGGCCTCGCAGCCCCAATCGTTGTAGACGAGCAGCGCCTGCGGATCGGCTTCGCGCGCGGCGTGGAAAGCAAGATCGATGTACTCCGGCCCGAAGGCCTTCAGCCATAGCGTGTCGCGCATGGGCGTGCTGCCGTCGAGGGCCAGCGCTTCGTTGACGACATCCCACGAATGCATGCGGCCGCGGTAGCGTGAAACGAGCGTCTGCACGTAGCCGGTGAGCAGGGTTTCCTTGCGTGAGGACAGCAGCGCACCCTCCAGCCAATCCGGATTGCGCTTGTGCCAGACGAGTGGATGCCCGCGCATCGCCATGCCATTTGCGCCGGCGAATTCGACCAGCGAATCCATGTGCGAGAAATCGAAGCGGCCCGGCTCCGGCTGGATGAGCGCGCGCTTCATCTCGTATTCCGGCACCAGAATGCTCGCATCGCGAAGAAGATGCGGCACGAAACTGTTATCGGCGAGCTGGTTGGTGCTCGTCGCCGTGCCAAACAGGATGCCGCGCTGCGCGGCTAGTTTCGCCAGCCCCTCACGCGCAGATGCAAGCGCCGGCCATGGAAACGCCGCCGCCAGCGATGCGGCGCCGGCCGCAAGCAAATCACGGCGCGTCAGCATGGCGATTCGTGAAGATTGGCGGAAACGGCCGCGACCTCGGCGTCGCTCCGCCGCCCGGCGCCGAGAAGCGCGACGCCCTGATCGGCGATGCGGCGATAGAGCGAATCGGACAGAAAAATCTGCAGGCCAATGATCGATGCCAGGCGCGGCCGGTAGCAGCCATGCAGCACGGCATTCAGATAGAGCGCCAAAGCCTTCAGCGGATGCTTCGGTGCGATGCCTTTGGCGATCATCCAGCCATACCCGCCGCGATACGCCTTGGCCGGAATGTGCGGACGCAGGGATTCCAGCCAGTCGATCGCGGTTGCGCCCTTGCGATTGGCGGAGGTGCGGGCCGGATCGGGCAGATCATGCCAGACGGCGCCCGGCTCCTCGATCATGGCGAAGCGGCAGCCTTCGAGAAACAGGCGGATCGCGAAGTCGGTGTCCTGCGCGAATCTCAGCGACTCCGAATAACGAACACGCGCCGCGGCCTCGCGCGGCAACGCGACGGTGATCGTCGGCACGAAGCCGCGGTCGCACAGCAGATAGGTAGCCATGTGTTCGCTCGCGCCGATCGCGCGTGACGGCTTCAGGAGGCTGCGGCCATGGCCACGATCCACCACCATGCGCGCATAGCCGACGGTCTTGTCCGTGGTCGACAACAACCGGCGCATGCGTTCGAGATGCTGCGGCAGGAATTCGTCGTCGGAGTCGAGGAACGCCACGAAACGTCCGCGTGCCGCATCGATACCGGCATTGCGGGCCGCGCCGCCGCCGCGATTGTCTTGCCGGATGCAGCGAATGCGCGGATCGTCGAAGGAGTCGCAGACGGATTGCGGATCGTCCTTCGATCCATCATCGATGACGACAATCTCGAAATCCTGGAACGTCTGCGCCAGCACCGACTTCAGAGCGCGCGCGAGCGTATCGGCGCGATTGTACACCGGGACGATGACAGAGAATTGCGGGCTCACGGCGCCAGCCATTGCAGTGCGGGCCCCGGAACGACGGGTGCGCGCTTGCTTTCCGGCGCGGCTGACAATCGCAGGCTCGCCAGCATGAGCACGAACACGACCCAGGCCGGGCCGTCGCCTTCGAGGTAATCAGATTCGACGAAATTGTGGAAGATCATGAAGACGAAGATCGCGAACAGCGGCGCATATTTCCGTGCTTCGGTGATGCGCGCGAAGGCCATCGCCGGCTGCACGATGAACGCGATCATGGCGAGCATGAAGCCGACGCCGCCGATCGTCACCAGCAATTGCAGGTATGCGTTGTGGCCATGCGCCTCGTTCTGGATCCAGGTCGCCGCCACGTAATTGTGCAGCGGTGACAGCGCTCCGGTGTCGGCAAACGTGCCGAAGCCAGCGCCCAGTAGCAGATGATCCCGGATGAAGGCGATCTCGCCGGCCCAGATCGCAGTGCGGCCGGTGAGCTCTGCCGGATCGGTCAGGAACCGCACGATCGGCTGGTAGTAGACAGTCACCGCAACAGCGGCCACGCATAGCAGCAGCGCGAAAATCGAAGCGACGATCCAGCGGTCGAGGCTCTTGCGCCGCAAGAGCGGATAGAGCGAACCCATCAACACAGCCACCGGTAGCAGCGCCAGCGACGTCTTCGAACGCGTCATCACGAGGAAACCAAGCGCGGCCAGAGCAATTGCCCAATGCACGAGACGCTTCGATTTCAGCGCTTCGAAGAAGAACAGAATCGCCGTGATAGCAGACACCGAGCCCGCGATGTTCTTGTGGAAATAGAGCCCGCGCCAATCGCCGACAATGCCGGGATCGCCCTCACCCGGCAGATGAATGGCCTGCGTGATGAGCGGAATCGAAACCCAGTTGATCACGAGGACCGCGGCCAGCACCGCTCGCAGCAACTGAAACGCCCGGTCCATGCCGATCGTCTGCACGCCCAGCATGGCGGACAGCACGATCACAACTTCAAGCCCGGCGCGGCGGAGCGTAACGTCCGGCGCCTGCGCCCACAGACAGGTCGCCAGACACCAGAAGAGCAATGCCGTGAGCACGGGCGGAATGGCCGCCACCATGCGGGCACCATTGGCGCGCCACGCTGCGGCCGCGATCAACAAGAAGGCCGCGAGGAACGTGATCTGGCGCCAGGAATCGCCCTCACCCGTCCCTTGACCGAACGCAAGCGCGGCCTGATCGCGGATGGCGAACGGCTTCAGCCCGATGAAGATGAGCAGCAGGAAAAAGACGAAACCGATCTCGCCGAGCAGATCGCGCTTCGCTGTGTGCACGGGCGCGGCAAGCCGCGCGTCAGCCGCCATGGATCGTTGCATATTCATCGTAGCGATGACCCATCAGGGCTGCCAGCTTTCCGGCAGCACGGCAGAGCTTGCACAGCGCGCGCGCGCGGCCGCGCACGAAAGGCGATGGCGCGAGCAGCACGAAGGGATAGAGCGCGGCCACGCCGGCGATCTTCAGCAGCTCGCGCGCGAACTCGGCGCGATTGTCCCAATGCTTGAGGAACACGCGCATGTCGGAATTGCCGGTGCGATAGGCGCGCTTGAGCGCCCAGCCGACGCTGGCGCGCGATGCCGGAACCCACGCATGGACGATGGCCTCATCGGCCCAGGCGAAGCGCGCTCCGGAGCGGCGCAGGCGCTCGAAGAAATCGCGATCCTCGCCGCCGGACAATGCAAACGCCGGATCGAAGCACGGCTTCGGCATGGCTTCGAAGCAGGAAAGGCGGATCAGCACGTTGCTGGTGCTGTCGATCTCCTGGATGGCGCCGGTCGCATGGCGCAACGGCGCGATGCCGTGGCATTCCAATGCCGATGTCTCCGGCTCGACTTCGAACTCGCGCAGCACGGCGCCGTGCAGGGCGTCCGCGTTCGTTTCGCGCTGTACGCTCAGGAAGGAGTCGAGCCAATGTGCGTCCGGCCATTCGTCGTCGTCCAGCATGGCGACGAAGTCGGCGTTGGAATGCGCAAGGATGTGCTCCACCAGTGCGTTGCGGCACTGGGCGATGCCGCGGTCCTTCGCGACGATTGCGGCGAGCGGCCAGCGGTAGCCTTTTGCGATGACCTCGCGGCAGAGCGCAAACCCGGCGAGGCCGTCGGCATCGTTGTCCGCAACCACCACCGAAACATTCGCGCTGGTTTCAAGGCGCGCCAACGCGTCGAGCAGCTTTGCCAATCCCTTGGGGCGGCGGAAGGCCGGGATGGCGACGACAACATTACTCATGCTGCGCCCTCCACGCCTTCACCAGCACCAGCACGCGGCCCATCACGATCAACTCGCCGATGAGAATTCCACCCATCGCGGCAATCGGCCCGACGGCGATCAGCAGCACCAGTGTTGCAATCAAGGACGCTGCAGCGGCCCAAACACCGGCACCGGCCAGTTTGCGGAATTCGCCAGCCGCCTGCATCAGCACGGATTCCGGCGTGCGCAAGCAGCGCACCGCCATGACGGCCGCGGCAATCGCGGCGACCACGAACACTTCGTTCGCTTCGTATCCGTTCTTCACGATGAGGTGCGGAAACCATTTGAGGAGCCCGATCGACAGCAGCACGGTCGCCAGCCAAATTGCACCTGCCGCAGTTCGAAATTCCTTAACGATCCGGAAAGCAGCCGCTGGCCCGCCCGCCGCAATCTTCCGCGCCATCAGCGGCCGCTCCACGTCGGGAAGTGCCGCCAATACGAGGGACACCGGGCGCATGAGCAGCGAGCCGAGCGCCAGCACCGCGAAGGCCTTCGGCCCACAGATGAACGTGACGAGATAGGCGTGGGCGTTCATCGTCATCTCGCTCATCAGCACGCCGGCGAGAGACCAGCGCGACAGTTCGCGCCAGGTCGTCAGGTATGCTGCAAGCCTTCCCGTGAAGATCGATTTCAGAAGGTTGCGCACATACGTTGTGCCGAACGTCGCGAACGCCGCAACGGCGGAGGCCAGCAACATTGCCGATCCCGTGCGAACCCAGAGCAGATGCAACGCCAGCAGCGCGCCGAGGCCGCCCACCACCAGCAGGCTGTAGACGACATCGGACCACAGCGTGCGATAAGGCCAGCCATTGGCGTAGGCGTAGCTGCGCGCGAACCACCGAAGCGTCATCGCGGCACCGTAGGCTCCGAATACAGCGGCAAGACCGACACGCGCTCCTGTCGCCGCCATCAGGCCGGCGATGACAAGACCGGCCAACGCCGAGAACGTCGCGTTTGCCTTGAGGAAGGTGAGCGTATCCGCATCGCTGATGCCGCCGGCACGAATGGCACGCGCAACCGGCGCACCGAACATCGCGCCGCACATGCTCATCGCGAACGGCACGGCCACCAGCACGAAGGAGAACTGTCCGAAGGCCCAGCGTGGCAAGGTGTGCAGGAAAATCAGCGCCGCGATAAAGTGCGCGGCCGAGACCAAGATCGGACCAAGCGCCGACGCGCTGTAGCGTGTCGCGGCCGCGACGATGTTTGCGGCGAAACGATCACGTTCATCGATTGGAACGCGCGCAACCGTCGCCAGCATGAGCGCCAGCGCTGTCACGACACTTCCACAGTCCTGGTGAGCAGTGCGAACGCCGCTTTCGGATTGGTGACAGCGTAGCGCCAGAACAGCCGCTTCGGTTCACGCACGAGCCGGTATAGCCACTCAAGACCGGCGATCTGCATCCAGCGCGGCGCGCGCCTGTATTCCCCGGTCACGAAATTGAAGCAGCCGCCGCAGGTGACGATCCAGCCGACCTTCAGCCGATAGGCGTTACGCACGCAGAATTCGTATTCCAGCGGCACGCCGAGACCGACCCACAGCACATCCGCACCGGACGCATTGATGTCGTCGCAGATCTTCCATTCGTCGCGCGGGTGGAAGAACCCATTGCGGCGGCCGGCGATGTGCAATCCCCGATACTGTTCCGTGAGCGTTTGCGCGCATTGCGCATTCACCCCTTCGGACGCGCCGAGAAGATAGAAACTCAACCCGCCTTCATTCGCGGCCAGCGAGGCATCGTGGATGAAGTCCGTGGTGGCGCTGCGTTCGGGGATCGGCGCTTCGGTCAGGAATTTCGACGCCAGCACGACCGGCTGGCCATCGGCATGAACGAGGCTCGCCGCTTCGAAGCGGCGCCGGAATTCCGCATCGGATTGCGCCATCGCGATGGCGTGGCCGTTGGAGGCGAACACCATTCGGGCTTTCCGGGCGCCGCCGCGAGCCGCAAGGCAATCGCCCACCATCAGCGAAGCGAGCTGCTGCCGTGAGACGCAGGCCGTGCGAACGCCGCCGACCACGACTTCGCGATAGGCGCGATGCGGCCCCCGCCGCTCGTAGAGCGATCGTCTGTGTTGGGCCTCAATCGGATTGTGTGCGTAAGCGCCCATCAATGCGCGTTCCTGTGGCGGAAGAGTTCGATGGCCGTGCGCGCCAGGATTTCCAGATCGAGCGCCACATTGACGTGACTCACGTACCAGAGATCGAGATCGACGCGGGCCCGCATGGACTCGGTCGTCGGCGTCTCGCCGCGATGGCCGTTCACCTGCGCCCAGCCGGTGATGCCGGGACGCACCGCCTGACGGAGCGCATAGTTCTCGATCAGCCGGCCGTAGTACTCGTCATGCGCACAGGCATGAGGCCGCGGCCCGACAAGCGACATCTCGCCTTTCAGCACATTCACCAGCTGCGGCAATTCATCGAGGCTCGATTTGCGCAGGAACCGGCCGAGGCGCGTGACGCGCGGATCGTTCTTCGTGGCCTGCACCACGTCGTCGCCGTTCTCCAGCACCGTCATGGTGCGGAATTTCCAGATGTCGAACGGCTTGCCGGCAAGACCGAGACGGGTTTGCCGGAACAGCGCCGGGCCATCCGAGTCCAGCCGGATCAGCACACCGATCAGGCCAAGCAGCGGCGACAGAATGCAAAGCAGGATCGTGCTCAGCGCGAGATCCAAAGCCCGCTTGAAAGGCGCGTCCTCGGGATGCACGAGCGGCGCCGTCTCGAAACGGAGCGGGATGGCTCGCGCCAGATCCTCTGTGAAATGCTCCTGGAGTCCCACGTTGCGCGCTCAAGGCTTTCCGCAGAGATGGAAGTTGCAGATCGCGCGCCAGACGGCCTGTGCCGCTCCGGGATTCGGCAATGGTAAACGAGGATTACCGTCGCTCACTGTTTGAGCGCGTGTTCCGAAGCGGAACAGATCAGCCGAGTGCCGCCTGCCAGCGCGCCATCCGGCGGTTGCCGAGTCTCAGCAAGGGAACGGTTGCGGCGAGATTCGGCTCGCGCGGCTCGAGCCCGTAACGCGGCAGAAGCCAGGAATTGAGCCCCGACCCCAGCGCACCGCTCATGGTGGTGAAGCCGTATTCGTACCCGGCGTCGCGCACGGCGCGCCACGCAGCGGCGCAAATGTCCGTGTCGTTGCCGAAGGGATAGGCGAAGTGGTGACAGGTGCGACCGATTTCCGCTTCGATCCGTGCCTTCGGCAATTCCGCCTGCTGTTTGAGGAATTCTGGAGATTCACCGGCATGCAGCGCCCAGTGATAATGCGCATGCGCCCCGATCGTGACGCCTCGCCTGGCCAGTTCCCGCACACCATCCCAGTCGAGGAAGGCTTCGGATTGATACTCCAGGACCTTCCGCAGCAATCCCAATTTCGCCAGCACGGCGAGCATCGCGTCGACGGCCTCGCTGGCCTTCTCGCCCGGAAGATTGCGCAACTCACGAAACACAGCTGAGGTTACCGCCTGCCGCGATTTGGACAGGCGAATATCTGCACCCAGATGCGCAATCTGATAGGCGCCATCGGGCGCGATGTTGAGGAACAACCGCGCCACAAACATGGGATTGCGCTCGCCCGTATCGATGTGCTTCGTGCTGACGAACAGGGTCCACGGAAGTCCAACGTCTTCAAGGACATCCGCGGCGATGTTCAAGTTGTTTGTGTAGCCGTCATCGGCCATCAGGAAGACAGTGCGCGCATGCTTCTGCGGGTTCTTCAGGACATGCGCGAGATCGCCGATCGGCGCCACATCGAAATGCACCTTCAGCGCGCTGGCGATGGCGTGAAAACGTTCGAGCGTATGATGGTTGAACTGAAGCTCCTGATCGGAAATCTCCTTCTCGACGCCGTGGAAGAACAGCGCCGCGGGCCGGCCGACGAGTCGCGCCAGCGCCGGCGGCATTCCCGCTGCCACCGTCCGGAACATGCGACCGCCCAATCCCAATTCCTGCTCCCGATCCTCGGCGACATCCCGGAATGGGACAGCGCCTGACCGTCAGCCATGCAGGAATGCCGCCAAAGGATGGTCCGGCTCTTGCTGGCTGCGACACAGCACGCGCGGGAGCTCTGTCATGAACATCCATGTCGGCGTCACGGCCGATTTCGAAAGCAAGCTTGCGGCGAAGACCCTGAATATCGGGATCATCGGCCTTGGCTATGTGGGCCTGCCGCTGGCCCATGCCTTCTGGCTCGCCGGACTGAAAGTCACCGGCTTCGATATCGATCAGGCAAAGGTCGAGAAGCTCGGGCTGGCCGCGAGCTACATCAACCATTTCCCGAGTGAGACTCTGGCCGCGATGAACGAGTCGGGCCGCTTTTCGGCCACCGCCGATTTCACTGAGCTCGCGACCGCCGACGCCATCCTCATCTGCGTGCCGACGCCCCTCAACGCCACGCGCGAACCGGACCTCGAGGCGGTGATCGCCACCACGAAATCCATCGCGGCTTACTTGCGCCCCGGAACGCTGGTGGTTCTGGAATCCACCACCTATCCCGGCACCACATCGGAAATCGTGCTGCCGATTCTGGAATCGACGGGGCTTAAATCCGGCGAGGATTTCCATCTCGCCTTCTCGCCGGAACGCGAGGATCCCGGCAGCGCCTTCGAGACGCGCAAGATTCCGAAGATCGTCGGCGGCCACGACGAGTGCGGCGGCGAGCTCGCCACGCGCCTCTACGCGCTGGCCTTCGAGAAGGTGCACACGGTGAAGGATGCGGCCACCGCGGAAGCCGTGAAGATCACGGAAAACATTTTCCGCGCCGTGAACATCGCGCTGGTGAACGAGCTGAAGCTCGCCTATTCGCGCATGGGCATCAACATCTGGGATGTGATCGAGGCGGCGAAGACGAAGCCCTTCGGCTACATGCCGTTCTATCCGGGCCCCGGTCTTGGCGGCCACTGCATTCCGATCGATCCCTTCTATCTGTCGTGGCGCGCCAAGGCGTTCGAGGTCGACACCAAGTTCATTGAGCTGGCCGGCGAAGTGAACCGCGCCATGCCCCGCTTCGTCGTGCAGACCTTGCAGGATGCGCTGAACGATCGCGCCGCGCGCGCCATGAAAGGCGCGAAGATCTTAGTCGCCGGCATCGCCTACAAGAAGAATGTCGACGATCTGCGCGAGAGCCCGGCGCTGCGCATCATGGAGATCTTGCAAGGGCTAGGTGCGGAGGTTTCCTACCTCGATCCGCACTGTCCCGAAATTCCCGCCACCCGGGAACACAAGAGCCTCATGGGGATGAAGACGGTTGCGTTGGATCAAGCGACGCTGGCCGGCTTCGATGCCGTTCTCATCACCACCGATCACGACTGCTTCGATTATCCGGCGATGGTGAAATGGTCGAAGCTGGTCGTCGACTCGCGCAACGCGACGAAAAAGGTCACCGAAGGCCGCGAAAAGATCGTGCTCGCCTGACTACCCGCTCCCATCGCGACAGTCTGCGGTAACCCTCGGACTCAATTCGTCGAGGCGTCAGAGCTACAGTGCAGGGGCTACAGCGCATAGGCGTTGACCAAGACAGTGGCCGCCACGGCCCCAAACACAAGTGCCAGCTGAACCATCAGGACGATTCGCTCATCGTACGCGACTTCTACATGCTCTCCACCCCGATACTGAGTAGCGGGATGCACCCACCTGCCTCCTAGCTCCACGTCTGGAACCTGACGCGTCTGACGTCCGTCCGAGCGCACCGCGCCAACAAAAGGTCGGCTGAAGACGTGATAGATGAAAAGCGGCCAGAATAGGGGAAACACGACGTCCAAGACGCGCTTTCCAATTTTCTCTTGAACGCTCGCAGTTTGGCGCAGAAGGCTCCAACGAATTGTCTTCAAAAAAATCATCCGAATGCGCGCAAAGACACCTGCAACGATCCCATACAAAATGACAACGTCCTTTGCCCATTTGGGGAGGTTCAAATGCAACGGTACCGAAACCCAGTCTATCGGGGTGTGAAAGATGGTTCGATATGTGGCCAAGACCGTGTGAAGGACAGAACTAATCGGCAAAGTGAACAAGGCTACAAGCAGATTGGTCAATGAAACCGCCGCAACCAACCAGCCGAAAATACCATACCAGGTTCCGAAAGTGCCACGCACACCTGCAACGATGGAGTTCATTCTGCCCCCTCAACGAGTCGCCCCAGAATCTCGACCCGAAACCTGCATTGCCCGTTGCCACGACGCCGGCTCGCCGTCGCCGATAGCGATGGTGCGGGCGGTGAGACTTGAACTCACACGGAGCTTTCGCCCCTACGGATTTTAAGTCCGTTGCGTCTACCATTCCGCCACGCCCGCGGCGTGGGCAAACCTGAGAACGCGCGCCCTACTCGTCAAGCGTCGAGACCGATCCTCGGCTTGCCGCGCGGCCCAGGCGTAGATACCGTTTGTGGGCGGCGTCTCAGGCCAAGGTCGGGCGATGCACGGATGGATCGGGATCGCGGGGCTCATCGTGGCCGTTCTGGCGCTCATCGTTCAGCTGGCCATGTACCGGCGCGGGAAATAGCCCCGCCGCACCGTTTGACAGGGGGACGGCGATGGCTATATTGCGCCGCTTTCCGGCAGGGCAACCCCCCGGAAATCCAAGTTTTCCGCCAAAAATCGGATGATTCATGACCAAACGCGCCACGTCCAAATACAAGCTTGACCGCCGCATGGGCGAGAGCGTCTGGGGCCGCCCCAAGAGCCCCGTCAACAAGCGCTCCTACGGGCCCGGTCAGCATGGCCAGCGCCGCGCCAAGAAGCTTTCCGATTACGGCACCCAGCTGCAGGCCAAGCAGAAGCTCAAGGGCTACTACGGCAACATCACCGAACGTCAGTTCCACAAGTATTATGTCGAGGCGGCTCGCCGCCCCGGCGACACCGGCGAGAACATGATCGGCCTCTTGGAGCGCCGGCTCGACGCCGTGATCTATCGCGCCAAGTTCGTGCCGACGCCGTTCGCCGCGCGCCAGCTCGTGAGCCACGGCCATGTGAAGGTCAACGGCCGCCGCGTGACGATCCCGTCCTATCTCGTGAAGGAAGGCGATGCGATCGAGCTGACCGCCAAGGCGCGCGACATGGCGCTGGTGATCGAGGCGGCGAAGAGTGCGGAGCGCGACGTGCCGGATTACGTCGATGCCGACCACGGCAAGATGACGGCCAAGTTCCTGCGCACGCCGAAGCTGGGCGATGTGCCCTACGCCGCGCAGATGCAGCCGCATCTGATCGTCGAGTATTATTCGCGGTAAACCACTGCGATGGATTGCGAAATTTTGGGCCGCGGGCATGCGCTCGCGGCCCTTTCGCTTTTGAGGGCCAGCGCCTATGTGAGACGGGCGGCGGCAAAGCGAGGCGGCGATGTTCATCATCTATGGCGACAAGGGCTCGGGCGCGTTCTCGGCCGAAGCTGCCCTGTCGGAGGTGGATGCGCCCTACGAATTCAAGCTGATTTCGCTCGAGAAGAACGAGCAGCGCTCGCCGGAATTCCTCGCCATCAACCCGAGCGGCAAGATGCCGGCCGTGCGCCTGCCGGAAGGCCGCATCCTCACCGAATCCCTCGCCATCCTCCTGACCGTCGCAGACCACTTCCCCAACGCGCGCCTGCTGCCGCCGCAGGCCAGCCCCGATCGCGCCACCGCCTATCGCTGGCTCGCCTTCATGGCGAGCGAGATCTATCCCATGGTCGAGATCAGCGACTACCCCGACCGCTTTGCCCCGGCGGGCGATGAGGCCGAAGCGTTGCGGCAGAAGGCAAAGGAGCGCATCCGCGAGCGTCTGCTGATCGTGGAGCGGCAGGTGGCCGGACCGTGGTTTCTGCCGAGCGGATTTTCCATTCTCGACATCTATGCCGCGATGTTCTCGCGCTGGCGCGGAAGCATCGGCAAGGACTGGCTGGAAGCCGGACATATTCCGCACCTTCTGGCGCTGGGCCACGCCGTCTCCGAACGCCCGCGCATCGCACCCGTGTGGGAGCGTCACTTCAGGCGCTGACGCGATTGAGATAGAATCCGCGCTTCGCAAGATCGGGGCACGCGATGGCTTCACGGCGCGCAGTTCTCGCAGGCGGTGCTGGAGCCGCTGTTCTCGCAGCGTTCGGCTATCGGGCCTGGGATCGCGGATTGTTCAGCGCCGGCGCCGGTCCCGCATTCGCGCCGTGGGCCGACTGGCAAGGCCACGCGGGCGAAGGCATCGAGCGGCCGCTGCACGCGGCAATCCTCGCCGCCAATCCGCATGACACGCAGCCCTGGCTGTTCGTGCCGCTCGGCGACACCATCACCGTGCTTGCCGACCGCACGCGTCATCTCGGCACGTTCGATCCGTTCCGCCGCGAGATGCATCTCGGGATCGGCTGTGCGCTGGTCAATCTGGTGTTGGCCGCGAACGCGTTCAGCTTCGAGCCGCGCCTTCTGCCTGCGGCGGGCAGACTGACGCTGTCGCCCGGACCCAAGCCTGTCATCGCGGCGCGCGCCAGACTGACGCCGCGCGAATCCAACGAGAACCCGCTGCTGAAGCACATCCCGCGGCGCCACACCAATCGCGGGCCTTACCGATCGACAAGGCCGGACGGTTTGCAGGAACTGTCCAATCTCGTTTCGGACAGGGATTGCCGCGTCGTTCTCGTGACGGATCCCGGCGCGCGGGAGGACATGCGGCGCATCATCCTCGAAGCGACGGAAGTGATCATCTCCGATCGCGAAATGTCGGCCGACAGCGCGCGCTGGTTCCGCACCGGCCGGCGCGAGATCGAACTCCATCGCGACGGCGTGACGACCGACACAGCCGGCATATCACAATGGCTTGCTGCCGCGGCGAAGCTGATGCCGGATCAGGATGCGAAGTCCGCCGACCAGTATTGGCTCTCGATGACTCGCGATACCCAGACCGCGACCGCGCCGGTGTTCGGGATGATCCTCGTGCGCGACCGGTTCGACATGCCGCGCGCGCTGGCGGCCGGAATGGCGTGGCAGCAATTGCATCTTCTGGCGACGGCCAAGGGCGTGGCAGCGCAACCGATGAACCAGCCGGTCGAGATGATGGACCGCAATCTCATGCTGGGCCGCAACGACACGTTCGGCCCAGCGCTGACGAAGATCGCGAAGCTTCCGGGCTGGGAGCCGACCTTCATCTTCCGCATGGGGTATGCCGAACACGACGCGCTACCGAGCCCGCGCCGTCCGCTGAGCGATGTGATTGTCCGGCGGGCCTAAGATCATGCTTCGTGGCTCGCTGCGCTCGCACCTCAGCATGACGAAAAGTTGCATCGTCATCCTGAGGTGGCCGCGCAAGCGGCCCTCGAAGGATGACTAAGCGTTTTCCAGCGCGATGCCTTTTTCGGCGAGGAACGGGCGGAGCTCGTCCGCCTCGTACATCTCGCGCAGGATATCGCAGCCGCCGACGAACTCGCCCTTCACATAGAGCTGCGGGATCGTCGGCCAGTTGGAGAATTCCTTGATGCCCTGACGGACCTCGGGGTCTTTCAGCACGTCCACGGCTTTGAACTTCACGCCGAGATTGGTGAGGATCTGCACCGCAGCGGCCGAGAATCCGCACTGCGGGAACACCGGCGTCCCCTTCATGTAGAGCACGACGTCACTCGAGGCGATGTCGCTGGCGATGCGGTCGTGGGTCGTGTCGGACATGGCTGAAGGCCTTTTCTCGCGAGCCTTTGAGATAGGCGCGCGGCAGGAGCCGGTCAAGGCCGCGCCTTGGCCTTCGCCTTCCTGCCCTTTGCCTTGGGCAGCCTGGCCGCGCGGAAATGCTGCTTGACGATCTCGAAGTCCTTCACTTTGCCGTGCTTCGAGAACCGGGCGATCCAGACTGAGTCGAAATCGTCGTCCGGCCAATCCTCCGGCGCGTGCTTTTCCAGGTTCAGCAGGCGCCTGAGCGTGACGTTGGGGTCTAGCGTCAAGCTGGCGATGTGGTGGTGTTCCCACACCATCACGATGGTCTTCGCCTTTGACTTCATCACATGGCGAGCCGCTTCCTCCGTCCGGACATCGAGGGCTGTGTTGCGTGCTGGTCCTTTGGTCTCGGTTCCGTAGACTGTCACCGGCATATTCCAGCTTTCGGCGGACGGACAAGCCGTCTCGACCGTGTGCGGCGTGATGGCGACGAAAGCATCCGGCCCATGCTTGCCGGTCAACGAGCGCGTCGCGCCACGCCCGAGAAAGGTTCGCGCCAGGAACTGCGCCCGCTTCGTCCCCTTCGGCGAAAGCTGCAGGCTGCTCGACCTGCCCGTCGGCTTTTCGCCATGGCGCACGATGATGATCTTCGCCGGCATTCCCCTAGCGCGCCCCCAACGCCAACGTCATCAATCCTTGGCAGCGGTTTGCAGCTGCAGCGCGTGGAGTTCGCCGCCCATCTTGCCCTTGAGCGCGGCGTAAACCATCTGGTGCTGCTGCACGCGGGACTTTCCCTTGAACGCGTTCGACAAGACGGTCGCGGCCCAATGATCATTGTCGCCGGCGAGATCGGTCATCGTCACCTCGGCGTCCGGGAACGCGTCCTTGATCAGCTTCTCGATTTCCGCGGCTGGCATTGCCATCTTGCTAACTCCCCACTGTCATGGTCCGCGAAAGCGGACCACCCGGCAAGCGCGCGTCAGCGCGCTGATGACTCATCGAGGCGCAGAAGCGCCTCGACTGGGTGGCCCGGTCAAGCCGGGCCATGACAAAGGAGGGTGTGATTTCCATCGCGCGCATCAATTCGACACCGGGATTTCTTCGGCGGACATGTAATTCGGGAACCAGCCTTCGTGCGCGGAGCGAAGTTGCGCCAGCGACACTTCGCCTTCGTTCGCGACGCGCAAGGTTTTCGCTGCATGCGTTTGGCCTACGGCAGCAACGAAGATGCCGCGATCGCGCGCGGCCTCGATGAAATCCTGCGTCTGTTCGAGCGGTACTGCGAGAATGTAGCGCGCTTGGTCTTCGCCGAAGAAGAACGGGATCGACTCGGTCGTCTCGCCGGCGATGCCCACTTCCACGCCGATGTTGCCGGCCATCGCCATTTCTGCCAGTGCCACCAGCAATCCGCCGTCGGAAATATCGTGCACAGTATCGACACGGCCGGACTCGATCAGCCCACGGACGAACTCGCCATTCTTGCGTTCCACCGCGAGATCGACCGGCGGACAGGCGCCGGTCTCGTGACCTTCGATCTCGCGCAGATAAATCGACTGTCCGAGGTGTCCGCGCGTCTCGCCGATGACAATGATCGCATCGCCTTCGCGCTTCAGCGCCACCGTCGCCATCCTGTGCACATCGGCCATCAGACCGACGCCGCCGATCGCCGGCGTGGGCAGAATGCCTTCGCCGTTCGTCTCGTTGTAGAGCGAGCAATTGCCGCCGATCACCGGGAAATCGAGCGCGCGGCACGCATCGCCGATGCCATCCACGCCGGCTACGATCTCGCCCATGATGTCGGGCTTCTCTGGGTTGCCGTAGTTGAGATTGTCGGTCACCGCGAGCGGGAGCGCGCCCACCGCCGTGATGTTGCGCCACGCTTCGGCCACCGCCTGCTTGGCCCCTTCATACGGATCGGCTTTGCAGTAGCGCGGGGAGACATCGGTCGAGATCGCGAGGCCCTTCTTGGTGTTGTGCACGCGCACCACCGCCGCATCGCCGCCGGGGCGCTGCACGGTATCGGCCATCACCGTGTGATCGTATTGCTCCCACACCCAGCGGCGGGAACACATGTCGGGTGCTGCGAGGATCTTCTGAAGCGACTCCAGAATCGGCTTGCGCGCATCGTACTCCGCGCGGCCATTCACCGCCGCGCGGCGCTGATGCGGCCGATCGTATTTCGGCGCTTCGTCGGACAGCGCCGTGATCGGCATGTCCGCTTCGACCTTGCCCTTGTGCTTCACCACCAGACGCTTGGTATCGGTGGTGATGCCGATGACGGCGAAATCCAGTTCCCATTTCTTGAAGATGCGTTCGGCTTCCGCTTCGCGGCCGGGCTTCAGCACGGCCAGCATGCGTTCCTGCGATTCCGACAGCATCATCTCGTAGGCGGTCATGCCTTCTTCGCGCTGCGGAACCTTGTCGAGATCGAGCTCGATGCCGCTGCCGCCCTTGTCGCCCATCTCGGCGCTCGAGGATGTCAGCCCCGCCGCACCCATGTCCTGAATGGCGATGATGGCATCCGTCTCCATCAGTTCGAGACACGCTTCGAGCAGCAGCTTCTCCGTGAACGGATCGCCCACCTGAACCGTCGGCCGCTTCTCTTCGGATGCATCGTCGAATTCGGCCGATGCCATGGTGGCGCCGTGGATTCCGTCGCGCCCCGTCTTGGAGCCGATATAGACGACGGGATTGCCCGCACCCTTCGCCGCGCTCTTGAAGATCTTGTTGGTACGCGCGAGTC
>Ga0335083_10001730_pt1 | contig 29735 bp, 29 predicted proteins | sample Lox_Sample_42_FD_206716 | JGI IMG/M metagenome (GOLD analysis project Ga0335083, IMG submission 206716) | Soil microbial communities from Loxahatchee National Wildlife Refuge, Florida, United States - Lox_Sample_4.2 | ecosystem: Environmental > Terrestrial > Soil > Wetlands | place: USA...
AGTCGCACGATCAACAGCACATCGCGATGCTCACCGCGCAGCTCAACGCCGCGCGCGACGCGCTCGCGCGCGTCGGCGCGCAGATGCCCGGCCCGTACGGCGTGTATCAGTTCGCCGCCCGCTCCGGCGCGATCCTGACGCTCGGCATCCTGTCGCTCGCGGTGTGCTCGATCATGGGCCCGATCGCGTGGTCGATGGGCAGCGAAGAGCTGCGCCGCATCGACGCCGGCCTCACGCCGCCGATGGGACGCAGCTCGGCGCAGGCCGGCCGCATCTGCGGCATCATCTCGACGTCGCTGCTCATCATCGCCGGCGCGTTGTTCTTCTTCGGCTTCATCCTCGCCGCCGGCGCCTCGCACCGCTACTAAGTGATGTAGGTGATCGCGGCACGCGTCGCGGCTGGGGCTCTCGCGCTCGCGACGCTCGTGACGCTCGCGGTCGGCGCGTTCGCGCCGGCGTCGTGGCAAGCCGCGCTCGCCACCGACGGGCCGGGCTGCCCGTTCAAGCTCGCGACCGGCATCGACTGCCCGTTCTGCGGGATGACGCGCGCGACGATCGCGCTCGGTCGCGGCGACGTGCATGCCGCGCTCGGCTTTCACCCGTTCGCGCCGCTCGTGCTGGTCGGGCTGCTCGCGCTGTTCGGGATCGTCGTCGTCGGCCGCGCCGAGCTGCTCGTGCGCGGCCGCCGGCCGATCGTGCTGCTCGCCGCGATCGCGCTCCTGTGGGCGCTGCGGCTACTTGCGTGACGTGACGAGGATCAACAGGAACAGCAGCGTCACGAGCGAGCCGAGCACGATGCCGGTGATCGCGCGGCCCTTGCCCTTCTTCTCGGGATGCGCGGCGATATCGCGCAGCCCGAGGATGCCCAGGATGATCGCGAACGGCGCCGGGATCACGAGGATCGAGAACAGCCCGCAGTAACCTGCGATCATCGCCAGCGCGCTCTGCGGGCCCATCGGCACGAGCAGGCCGAGCCCCTCGTCGCCGGCGGGCGCGGTCGGCACGTGCACGATGGTGCCGAGCGGAACCCACTCGGGCATGCCCTCCGACCACACCAACGTGTGCGCGCTCAGGTGGCGCGCGAGCGCGAGCTTCTTGAGCTGCTCGATCCCGACCGGACCTTTGCGATCCGTGGCGGTGCCGTAGTACCAGCCGGCCGGCGCCGCCATCAGTCCTTCGCCTTGCCGGCGGTCATCTCGAGGTACTTGGTCTCGAGCGCGACGCCGTCCTCGACGCTGCGCGGCACCGCGCCGGTCGTGACCAGCTTGCCGACGATCTCGGCGCTCATCTGCTCGAGCGAGCGGCTCGACGCGTCCATCGCGATCCGGTACGAGCCCGGGCCGTCCTGCTCGACGCCGCGCACGCCCTCGACGCTCGCGATCGCCGCGCGCTCGGCGTCGGTGAGGTCGCGCGCGAACGTCATGCGCTGCATCTTGTCGGCCTGCGTCAGGTCCTTGACCTTCGACCACGTCACGAGCTTGCCCTTGTCGAGGATCGCGACCGCCTCGCACATCTTCTGGATCTCGGCGAGGTTGTGCGAGCTGACGACGAGCGTGACGCCCGACTGGTGCAGCTCCTGGATCAAGTCGCGAATGCTCTGCGCCGACGCCGGATCGAGGCCGGCGGTCGGCTCGTCGAGCAGGATGACCTCGGGCTTGCCGAGGAACGCCTGCGCGATACCGACGCGCTTGTACATGCCGTGCGACAGCGTGTTCGCGCTCGCGGCCGCGGAGTCGGACAGCCCGACCTTCGCGAGCGCGTCGGCTGCGTCCTTCTCGGCCTCGGCGCGGTTGCGGCCGTTGAGCTGCGAGAAGAAGACGATCTGCTCGATCACCGGCATGTTCGCCGCGAACTTCGCGTCCTGCGGCAGGATCGTCAGCCGGCCGCGCAGCTCGGAGATCCTGCGCGTGTCGCAACCGAGCACGTGGACGTCGCCGCTCGTGGCGCGCAGAAAGCCGGCGACGATCGAGAACAGCGTGGTCTTGCCCGCGCCGTTCGGGCCGAGCAGGCCGTAGATGCCGCCCTTCGGCACCTCGAACGAGATGTCGTCGCACGCGCGCGTGCGCGGGAACTGCTTCGTGATCTTCTTGATCGCGATCGCGGTCATAGATCCCGCCTGTCGAACTTGCGCAGCCCGGCCCACGTGAACACGCCGGTGAAGCCGAGCATCACCGCGATGCCGCCGAGCATCTTCCCGGGGTTCGGATCGAGCAGCCAGAACTTGTAGCCCCACGGCGTCGCGTACGCCGCGTAGTGCAGCTCCTCGAGGTTCTTCGTCATCACGTAGACGATGACGATCCACAACACCAGGCCGAGCTCCATGACGAGCAGCGACAGGAACGGGAACTCGAGCATGCACGACACCCACGCCGCGAGCGCGACCCACGGCAGCAGGAACACCGCGCACGCGAACCATCCGCGCGCGAGCCACCACAGCGTCGCGCCGGTGCCGTAGTACGGGACCTTGATCACCGTGTACAGCGCGACGACCGCGATGATGACCGTGATCACCGACAGCGTGAACACGTACGTCGCGATCAGGCGGCCGAGAAAGATGTTCGCGCGCTCGGTGCGGAGCAGCAGGTAGCGCAGGCCCTTGCTGCTGATGTCGCCCGAGGTCTGGTTGAAGCCGGCGAGCGACGCGAGGAACGGCAGGAACGCGAGCATCATGATCAGGAACACGCTCATGAGCGCGGGCTGATCGGTGAGCCAGTAGCGCGAGGTCTCGTCGCTCGCGTTCGTGAACGCCGAGATCACGCCCGGGCCGAACTTCGCGACCGCCTCGTTGAACGCCATCTCGGCGCTCTGCCCGTTCTTCGCCGCCATCTGCAGCGTCTCGATCGGGAACACCGCGATGCCCGCGAGCAAGAGCCCCACGATCATCGACAGCACGAGGAAGATCACGCCGGCGCCGCTGCGCAGGCTGGTGCGCAGGTAGCTGCCGGCGACCAGCTTCAAGTGGTCGGTTCGGACATCGAGGCTCATCGGACGAGGTCCTTGCGAAAGATCACGTTGAGCAAGAACAGCGTGATGAGCGGGTACACGAACTCGACCAGGTTGAACGGCGTGATGTGCTGTGGCGCCTGCGAGATCTCGAACGCGATCGAGCCGAGCGCGAGCACGGCGTAGGCGTTTCCGAGCACGCGGCCCAGGAACTTGCGCTGGCCGAGGTAACCGATCGCCGACGTGATGAGCAGCGCCGCGCGCACGATCGCCAGCACGGACAGCCCGATCAAGAGCCCCTTCGACGGCACCTCCTGACCGGAGTGCTTCGACTGCTCGACCATCGTGTCGTACAGCATCCCGATCGTCGCGAGACCGATCAGGTTCACGAGCCCGGCAAGCCCGCCGAACACGAAGTTGAAGATCGAGAGCGCGGTGAGGCCGCCGGGGCGCATGGGACGACTATATGCGCCTTAGTTCGTGCAGGCGGCCTTGGCGGCCGGGCGGCTCATCAGCGCGAGCACGATCACCGGCCACGCGATGCTGAGGATCGTTCCGAAGATCAGCATCCCGCCCATGAACGCCGCGGCGCCGGCGCCGGCGGCCTTCTCGATGCCGGGCTTGAGCCACGCGAACACGACGATGGCCCAGCCGATCGTCACGACGATGTTCGCCGTGCCGTAGAGCTTCGCGAGGCTCGGCGCGTTCGCCTTGTAGCGAACCGCGGCCACGCCGGCGAGCAGGTGGATGACGCTGATGACCAGGCCGATGAGCGTCGAGATCATGCTCATGGTCTGGAACGTCTTGAATTCCGGGATCTCCTTGAGGCCCTCACCGGCCGAGTTACCCGCGAGGCCGAGCAGGCCGAACAGCAGGCCCAGGCTGGCGAAGATGATCATCAGAACGCCGACGACTTTCGGAATGGAAGAACGCATGGTCACCCCGGCTGAAAGAATTGGCCGGTCTCATAACACATCGCCCGACCCGCTCCACAACATTCGGGTGATTTCGCCCGGCGCGGCAAATTCTATTAGCCCGCTTACTGCGGGAACAGCTTACTTGCCGAATAGCTTGTCGAATGCGCGCCGCATCGCGCCCGACTTCTTCGGCTCGCGATAGCCCTCGTTCGAGTACGCGATGCGCGCCGAGGGATCGATCCCGAACGCGACGTACAGCGACAGCAGGTCGTGCACCATCGCGGAGATCCCGGTCGTGCGCAGGTCGTAGCTGAGGCAGTACGAATCGGGCTTGTTGCGGATCATCGCCTTGGCGACGATCATCATGATCGTCGGATCGATCAGCTCGCCGTTGCCGTCGAGGTAGTGCTTGTAGCTGAAGAAGCGATCCTCGGGCGCGAGCTCCGGCGCGCCCGAGCCGTCGGCCTTGGGCGCGCGCAGGTTCTGGATCGTGCGGAACTCGTGCTCGATGTACGCGGCGATCGAGTTGTTCTCGTCACGCTTCTCGTACTCGACGAACTTGCGGAACGCGTCGAACAGGTTCTTGGGGTTCGCGTACGCGCCGGAGATCAAGTAATAGAACACCGCGCCGAGCGAGTAGATGTCGGCCGGGCGGCCGACGCTCTTGACGACACGGCCGCGCACGTTGATCTCGCTCGGCTCCGCGAACGGGCGGTTCAAGAGGATCTTCTTGCGTGTGCGATCCGCCGCTGCGATCGAGTACAGCTCCTGGCGGTTGAACAGCGCGAACGTGTCGTTCTCGAAGATGTCGATGTAGAAGTCCTCGAAGAACTCGACCTCGGGCGAGCCCTGCGTCGTGTTGACCAGCAGCTCGAACGTGTTCGTCTCCTGCTCGGGCGACTGGAAGTACAGCGTGCCCGGCACGGCCTGGAACCGCGTCATCGACACGTCGAGATCTGGATCGGCGACCTTGCCGACGTTGAAGTCGGCGAGCTTCACCTTCATCTGCGAGCCGCGCAGGTTCGGATCGGGCAGCTTGACGAGGATGTTCGCCGGCTTGATGTCGCGGTGACACGTGTCGCGCACGAGGTGAGCGAACTCGACCGCGGTCGCGACCGGGATGATGTACTCGAGCACGCGGAAGATCCGCTCGCGCAGCGGCACCGCGAGCAGGTCGTCGCGGCGGCGCTTCTGGCGCGCGCCCTTCAGTCGCTCCTCGAGGCTCATGTCGAGCAGCTCGAGGATCATGAAGTCGTTCTCGACCTTCTCGCGCACGCTCGGCGGGATGAAGCCCGCGCTGTCGCCTTCGCCCGACGCGAGCAGCTCGACGATGTTCGGGTGACCCTGGACGCGCTCCAGGATCTCCTTCTCCATCTGGAACCGCATCTGGTCTTCGCCGGACACGCCCTTCTGCAGGCACTTGATCGCGACCGGGCGGCGCAACGTCGTCTTCGATTCGACCCAGCGCTCCTCGCCGAGATACGCCTTCGCGAAGCGGCCGCTGCCGAGCTCGATCGGCATGCCGGTCTCGTCGACGACGAACGCGTAGATGCGGCTGCGCGAGACGTACGGCGTCGGCTGGCTGATCACGCCGGCGACCTGCGACTGCGGCGGGCCCGGCATCGCCGTCATCATCGACGGCGACATGCCGCCGGTCATCGTCGGCTGCACCGGCGCCACCGGCTGCATCATCGGCGGCGGCTGGCCCATGTGCGAGAGGTGCGGCGAGCCTTGCGCGAAGATCGGCTGCGACGGCGGGTTGTGTGGATTGCTCGGGCGCGCCGGCGGCACCTGCTGCGCCTGCTGCGACGGGATCTGGTTGATGCTCGTCGGATCGCCCTCGAAGTCTCCGTAGTCCTCGGTGATCGGGGGACCTACCGGTGGACCGGAGGGAGGCGTCTTGCGCGAACCGCCGCCGGTTGGGGGTGACGTTGCCATGCGAATCGCTACCCGCGTCTCCCGGACTTGGGCACCGTACGTCCCCGAGTGTACACGAAATAGGCGTCGGATCCGGGGCCAAAGTCGAACAGAACCGCGTCGGCGCAGTCCTCCAGCGAGATGGCGACGAGCTCGTTGCCGACCGGGAACACGACCTGGCCCAGGCCGGGTGAGCCTTGCGCGACGCGAAGGTGGCCGATCTCCTGCGCCCGAGGCGTCACGAGCGCGAGATCCGACGAGCGGTCGAGGTGCACCGCCGGCGACGGGCGCCCGCCGAGCTGAGCGACGAAGCAGCTCAGGCCCTTGACGTGAACGACGCGGGCGCCGCCCGGGCCCGCGACGAACGTGACGCGGACCTTGGTGCCATGGGGTCCGAGCAGATCCGCGGTCTGGGACGGCACCATGACGAAGTGCACGCGGCGGTCCGAGACCGGCTGTGGCACGTCGGACAGCGCGATCCGATGTGGCAGGCCCGCGGGCACCTGGGCGTGCGCCATCCACGCGTTGGTGGCCGGTGCGTGGAACGTCGCCGGAGTCGGGTCGACGTTGGGAATCACCGGCGGCGTCGGTGCCGCCGACGAGTCGATCGCCGGCGGCGACGACGGTGGACGGCCGAGTGGGTCGGTGAGCCCGGTCGTGTTCGCGTCCTGGCGCATGTGATGCTGGGCCTGGCCGACCGGCGTGATCGCGGCGTGCGGCGTGGTCGGCGTCGACGGCTCCGGCGCGCGCGTGCCCTTCGGCGGCGTCAGCTTCGGGATCTGCTCGGTCGATGGCTCGAGCGACGTCGCGAGCTCGGCCGACAGCTCGTCGACCCTCGCGAGCCGCTTCTTCGGATCGAACGCGAGCGCGCGGCACAGCACGTCGACGACCGAGCGCGGGATGCCGAGCGGGCCGAGCGCGTCGCGCACGTGATCGTCGGCGTGGCGCCGCTTCTTGTAGCCGGCGTAGACGTCTTCATCGGCGAAGATCGCGCGGCCGGACAGCATGTAGATCGCGACGCACGCGAGCGAGTAGATGTCGGTCGCGGGCGACACCGGCTGACCGGCGAGCTGCTCCGGTGCCGCCCAGCTCGGCGAGTACATCGCGAGCTTCTGGCCCGCGACGATCGCGGTGTCCTCCGCGATGTTCTGCTTGTGCGCGTCGTCGTCGACGCTCCACTTCGCGATGCCGAAGTCGGCGAGCTTGGGCAGGCGATTCGCGCCGACCGATCCGAACAGGATGTTCTGCGGCTTGATATCGCGGTGGACGATGCCGAGCTGGTGCGCCTCGCCGAGCGCGGCGCACATCGCGTTGATCACGCGCACCGTCTCGCCCATCGTCTGCTTGCCCTCTTCGCGGATGATCTGCGAGAGCGTGCCGCCGTTCATGTACTCGCAGACCTGGAGCGGCATGCCGGCCGCATCCTTCGGCCCGAGGTGACCGAAGTCATAGATGCGCAGCGTGTTCGGATGCGTGAGGCGGGACAGCGCGAACGCTTCCTGGACGAAGTGCTCGTAGCTCGTGCGGCCGACGCCGGATTCGCCGCCGAGGCCGGAGAACACCTTGATGCAGACCGGGCGGCTGAGGCGTTCGTCCTCGGCTCTGAACACGACGGAGTGGCCGCCGGAGCCGATCTGCTCGACGATGCGATAGCGCTCGAGCACGAGGTCGCCGATCTTGAGATCCGGCAGCTTCGGCGCGGGATCGCGCGGCGCGCTGGGCACGAGGGCATCGTAACCCACCGCCAAGTTGGCAGGGGGACTGCGGTGTCTGGAAGGACGGATGCGAGCGTGCTATCCGGAATCGGTGAATGCACGCCTCGCGCTCGTGATCGGCGCCGTGATGGTGCTCGCGATGGGTGTGTATTTGTTCGTCGAGGTGAGGGCGACGCCGGAGGAGGCTGCACCGCCGATCGCGGGGAACAGCACGGGCTCGGGCTCGAGCGAGAAGACTGCGGATGCCGATGGAGAGGCGGCGGGATCGGGCGCGTCGCAGGTCGCGCCGCCGCCGAGGTGGTCGGGGGAGCATGGTGCGAGGAACAAGGTCGTCGGGTTCCGTCACTTCGAGACGAGGCAGACGGCGGCGCCGGATGATGGCGCGAAGCAGGTCGTGCCGCCGGCGGAGGGCAAGCCGGATGTTCACGCCGACGCGCTGATGGATCAGGCGAACAAGGCGTACGACCGGCAGGATTACGACGAGGCGAAGTCGATCGCGCAGAAGGTGCTCGCGACGACGCCGAACAACGTCAGGATGCTGCGGATCATGGTGTCGTCGTCGTGCATCGACGGGGATACCGCGACGGCGCAGAAGTACTACGTGATGCTGCCGAAGTATGATCGGGATCAGATGAAGCTCAGGTGTGGGAGGGATAACGGGGTGACGTTCACGGAACCGACCGGGCCGTAGCCAGGTCGCGTCAGTCGAAGAATCCGACCGCGCTGACGTAGATCGTGTTCGTCGCCGCGCCGGTCGCGTCCTCGATCGAGAGGCCTCCGATCTGCGCCGGTAACGAACCGAATGCGGTCAGCGGCACGCAGTAGACGGTGAACGAGCTCTTCGCGCCCCAATCGTGGTTCGTGTAGGGAGTCGGATCGAGTGCGGAGCCGATCGTGGTGCCGCTGGTGTCGTACAGCTGCACGCGATACGCGTGATTCATCGCCGTCGCCAGCAAGCCGAACGTCAGCGTCGTGTACGGCGCGAGCGCGAAGCCGGGATGCGTCACCTTCCACGCGCCGCCGGGCGCGGTCACCGCGAGCTCGATCACGTTCGTCACCTGTTCGTCGATGCCCGGGTCGGTGAGGCCGTTGAGGCTCGAAGGGGCCCCGAGCTGCGAGAGCTGGGTCGGATCGAACGCGTAGTTGGCGGTCGCGCCGACGCTCGCATCGGACCAGCCGCCGAGCGGCGCCGAGGCATCGTGCGCGGTCCATTTCCACGTCGCGCCGTCCCAGGTCGTGGGCGCGCCACCGTCGTAGATCCAGACGTAACTGCCCGCGACGAGCCCGATGTTGTCCCAGTACGAATCGTGGGCGACGTGGGCGTTGTCGCGTAACGCGAAGCGAAAGAAGGCCTTCATGCCGAGGTAGCCGAAGTACGCGAGCGGGATCCGGATCTGTCGCGTCCATTCGCCGTTCGCGAGCGTGCCGACACCGGGCACGCTCGTGATGTCGTCGACGTACGCGGGCGAGAACACGTTGTTGTCGTACGGCCAGCTCGAGTCGAACTGATCGCTCGGATACGAAGTGAACAGGTCGAAGATCAGCTGCGTGTAGCCCGAGATGTCGCCGGGGCCGACCGGTTTGCCGCCGTCGTGGATCGGGCTCCAGGCTCTGCCGACCGGAATGTGAAGATCGAAGATGTGGAAAGGCTGGAGGTGGCTGGTCGCGCGGAAATCGACCGGCGGGCCGTCGCCGTAGGAGAGATCGCCGTTGAGCAAGGCGTCGAGGCCGTGGAGACCCGTGCCATCGTCGTTCCGATACAGGTAGCGAACGTTCGCGAGCGCATCACTCCGACCGTCCCTGGTGGGATCGAAACCGATCCTTCCGCATGCCTCGGTCACCGCGATCACCGCGATAGTCCAGGCGACCGCCGTTCGACGCACGGCACCCATGGTGACGTGAGGTGATTGCCCGGGGCAAGCAACCTCTCGCTCGCGCTTCGTTCCCATCCGTGGTACGCGCTTGCGACATAACCCTATGTCGTCCCTAGTCGAACAACTCGGCCAGCCCTCGCGGCGCCCGCAGGTCATCACCGACTGCGTCGAGCTCATCGACGCCCAGGTGAAGCAAAAAGGCTTCGTCATCAAGGGCGCTTACTCGGTCATCAAGGGGATCAAGAAGAAGTTCGTCCCCGAGGTCGTCGACTCGATGCTCGACGAGTGGCTCGCGAAGCTGCAGCCGCACTTCGACAAGTGGACCGCCGCGAAGGCCACCGCGCCGACGTCGCTGTCCGACTTCCTGGTCGCGCGCTCCGACGATGTCGCCGAGGATCTGTTGTCCGTCACCGACGGCCGCGCCGAGAAGACGTCTCACACGACCGCGAAGAAGATGTACCTGCGCATGCGCGACGGCGCGAAGAAGAACGTGATCGAGGCCATCCCCGATCTCGCGAAGATGCTCGAGAAGAACCTCGCGACGCCGGCCTAGGCTAGAGCGCGGGCTCGCGGGTTGGCACGTTGTTCGTGCCTCGGCGCTCGCCCACAGCTACTGCTGGTCGAGCAGATACACCATCAGGTAGCCCTCGGCCGTCCGCCGCGGGCCGGGCGCGCCCGACATCAGCCGGAAATCCGCCGCCAGCTGGCGCCGCTGATAGCTGCGGTACAGCGCCATCGGATCGATCTCGTGCGAGTGCTCGAGCTCCTCGATCTGCCGCCCGAGGACTTCCGCCGCCCACGCCGGGCTCGCCGCCGTCACGTGGTGCTGCTGCATCGCGCGCCGCAGCGTCGCGAGCTCCTCGCTCGTCATGTTGAACAGGAACTCTTCGAACGCCGCCGACTCGTCGGCGCTCATCCCCTCGCGTCCGAAGAACTCCAGCACCTCGGGGCTGCAATCCTCGGTCACCAGGCGGAATGTCTCGGTCGCGCCGAGCAGCGTGCCGTACGCGCTGTTGATGCGGTTCCTCGCATGCCACGCCGATTCGAGCAGCGGCGCGAAGTCGTCGATCTCGAGCGCTGCGTCGTCCCAGATCGTGATCAGCTGATCCGCCGCGCGCTGCTTCGTCCGCCGCGCGACATCGGGCTTGCGCAAGAGCGCCAGGAACAGCTCTTCCGCGAGCAGCGTGTAGATCGACTGCGCCACTTCCTCGCGCAGCTCGTGTGTCATCTGCGCCGCGCTCGGCACGTCGCTGATCGCGGCGGTCGCCTTCACGAAGCCGCGCAGGAAGTTGATCTTCGTCAGCAGGTGCGTGCGCGACAGCGTCGCCTTCAGCGGCAGCACCAGGTCGCCCGACAAGCCGTCGATCGTGCACAGGTGCTCGATCAGCGTCTGCTCGTCGCGGTTCTCGCCACCGAGCGCGGTCGGGCGGCGCAGCGGGCGCTGGCGATCCAGCAGCTCCGCGGTCGCGCGCAGCTCGCTGATCAAGCCCTGCAGGATCTGAGCGTCACCGGGCGAGCGCGTCGCGACCGCTTCCATCGCCGCTTCCACCAGCTCCGACTCGTGGCGATCGAGCACGCGCGCCGCGAATGCCTGCGCGGATGACATCGCGACGCCGGCCGGGGTGATCACGGTGCTCGCTCCCGTGATCGACGGCGACGGGGTGAACGGAGGCTTGGTAGGGGTACGACCTGGCAGCGACACGGTAGACTCGCGTAGTAGCTCAGCTTGACGCACTCTGGTCAATCGGCATTGTTCTCACCGCGACTCCCGGCGCCGACGTATCACGAATCGCACGGCGAGGGCCACGAGCACGAGCAAGATCAACACCCCGACGAGGAGATCGATGTGCTTCAGTTCTTCAGCGTATTCCTGCGCTTTGGGGCCTAGCTCGTAGCCCAGCATGATCAGGACCGAGCCCCAGATCGTGGAGCCGATGAAGGTCTGGGTGAAGAAAGGCACGAGCGGCATGCGTGCGACACCGGCAGGCACCGAGATGATGTGCCGGATCACGGGCAAGAACCGCGCGATCAGGATCGTCGCTCGTCCGTGGCGCGCGAAGTACGCCTCCGTACGCTCGATGTCCTTCGCGCGTACGAAGACGTACTTACCGTAGCGCTGGAGCAACGGCTTGCCGCCGGCCGCGCCGAGCCAGTACGAGATGCCCGAGCCGAGCATCGCCGCCGAGCTGTTGATGACGAGCACGAGCGCGAGCGACATCTCGCCCTTCGCGGCGAGCGCGCCGGCGAACGGCATCACGAGCTCGGACGGGATCGGCACGAGCGTGCTCTCGAGCGTGATCAAGATGAACAGGCCCGCGTAGCCCATGTCTCGGACCACGTCCTGAACGAAGCGCGCGAAGGATTCGAGCACGGTCAGCCGTTCGCGAGAAAAGAGAAGTAGCGCTCGGGGAAGTCGTTGAACGCCATCTGGGCGCCACATTCAGAGCACGTTTGGGGCGGCGGGTCGAGTCGTGCGAGCCGATCGCCGTGCGCGACCGCATCCACCAGGAGAGAGTCTTCCCGGCCGCACGCGTCGCACGCGTACGGCGCATAAAACGAGCTGACGAGCGCATCTCCGCGTGTCGCCACGATCATGTTGAGCTGATGGACGAGTGGCTCCGACACGCGGCGCAGCTCGACGGCGATCTTCGCCTGCTGGGCCGCCTGCTGCATCCGGATCCAATCGCGCACGCCGAGCGAGTTGATGAACGACACGCCGGCGAGATCGATCACGAGCTTGCCGCCGTGCGCGCGCGCGACGAGCGCGGGCAACGCCGCGGTCTCGTCGATCGAGCCCGACAGCGCGAGCTCGCCGGTCGCGGCGATGTCGACATGCATGCGGCCGAACGTCTCCGTCATGATGCACGCTCCACGAACACGTTGTACGACGACGCCGGCACGCGTTCGACCGGCGGATGCCGCACGTCGACGAGCGCGATGATCTCGGCGCGCTTGCCGGGCGCCAGGTTGAACACGAGGTGGTCGCACGACCGGTAGCACAGCGTCATGCCCATGCCGGCGCCGCCGCCCGAGTCGCGCACGTCGCTCTTGCCGAGCGAGCGCAGGATCGTCTCGCGGTCGAGGCTGCCGAACCGGTCGTTGACCTCGATCGCGAGGTAGCGCGCGTCGACGCCCCAGCGCAGCCGCACCTGATGGCGGTCGTCGAGCTCGAGCTCGACATCGCGCGCGATGTCGCGGCGATAGTGCGCGCCGGTCGCGTCGACCGGCGCGTTGTGCACGGCGTTCGAGATCAGCTCGTCGGCGAGCAGCATCGCCATCGAGGCGACGCGCGCGCTCTGGCCGCGCGCTCGGACGGCTTCGGCGAGCTGGCTCACGAGGTGCGCGCGCTGGCTCGCGCGCGTCACCATCGCGATCTCGAGGTCGGTGCCCCAGAGCAGATACTTCTCGGCGCCGAACAGATCGTCGCGCACGAGCTTCTGCGCGCTGATCATCAGCTCCTCGGCGAGCACCGGCATCGGATGCACGAGCAAGTTCGTGACCGCGCCGGTGCCGAGGATGCGCGGCACGTGATCGAACGCGCCGCCGAGCAGCGCGAGGCAGGCGCGTGCGCCCTTGCGCTGCGCCGACGCCAGGAACGCGTCGGCGGCCGGCGTGGTGGCGAGCGCGGCGTCGATCACGACGAGCAGCGGCGCGACGTGCGGCAGGATGCGCGCGGCTTGCTCGAGCTCGTCGGCGACGTCGATGCGGCGCCCGGTCGCGCCGAGGATGCGCTGCACCGTGCGCTGGGTCTTGCGATCCGGGTGCACGATGAGGATCGACGAATCCCTCATTCGCGCCCCACTATATGCCTTTTCCACCGCGCCGGTTGCGCCACACGAGCGCGCCGCAGAACACCGCAGCGGCGGCGGCGCACGACAGCAGCAGCGCGAAGATCACCTCGAGGCTGCCGGTCTTCGCGTCGTAGACGCGCGGGATGACCAGCTCCTGCACGATCGATCCCATGCTGCCGAAGCCGGAGATCACGGCGGCCGCGAACGTCGCCGAGCGACGGCCGCCGATGTCGATCGCGCCGGCGCCGGTGAGCAGCGCGTCGGGGCCGTAACACGTGAAGCCGATCGCCGCGAGCAGTGCGACGAACACCGCGGCGGACGCGTTGTAGAAGATGAACAGCGCGAGCGTCGCGCCCGTCACGCCGAGCATCATCAGCGCCGAGATCTCGGCGCGCCGCGATGCGAAGTACTTGTCGGAGATCCAGCCGGTCAGGTACACGCCGGGGAGGCCGAGCAGATCGAACGCGGTCGCCCACCAGTTCGCGCTTCCCTGCGCGAGCTGGTAGTGCTCGTGCAGGAAGTACGGCGCCCACGACCAGATCGCGTAACGGATGAACTTGACGAAGAAGTAGAAGCCGGCGACGAGCAGCAGGTTGGTCCACGCGCTGCGCGACAGGCCCATGAAGCCCTCGGGCGGCGGCTCGGGCGTCTTCGCCTCGTCGATCTCGGTTGCCGGATCGTCGACCGGCTCGAGGCCGACATCCTCGGGACGGTTGCGCTGCAGGAAGTAGAACTGGACCCAGATCACGCCGAGCACGATCGCGCCGGTGTAGAAGCACCACCGCCACGGCGCGGGCGTCGCGAGCCCGATCACGCCGGCCATCACCCAGCCCGAGACGAGCGAGCCGATGTTGAAGTTCGTCGACCACGCGCCCATCACGCGGCCGCGCTCGTGCTTGTGAAACCAGCCGGCCATCGTGCCGACGTTTCCCGACCAGCCCGTCGCCTGCGACAGCCCGAGCAGCGCGGCGAGCATCGCGAGCGCGGTGACGTCGAGGATGATGCCCATCGCGACCGTACACGCGATCGACACGCCCATCCCGAGCAGCACGTTGCGCCGCGGTCCCAGCTTCGTGCCCATGTACGACGCGAGAAACTGACCGACCGAGTACGCGATCAAGTATGCGGCCCAGATGTTGCCGAGCGTGGTCGGATCCCAGTGCGTCTCCTCGCCGATCGCCGACTTCGCGGCCGAGAACGGCTTGCGGCAGAAGTAGAAGCCGACGTACGACAGCCACGTCGCGACGAACACCTTGATGCGCCAGCGCCGGTGCGCGGCCGTGAGCGGCGTCGCCACGCGCTAGCCGCCCTCGAGGAGACGCTGGTACGCCATCGCGAGCATCTGGGCGAGCCGGCCGAGCTCGCCGATCCAGCGCTCGGTCTCGCCGAGGCCCTGGATCGGCTCGCCGACGACGATCGCGGCGATCGCGCGGGCGCCGACGATGATCGGTGCCGCGGCGAGCGAGGCCGAGCCGAGCCGGCGCGCGAGCTCGCGCTGGGCCGGGCTGTCGACGAGGTGGATCGACGTGCGCTTCGATTCGACCGCGCGGCGCAGCGTCGACGGCTCGGCGAGCTCGACGACGAGCGTCTCGATCGCGCCGATCGCGGGCCCGTGGCCGCGATAGCCGAGCGCTTGCGTGTCGCGAATCGCGACGACGAGGCCGGCGTGCCACGAGCCGGCGATGAACGCCATCGCGGCGTCGGTCGCCTCGTCCCGCGAGGTCGCGCGCTCGAGCAGCGCGCGCGTCGAATCCAGCGACGGCGGCGGCGGCGGCAGCGTGCGCGCGCCCGATCGCGCGCCGGCCATCACCGCGAGCATGCCGCTCTGCGACGGATCCTTCGTGACGCGCACGTCGTCGAGGTCGGCCAGCGCGAGCCGCACGCTGGCAGGATTGAGGATGTCCATGTCGGGCGGCGGCGGCGATGACCGGTCGGGCATGTCGCGCAGCGCGGAATCGAGATCGACGTCGAACTCGTCGGCCGGCGGCGGTCCGTACTCCTCGGCGATCAGGGCGTCGACCTTCGACGCCGGTGCGATCACGACCGCGACCTTGCACGCCGCGGCCTGCGTCAGCACGCCGAGCAGCTGCGCGCTCGGATCGCGTGCGGCGACGATCAACGTGCCGGTCGAGGTGCGGCCGACCGGGATCGCGCCCCACGTGCGGCCGAGCTCGGCGGGGATCAGCTGCGCGACCTTCGCGCTGCGCGCCTGCAAGTGCTTCGTGAGCAGGCACGGCACGCGGCGCTGCTCGCCGAGCACGCGCGAGCCGACGTCGAACGGGACGACGTCGTTGTCGATCAACAGCGAGATCAGGCGGCGCGGGTCGCGGCGCTGGTCCTCGAGCACGCGCGCGAGCTGGGGCGGCTGGATCTCGCCTTGCTCGATCAACATCCCCCCGATGCGCATGGTCGGGGCGATGTTGCCATGAAACTTCGGGCGGCCTCGTGCGTTGGGTGTCGGGATGAAGCGTGCATCGCAGCTGCTCGCACTTGCATCCGTCGCCGCCAGCGCGGTCGCGTGGTTCCGCATGTTTTCGCTGACCACCGCGTGGGCGAGCTGGCCACATTGGAGCGGGATGATCGCGATGTCGGTGCTGGCGGTCGCGAGCCTGGCGATCGGGACGCGGCGCCCCGCGGCCGGCACCGCGATCGCCGCGGTCGTGCTCGGCGCAGAGGCCGCGCTCGTCGCGTGCTCGTTCGCCGGCGTGCGGCTGACTCGCACCGCGCTGTTTCCCGACGCGAAGCTCGCGGTCGTCGTCGGCGTGTTGAGTGTCGTCGCGATCTACGGGCTCGCGCGCCGGCGGTTCTGGGGCCGCTGGCTCGGGCTCGCGCTCGGCGCGACCGCGCTGGTGTCGGGCGGACTCAACGAGCTCTGCTACTGGAAGCTCACCGCGCACGTCGATCCGATCTGCGTCGACTGGTCGATGGACGTGTTCGAGGTCGCGTGGCTGCTGTGGCTGACCGCGATCGGCGGCGCGGTGATCGTCGCGAACCTCGCGGCGGCGCGCGGCTCGCACGATCACGACGCGACGTGGAGCTCGAGCGATCGCCTGATCGGCCTGCTGCGCGCGACGATCATCGCGGCGTTCGCCGCCGGCCCGATGCTGCTCGTGTACGCGTGGCTGCAGCCGATCGTGCCGGCGACGAAAGACACCGCGCTCGTGCTCGCGGTCGCGCTCGCGCTCGGCGGTGCGCTCGCGGTGCGCGGCAAGCTCGTCGGCGCGCTCGTCCTCGTCGTCGCCGGCCTCGGCCTCGTCGCGCAGACCGCGGCCACCGTGCTCGGCGCGACTGCTGGCGACCAGCGCATCGCGGCCTACTACGCCGTGTTCTGGCTGCCTGCCGGCGCGCTCGCGATCGCGTGCGGTGTACGTCTCGCGCGGCCGTTACTGCGCCTGCTGAGGTAGGATGCCGCGATCCATGCGCAAGCTCCTGTTCACGTTCATGCTCGCCGCGCTCGCCGCATGCGGCGCAGAGCGTCACCCCTACGCGACGACCAACGGCGCGCTGCAGCTGTCCAAGGTCGTGCTGTATCGCAACGGCGTCGGCTACTTCGAGCGCGCCGGGCACGTCGACGGCGATGCGCTCACCATTCGCGTGCGTAAGGATCAGGTCAACGACCTGCTCAAGAGCCTCACCGTGGTCGAAAAGCAAGGCGGTCGCGCGGTCTCGATCTCGATGCCGCTCGATCCGCGCGCGTGGTCGAACGCCGCGAGCGCGACGCTCGGACCGGGCAACGGCAGCCTCGCCGAGGTGCTCGACAAGCTGCGCGGCACCGTCGTCACGCTGCGCACGACCGGCGGCGACAACGTGCACGGGCGCATCCTGATCGTCGAGGTGCTCGAGAACGAGCCGCGGCCGGTCGCCGAGGGCGCGCCACCGGCGCAGCCCGAGACCGACTACAAGGTCACGCTGCTCGATGGCGATCGCATGGAGGTCGTGCGGCTGTCGCAGGTCGCCGGCATCACGCTGCACAACGGCGACGTCGCGATGCAGTTCCAGCGCAGCCTCGACGCGACGGCGGGCGAGGGCATGTTCCAGCAGGTCGACGTCACGATCCGGCTCGCGGGCCGGCGCGCGAACGATCTGGTCGTGAGCTACGTGGTCAGCGCGCCGATGTGGAAGCCGACGTATCGCGTCGTGTTGCCCGAGGGCGGCAAGGGCCAGGCGCTGCTGCAGGGCTGGGCGGTCGTCGACAACACGACCGGCGAGGACTGGCGCGACATCAAGCTCGCCCTCACCGCGGGCGCGCCGATCGCGTTCCGCTACGACCTGCACACGCCGCGCGAGGTCGCGCGCGCCGATCTATCCGCGATCGGCACGCAGAAGCATGCCGCGGTCTCGGTCGGCGAAGCCGGTTACGCGCAGCCCGCGCCTGCACCCGCGCCGACGGTCGCGTCGGCGCCGGCGGCGGCGCCGCCGGCGGCCAACCCGGGATTCGGCGCAGGCAAGATGGGCAAGAAAGCGGTCGGTACGATCGGCCACGGCAGCGGAGCGGGCTCGGGCTACGGCATCGGCGGCGGGCGTGGTGCAAGGTCCGCGTCGCGCGAGGCCACCGAAAAAGAAGACGACGGCGACGTGGACGAGGCCGAGATCACGCGGGGGCCGGCACCCGACGCCCCGGCGATCGACGCCGACGCGCTCGCGCGCTCGATGCAGGCGAACACGCACGCGGCCGCGGTCAGCGGCCTGACCCGTTACGACCTCGACGAGCGACTCACCGTCCCCGACGGCACGTCGACGATGGTCGCGATCATCAACGAGACGGTCGACGGCGAGGAGACGTTCATGTTCCGGCCCGGCGGCGGCGGCCAGGGCTACGAGGCGAACCCGTATCGCGTGATCCGCTTCAAGAACTCGACGCCGTTCGCCCTCGAGTCGGGTCCGATCTCGATCTACTCGGGCGGCAGCTTCGTCGGCGAAGGCATCAGCGAGCCGGTCAGCGCCGGTGTCGCGGTGACGATTCCATTCGCGGTCGAGTCGAGCCTGCTCGTCGCGTCGCGCATGCAATACGGCGGCGACGAGATGCACCTGGTCAAGATCGTGCGCGGCGTGCTCGAGATCGAGACGTTCCAGCGCCACACGACGACGTGGGAGGTCACCGCCCAGCAGCCGCGCACGGCCGACGCGATGATCTACGTGCGTCAGCCCAAGAGCGGCGGCGCGTTCACGCTCGTGCCGCGCCCGCCCGGCACCGAGGATCTGCCCGACGCGTATCTCGTTCCGCTCGCGCTCAAGGCCGGCGCCACGAAGTCGTCGATCGACGTCGTCGAGCAGACGCCGTCGCGGATGTCGCTGTCGATCTGGGACAACCGCTCGCTGAGCCTGCTCGAGGGCATCCTCGCGCAGGGCGCGCTCGACCCCGCGATCCGCGCGAAGCTGCAACCGATCGTCGATCTGCGCCAGGAGATCGGCCGCATCGACACCGAGATCGAAGGCAAGCAGCACACGCGTGCCGAGCTCGATCAGCGCGCCGAGGAAGCGCGCGCGAACCTCGACGCGCTCAAGCGCGATCCTGCGGCCGCCGCGGCCGGTCTGCGCAAGCGGCTCGGCGAGCGCCTCGAGCAGTTCACGAAGGACGGCGACAAGATCGGCCGCGATCTCGTCGAGCTGCAGACCAAGCGCACCGAGAAGAAGATCGCGCTCGAAGACGCGATGCAGAACCTCGAGCTCAACCCGAAAGAACCGCTCGTCCCGAAGAAGTAGCAGTCACTTCGCGGCGGCCTTCGCTTCGGCCCAGTCCTTGGTGCGGATCGCCGGTGGGTTCGCGCGTAGCTCGTCGTCCATCGCGATGGTCCCGGAGACCGTCATCGCGATCTCGGGCGTCTGCGACGAGCTCGCGGTGAGCCGCGCGCCGTCGAGCTTGCACGTCGCGTCGAACGTCGGCAGCCACGAGAACGTCGGCACGCCGGCGCCGAGCGGCCCGGTCGAGACCGCGGGCGGCTCGTACAGCTTGCAACCGGTGCCGTCGAGGAAGTAGTAGCCGCGCGTGTAGCACGCGAGCAGGCCGTTCGGCAGCTTGACGGCGGCCATGCCCATCCCGACATGCAGCGTGTCGCCGTCGAACACGAACCGCAGGTCGCGCTCGCCGTAGTGCGGATCGCGATCGCGGAGCGTCAACGAGCACGGCGAGTCGATCGAGAGATCGTATTCGCGCTGCTCGCCCTCGGTGAACACCATGACCTTGCTGCCTTCGACATTCCACGCCGTCTTGCAGCCCGGGCACGACGTGCTCGTGATCCACGTGCCTTGCAGGCGCGCCTGGATCGCGGCGGGATCGACCGTCCACGGCACGCTGCTCGCTTCGATGTGATTGTCGATCGCGACGCCGTTGTCGCGGCGCGAGCACGCACCGGCCTTGCAGAACGCGGTGCGCACGGGCGGCGTGCCGGCGCAACCGAGCTCCAAGCACGACGGGCAGTAGGCGCCGAACCAAAACACCGCGCCGTGCGACTCGGCGAACGCCTTGTTCGCCGAGATCACGATGCCGCCGCCGCAGTACGCGCAGCACGACGCGATCACCTCGCAGTCCGTGTCGGCGCTGCACTTCATCCACTCGGCGACCGGCGGCGGTGGAGCGGGAGCCGGGACCGGCTCGGGCGCCGGAACCGGCGGCGCGGTGTTGCACGCTGTCAGAATGGCAATCAGTGCCAGGCGCGATGCGATGTGCATGATCGAGATACGCAGGCCGCGGGCGAAACATTCACCGCCAGAACGAGCCGGTCGCGAACGTCACGCCGAGCTCGACGTGCGCCGACCACGTCTGCACCTCGCCGACGCGCGCGATCGCGTCGACCTCGGCGTACCAGCCGAGCCAGCGCACGCGCGGCGTGAAGTGGCCCCAGTGACCGGCACCGAGCGTGAGATCGTAGTTCGAGCCCAGGTGGGACGCGCCGACGACGGCGACCTCGCCGCGAACGTACGGCGAGAAGCGCGCGAGCCAGCACTCGCCCTGCCACGGCCGCAGGCGCGCGCCGAGCCCGAGGGCCGGCTCGACGCGATCGAGATCCTCGCCGAGCCGGAGGTCGGCCGCGACGTACGGCCCGATGCCGACGCTGGCGCGCACGGCGACGAAGTTGTCGTCGCGGTATGCGCCGGCCAGGCTCGCGTAGCCGATGCCGGTCGCGCCGCCGAGCTGTGCCGCGAGCGGCGGATCGGCTGACGCGCGCGCGCTCGCGAGCAAGACGACTACGGCAGCTCGATCCACCGATAATCCACGCGCGACGTGCCGACGTGCAGGATCGCGTAGCCGCCGGGCGCGCGACTCGCGCGCGACGCGATGTAATGAAGCGGCCAGCGCGCGCTCGGCACGGTGTCGGCATCGAGCGACAGCCCGCGGCTGTTGCCGTCGGCGTCGAACACGCCCGTGGCGTGGATGTGGCCGGACAGCACCGCGCGCACGTTATCGTGCGTGACCAGCGCCTTGAGCGCGTCGCGCGAGCACGGGCCGATCGTCGCCAGCGTCCCGTTGTAGATCGGGTGATGGAAGAACGCGATCGTCGGCGGCGCGTCGGGGGTGAGCACGGTCGCGAGCCACGTCAGCTCGCTCGAGTCGGGGCCGTTCGACTCCGAGATCGTGGTGTCGTGGTTACCGTCGTCGAGGTCCTGGCCCGACGACACGCCGACGAGCTGCAGCCCCCCGTACATCGCCTGCATGTCGAGCTCGGGGCCGACGTCGAGCAGATGGCCGTCGATGCCGGTCGCGTCGTAGTCGTGGTTGCCGGTGACGATGAACACCGGGATGTTCAGCTCGGCGATCTCCTGTAGAAACACCGCGCGCTGGTCGTCGAGGCCGCTGTCGGCCGCGTCACCGGTGAAGATCGCGAAGTCCGGCGTCGGCCCGGTCTGCCCGATCGCGTCGATCGAGGCGATCACGTTCGCAAACGTCGTCGCGGCGTCGTCGTAGCCGATATGCGCGTCGGAGACGTGGACGATCGTCGCCGGGTCGTTGTACGTGGTCACGATCGCGATCGCGTGCGGCGAGCACGCCTGCTGGCCGCCGACCGCCACGCAGATCCCGTACAGCCCGGGAGCGAAGTCCGGCAGGGAAACCGACAGGTGGCAGATGCCGTCGCCATCGCACGTGCCGGCGCCATCGGCCAGCCAGGTGCCGTCATCGAGCGAGATCGTCGCCGGCTGGTCGGCGAGCTGCGGAGAGATCCACTCGACGTCGATCACCTCGCCGGCGCGACGGATCGCGGGCTGGCCGAGCCGCGGGTGCGCCAGCACGAGCGCGATCCCGCGAATCGGCATCAGGTCGCGCGCGACGTACGTAGGTGCCTGATGAAGGCCGAGATCCATAAGCGGCGGCGGCGGGTAGTCGTAGGGCACGTTTCCCGGGCCACAACCTGTAAGCAGGACCGACAGCAGGCAAGTTTTGGCGTCAACCATCACTGTTGGTGATCCTACTGGACAGTCAGGGGCTTACGAGTTACGAACTCGCATTCCTGACCCCAAAGCTCGTATGGAAGTTCCAAATCCTGAGCAGCCCCGTCCGCGCCGTTCGAACGTGTACGGCGTGATTGCCTGCCAAGGCGACTCGCTCACGTTCGGCTCGCGGGACCCCGATGGCATGAGCTACCCGCTCTACCTCGGCCGCATGCTGTCGCAGAAGCACGGCCAGACCTGGGCGACCGTCAACTTCGGCGTGCCCGGCGAGTGCTGGGCCGAGCTGTGGCGCCGCAACTACCACGAGCTCCTCGGCGTGCCCGAAGCTGGCGAAGTTTGCCTTTGGATGGGCACCAACGATGCGTGGAAAGATCGCTCGGTGGAGCAGAGCTTGATCGCGTGCGAAGGCGTGCTCGACCAGTGCCGCGCGCTCGGTCGGTTCGTCTACCTCGCGACCTTGCCCGGCAAGCGCGGGTTCGGAGCCCCGCGCGAGCCGTGGTCGATGAACCAGAACATCGAGAAGCTCAACAACGCGTATCGCCGCATCGCCGAGGAGCGGCGCCTCGCGCTCGTCGATCTGACGGACATGCCGCAGGAGCACTTCTGCGACGGGATCCACTTGACGCAAGCCGGCAACAAGTGGGTCGCGGAGAAGTTCTGCGCGGCGATCGAGGCACGCCGATGACCGTTGCCGCTCGCTCGCTCCACTCGCCCGCGAGCATCTTCGCAGTCGTCGGCACCAGACCAGAGGTGGTCAAGATGGCGCCCGTGGTGGCCGCACTGCGGCGGCGCCAGCTGCCCGTGAAGGTGGTCGTCACCGGCCAGCACTACACGCAGCAGATGATGGGCACGTTCCTCGACGCGTTCCACCTGGACGTCGACTACCGGCTCGAGCTCGGCAACCGCGACTTGCTGGGCAGCTTCGTCGAGATCCTCGGCGGGCTCGGCAAGATGATCGTCGACCACAAGCCGGAGCTCGTGCTCGCGGTCGGCGATACGACCACGGTGCTCGCGGCCGCGATGGCGGCGCGCAAGGCGGGCTCGGCGTTCGGCCATATCGAGTCGGGCCTGCGCGCGTTCTCGCGCGAGCTGCCCGAAGAGGAGCACCGCATCTGCGCCGACGCGCTCGCGGATCTCCTGTTCGCGCCGACGCGGATCGCCGTCGAGAACCTCACGCGCGAGCAGGTGAACGGGCAGATCCTGCTCACCGGCAACCCCGTGCTCGACGCGCTGCGCACGCACGCGCCGCACGTCCCGCCCGATCACGAGCGGCGCGGCGTGCTCGTCACGTTGCATCGCCAGGAGACGGTCGACGACGTCGAGAAGCTCGCGCAGGTGCTCGCCGCGCTCGATCGCCTCGGCCACGACCACGAGGTCGTGTGGCCGGTGCATCCGCGCACGCAAGCGAAGGTCGCCGAGGCCGGGCTCGCGTTCCCGCCGACGATCGAGATCTGCGAGCCGCTCGGCCATGGCGAGTTCCTCGCCAAGCTGGCGTCGGCGCGCCTGGTCGTGACCGATTCGGGCGGCGTGCAGGAAGAAGCCGCGATCCTCGGCACGCCGTGCGTGACCGTGCGCAACAACACCGAGCGCCCCGAGACGATCGCGGAAGGACTCGGGTTACTCGCGAACGTCGAGGCGCCGGCGATCCTCGCCGCGATCGGCGAGATCATGCGCGACTGGCGCAGCTTCGCGCGCCCGGCGCCCCACCTCTACGGCGACGGCCGTGCGGGCGAGAAGATCGCCGCGGCGTGCGCGGACTGGCTCGCCGCGCGCGACTCCGGCATCGCTGCGGACTTGCGTCGCACGGCGACGTGAGACGGTGACGATGCGCGTCGCGATGGTCGTTCCGTATGACCTCGCCGAAGAAGGCGGCGTCAAGCGTCATGCGATGCAGCTCGCGACGTCGTTGCGTCGCCTCGGCGACGAGGTCGACGTGATCGGCCCGCTGTCGGCGCGCGGGCTCAACGGCCACGCCAGCCCGCACGTCCATGGCTTTCGCGGCGTCGTCAACATCCCGGCGAACGGCTCCGACAACTACCTCGGCATCTTCGCGTGCCCGTGGAAGGTGGCACGCCTGTTCCGCGAGCGCCGTTACGACGTCGTCCACATCCACGAGCCGCTGCAGCCGTCGATCAACTACTACGCGCTGTGGAGCTGCGGCGGCGCGGCACGCATCGGCACGTTCCACGCGACCTCGGAGCAGGAGAGCGCCAAGCTCTTGCGCGCGCGCAAGTTCTGGTCGGCGGTCGCGTACCCCTGGTACGACCGCGGCATCGCGGTGTCTCCGGCGGCTGCGGACTACGCGGGCCTGACGTTCAAGAAGCCGCTCGCGATCATCCCGAACGGGATCCGCACCGAGCTGTACGCTCCCGGCCACGCACCGAGGCCCGGGCCGCTGAAGATCCTGTTCGTCGGCCACTGGCGCGACTCGCGGAAGGGCTTGCCGTACTTGCTCGAGGCGTACGGCAAGCTGCGCGCGACCGGCGTCGACGTGACACTCGAGATCGTCGGCGATGGCGGCCAGACCCCGCGCTCGGAGCTCGCCGGCGTGACGTATCACGGGCCGATCTCGTCGGAGCAACGCCTCGCGGAGCTGTACGCGGCGTGCGACGTGTTCGCGGCGCCGTCGATGGGCGGCGAGTCGTTCGGCATCGTGCTCCTCGAGGCGATGGCGGCGCAGCGCGCGATCGTGTGCTCGGACCTCGCGGGCTATCGCTACGCCGTGGGCGCGGGCCCCGAGTGCGGCGCGAGGCTCGTGCCGCCGGGCGCGGTCGACGGCCTCGTCGCGGCGCTGGCCGAGCTCGCGGCGAATCCGGGCGAGCGCGCGCGCATGGGTGCGGTCAACCGCGAGCGCGCGCGCAAGTTCGACTGGGACCGGCTGGTCGCGCGCGTGCGCGACGAGTACCTGGCCGCGCTCGCCGGACGCGGCGTGGTCGTCGCGTCGAATCGCGATGCGCCTGCTGCGGCGGTCTAGCGAGTCTAGCGAGCAGCGGCTCAGCGCGGCGCCGGCAGCACGGACGGGCGCGAGATCGGTTCGATCGTCGGAGCGTGCACGGGCTCGACGGGCGAGCGCGCGACGCGCTCCTGGGGCGCAGCGGGCTCGGATGCACGAATCCCGGCGAGCGACTGGTAGGAGACTTGCCAGCGGCGGATCGCGGTCGCGCACGACGCGACGCCGCACAGCGCGAGCGTCACGCCGACGATGGGCAGCGCCGAGCCGGGGACGAGCGCCGCGACGAGCGTGCCGCCCGAGACGAGCACGATGCGCTCGGCGCGTTGCATGATGCCGCCGTTCGCGGTCGCGCCGAGCGACTCGGCGCGCGCGCGCGTGTAGCTCACCATCATCGAGCCCGCGATCGCCGCCATCACGGCGAAGAGCCACAGCGAGTCGTGCGCGTACCACGCGAAACCGGTGAACACCGCGAGCTCGCCCCAGCGATCCGCGACCGAGTCGAACAGCGCGCCGGCCTTGGTGTCGCGGTTGCCGAGCCGGGCGAGCCGGCCGTCGAGGATGTCGAGGATGCCGGCCCCCACGTACAGCCACACGCCGATGTAGATCCAGCCGGCTGCCACGACCGCACCGGTCGCGAGGCAGAGCAGCAGCGAGACCACGGTGATCGCGGTCGGCGACACGCGTCCGAGCAGGCGGCGCTCGACCGGGCCGATCGCCCACACCAGGAAGCCGGCGAGGAACGGGCCGAACACGCGGTTGTGCTTGAAGCCGAACACCGGCGGCCGCCGCCAGCCGTACACGATCATTCCGATCGCGAGCGACGCGACCACGACGATCGCGGGAGCTAGCAGCAGGACGTAATCCACGTTCTAAGGTTGAGTTAACACGCGGCTCGCGCGGTGACCAAGGGCAAAACGCCGCGACACACTACTTAACCGTATGAATTTGCCGATCCTAGCCGCGTGTTCGCTAACCGTGCGCCGCCGCCTCGGCGCCCGGCCAGCGGCGGCGGAGGATCGGCGTCACGCGGAAGCAGAACACGCCGAGCGCCATGCCCGCGATGCAATCCGGCACCCAGTGATGGCGCAAATACACGGTCGACACCCACAGCGAAACCACGATCGGAAGGCACAGCCAGAAGAACAGCCGCGGCCGGCGCGGGAACACGCCGGCGCCGAACCGCCAGCCGTAGAGCAGCGTCATGAGCGCGATCGCGCAGTGCATCGACGGGAACGACGAGTGGTCGCGCACCGGGTTCGCCGAGTCCCACGCGCCCTGCGACCACTCCCACAGTCCGAAGTACGAGTGCAGCTGCGGCGGATCGAAGCCGCCGTGCAGCGCGAGCGGCTCGTAGAAGCGCGGCGGCCCGGCCGGGAACAGGATGAAGCACAGAAAGCCGATGCACATGTGGAGCACGACCGACGTCGCGAGCTCGCGGAAGTCGGCCCGGCGGCCGCGCATCGACAGCATGACGGCGAGGATCATCGGCAGCACGAAGTACATGCCGTAGGCGAGCGCGAACCAGTCGGTGAGCAGCGGCGTGTTGTGCTTGCTCAGCCACACCGAAGGCTCGACGCCGAACACGCGCAGGTCGAGCGCGTACAGCGCATCGTCGATCGGCACCTTGCGGATCACGCCCGTGAACTGGTGCAGGTTCTCGAACACGATGACGAGCAGGATCATCGGGCCCCAGTCGCGCAGGATGCGGCGCGAGGCCTCGAGGAACAGCGCGCGCTCGTTGCCGGCGCCGAGCACGATCGAGCGCGCGCGGTACATGAAGCGAATCGCGACCAGGCCGAGGCCTAGCCCACCGGCGATCGCGATCGAGCCTTCGCCCGCGACGTGGAAGCTCGCGCCGTACGCGACGCCGAGCCCCGCGAACAGCGCGAGGAACAAGAGGAACAGCGTGAAGTCGGGCCCCAGGAACGCGAGCAGGCGCGAGACCGGCGACGGCTCGGGTGCCGGAACGCTCAACGACTCCATCGGAAAGCGAGAGTTAAGCGTCGCTCGCGTGGCTGTCAAACGAAACTTCCGGCGAATCGCGGAACCGGGGCTTGACGGGCCGGCTGCGAGGGACTCTGCTGTGCACGTTGCGGTCGAAGATCGTGCGACTGGTGATCGCGGCTGTGATGCTCGTGCTCGTCATCCTGTACGCGCGCCGCGTCGACTGGGGCGCGATCCGCGACCGCACCGCCGATGCCAGCGTGACGCTGCTCGCGCTGTCGGCGCTCGGCAACGTGCCGCTGATCTGGCTCAAGGCGCTGCGCCTGCGGCTGCTCGTCGGCTCGCGCGTCGAGGCGCCGCGGCTGATGGGTTTCTACGTCGCGAGCTATGCCGCCGACAACCTCGTGATGTCACAGGCCGGCCTCGGCGTGCGCGTCGCGATGCTGCGCAAGGACGGCGTGCCGCTCGCGAGCGCGGTGACGAGTCAGGCGGTCGAGAAGGTGCTCGAGGGCGTCGCACTCGCGATGCTCGCGGTCCCGGTCCTCGCCACGCTCGAGCTGCAGCCCGACCTCGAGGCGTCGTTGCGCTGGTTCGCGGTCGGCGGCGGCATCGTCGTCGCGGTCGCGCTCGTGGCCGCGATCATCTGGCGGCACAAGCTGCGCGTCGCGCAGCGGCTCGCCGACGTGCTCGCGATGCTGCGCGACCCGGTGCTCGCGGCCAGGCTCGTCGCGCTGTCGCTCGCCGCGTGGGTGGCCGAGGTCGGGATCGTGCTCGTCGCGCTGTGGGCGCTGCACGTGCAGGTGCCCGTCGTCGTCGGGCCGACGCTGCTGCTGCTCGCGGTGAACCTCGCGGCGCTCGTGCCCGGCCTGCCGGCGAACGTCGGCCCGTTCGAAGCCGCCTGCGTGCTGGCGCTCGGCACGTTCGGCGTCGACGCCAACCGCGCGCTCGGGTTCGCGCTGGTCTATCACGCGCTGCACACGATTCCGGTCACGCTCGTCGGGCTGCCGCTTCTGCACCGCGCGACTCGCAGCGCTGTATAATGATGATGTGAGACGGGGCTGGCTCGCGCTTGTCGTGCTGGTGGCTGGATGCGACCAGCTCCTCGGAGTCAACGACATCACGCTCGGCGACGGCGGCAAGCAGCCGGGAAGCGACGGCGGCGGCGGCGGCTCCGCGTGCATCGCGGGCGCCGGTCAGACCGACGCGATGGACTCGCTGTTCGCCGCGTGCTTCCAGACGCTGCCGAGCAACACCATCACGATCACCGGCGCGATCGATACCGACACCGATTCGCGCTGCTCGGTGCAGCATCAGGCGAACAACGGCCCCGACGTGTGCGTGATCGGAGCCGGCACGATGATGGTGACCGGCACCGTGCGTGTCACCGGCGGCAAGCCGCTCGTGCTCGCCGCCACGATGGATCTCACCGTCAGCGGCTTGATCGACCTGCGCGGCATCGCCGGCCAGACGGCACCGGCCGCCGCGGATCAGAGCCCGTGCCTGCCGACCGGCAACGGCATCTTCAGCATGACCTCGCCCGGCGGCGCGGGCGGCGCGGGCTTCGGAGCCGGCGGCGCGCCGGGCGGCGGCATGGGCGGTCAGGGCGGGCCGCCCGATTCGCCGCCGATGTACGTGCGCGGTGGCTGCAGCGGCGGGTTCGGCGCCGGGCAGACGGCGACCTCGAACGGTGGCGCACGCGGTCAGGGCGGCGGCGGCATCTATCTCGTCGCGAACAACTCGATCACGGTCAACAGCGGAGCCTCGATCGAAGCGTCGGGTGGCGGCGGCGGCGGCTCGGCCTACGGCGGCGGTGGCGGCGGCACGGGCGGGATGATCGGCCTCGACTCGCCGTTCGTCGAAGTCGACGGCGACGTGATCTCGAACGGCGGCGGCGGCGGCGGCGGCGGCGGCAGCGGCGCGGCGGGCACCACCGGATCGACCGGATCGCTGGCGAGCGCCGCCGGTGGCCAAGGGGTCTCGTCGGGCGGCGGCGGCGGCGACGGGGGAATCGGCGCTACGGGACCCACGCCCGGCGGCGCGCCCGGCAACTGTGCGGGGCCACCGTGCGGCGGTGGTGGCGGCGGCGGTGGCGTCGGCGTGATCTGGATGAACTACACCGGCGCCGGCATCACCGGAAACGTCGTGCCCGACTCGATCCCTTAACCTTAGAAATGGCCGCCGAGCGTCAGCGTCGTCGTGCCGTTGGACGAGCTCGCGCCGACGCGCACGGCGTGCTCGTCGGACGGCGCGGTGAGCCACAGGTAGACGCCCAGCGCGGCGACGATGGCGCCGCCCGCGACGAGCCCGGTCGAGACATTGCCGTACGTGCGCGCGTCGTCGACGTGCGCCTCCGCGGTGTTCACCTGCGCCATCGTCGGGCACAACGTGCCGCCGCACACGCCTTGCGCGTCGTTCCACGCGCCTTGCGCGAGCGCGCCGAATACGATCCCACCGGCGACGAGCACGCCGCCGCCGATCAGCGCGAGCTTGCCGTTGCGCGCGCGATGCGAGGGCTCGGCCTGCGGCTCGACCGGCGCAGGCGTCGGGGACTTCTCGGGCTTCGGCACCGACACGGTCTCGTCGCCGTGCACGAGCGCGAGGTTGATGGGCACGGTCTTGGTCTCGCCTTCGGTATCGATCTGCACCTTCGTCGACAGCTCGCGGAAGCCATCGGCGCGGGCGACGACCGTGTACTCGCCGAGGTCGATCTCGATCGGCAGGTTGGCGTCGATCGGCTTGCCGCCGGTCGGGCCGTCGAGCGTGACCACGAGGCTGGGCGGCGGCTTCGCGACCTGCACGACGAGCTTGGGCACGCGCGGCTCGAGCTTCGACTGGTACTCGGCGGCGAGCGCCTTGCGCTTCGCGTTTCCGTCTTTCGCCACGACCTCGCGATACCCGGCGAGCGCGGTCGCGAGCTTGCCGATCTTCTCGTCGCACTGCGCGAGATTGAAGAGCGTGCCGAGCTGGGGATCGAGATCCTGCGACTTCGCGAACTTCGAGCAGGCCTCGACGAAGTGGCCGGCCTTCATGAGATCGCGGCCTTCTTTGAACAGCTCGGTCGCTTGTGGCGATTGCGCGAGCGCGGAGATCGGCGCGAGCACGAGGAGCGCGACGAGGACGCGTTTAGATGCGGCTGTCATTGATGTCATCCGCGTGCGGTCTGGGGGTGGGCGATGCGGGCTTGTGCTTCTTCGGAGGAGCGGGAACGGGAGCGGCAGCGGCAGCAGGTGCGGCAGCCGGAGCGGGTGCGGCAGCAGGAGCGGGTGCGGCAGCGGCAGCGGGTGCGGCAGCGGGTG
>Ga0335083_10001731_pt1 | contig 29726 bp, 33 predicted proteins | sample Lox_Sample_42_FD_206716 | JGI IMG/M metagenome (GOLD analysis project Ga0335083, IMG submission 206716) | Soil microbial communities from Loxahatchee National Wildlife Refuge, Florida, United States - Lox_Sample_4.2 | ecosystem: Environmental > Terrestrial > Soil > Wetlands | place: USA...
AATGTTCCGGAATTTCCAGGGCTCGTCCTGTTTCCCTCGCCCAGACCCGCCGGTTCTCGACGTAAGAGGTGAAGGTGCGCTGTCGTGAATCGACGTCGATGGTGGCGACGCGCTTGCCCTTCTTGATCAGCGCCACGGCGATATGCATGGCGATGGTGGACTTTCCAGACCCGCCTTTTTCATTGGCGACGACGATGACGTGTGCGGAACTCGCTCGACGAATTGTGTCAGCCGACATCTGAATCGAATCCCTGGTTGTTGGTGGTTCCACGCTCGCTACGAATGGTGGGGAAGGATTGCTCGCGAATCATTTGCGATGATTCTTTGAAATTCTGCAAAGGAATTCGACGCACGGCAAAGACGAAATCGATAAGTGAGTCTTCCATGCAACATCGCCTTGAAACTTTTTGTCACGTTCACGGGCGCGGCGGCGCGAGCACGATGGCAAGGTGACACTGCTTGCGCTAGTCTCGCGGAACAACGCCACCTGGGGAAGCAGCAAGATGAAAACGCCAAGCCGCTTCGTCGATTTGTCGTCGCCGCTCGACAACGAAACGATCTACGATCATGCCTTCATGCGGCCGAAGATCGAATACCGCAGCAACAAGGAAAACGCGCCGATGCTGGTGCAGAATTTTCCCGGATTGCGGACCGAGGATCTGCCCGACGGCGAAGGCTGGGCGATCGAATTCATGCAGCTATGGACGCACAACGGCACGCACATGGATGCGCCGATCCATTATCAGTCGAAATCGATCGACGGTAAGCCGATGATGACCATCGATCAGATTCCGCTCGACTGGTGCTTCCGCCCCGGCGTCAAGCTCGATTTCCGCAAGAGGGCGGACGGGCATGTGGTCAGCGCCGCGGAGGTCGAGGCCGAGCTCAAACGCATCGGCCATGAGCTCAAGCCATTCGACATCGTGCTGATCAACACGCGGGCGAGCGAATGCATCGGCACCGAGGAATATTTAACCGCCGGCTGCGGCATGGGCCGCGAGGCAACATTGTACCTCACCAAACGCGGCGTTCGCGTCGCCGGCATCGACGCCTGGGGCTGGGACGTTCCCTTCGTGCACATGCGCAAGCAATGGGAAGCGACGCATGACCCCTCAATCATCTGGGAAGGCCACAAGGCCGGCCGCGAGATTCCCTATTGCCACATGGAAAAACTCTGCAATCTCGAGCGGCTGCCCGACCACGGTTTCACCGTCGCCTGCTTCCCGTTCAAGATCAAAGCGGCATCTGGCGGCTGGACGCGCGCGGTGGCGATGTTCGACTAGTGGCCTGCTAGCCGGCGGAATGAGCGTAGGCCCAGTAGAGCTCGCGCGCCTTGCGGTAGAGCGGACCCGGCTGCAGCGAGCGCTCGCCGATGCGGGTGATGGGCAGCACCTTCGAGGCATTGCCGGAGGCAAAGATCTCGTCGGCGTTTTCGAATTCACCATAGCGCATCACCTTCTCGATCACTTCGATGCCGGCATCGCGCAGCAGGGCGATGACGCGCTTGCGGGTAATGCCGGCGAGGAATGTGCCGTTGGGGATCGGCGTGAACACAACGCCGTCCTTGCCCATGAACACGTTGGAGTTGGCGAGCTCGGCGACGTTGCCGATCATGTCGCAGACGATGGCGTTGTCGAAGCCGCGCGCTTTCGCCTCGAACAATGCGCGCGCATTATTTGGATAAAGGCAGCCCGCCTTGGCGTCGACCGGCGCGGTTTCCCACGAGGGCCGCCGGAACGGCGACAGGGTGACGGAAAAGCCGTCCGGCTTGCGCATCGGAGAATCGTAAAGCGTCAGGGCAAAGCGTGTGGAATCCGGATCGGGCGGCAGCGCCGCAGGGCCGGCGCGCTCGGCCCAATACATCGGCCGCACGTAGAGCGTCACGCCCTTGTCGAACTTCTTCATGCCGTCGCGGGTGAGCCCCATGATTTCGTCGACCGACATGCTCGGCTTCAGGTACATCGTCTTGGCCGAGGCGTTGACGCGCGCGCAGTGCAAATCGAGATCCGGTGCAACGCCTTCGAAAACCCGCGCGCCGTCGAACACCGAAGAGCCGAGCCAGATGGCGTGCGTGCGCGCGCCCCACAAGGGCACGTTGCCCTCGTGCCAGTCGCCGTCGAAATAAGTCCAGGTCGTGGACCAGTCCTGGCTCGCCATCGTCGCTCTCCCGGGTACTTCCTTTGTGCGCTGCTCCGTGCTTTGCAAAGCATAGCGAGACCAGCGGGAGGACACCATGTCGGCCGTTTTCGCCTTTGATGCCTATGGCACCTTGTTCGACGTGCATGCGGCCATCGGCCGCTTTCGCGCCCAGGCCGGGCCGGAAGCCGATCGCATGTCGGAGACGTGGCGCGCCAAACAGCTCGAATATTCCTGGACACTGACGCTTGCCGGCCGCTACGTCGATTTCTGGGCGCTGACCGAGCGCGCGCTCGATTTTGCGCTGACGCGCTACCCCTCCGTCGACAAGGCGCTGCGGCCGCAACTGCTGGAAGCCTATTTCAAGCTCGACGCCTTTCCGGATGCGCGCGCGGCGCTGCGCAAGCTGAAGGCGGCGGGGCGGAAAACCGCCATCCTTTCCAACGGCTCGCCCAACATGCTCAAGGGCGCGGTCGATGCCGCCGGCACCGGCGGCGATCTGGACGCCGTACTGTCGGTCGACGCCATCAAAATGTTCAAGCCGCGGCCCGAGGTCTACGGCCTCGTCACCGCACGCTTCAACTGCAAGCCGGCCGACGTCACCTTCGTCTCCTCCAACCGCTGGGACGTGATGGCGGGCACGTCCGTCGGCTTCCGCTCGCTCTGGATCAATCGCAGCAAAATGCCCGACGAGTATTTCGATTTCGCACCCCAGCAGGAGCTCAATGATCTCGCCGAATTGGCCGCCGTGAATTGAGCCTTTCGGCGGGCTGGCACCGCGCAACCTCGCGGCCTATATGCGAGCCGCTAACGCGCAACGACAATTTCGCAAATGCAGCCGATCATCTCCATCAATCATCTGTCGAAGACCTATGCCTCCGGCTTCCGGGCGCTGAGCGACATCAGCCTCGACATCCGCAGGGGCGAAATCTTCGCGCTGCTCGGGCCCAATGGCGCCGGCAAGACGACGTTGATCGGCATCATCTGCGGCATCGTCAAACCGTCGCAGGGCAAAGTGACGGTCGACGGCCACGACATCGTCGATGGCTATCGCGCCGCGCGCTCGCTGATCGGCCTGGTGCCGCAAGAGCTCACGATGGCGCCGTTCGAGACCGTTTTGGCAGCGGTCAGCTTTTCGCGCGGGCTGTTCAACAAGCCGGGGAATCCGGCCTACCTCGAGAAGCTGCTCAGGGATCTGTCACTGTGGGACAAGCGCGATGCCAAGATCGTGACGCTCTCCGGCGGCATGAAGCGGCGCGTGCTGATCGCCAAGGCGCTGGCGCACGAGCCGCAGATCCTGTTTCTTGACGAGCCGACCGCCGGCGTCGACGTCGAACTGCGCAAGGACATGTGGCAGGTGGTGCGCGATCTGCGCGCCTCCGGCGTCACCGTCATCCTCACCACGCATTACATCGAGGAAGCCGAGGACATGGCCGACCGCGTCGGCGTCATCAACAAAGGCGAGATCATTTTGGTCGAGGACAAATTCGAATTGATGCGCAAGCTGGGCAAGAAGCGCTTGACGCTCGAGGTTGCCAACAAGCTTGACGCCGTCCCGCCCGCCCTTTCCACCTTCAATCTCACGCTCGGCAATAACGGCCACGAGATCATTTATGACTACGACACGCGCGCCGAGCGAACCGGCGTCGCCAGCCTGCTCGGCGAATTAAGCAAAGCCGGGGTGCGCATTCGTGATCTCAATACCACCCAATCTTCGCTCGAGGAGATTTTTGTCGGCCTCGTCAAAGAACCGAGGACGCAACGATGAATCTTCGAGCAGTCTATGCAATCTACTCGACCGAAATGATGCGCACCGGGCGCACGCTGGCGCAGAGCATCGTGTCGCCGGTCATCTCAACCGCGCTTTATTTCGTTGTCTTCGGCGCGGCGATCGGCTCGCGCATCTCCCACATCGACGGCGTCAGCTACGGCTCGTTCATCGTGCCGGGCCTGATCATGCTCACGTTGCTGACGCAGAGCGTGATGAACGCCTCATTCGGCATCTATTTTCCGCGGTTCATCGGCTCGATCTACGAGGTGCTGTCGGCGCCAATGTCCTATTTTGAAATCGTGCTCGGCTTCGTTGGCGCCGCCGCGACCAAATCGATTCTGCTCGGCCTCATCATTCTGGCAACGTCGTTCGCCTTCGTACCGATCCACATCGCGCATCCGTTTTGGATGCTCACCTTTATGGTGCTGACGGCCCTGACCTTCAGCCTGCTCGGCTTCATCATCGGCATTTGGGCCGACGGTTTCGAAAAGCTGCAGATCGTTCCGTTGCTGATCATCACGCCGCTGACGTTTCTCGGCGGCACGTTCTATTCAATCGCCGTGCTACCGCCGCTGTGGCAGAAGATCACCCTGTTCAACCCTGTCGTTTATCTCGTCAGCGGCTTTCGTTGGAGCTTTTTCGAGATTTCCGACGTCAACGTGGAGGTGAGCGTCGCCATGACGGCCCTCTTCCTCGCCATCTGTCTTGCCATCATCTGGTGGATGTTCAAGACCGGCTACCGGCTCAAGACCTAGCCTTGCGCCAGCGCGTCGAGGATGCGCGCCCAGGAGCGGATGCCTTTGTGGTAGCAGGTCAAGTCGAACTTCTCGTTCGGCGAATGCACGCGGTCGTCGTCGAGCGCAAAGCCGACGAGAAGTGAATCCATGCCGAGCACGCTCTTGAAGTCGGCGACGATCGGGATCGAGCCGCCGGCGCCGACGGTCACCGCCTTGTGCCCCCATTCCTGCCCGAGCACCTCGCGCGCCTTGTTGAGCGCCGGGTTGTCGTAGGAGAGCTGGAGCGGGGGCGCGAGGCCAAAATTGCCGAAGTCGACGGTGCAATCGGCCGGCATGCGCGCCTTGACGAAAGCGCGGAAATTGTCGCGGATCTTCTGCGGATCTTGGCTGCCGACGAGCCGGAATGAAACCTTGGCGGAGGCCTGCCCCGGAATGACGGTCTTGGCGCCCTCGCCGGTGTAGCCGCCGATAATACCATTGATCTCCGCGGTCGGCCGCGTGGTGATCTGCTCGATCAACATGCGATCCTTCTCGCCCGCTGGCTGTTTGAGGCCGATGGGGGCGAGGAACTTTTCCGGCGTGAGGTCGAGCGCCTTCAAGTCGGCCTTGATATCGGCTGGCAGCTCCTTAACGCCGTCATAAAAGCCGGGAATGGTGACGCGCCCGTTGTCGTCCCACATGGCGCCGAGGATCTTGGCCAAGAGCCGGATCGGATTTTGCGCTGCACCGCCGAAAACTCCCGAATGCAGATCCCTATCCGCGCAGGTGATCTTGACGTCCTCATAGACCAATCCGCGAAGGGATGTCGTGATTGCAGGGGTCTGCGCGTCCCACATCGCGGTGTCACAGACCAGCGCCAGATCGAGTTTGAATTCGGCTGCGTTGTCGCGCACGAATTTGAACAGGTGCGCCGAGCCGCACTCCTCCTCGCCTTCGATCATGGTCGTGATGTTCAGCGGCAACCTGCCGGTCACCGCTTTGAAGGCGCGACAAGCCTCGATGAAAGTCATGGCCTGACCCTTGTCGTCGCAGGCGCCGCGGGCGACGATGATTTTGCGGCCGCCGGGTAGCGTCTCGATGCGCGGCTCGAAAGGCGGCGTCTTCCAGAGATCGAGGGGGTCGACCGGTTGGACGTCGTAGTGGCCGTAGAACAGCACCCGCGGCCCGCCCGCGCCGTTCGATTTGCCGACGACCACCGGGTGGCCTTCAGTCGGGCGCACTTTGGCGTCAAATCCAATGGTTTTGAGGTCGGCGGCGACATGATCGGCTGCGTTGCGGCATTGCTCCTTGTACGCCGGATCGGTGGATACCGAGGCAATCCGTAGCAGCGTGAACAGGCGTTCGACGCTCTGATCGATGTCCTTGTCGATGCGGGCCAATACCGCGTCGAGTGTGCTCATTTCCCTGCTCCATGGCCGATCGACCCACGCTAGCAACGTCAATGCGGCCTGAAAACGGTTTTTAGCGACGGCGGAGCTAAAAAACTCACCGAATCCGGCCGTGCCAGCCGGCCCGCCACCGATCTCCGGGTGCGGAGGCACGCGGTGACATGCCGCGCGATGACAATCTTTCCCTCTTCCTTCAGGAATCCGAAAGCATCGCCGCCTCGATCCGGAGAAAACATGTGGTCGTACCTCGGCTTCTCGCTAGACGTTGCGACCGGAGCGGTTTGCCAAAACCACCCGCTCCGAGCCGGATGAAATTCACGACAGCATCGCTTGCAAAAAATGCTGACGCATTTTTGCTTGACAGACGACATCAACCGAATGCAGGCGCGGAAACGGTCCTCGCGCAAATTTTTCTGTTACATGCTTGTCATCGCGCAACGTCGCGTTCAATATGATCGCAACCCGCCAAAGTGTGGGGCTGCGAGGGGAACATGGATGAGCTGGTCGCGCGCCTTGTCGCCAAAATCGGCATTGACCAGCAAAGCGCCGAAAAGGCCGTCGGCATCATTTTCGAATTCCTCCTCAAGGAAGGCCCTCCCGACAAGGTCAAGGCGCTCATCGACAAGCTTCCCGGCGCGGCCGAGCTTATGGAGGCCCAGGAAGGCATCGATGCAAGCGCCGCAGGCGGCTTTGCCCTGGGCGGCATCATGGGCGCGGGCACCAAAATGATGGCCGCGGGTTTGAGCATGACGCAAGTGCAGGCGGTTACGCGCGAAACCATTGCTTATGCGCGCGAGACGGCCGGGGATGATGCCATCGGCGAGATTGTCGGCGCCATCCCCGGATTGAGTCAGTTCGTTTGAGCAATTTTTCCAAAGACGAAAAGCAAGAAGATTGGAAATCAGGAGGCGTAAATGTCCTATCCCCTCACCGACATTGACGGAATCGACGCCGAGGCGGTCACGATTCTCAAGTCGGTGGGGATTCGATCAACCGGTGGCCTGCTGGAGGCAGCCAGCACGGCAAAGGGGCGCAAATCGTTGGCGATCAAGACCGGCTTCGAGGAAAAGCAACTGCTGAGCTGGGCCAACGTCGCCGACCGCATGCGGGTTAGAGGCATTAGCAGGGAATACGCGGAGCTGTTGCAGGCGGCGGGCGTCGACACGGTGAAAGAGCTCAAGTATCGCAACCCGGGCAATCTCGCCAAGGCGATGGCCGAAGCCAACCGCAAGCGCAAGATGGTGCGCCTCTTGCCCTCAGAGAAAGTCGTGGGGCGCTGGATCGACCACGCCAAGAGCCTGCCGCTGAAGATCACTTATTAAGCCATCAGGCTGCCTTGACAGCCTGAGGACGACCCCGCAAATCCAGCGCTATGGCCCTCTCTCGCCCCCTTGGGATTAGCGCGCAATCGGTTCGAGACAGCGCGCCGGAAGCGCTTTCCGCGCTGCTGGCGCTCAACCGGCCCTTGGTCATGGGCATTTTGAATGTGACGCCCGACTCCTTCTCGGATGGCGGAAAGTTTTTCGACGCCGATGCCGCGATCGGAAAGGCCGCCGCCATGGCGAGCGACGGCGCCGATATTCTCGACATCGGCGGCGAGTCAACGCGGCCCTATGGCGGCGCCAAGCCTGTTTCGGCCGACGAGGAACGCAAGCGTCTGCTGCCGGTCCTGCCGGCCGCGGTTAAATTCGGCCTCCCGATATCGATCGACAGCAACAAAAGCACCGTCGCCGCCTGGGCACTCGATCAAGGCGCCGCGATCGTCAACGACGTCTGGGGACTGCAGCGCGACCCTGAGATGGCAAAGCTCATCGCCGCGCGCGGCGTGCCGGTCATCATCATGCACAATCGCGACGCTGCCGACGCGGCGATCGACATCGTTGCCGATGTCGCCTCCTTCTTCGCCCGCTCGCTCGACATAGCCTCGCAAGCCGGTATCGCTCGCGACAAGATCGTGCTCGATCCCGGCATCGGCTTCGGCAAGACGCCGGAACAAAGCATCGCCTGCATCGCCAGGCTTGGCGAGTTCGCCCGCTTCGGCTTGCCGCTTCTAGTCGGTGCCTCGCGCAAGCGCTTCATCAGTTCGGTGACGCCGTCGCAGCCGGACGAGCGCATCGGCGGTTCCATCGCCAGCCATCTCGAGGCAGTCAGGAATGGCGCGGCGATCGTGCGCGCGCATGACGTTGCCGAAACCGTGCAGGCGCTGCGCATCACCGCGGCGATCGAGGCGGCCCGATGACCGACACCGTTTTTGTCACCGGACTGTCGCTGCATGCCTATCACGGCGTGATGCCTCATGAGGGCAAGGTCGGGCAGACCTTCACCATCGACCTCACGCTGTCGATTGACCTTTCCGCGGCGGCGCGCTCGGACAAGGTCGCGGATACCGTCTCCTACGACAAGGTCGTGCAATGCGCGAGCGATGTGTTCTGCGGACAGAGATTCCGCCTGATCGAGGCGGCGGCCGGCCGCGTCGCCGATGCAGTGCTCGCCGCGTTCCCGCGCGTGCGTGAAATCGTGGTGACCATTCACAAACCGCACGCGCCGATCGCGGCAACCTTCAGCAACGTCGGCGTGACGCTGGTCCGCTCGCGCGGCGCCCGTTCATGACCGAGGCGCTGATCGCGCTGGGTGGCAACGTCGGAGACAGCCGAGCCATTCTCGATCGTGCGATCAAGATGTTTTGCGACGGCATCGAGGTGCGGCTGATGGCGCGCTCCTCCGACTATCGTACGCAGCCCTGGGGCTTCAAATACCAGCCGGCCTTCATCAACCTGTGCATCGAGGTGGAAACGATCCTCTCGCCGCGCGAATTGCTCGAGCGCGCACAAGCGGTCGAATTGCAGCTTGGCCGCGACCGGGCACACGAGAAGCGTTGGGGACCGCGCACCGCCGACATCGACATCATCAGCTACGACGACCTTGCGCTCGATGAACTCGGCCTGACTCTGCCGCATCCGCGTCTGTTCGAGCGCGCATTCGTGCTTGTCCCGCTTGCCGAGATCGTGCCGGAGCGGGAAATTGCCGGCCGGCGCATCGCCGATGCGGCCAAGACAATCGAGCGCGGCGGCGTCGAAAAGCTGCCGCCTCGGCTGAACGCCGAACATTCGTAAGAATCGGCGTAGAACAAATCGTGCCCTCCAAACGTTGCCTTCAATGGGAAGGCGACAGCGAAGTTCCATGTAATGGAGGTCAGAATGAAGAAGATATTACTCGCGTCGGTCGCGGCGCTGGCTTTGAGCTTCCCGGCCATGGCGGCGAACAGCTATCAGCAGAGCCATATGTCGCAGAGCCGGCAAAGCTCAACGGCGCGCGTCAAGCCCGCGAAGCTCAGCAGCAACGAGATTCGTCAGGTTCAACAAAACCTGAAGCAGCAAGGCTTTACGGTCGGCAAGATCGACGGCAAGTGGGGCCCGAAAACCGCCCGCGCCGTACGCAATTTCCAACAGAAGAACAGCATCCAGGCTAATGGGCGCCTGACGCAGCAAACCATGGCGAAACTTGGCGTCAACAACGCGGGGCAAAGCCGCAACGCGAAGAATGCCACGCAAACGAACAAGAAAAGCACCGTCGGCGCCGCGCCGTCGGGCAGTTCCGGCATGAAGCAGCCGAGCAGCTCCACGTCGAACATGAAGCCGGCGCAGCCTTCGAACTCGACGACACCAAGCGAACCGAAGCAGTAAACGCTTCTTTTCGCCGATGGCCGGACCAGTCCGCCCGCGCCTGTCGCGGGCGGCGGCCACTTTTTGTGACGAAAGGCTGCATTTCCCACGATTGGCCGCTTGATGGAACCGTGGCATTTTGGCGGACATGTCTGACGACCTTCCGCTCGCCGCCGAATTTCCCGTCGCCACCGAGACCGATTGGCGCGCTTTGGTCGAGGCGGCGCTCAAGGGTGCGTCTTTCGAGGACAAGCTGGTCAGCCGGACCTGCGACGGCGTGCGCGTGGAACCGCTTTATCCGCGCGCGGCAGGAGCTCCGCCGGTTGTGGGCCGCACGCCGGGGATGCCCTGGACGGTCATGCAGCGGGTCGATCATCCGGACCCGAAGGCTGCCAACGCCCAGGCGCTGCAAGATCTGGAAAATGGCGCCACCGGCCTTGCGCTGGTGCTCGCCGGCGCGCCGGCGGCGCGAGGCTACGGTGTCGTCGTCGGCAGCGGCGAGCAACTGGAGCGCGCGCTCGCCGGGGTAATGCTTGATCTCATTTCACTGCGCGTGGAGACAGCGCCTTTTGCCGGGCGGCCGGTCGCAACGCTGATGAGCGAGCTCGTCAGCAAACGCAAGCTCGATGCGGGCACTTTGGCCATCGATTTCGGCCTCGATCCGATCGGCGACATGGCGCGCACCGGCGCGGCACTGTTGCCGTGGCCGGAATTGTCGGCGCGCGCCGGCGGCACGGCCAAGGACTTGCGCGACAAGGGGTTCGCCAAGGCGCGCTTCCTGCGGGCCGATGGCCGCAGCGTGCACGAGGCCGGCGGCTCGGAAGCGCAGGAGCTTGCCTTCGTGCTGGCGACCGGCGTCGCCTATCTGCGCATGCTCGAAGCGGCCGGTTTCAGCGTCGACGAGGGGCGTGCGCGCATCTCGTTCATGCTCGCCGCCGATGCCGATGAGTTCTTCACCATCGCCAAGTTCCGGGCCCTGCGAAAACTGTGGGCGCGCGTCGAACAGGCTTGCGGACTTACGCCGCAGCCCGCTTTCGTCGCCGCGGAAACGGCATGGCGAATGATGACGCAGCGCGATCCTTACGTGAACATGCTGCGCACGACGATTGCCGTTACGGCTGCCGGCGTCGGCGGCGCCGATACAGTCACCGCCCTGCCCTTCACGGCGGCGCTCGGCCTGCCCGACGCTTTCGCGCGGCGGGTCGCCCGCAACATGCAGCTTATCCTGATCGAGGAATCAAACTTGCATCGCGTGGCGGACCCGGCTGCAGGGTCCGGCGGCATCGAGGCGCTGACCGGTGCGTTTGCGAAAGCCGCCTGGGCGCTGTTTCAGGAAATCGAAGCGGCCGGCGGCGCAGCCGCCGCAATCGAGCAAGGTCTGCTGCAAAAGAAAATTTCGGCAACGCGCGCGGCCCGCGAAAAGGCGATTGCGCAGCGCACGGATGCACTCACCGGCGTCAGCGATTATCCGCTGCTGACTGAGTTACCGGCGACAGTCCTCGATGTTGCGCGCGCCAAGACTCCAGCCGTGCCGAAACAAAGTTTCGAGCCGCTGCCCTCGATCCGCCTTGCCGAGCCATTCGAGCAATTGCGCGATGCATCGGACGCCTACTTCAAAAAAACCGGCGCGCGGCCGAAGGTATTTCTCGCCAACCTCGGCAAGCTTGCCGAGTTCAACGCGCGCGCCACTTTTGCCAAGAACTTTTACGAGGCCGGCGGCATCGAGGCGCCCGGCAATAGCGGCTTCAAGGATCGCGCCGAGATGGTCGCCGCCTTCACGGCCTACGGCGCCAAGCTGGCGTGCCTGTGCTCGTCGGACAAAGTCTACGCCAGCGAAGCGGCGGACGCGGCCAAGACGCTCACGCAGGCGGGGGCGACCGTTCACCTTGCCGGCTGGCCCGGCGACATGGAGGCGACGTGGCGACAAGCCGGTATCAAAACTTTCATATTTGTCGGCTGCGATGCGCTTTCGACCTTGCGCGCGGCGCATGATATTCTGGGATTGAAATGACCCGCGTTCCCAACTTCGTCACCGTCGATTTCAGCGAGGCCCCCACGGCGGCCGGCAACGGCGACGCGGCGCCTTGGCAGACGCCGGAGGGCATCGCCGTCAAACCGGTCTATGGCGAGGCGGACCTCGAGGGCCTCGATTTCCTCGGTACCTGGCCGGGCAAGCCGCCGTTCCTGCGCGGGCCCTACCCCGCGATGTACGCGGCGCAGCCCTGGACCATCCGGCAATATGCCGGGTTCTCGACGGCCGAGGACTCCAACGCCTTCTACCGGCGCAATCTTGCTGCCGGGCAGAAGGGCCTTTCCATCGCCTTCGATCTTGCCACCCACCGCGGCTACGACTCGGACCACCCGCGCGTCGCCGGCGACGTCGGCATGGCCGGTGTCGCCATCGACTCCATCTACGACATGCGCACCTTGTTTTCCGGCATTCCGCTCGACCAGATGAGCGTGTCGATGACCATGAACGGCGCGGTGCTGCCGGTGCTCGCGCTCTACATCGTCGCCGCCGAGGAACAGGGCGTGCCGCACGACAAATTGTCCGGCACCATCCAGAACGACATCCTCAAAGAGTTCATGGTGCGCAACACCTACATCTACCCGCCGGGCCCGAGCTTGCGCATCATATCCGACATCTTCGCCTATACCTCGGCCGAAATGCCCAAGTTCAATTCGATCTCGGTGTCCGGCTATCACATGCAGGAGGCCGGTGCGACGCAGGACCTCGAGCTTGCCTATACGCTCGCCGACGGCCTCGAATACGTTCGCGCCGGCATCAAGGCGGGGCTGACCATCGATCGGTTCGCGCCGCGTGTGTCCTTTTTCTGGGCGATTGGCATGAACTACTTCATGGAGATCGCCAAGCTGCGCGCTGCGCGCATGATCTGGGCGAAGCTGATGAAGCCGTTTCACCCGGACGACGCGCGCTCGCTCTCGCTACGCACGCATTGCCAGACGTCCGGCTGGTCGCTCGCGGCGCAGGACGTCTTCAACAACGTTGCCCGCACCATGATCGAGGCGATGGCGGCAACCCAAGGACAGACGCAATCGCTGCACACCAACGCGCTCGACGAGGCCCTCGCTTTGCCGACCGATTTCTCCGCGCGCATCGCGCGCAATACGCAAATCGTGCTGCAGCAGGAAGCCGGCGCCACCCGCATCGTCGATCCCTGGGGCGGCTCCTATTACGTCGAGCGGCTCACCTACGAGCTAGCCCGCAAGGCCTGGGGCCATATCGAGGAAGTCGAAAGCCTCGGCGGCATGGCCAAGGCCATCGAGGCCGGCATCCCTAAGCTGCGCATCGAGGAGGCCGCCGCCAAAACGCAGGCGCGCATCGACAGCGGCCACCAGTCGGTGATTGGCGTCAACAAATACCAGCCGACCGACGAGGCGCCGATCGAAGTGCTGAAGGTCGACAATTCCGCCGTGCGCCAGATGCAGCTCGACAAGCTCAAGAAGCTGAAAGCCGAGCGCGATCCGGCGGCGCTCAAGGAAGCGCTCGACGCCTTGACCCGCGCCGCCGACCGCGGCAACGGCAATCTGCTGGCGCTCGCGGTCGATGCCGCCCGCGCCAAAGCCACGGTCGGCGAGATTTCCGCGGCGCTGGAGAAGGTCTATGGACGCCATCGCGCCGAGATCAAGGCGATTACCGGCGTCTACAAACGGGAGGTCGCCATGACCGGCGCGGTCGAGCGTGTGCGCAATGCGGTCGAGGCCTTCGAGCAGGCGGAAGGGCGCCGCCCGCGCCTCCTCGTCGCCAAGATCGGCCAGGATGGCCACGACCGCGGGCAGAAAGTCATCGCCTCGGCCTTCGCCGATCTCGGCTTCGACGTCGATATCGGGCCGCTGTTTGCCACGCCCGAGGAAGCCGCCCGCCAGGCGGTCGAGAACGACGTGCACGTTCTCGGCGTCTCTTCGCTCGCCGCCGCGCATCTGACCTTGGTGCCGCAGCTGAAGAAGGCGCTCGCCGCCCAGGGCCGCGGCGACATCATGATCGTGGTCGGCGGCGTGGTGCCGCCGCAGGACTATGAGGCGCTTCACAAGGCCGGCGCCGAGGCGATCTTCCCGCCGGGCACGGTGATCGCGGAGGCCGCGGAGAAACTGTTGAAGTCGCTCAACAAGCGGCTCGGCCACGACAAGGCGGCGGCGGAGTGAAAGCAGCCGTCGTCCGTTGCGCCCTTGTCGCGCTCTCCGCCGCGCTGCTCTCGGGCTGCATCGATTCCGCCGATCCGATCCTGACCGATGCAGCGCCTGTGTTTGGCCCGCGGCTGACGCTGCAGTTCTACAGCCTGCGCGATGGCTATGCCCGCGATCCTGAGCGGGCGACGTTCGCCTGGAACGGCAACATTTACGTGCACAAGAGCGGCGGCATGCGCGACGTGGCCGCCTTTTCGGTGCAAACCTTCGAAGCGGGCGACGACATCATCCAGGAGACGCCGGCGAACCGGCCGCGCATCACCGAATACGCGCTGCTGCACAAGCTTGCCGAGGGCGTCTATCAAGTCGTGCCGATCGACGAAGGCGACGCCGACGAGCAGACCCGCGCCGCCTACTGCAAGCAGGTCGAAAAGTCCGGCTGCCGGATCGAGACGCGCGAGCAACTCATCGCCTTCGCCCGCGCCACGCAAGCGCAACGCAGGGACAACGGCGGTCTCGCCATCCGCCTGCCGGATGGGCCGCAAAAGCCGGCCCGCCATCGCAAGCGCAAGCGCAAGTAGTCCAATGGCCCGCACCGACGATGCGCGCTCCGATCTCGTCCGCGGCATTCGCGCGGGCGAGCGCGCGACGCTCGCGCGCGCCATCACCTTGATCGAAAGCAAGCGCGCCGATCACCGCAAGTCGGCGCATCTGCTGGTGCAGGAACTTTTGCCGGCGACCGGCAAGGCAGTGCGGCTCGGCATTACCGGCGCGCCCGGCGCCGGCAAGTCGACCACTATCGACGCGCTCGGCACCTACCTCACCGGGCTCGGTCACAAAATCGCGGTGCTTGCGGTCGACCCGTCCTCGACGCGCACCGGCGGCTCGATCCTCGGCGACAAGACGCGCATGGCGCGCCTTGCGGTCGACGCAAACGCCTTCATTCGCCCGTCGCCGACGTCCGGCACGCTCGGCGGCGTCGCCGCCAAGACTCGCGAGACCATGCTTTTGTGCGAGGCCGCCGGCCACGACGTGGTGGTGGTGGAAACCGTCGGCATCGGGCAGTCGGAGACCGCGGTCGCCGACATGACCGATTTCTTCCTGGTGCTGATGATCCCGGGCGCCGGCGACGAGTTGCAGGGACTGAAGAAGGGCATCGTCGAGCTTGCCGACATGATCGCGGTCAACAAGGCCGACGGCGACAACGTCGAGCGCGCCAAGGTCGCCGCCGCCGATTATCGCGCCGCCCTCAACATCCTCGCGCCCCGCTCGCCGCACTGGTCGCCGCCGGTCGTCACCTATTCGGCGCTGACCGGCAATGGCGTTCCGCACCTCTGGGCGCAGGTGCTGGCGCACAAGGAACAGATGTCGGTGTCCGGCGAGCTTGCGGCGCGCCGGCGCGAGCAGCAGGTGAAATGGATGTGGAGCATGCTGGAAGAGCGGCTCACCGCGCGGCTGCGCAGCGACCCCGCGGTGCGCGGCAAATTGCGCCAGGCGGAAGCCGCCGTCGCCGACGGCAAGCTCGCGCCGACGCTCGCGGTCGAGCAGATCGCGCAGTTGCTCGGCGTGTGAGTTGATGCACACCATCCTCGCCACCGGCTTCGGGCCCTTCCCCGGGGCGCCGGTCAATCCAACCGAGGCGTTGGTTGCCGCGCTCGCGCGCATGCGTCTGCCGCAGGCAAGGCTCGTCACCCACGTGTTCCCGACGTCCTACGCTGCCGTCGACCGCGAGCTGCCAAAACTGCTGGCGCGCCATGAGCCCGACGCGCTGCTGATGTTCGGCCTCGCCGCGCAGACGCCGCACCTGCGCATCGAAACCTGGGCGCGCAATTCGATCGCGGCGCTGCCCGATGCAGCCGGCACGATTCCCGCCTTGCGCTCGATCGCGCCCGGACGCCCGGCTGCCTTGCCGCTGCCGACGCCTGCGCGCGCGCTCTTCGGCGTAGCGCGGCGCGCCCGCGTGCCGGCGGCGATCTCCGAAGATGCCGGCGATTACCTGTGCAATTACCTGTGCTGGCGCGTGGCCATTGCGGCAAGGCAGGCCCGCCGGCCGCGGCTTGCCGCCTTCATTCACGTGCCTCAACACCTGTCGGCCGCTGAGCTTGCGCGTGCCGGACGGGCCTTTGTCGCCGTCATGGCCGCAGGGGCCCGTTAACCAGCGCCGGCGCACAATGCGCGCCGTATGGACCTCAACCGCCGCCATATTCTCGCTGCCGCCGGCATGACCGCGCTCGCCCGCCCGGCCAAAGCGGCGCCGCTTGCGACCTTTGGCGTCGACGCGGCGACCTTTGGCGTCCGCGCCGGCGCCGGTGAAGACCAGAGCCGAGAGCTGCAACGCGCGATCGACCACGCCGCAAAGACCCGCGTGCCGCTGATGCTGGCGCCCGGCATCTATCGCGCCGGCGATCTCAAACTGCCCTCCGGGGTCACGTTGGTGGGCGTGCGTAGTGCGACAAAGCTCGTCTTCACCAAGGGCGCCTCGCTATTGTCGGCCGAGCACGCCGAAACGGTGACGCTTAGCGGCCTTACGCTCGACGGCGCCCGCGCGCCGTTTCCGGGCGGCAGAGGCCTCGCCGATCTCCGCGACACGAAGGACCTGCGCCTCGCCGATTGCGCGATCGACAATGCCGCCGGCAACGCGGTGCGGCTGGAAAAGTGTCAAGGCGAGGTGACGCGCTGCACCGTCGGCGCTGCTGCCGACAATGCGCTGTTCTGCCTCGATAACAGCGGCCTGCGCATCGCCTTCAACACCATCCGCGGCTCCGGCAATGGCGGCATTCGCGTCTGGCAATCGGAAAAACGCCGCGACGCAAGCCTGATCGCCGACAACACAATCGAGGACACCCGCGCAGTTGCCGGCGGCAGCGGCGAGAACGGCAACGCCATCAACATCTTCCGCGCCGCCAACGTCATCGTGCGCGGCAATCACATCCGCAACGCCGCCTTCTCGGCGATCCGCGGCAACGCCGCCTCCGACATCCAGATTCTCGGCAACAATTGCAGCGGCCTCGACGAAGTCGCCATCTATTCGGAATTCGACTTCGAGGGGGCAGTGATCGCCGACAACGTCATCGACGAAGCCGCCATCGGCATCTCGGTCACCAATTTCAAGCAGGGCGGACGGCTCGCCACCGTGCGCGGCAACCTCGTGCGCAACCTGCGCGCCCGGCAGCCGGGAACGCCTCCCGATGCGGCGGGCATCGGCATCGGCGTCGAGGCAGACACCACCGTCACCGGCAATGTCGTCGAGAATGCGCAGACCGCCGGCATCAGCGCCGGCTGGGGCCAATATCTGCGCAACGTCGTGATCAGCGACAACGTGGTGCGTCAATCCGGTTTCGGCATCACGGTTTCTGTCGCCAGCAACGCCGGCACCGCGGTGATTTCCGCGAACTCGATCAGCGGCGCAAAGCGCGGCGCCATTGTCGGCATGGAATGGCAAAAAGCCGTGACCGGCGACCTCGCCGCCGCCGGCGCCGAGCGCTATCCGCAGCTGCGCATCAGCGGCAACCAGGTCAGCTGAGCCACTGAGCGGCGCGCTGTAATCGAGGTTCTGCCACGTTTAAGCCGGAAATGCTTCCTAGCTATCGTCCCATGACTGCGCGCCTTTTTCGCCGTCGAAACATCGTCATGCTCCTCATCTTCCTCATCTTTTTCGTGCCCATTCTCGCCCGCGCCGCGCTCTATGCGATCAGCGATGCGCCGCGTAGCTACCGCGACGCCGACTGGTCGAGCACCGGTTTCTTGCCGGCCGCGCGCGACGACAGGTCGGCGCGCTTCGTCGTCTTCACCGGCACCACCGGCGCCTGGAAAGGCATCTTCTCGGTGCACAGTTGGGTCGTGTTCAAACGCGCCAGCGACGCGCACTGGACGCGTTATGACGTCGTCGGCTGGGGCAGTCCGTTGCGCACCAACAACTGGCCGCCGGATGGCCGCTGGTACGGCAACGCGCCGGTGGCGATCGTCGACGTGGGCGGCGCCGAAGCCGAGGCGCTGATTCCCAAGGTCGAGGAGGTCGCGCGCGACTACGCCTATGCGCGCCCCGGCGACTATCGCATCTTCCCGGGGCCGAACAGCAACTCGTTCACCGCCGCGGTCTTGCGCGCAGTGCCGGAACTCGGGGTCACTTTACCGGCCAACGCCGTCGGCCGCGATTTTCGCAACGGTTTCTATGCCGGACTGACCGACAGCGGCACCGGCATCGAAGTGAACGCCAATGGCTATGCCGGCATCAAGCTCGCCTGGGTCGAGGGCGTCGAGGTCAACCTGTTCGGCCTCGTGGCCGGTCTCGATCTGCGTCATCCGGCGCTGAAGCTGCCCGGCTATGGCCGCATCGGTCTGCCGGCGCCTGTCGCCACCGCGCTCGCGCGCTAGCCCCGCCGGCGGCTACTGCATGCGGATCAGCACCAGACCGCCGACGATCAACAATGCGGCGACGATGCGCAAGGCGCGCAGCGGCTCCTTGAGCACGACCACCGCGATGACGCTGCCGAACAGCACGCTGGTTTCGCGCAAGGAAGCCACGATGGCAATTGGCGCAAGCGTCATCGCCCACAGCACGATGCCGTAGGACACGACCTGCAGCGCTCCGCCGATAAAGCCGCGCAGCCAGAAGCGTTGCATCTCCGGGATCACCTTGCGTCCGCCGCGCCAGAGCGCATAAGGCGGCAGCACCAGCGCAAAGCCGACGAACAGCCACAGCACATAGGACTGCGGATTGAGCGAGACGCGCGCGCCGATACCGTCGACGACGGAATAGGTGCAAATGGTGAGCGCGGTCAAAAGCGCAAAGCCGACGGCGCGTTTGTCGATGTGCGCGAGCGCGCGGCCGCCGCGCGCCGACAACAGCAGCACGCCGCCGGCAAGCGCGGCGATGCCGATCCAGCTCGCAAAACGTAAATGCTCGCCGACGAAGATGAGGCTTGCCACCGCGGTCATCAGCGGTGCCGAGCCGCGCGCGATCGGATAAACCTGGCCAAGATCGCCGGTGCGATAGCTTTCGATCAGGGCGGCGAAATAAAAGAGGTGTATGATCGTCGAGGCGATAATCCACGGCCATGCCGCGAATATCGGCATGCCGGCAAAGGGCAGCGCTGCGAGTGCGACGACCGCAGAGGCGATGGCGATCAGAGTCGTGGTCGAAAGTGGATCGAGCCCGACTTTGATGAGCGCGTTCCACCCCGCATGGCAGACCGCGGCGAAGAGGACGGCAAGGAAAACGAAGTTCGCCATTTAGGCCGTCATTCCGGGACGGTCCGCAGGCCCGGACCCGGAATCCAGAGACAAAGGCCACTGCGTTGCTGTGGATTCCGGCTTCGCCGCTGCGCGGTGCCCCGGAATGACGGAGTGATTTGAAGTCACGCGATCGCCGCCGCCGGAGCCCACAGTTTCGGGCCGGCACGCAAATATTGCGGCGGCCGCGCCACGTCGGCCTTGAGCGCCTTGGCGGCGTGCCAGCCCCAGTGCGGATCGTCGAGAAAGGCGCGCGCCATCGACACCATGTCCGCCTGCCTTTTTGAAACGATCTCCTCCGCCTGCTGCGGCGTGACGATCATGCCAACGACGCGGGTGTCGACGCCGGCTTCCTTCCTCACCCTCTCGGCGATCGGCACGTTGTAGCCGGGATCGCTCGGCGTGCGGATGTCGGCGAGCGCGCCTCCGGACGAGACGCAGATGAAATCGAGCCCCTCGCCCTTGAGCGCCCTGGCGATATTGACGGCGTCGTCGGGCGTAAGCCCGCCCTCGCGCCAGTCGGTGCCAGTGATGCGGGCGCCGAGCGGAATATGCTTGGGCACCACGGCGCGCACCGCGCGGGTGACGGCAAGTGGAAAGCGCAAGCGGTTCTCGAAGCTGCCGCCGTACTGGTCGGTGCGCTTGTTGGAGAGCGGCGACATGAAGCCGTGCATCAAATAGCCGTGCGCCATGTGCAGCTCGATCTCGTCGAAGCCAATGCGCAGCGCGCGCTGGGCGGCGGAAACGAACGCTTCCTTGACGCGCTCGAGATCGGCCTCGGTCGCCTCGCGCGGCACGTGCCAACCCTCGCCCCAAGGCAGCGGCGAGGCGGCGAAGGTCGGCCACGGATCCTGACCCGGCTGCAGCGCCTTGGCGCCTTCCCACGGCCGCTGCGAGGAGGCCTTGCGGCCAGCATGAGCGAGCTGGATGCCGAACTTCGCGGTACCGAGCCGCCGGCACTGCGCGATCACGCGCTGCAGCGCGAGCTCGTTGTCGTCCGAATAAAGCCCCATGCAGCCATGGGTGATGCGGCCTTGCCGCTCGACATGGGTCGCCTCGACGATCACCAGCGAAGCGCCGGAATTGCCGAGCATGCCAAGATGCATCATGTGCCAGTCATTGGCGCAGCCGTCGTCGGCGGAGTACTGGCACATCGGCGCGACGATGATGCGATTGGCAAGCTCAAGGCCTGCCAGCTTGATGGGCGAGAACAAGGCACTGCTCATGCGAGGAACTCTGGCGGGTTTATTTTTGCTGGATGGACTTAAGGTAAGCGATGATGGCACCGACTTCATCGGCGTCAAAACTAAATTCCGGCATGTCTGGATGGCCGGTCATGATGCCCTCGCCCAGCGCTTCTTCCAGCGATTCGATCGGATAGCGCTGCCCGAGCGTGCGGAACGCCGGCGCCTGCTTGTTGGGCGAGTCGCCCGTTTTGCCGACAGAGTGGCAAGGCCCGCAATCCTTGCTCAGCAGGGCTTCGCCAAGCTTGAGGTCGGCAGCCGCGGCGCGCGCTCCGGCCATGAGGGAGATTGCCGTGAAAGCGGTGACCGCAACACGCATCATGCGGCGGGCCGCAGATCGTCTTTGTCTGCGGCTTTCGCCGGCGCCAACTCCGCCCATTGCCGCGCCGCCTTGATCACATCGAGCATGCGCGACGCGAAGTCCTGCTCTGTGCGATAGTAATGCCTCCAGCGTCCGCTGCGATAGAGTTCGACGAAATGGTTGAGCCGCCGTTCGGCAAGGGCAGACCATTTGCGCGCAATCGTATCGAGCGGCGGCAGTGCTGGCGGCATAAAGGGCCCAAGGAATCGCGCCGCCGGCCCTCGGAAAGGCGGCGACCGGCAAAGTGCACGAGGACGCCACCAACCCTGTGGATAACTTGCCTCCCTGTAGCTGATTCGCGATTGTTTTGAATAGCCTAGGCAAAGCGCGCCAAAACGGTCGCGACGCGCTTTTTCTCAGAAAAACACGGGAAATTCTGGCGTCTTGCCGGCGTTCTCGGCCGTGACATTGGGCGTTGCGTATTCGATGAAGCTCGGCGGCAGCGTCGCGCCCCAATAGGCGCCGGTGCCGCGTTCCTCCTCGTTCCAGGTCACCGGCTCCCAATCCGGCGCCACCACCAGGAAGCTGCCGGTGTAAATTTCCACGCGATTGCCGCCGGGCTCGTAGGTGTAGAGATAGAAGCCTTGCGAGTTGTTATGCTTGGACGGGCCGGCTTCGATGAACACGCCGTTCTCGGTCAGGATGTCGGCCGCGCGCAGCACGTCGTCGCGGTTGTCGACCCACAGCGAGAAATGATGCAGGCGGCCGTGCGCCCCCTTCACGTCGACGACATAGGCAAGCTGATGGTGGATCGCGGTTGGGCTCATCCATGAGCCGATCTCGGTCTTGCCCTTGTCGTAGCGCACCTGCTCGCGCAGCTGGAAACCGAGCAATTCGGTGGCGAACTTGCGGTTCGTCTCGACGTCCTTGGCAAGCAGCGCCAGATGATCGACCCGGCGCACGCAAACGCCGCGCCCGGTATATTTCTGCGGCAGGTTCTTCAGCGTCGAATGCAATTCTCGCGGCGCGACGAATTTCTGCTCCTCGTAGTAGATTTCCATGCGGTGGCCGTCGGGGTCGCGGAAGCGATAGGAACGACCGCGGCCGAAATCGCCGTTGGTCCAGCCCTCGCCGAGACCGGCCTGTTCGATCGCCTTGGCACGGCGCTCGAGCGCCTGTGGGCTGACGCAGCGCCAGGCGATGCAGCCGACGCCGGGCTCGGCGGTGGCGGTCAGCTTCAATGTCGAGGTGGCGTAATCGCCGTAACCGCGCAGGTAGACGGATTGCGCGGTCTCATGCACCGGCTCCATGCCCAGAAGGTCGCGGAAATACCAGAGGCTCTTCTCCGGTGCCGGCGTGAACAATTCGACGCTGCCCAAATGCGCAATGTCGTGGATCGGTTCGCCTTGTGCCGGCATGGCCGCCTCCCGCTGGAATCCCGCATCGTTTGTCGCGCGGGCGCGGGCGAGGGTTTTTGATCTAGCGCAAAGGTCTGGCTAGCGAAACGCGGCGGCAATATTGCCGCCGTCGACCGTCAAGACCGTGCCGGTTGTTTTGCGCGCCAAAGCGAGCGCCACGAAAGCCTCCGCGACATCCTCGGCGCGCACCTCCCGGTGCAGCAGGTTATCGGTCAGATAGGCGTCCTCGCTGACGCCGCGCGCCTTCGCGCGTTGCTTCACCAGCCGATCGGTCAGCAGCCCGGAGCGGATACGATCGGCATTGACGGCATTGGAGGTGATGCCGGCGCCGCCGTAATCCACGGCATATTGCCGCATCAGCGCGAGCGTCGCCGCCTTCGGCAACCCATAAGGGCCAAAATTGGCGCCCGGATTGACCGCTTGCTTGGAGGCGTTGAACAACAGCGCGCCTCCGGTTCCCTGCTGCAGCAAAATGCGCACGGCGATCTGCGCGGTGTTCTGGCCCGCGAAGAAATTCAGCTCAAAGCTCTTGCGCAGCACTTCATCGCCGACCTCGCCGATGCGACCTTGCCAGGCGGCGCCGGCGTTGCACACGACGATATCGATGCCGCCGAAGCACCTGACCACCGCGGCGAAGGCAGCCTCGAGCGACGCGCGGTCGGTGACGTCACAGTGGACGGCGAGACCCTTTAGCTTTTCCGCAGCGGCCTTTACTCCCGCGCCATTACGATCGAGTACCGCGACTTCCGCGCCCTGGCGACGAAAGGCCGTTGCGATCGCGGCGCCGATCGTGCCGGCGCCGCCGGTAATCACCGCGACCTGCCCTTGCAGCGCCTTCTCCGCGCGCTTGCCGAGCTTGGCCTGCTCGAGCGACCAGTACTCGATGTCGAACTGGTCGCGCTCGCTGATGCTTTCGAAACGGCTGCCCGCTTCGGCGGCGCCGATCACCGAAATTGTCGTCTCGGCGATGTCGGCGGCGATGCAGGCATCCTCCGCGGTCGCGCCCGCGGCGAAGAGACCGGCACCCGGCACCAGGATAACGCGCGGCATGGCATCGAGCGCGGTTTTTTTCGGCTCGGCCTTCGCATTGTAGCGTGCGAAGTAACGGCGGTAGTCGGCCTGATATTTTGCGACCGCGCGGCGCGCCGAGCGCATGAACGCATCGAGCGCGCTAGCCTCCGGTGCGGGCAGGATCAGCGGCCGCGGCTTGGTGCGGATGACATGGTCGGGCGTCACCGGGCCCTGTTGGCTGTAGCGCGCAAGCTCGCGGCCATTCACATAAGCCATCACCTCGGGTCCCGCGCGATTCTCGAGCACAAAGCGCTTCCAGCGGCCCTCGTTGCGCTCAAGCGGCAGCGCGATCAGCCCGCGCAAAAGCGGCGCGATTTCGGTTGCGCTTGCGACCTTTTTCGGTGTTGCCGCCGCGACAAGGCGGCGGCCGCGCTCGTGCGCGAGATGGCGTTCGGCGCGCGACACCAGCGCGATCATGCGATCGTAGGCTTCCTCGGCGGTCGCGCCAAAGCTGAAGATGCCGTGCTTGTGCAGGATGAGACCTTCGCAATCGGGGTGAGCGGCGAAAACGGCCTTGGCGGCCTTGGCCAGGGCAAATCCGGGCATGACATAGGGCACCACCGGCGCGCGCTCGCCGTAAATCTTCGCGCAGAGCGCAATGCCGTCCGGGCGGTCGCACAAGGCGAGCACGGCGTTGGCGTGCGTGTGATTGACGAATTTGTGCGGTAGAAACGCATGCAGCAGCGTCTCGACCGAAGGGTTGGGCGCCGCCGCGTCGATGAGATTGCCGCGCTGCAGGCTCACCATGTCCTCGTCGCTGAGCGAGGCGAGCGCGGCAAGCTTGCGCAACGGGTCGAGCCGCACCGCCGGCAAGCCCGGCGGCTCGATCCTCGCCATGTCCCAGCCGGAGCCTTTCACGCAGAGGACGGCGACCGATTCGCCGCTCTTTTCGCGCAGCGTGGTCTTGACCGAGGTGTTGCCGCCGCCGTGCTGCACCAGGCGCGGCTCGCCGCCGAGCAGCCGCGTGGTGTAGACGCAGAGCGCGACGTCCGCGTTGCCGCCCTGCCCGCGCCAGGTCTTCAGCGCCGCGCGCGCGTCGCGATCCGACCACAGATTGCGCATCAGGCGGCGTCCGCGCGGAACAACGCCCGCAAGCCCGCGGACGAGGCGGCGCAGGCCCCGCGCTCGGTGATCAGGGCGGTGATGAGATGAGCCGGTGTGACGTCGAAAGCATAATTGCCGAGCGGGCTTCCTTCCGGCGCGATATCGACCTCGACGATGCGGCCGTCGGCCAGCCTTCCCTTGACCCGCGAGAGCTCGGCGCCGTCGCGCTGCTCGATCGGGATGTCCTTGATGCCGTCCTCGATCTGCCAATCGATGCTCGGCGACGGCAGTGCCACGTAAAACGGCACGCCATTGTCGTGCGCCGCGAGTGCCTTGAGGTAGGTGCCGATCTTGTTGCACACATCGCCGCGCGCGGTGGTGCGGTCGGTGCCGACGATGACGGCATCGACCAGGCCGTGCTGCATCAAATGCCCGCCGGCATTGTCGGCGATGACCGTATGGCGCACTCCCATGTGACCGAGCTCCCAGGCGGTGAGGCTCATGCCTTGGTTGCGCGGCCGCGTTTCGTCGACCCAGACGTGGATCGGCAAGCCGGCCTCATGAGCCTTGTAGATCGGCGCCAGCGCAGTGCCCCAATCGACGGTGGCGAGCCAGCCGGCGTTGCAATGGGTGAGGACGTTCAACGGCGCGGTGCCTTTCTTTTTCGCGATGTCGCCGAGAATCGCGAGACCATGATCGCCAATCGCAGAATTGATCGCCACGTCTTCGTCGCAGATCTCGGCGGCGCGTTCATAGGCGGCGGCCACCCGCTCCGCGCGTGGACGATTGCGCAAATGCCCGCGCATGGCGTCCAGCGCCCAGCGTAGGTTGACCGCGGTCGGCCGCGTGGCGAGCAGCATTTCGCAGGCGCGGTCGAGGGAATCGTCCGACGGATCGGCGGCCATCGCCAGGCAAATACCGTAAGCGGCGGTGGCGCCGATGAGCGGAGCGCCGCGCACCTGCATGCTGCGGATTGCGTGCGCGGCCGCTTCCAGCGTTGTGAGCGGCACGACGGCAAACCGGTGCGGCAACAAGGTCTGGTCGATGATCTCGATCGTGCGGCCGTCTGCTGCGACCCGGATCGTGCGATAGCTTCTGCCGTTCACGCGCATATGAAGGTTTATAGTGTGCGCAGCACAACCCTTCAATCGCGGGGCGACGGCAAGTTAGCTCTTGAACTTCTTGGCCAGCGTATCGGCGGCGCCGCGCAGCAGGCCGACGTCGGCGCCGACGGCGACGAACAAATAACCCCAGGAGATATAGCGGCGCACTTCGTCTTCGTTGCCGGTCAAGATGCCGGCGGGCTTGCCCAGCGCGCGCAGCCGCCGCGCGCACTGCTCGATCACTCTCTGCACCTCAGCATGCTGCGGATTGCCGAGATGGCCGAGCGAGGCGGCGAGATCGGAGGGACCGATGAACACGCCGTCGACCCCCTCGACCTTGGCGATGGCGTCGAGCTCGGAAAGCGCGGCGCGGGTTTCCACCTGCACCAGCACGCAGATCTCGTCATTGGCCTTGGTCAGGTAGCCCGGCGTGCGGCCGTAACGGCTGGCGCGCGCGGCAACGGAGACGCCGCGTACCCCTTGCGGCGGATAGCGCGTCGCGGCAACCGCAGCGCGCGCCTCGTCGGCGTTCTGCACGTAAGGGATGAGCACCGATTGTGTGCCGATATCGAGGATGCGCTTGACCAGCACCGCATCGTTCCAAGCCGGGCGGATAATCGGCGTCGCCGTGCCGGTCTGTACCGCCTGCAGCTGCTGCACGAGATCGGGCACCTCGTTGGGCGAGTGTTCGGTGTCGAGCAGGATCCAGTCGAAACCGGATTCGGAAACGATCTCGGCGGCAATGTTGCTGCACAAGCTCGACCACAGCCCGATCTGCAGCCTGCCGGCGGCAATTGCGTGCTTGAAGGCGTTGCGTTGAAGTTCGGCCATTGTCGTCCCCTTTAGACGAATTGGATGGCGAGGCCGCCGAGCGGCCCGAAATCGGCATGCAGCGTGTCGCCCTTCTGCGCGAACACGACGCGGGTGAAGGAGCCGGCAAGCACCAGGTGCCCCGGCTCGAGCGGCGTGCCCATGCCGCCCAGCTTGTTGGCGAGCCAGGCGACGCCGAGCGCCGGATGGCCGAGCACGCCGGCGGCAAGGCCGGTCTCCTCGATTTCCGAGTTGCGGTACATGATGCCGCCGACCCAGCGCAAATCGACATCGAGAGGCCCGACCGGCCGCCCGCCCAGCGCAATGCCGGCGGCGGCGCCGTTGTCGGCGACGGTGTCGCAGATCTTGCGCTGGTCCTGGATGCGCGCGTCGACGATCTCGATCGCCGGGATGACGTATTCGGTGGCGCGCAGCACGTCCGCGAGGCCGACCCCGGGGCCGATCAGCCGCTTGCCCATGACGAAGCACAATTCGACCTCGACGCGCGGCTTGCAGTAGTTCGCGTGCGGCACCTTGGCGCCGTCGCCGATCATCTGGTCGTCGAGGATGAAGCCGAAATCCGGCTCGTCGATCATCGAGGAACGCTGCATCGCCTTGGAGGTGAGCCCCACCTTGTGACCGATGAGCTTGGCGCCGGCCTTCATCTTGCGGTTCGCGACTTCAGTGGAGATCGCGTAGGAATCGTCGATGGTGATGTGCGGGAAGGTCGTGGTGAGCTGCACCGCTTGCTTCTTGGCCTTGTGCGCCTCCATCAAAATGTCGGCGGCCTTGGCGCGCTCGGCTGCAGATAGCATCGCTTCCCCCAATCCCTGTGGGGAGCGATCCTGTAACGGCGCCGCGGTAAAATCAAATCAGCGTTTGTGCGCGCCGCCGTTACTTTTGCCGTGTCGGGCTTCCAGCTTGCGGTTGATGAAGTCGAGCATGCGGATCATCGGCGGGCGCAGCGGGGGAACGTCGACGGCGAGCGTGGCAAGGCCGACCGGCAGCATCCAGATGCCGACGACGGGCAGAAACCACACGCAGCCGCCGACGGTGAGCGCGACGCCGGCCGGCACGCGAACCCATTTGTTGGACCGGCGCGGAATCTCCGCCGCCCATTGCGCCCAGCCGGGAAGCTGTTGCTGCAGGCGGTCAAGTTCGCGCTCGAGTTCCGGTTTGCGGCTCATGCCCCGTTAACTGGCGAGCCGGCCCGTTGGTTGCAAGATCGCGGTCTAATGCTTGAGCTTGGCGTCGACCTTGAACGTGGCTTGCGTCTTCTTGGTGATATCGTCGACGCTCACGCCAGGCGCGAGCTCGATCAAAGTCATGCCCGAGCCGCCCTTGCGGTCGAGGGTGAAGACGCCGAGGTCGGTGATCACCATGTCGACGACCCCTGCCCCGGTGAGCGGCAGCGAGCATTTGTGCAGAAGCTTCGGCTCGTCCTTGGCGGTGTGCTCCATGATCACCACGACCTTCTTCACGCCGGCGACGAGATCCATGGCGCCGCCCATGCCCTTGACCATCTTGCCGGGGATCATCCAGTTGGCGAGGTCGCCGTTCTCGGCGACCTGCATGGCGCCGAGCATGGCGATGTCGATGTGGCCGCCGCGGATCATGGCGAAGGAATCGGCCGAGGAGAAATAGCTGGTGGTCGGGATTTCGGTGACGGTCTGCTTGCCGGCATTGATGAGGTCGGGATCTTCCTCGCCCTCGTAGGGGAACGGGCCGAAGCCGAGCATGCCGTTCTCGCTCTGCAACTGAACGCTCATGCCGTCGGGAATGTAGTTCGACACCAGGGTCGGAATGCCGATGCCGAGATTGACGTAGAAGCCGTCGCGCAGCTCCTTGGCGGCGCGTTCGGCCATCTGCTCGCGGGTCCAGGGCATGGCTATACCTCTTCTCCGGTTGCGGCGGCGGCGGCGCGCTTGCGCACGGTGCGCTGCTCGATGTGCTTGACCGCATCCGGCACGTGGACGATGCGCTGCACATAAACGCCCGACGTGATGATATGGTCCGGATCGATCTCGCCCGGACGCACGAGATGTTCGACCTCGGCGACCGTCACCTTGCCCGCGGTCGCCATCATCGGATTGAAGTTGCGCGCGGTCTTGCGGTAGACGAGATTGCCTTCGTCGTCGCCCATCCAGGCGTGCACGATCGAGAGGTCGGCGACGATGCCGCGCTCCATGATGTAGCGCTCGCCGCCGAATTCGCGCTCTTCCTTGCCTTTGGCGATCTCGGTGCCGGCGCCGGTACGGGTGAAGAATGCCGGGATGCCGGCGCCGCCGGCGCGGATGCGCTCGGCGAGCGTGCCCTGCGGATTAAATTCGATCTCCAGCTCGCCGGCGAGGTATTGCTGGGCGAACAATTTGTTCTCGCCCACATAGGACGAGATCATTTTCTTCACCTGCTTGGTCTCGAGCAGGAGGCCGAGCCCGGCGCCGTCGACGCCGGCATTGTTGGACACGATGGTCAGGTTCTTCGCGCCGGAGTCGCGGATCGCCTTGATCAGGGTTTCCGGGATGCCGCAGAGGCCGAAGCCGCCTGCGCAGATCAGCATGCCGTCCTTGAGCAGACCGGAAAGCGCCGCGCGCGCGTCGGGATAAACTTTCTTCATGCCACTCTCACTGCCCAGCGGCCTCAGGATTTACATGGTCTTGCGGCGGCGCGAAAGACCGAAACCTAGCGGGGGTTGGCCGGCGGGGTGACGTCGGTCACCGGATTGCTGGGCTTGACCGGCGCGGCAGGCACCGCGGGCGTGGTTGCCGGACCGGTCGTGGTCACGGTGGTCTTCGCCTCAAGCCGCGTCGGCAGCGGCAGGTGGTGCGGATAATAGCTCCAGAACACGAAGATGGCGGCAAACAGCACGGCCGACAGCAGGGCGCCGAAGCCGCGATGGTTCAATGACAAGAGGTTGCCGATCAGCGCGGCGATGAAGACGAAAATCGCCAGCACCCCGACATAGACCCAGTTTACATTTGCCCAATCGATGGGGATCGAATCCATATGTCGGCCTCCGAGCCGCCTCTCATCGCCAAGCGATCATACCGTAAGCATTTCCCTGCGGCCAAGCCAGCCGCGGCAAAAAAGCGGCCTTTCCAGGTTTCACCGCCGCGGGCTATATCACCCGGTTCATGCCGCAAGTCCTTATCCTCACCGAAGTCCAGGAAGCGATGCGGGCCCGTTACAAGGCCACGCTGCTCGAGCGCTTTCCGCAGAAGCTCGTCATCAATGTGGTCGGCCATCACAGCCTGGTCGACCCGTTTATCGGCGACACCGAGATCCTGCTCTGCTTCTCGCCGCCGATGGCCGACCATGTGGTGCGCGACGCGCCGAAATTGAAATGGATCCAGGCGCTCGGCACCGGCGTCGACAACATCGTCGATCTGCCCTCGCTCAATCCGGAGGTGCTGGTCACCAATATCCGCGGCATCCACGGGCCGCCGATGTCGGAGGCGACGCTCGCCTATATGCTGGCGCTCACCCGCGACATGCCGCGCGTCGTGCATGCGCAGGACAGGAAAACCTGGGAGCGCTGGCCGGCGGCGCTCCTCGACGGCAAGACCGTCGGCATTCTTGGCGTCGGCGTCATCGCCGAACATCTGGCGCCGATGTGCAAGGCGTTCAACATGCAGGTTGTCGGCATCAGCTCGGCGCCGCGGC
>Ga0335083_10001732_pt1 | contig 29690 bp, 17 predicted proteins | sample Lox_Sample_42_FD_206716 | JGI IMG/M metagenome (GOLD analysis project Ga0335083, IMG submission 206716) | Soil microbial communities from Loxahatchee National Wildlife Refuge, Florida, United States - Lox_Sample_4.2 | ecosystem: Environmental > Terrestrial > Soil > Wetlands | place: USA...
AGGGCCAGTACATCAGGAACTCCTCGATCCACGACACCTACAACCGCTGCGTGACGGTGCACGGCACGAACTTCGTCAAGGTCGAAAACAACGTGGCCTACAACGCCGTGGGCCACTGCTTCTTCCTGGAGGACGGCATCGAGCACGGCAACCAGTTCGTGCACAACCTGGCCATCCAGGTGAAGTGCCATACCTCCAAGGCCTGCGTCCCGACCAACCTCGCGGCCAACGGCGAGATTGATGCCGCCAATCGCCAGGCCCTCAGGCAAACCAGCATGTCCGGCAAGGACACTCTGCTGCCTTCGGACAACACGGTGGCGGCTTACTGGATTACCAACCCGGACAACATCTTCATCGACAATGTCGCCGCGGGTTCCGATGAGAATGGTTTCTGGTGGTCATTGCCGGAACATCCGCAAGGCGCATTCCAGGACACGGATATCAGCAAGGCCACCTGGCCGCGGCGAACCAGGATGGCGGAATTCAGGGGCAACGTTGCCCATTCCAACTTTGACGGGTTCATGCTGGACCGGAACATCAATCAGGAAAACGTCTTCGGGCTGGCCGGCCCCTCGCACATCGCCAGGGAAAACCCCGCGGACGAGAACAGCAAGAGCGTGGAATCGCTGCTCGAGAATCTCACCGCTTACAAGAACCGCAATGGCGGCTCCTGGAGCCGCGGCGAGCTGCACGTCTACAAGAATTTCAAGGCGGCGGACAATGCCATCGGGTTCACGAGTTCCACGGGTTCCTTCGGCGCCGACGCCTTTACCTCGCTGGTGGTCGATTCGCTGTTCGTGGGAGAAACCGACAACATCGGCAATCCCGTAACACCGGAAGAAAAGGCCTACGGCCGCAGCCTGCCGAAACGCCCGATTCCGGATTTCCCGATCCGCGCCTACGAGTACTACGACTATCGCCATGACATCGTCAACACGACATTCGTGAATTTCCAGGACAACAAGCAGCGCGGAGCAGGCGCGCTTTCCTGGCTGTTGTTCACGGGCGCCGGGGTTACCACCGAAAACACCGTCACGGGCGCGAAATACATCAATGCCAAGCCCGTGTATTTCCCGAAGATCGACCCCAGGTTCGACAATGACAACCGGGGCGGAGTGGCCTACCGGACCGCGGCGATCCACGACCTCGACGGATCGACGACCGGCATGGGCGACTCCTATGTCCTGATCAACGACGGCGAAAACGACAGCGTCGCCACGGACGACACCTGCGAGATTCATCCCACCTGGAACGCATCCGTGTGCAAGGGTGATATCGGGCGCATCCAGTTCGCCATCAGGAGAGGCGGAGCCACAAGGGGTGTCGGCCTTGCGCTGAAAGATGTGGCTTTGCGGTCAGCTGCGGCTGCGCGGCCGGCTGGTCCCGCGCCGGCCGCTGGTGCCGCGGGGGCGGTTCCCCCTTCGCGGGCGCCGGCTGGGCAACAGCCCATTGTCCTGAGTCGCAATGGCAAGGACTTCAAGATCACGTCCAATCAGAGCACGGTACGCGCCGGTACCGAGATCCTTGTGAAGACCGAAAGACCGCAAGTTCCCATCAGCCTGACCGAAATGGCCAAAGGCTCATGGGTCGTGTTCGAGCTGCCGGGTTTCGCCAACGCGGACTCCGGCAAGCAGCAGGACAGCCTCGACGCCCTGCGCAAGGCGAGCGAGACTTCGTATTTCAAGGGGCCGGATGCTGTCTGGGTGAAACTGGTGGTTGCGACCGCTCCCCAGGGCGTTGGCAGGGATCAGTTTGGACCGTTGGATACCCAGGCCAGCATTACGGTAAGCCGATAGGAAAAGCAAAAACCGTGGCTCTTGAGCACACCGCGCGCAGATGCTTCTGCGTGGCCGGTTGTCCCGGATAGCACGCCAGGACCAGCACGGCGCTCACCGGCTTCCACGCTAAACACTACTAGCCAACTAGTTGACAAGCGCCCGCCCAAGGTTTCTACTACTAATTAACTAGTAGAAAGGTCGATCATGCATATAGCCTTGGCAGAACGCGAAGCGCAGTTGATGGAAGTCCTGTGGGATCACGGGCCATCCACCGTCACTGACGTACAGGCCCGGCTCGGCGATGAACTCGCCTACACCACTGTGCTCTCCCACCTTCGCACCCTGGAGTCCAAGGGATATGTCGGGCACTCCGAAGAGGGGCGCGCCCATCGCTACCACGCGTTGATCGAACGCGCCGATGCGCAGGCGGGAGCCATCGAGGCGCTGTTGTCGAGGTTGTTCAAGGGTTCGTCCGAAGCACTGCTGCTGCATCTTGTCTCCAGCGAGAAGCTCAGCGCGAAGCAGGTGCAGCGCATCGAAGAGCGGCTGAAGAAGAAACCAGGGAAGGGAAGAACATGATGCTTCGCGCCTTCGCCTACACGATTGCAGTTGCCGCGGTGTTGAGTGTGGTCGGGATTTGTGCCGAGCGGCTCTGCCGACTGCGTCGGTTGCCTGGGCGGACTGCATGGGCGGCGGCAATGCTGCTGTCAGTGCTGCTGCCGGCAGGAATGATCCTTCTTGCCAGACCCTCTGAAATCAGCAATGTTCCGTACATTAATCCGGAACCCGCAGGTTTCGCAGCATCGCCTGTCGCGCAGTTGCCCGCGCAGGCATTGCCGTCAGTCCAATCGGCGCAATCAGTGCCGGCGGCGCCATCAACAAGCGCTGCCCCGCGATCGACATGGAAGCTGCCGCGGCCCTCCGACCGACTGCTCATCACGGTGTGGGTGGCAACTTCGTTCGTAATGGCGCTCTATCTGCTCGGCGCCAATCTCCTGCTGCGTCGGCGCATGAAGGGTTGGCACAGCGCTACGGTACAGGATCACCAGGTTCTGATCAGCGAGGTCACCGGTCCCGCTCTGCTGGGCGCGTTCTCGCCGCGGATCGTCGTGCCGCGATGGCTGTTGTTGCAACCACCTGGCGCCCAGGCGCTCATCCTCCAGCACGAGCAGCAGCATGTGCTGGCGCGCGATGCACTGCTGCTCATGGCCGGGCTTGTTGCCATCGTCGCAGTGCCCTGGAATCTGCCGCTGTGGTGGCAATGGCGCCGCATGCGCCAGGCCATAGAGCTGGATTGCGATGCCCGTGTGCTCGGGGCAGGTGCCGAAGCGAACGCGTACGCCGAAGTGCTGCTTGCGATCACGCAGCGCTCCACGAGAATTCCCGCCGGCGCGCTGGCAATGAGCGAACCCGTGCACGCACTGGAGCGACGCATCGCAAACCTGTTGCCCGATGCGATCCGGTACGCAAGGCTGCAGACCATTGCGGTGCTGCTGCTGGCAGCGACCGGAGCCGGTGCGGCGCTGGCGCTGCAAGCACCTGCATTGCCGGGTCGTACGGCCGCGGCACCAAGGGAAGGCGGATACATCACGGCCGCGGTGACACGTGGGGACATCGAGGACCTGGTGACCTCCACCGGCACGCTGGCGCCGCGCGATTACGCGGATGTAAGCGCGCAGATGTCGGGCCGGATCGAGAAGCTGCGCGTGGAAGTCGGCGACGTGGTGCGGCAGGGTGATCTGCTGGCCGAGATCGACGCCACCACCGCCACCGCCAAGGTCGATGGACAGCGCGCGCAACTACTCATTGCGGAGACCGACCTGAAGACCCAGGAGAACAACCTGGAGGAGGCCGAGCGCGACTACAAGCGTTATGAGAACCAGCGGGCGGCAGACGCCACCACCGGGGAAGCCAGGCTCGACGCCGAGACCGCGTTCAAGAATGCCGAGCGGTCGGTCATTTCGGCGAAGGCGCTGGTCGAGGTGCAGAAGGCGAACCTGCGCATCGAGGAGAGGAACCTGGGCTACACCAGGATCGTCGCGCCCATTGGCGGCACGGTCGTGAAGGTCCGGGTGAAGCAGGGCCAGATGGTCGATGCCACGCAGAACGCGCCGTTGATGCAGATCGCCAACCTGTCGACGATGACGGTGGCCTCGGAGGTGTCCGAAGCGGACGTGACCAGGCTACACAAGGACATTGCGGCGTATTTCACGACTCTGGGAGCCAACAGCCGGCGCTGGTACGGCAAACTCAAGCGCATCGAGCCCACCCCGAAGATGCAGAACGGCGTGGTGGTGTACAACGCGCTGTTCGACGTGCAGAACGATGGTCACAGGCTGCTGCCGCAGATGACCGTGCAGGTGCACTTCGTCAGCGCCGAGGCGCGCAACGTGCTGCTGGTGCCCATGGCGGCGCTGCAGCAGGGTCGCAACGGCACGGTGATGGTGAAGAAGGCCGACGGCACGTTCGAGGCGCGCCAGGTGGCCGTGGGTGTCGCCGACCGCGTGCACGGCGAAGTGCTCGAAGGCCTGAAAGAAGGTGAAGAGGTAGTTGTCGGCAAACGCCAGGCCGAAGCTGCGGCAGCGCAGCCATTCTGACACCCGACGGCGGGGCGCAGCCGCTCGCCGTCCGGCGGACGTTTCTCCCTTATGCTTGCCGGCCCCGACCTCACAAACCTTCCTGAGCCCTCCTGAAACTCATCCTGCCGCCGCTCTCATCGCCCTCACGCGGCACGCCCCAGGCCGACTACATGCGGCTGATCAGTGCGAAGAAGCAGGAACGCCTCGACATTGCTCGGCGGTGTTTCGGACGAATCAGAAAAGGCCTGAGAAACTTTACTTTCACAATTGCGACAGAATCGAGCACTCGAGGCACTGTCGCTTCTGCGTATACTCGGCCCATGGGTGAAACAGCCGAAGTGCTGCTGAAACAAGCGCTTTCCCTGGGCACGGAAGACCGCGCATCGCTCGCCGGCGCGCTGATCGAGAGCCTGCACGGCGCACCCGACCCCGGTGCCGACGCTGCTTGGGATGCCGTCATTGCGCGGCGTGTCCGTGAGCTGGAAACACGTGCCGTCTCGACAGTCCCCTGGTCTGCTGTAAGGGAACGCTTGTTCCGTAATCTCGAGTGAGCCGCAATGGCATCGTGAAGCGATTCTCGATGCCGAAGCCGCTCGCAACTGGTACGCCGAACGGAGTCCCTTCGCAGCCCGCGGCTTTGTCCTGGCGCTGGATGCCGCGGTGACTGCGGTCATCGCGGCGCCAAATCGATGGCCGGAGCGGTCCCACGGCTGCCGCCAGTATTTCTTCACGTCCGGCTATCCGTTTTCCCTCGTATACCGCGTGGCCAACGGAGTCACCGAAATCGTGGCTGTGCCGCATCATCGTCAGAAGCCAGGATTCTGCACCACGAGATCCGTCGGATGACCATGCGCGGCCAGGACCGAGGCACTGGCCATCCGCCGTAAAAAAGCCCCCGGCGCAAACCGGGGGCTTTTTTCATCTTGCCGAAAAAGTACTTATCGGCTGACGCTGATGCTGGCCTGCGAAACCGTCGGACGAATCGGCAGGGCCGGATCCTGGGGGACTACCACCTTCACCCAGAGGGTGTCCTTGTCCTTGAAATACGAGGTTTCGCTCGCCTTGCGCAAGGCATCCAGGCTGTCCTGCTTCGTCCCGGAGGCTGCGTTGGAGAAACCCGGCAGTTCAAACACGACCCACGAGTCCTTGTTCATTTCAGCCAGGCTGAGATTGACTGTAGGTCTTTCGGTTTTCACCAGGATCTCGGTACCGGCGCGCACCGTGCTCTGGTTGCCCGTGATCTTGAAATCCTTGCCGTTGCGAACCAGAGTGATGGGCTGCTCCGGGGGGCGGGCGGCGCCTGCTCCCGCAGCACCCGGACCACCAGCGCCGAACAGCGCCGGGCCAGCGCCAGGGGCGGGAGCCCCGGCCAGGGGACCTGCGCCAGGGGCTGCACCAAAGCCAGGGCCGGCACCACCGGCTCGGGGAGCGGCGCCAGGGCCTGCGCCAAAGCCAGGGCCGCCAGGGCCGGCACCGCCACGAGCGGCAGCAAGAGACAGGCGTCCGACATCCCCCGTGCACACCGAGGCGTTCCAGGTGGGATGAATCTGGCAGCTGCCGTCCGTGGCGACGCTGTCGTTCTCGCCATCGTTGAGCAGGACATAGGAGTTGGGGATGCCGGTCGTCGTGCCGTCCAGATCGTGGATCGCCAGGGTCCGGTAGGCCACGCCACCCCGGTTGTCATTGTCGAATCTTTCATCGATCTTGGGAAAATACACGGGCTTGGCATTGACGTACTTCGCCCCCGTGACGGTGTTTTCGGTCGTGACCCCGGAGCTCGTGAACAACAGCCATGACAGCGCGCCTGCTCCGCGCTGTTTGTTGTCCTGGTAATTCACGAACGTGTCGTTCGCCACGTCGACACGGTAGTCGTAGTACTGGTAGCCCGTGATCGGGAAGTCGGGAATCAGGCGCTTCGGCAGACTGCGGCCATAGGCCTTTTCCTCCGGCGTCGTCGGGTTGCCGATGTTGTCGGTTTCGCCCACGAACAGGGAATCCTGCACCCGCGAGGTGAACGCTTCACGGCCGAACTGGCCGGACGACATCGTGTAACCAATGGCATTGTCCGCCGTCTTCAGGTTGCTGACGACAAACAACTCGCTGCGGCCCCAGAAACCGCCATTGCGATTCTTGTAGGTGGTGAGATTGTCGAAGTGCGTCTCCAGGCTCTTGCTGTTGTTGTCAGCAGGATTCTCCTTGGGGTAGTACGAGTTGCCGGCCAACCCGAAGGTGTTGTCCAGGGCGATGTTCCGGTCGAACATGAACCCGTCGTAGTTGGAATGGGCGGTGTTGTTCCTGAACTCCGCCATCTTGATTCGACGTGGCCACGTGTTCTTGCTGATGTCCGTGTCCAGGAATGCGCCTTGCGGGTGCTCCGGCAGGGACAACCAGAAGCCATTCTCATCCGAACCCGCGGCCACATTGTCGATGAATGTGTTGTCCGGGTTGGTGATCCAGTAAGCCGCCACCGTGTTGTCCGAAGGCAGCAGGGTGTCCTTGCCGGAAAAGCTGGCCTTCCGGTATTCCTGGCGATTCTCGTACGTGAAGCTGTTCTCGCCGTTGGCGGCGAGATTGGTCGGCGCGCAGGCCTTGGAGGTGTGGCATTTGATCTGGATGGCCAGGTTGTGCGCGAACACGTTGCCGTGCTCGATGCCGTCCTCCAGGAAGAAGCAGTGGCCGACGATGTTGTAGGTCACGTTGTTCTCGACATGCACGTAGTTCGTGCCGTGCACCGTGACGCAGCGGTTGTAGGTGTCGTGGAAGGCGGAGTTCTTCACGTACTGGCCCTTGCCGTCATCGCCCACCAGGTGCCAGTGGATCGGATAGCGCGCCAGCTGCAGGTTCTGTCCCATGCGGTTGAACTCGACGCCCGAGACATACATGTGGCTCGTGACCATGGCCATCACGTGGCCGCCGAAGAAGGTCTGCTCCGCGTCAGGGGAGGCCTGGATCTTGATGTTGCGCGTCAGCAGGCCCACCTCGCCACGCTCATCCACGTCGTAGGTGATCTTGCCGAAGTGCATGTAGTCGAGCTTCTTGTCGAGCTTGATGTTGTTGCCGCTGATGGCGGCAATGGTGCGGCGCTCGGCCTGCCGGGGGTCATAATCCGTGGAGGCGAGGACGATCTCGTCGCCTACCCGCCATTGAGCGGCGTCCAGCACCTGGATCGAGTCGCTGCCTGCCGCGGCGGTCGCGGCCAGCTTGGTCCAGGTGTTCGAGCGGTCGCCGTGCAGGTTCAGTGTGCCGCCCGACAGCATGATGCCGCGGTCGCCCATGCCCATCAGCTGCTCATCCTTGACGTTGTCGGTGAGGGTGATGGTGGCCTTGTGGGTGTAGGGCCTGGCTTCGGTGCCGATCGCAAGTTCACCGTGCAGCATCACCCACTCGGTGGTCAGCTCCAGATCCTTGTTGTCGGCGAAGGTGAGCTTGCCGTGGATGGTCAGGCCGTTCAGCGCCGGCGGGCTGACATCCAGCACCACGTTTTTATCCTTGGGAATATCGACCTTGTCTCCCGCGGCCGGCACCTTGTGGTTCGGCCAGGTGGCTGGATCGGACCACTTCATCGGCTTGGTCGTGGCGGCCCGGCCTTCCTGGGTCCCCAGGGCAGCGATTACGCTGACCAGGAGCGCTGGAACGAGCGACATGGAAAGGAACAAGCGATTCCTGCTGATCATGACATCAACCCCCTGCCCGAAGATGGTCCCGGACAACTTTGCGGCAGAGGATAGCGCGATGGCTCGACGGATTGCACTTCAGGCAGCAGTACGACTGTCCGCGGCGGTGGCGCCGGCATATGGCGTACGGGTGCGCCGAAGCACTGGCTTGACCGGCGCTCAGCCGTCGCTTGCCGAAGAGCTGCCAGGGCGAGTTGCCCGGCCCCGCCATGGCGGGTAGGCTCGGCTTGGCATATGACCCGTTAAATGAACCAGAATCCGGGCATATTCAAGGTCTTGTGAAGCATGGGGGTTGATGCCATGAGCAGAAAGAATCGCTCGATCCTTCTCCATGCATTGGTTCCGGCGTTTGTGCTGGGTGGCGCGTTTGCGGTGGTGCCGGCGCAGAATGCCGGGGCAGCCGCCAGGCCGACGAACTGGTCCGACCCCGCCACCTGGCCGAACCACAAGGTGCCGGTGGCGGGAGACAAGGTCGATATTCCCAAGGATAAGAACGTGGTGCTGGATGTCAGCCCGCCGCCGCTGAACGGCCTGACCATCCACGGCAAGCTCAGCTTCGCCGACAACAAGGATCTGAAGCTGACCACCGAGTGGGTGATGCTGCACGGTGAACTGGAGATCGGGACCGAGGCCCGGCCCCACACCCACAAGGCCACCATCACCCTCACCGACAACGTCAAGGACGAGCAGCTGATGGGCATGGGCGACCGCGGCATCATGCTGTCGGGCGGTACGCTGAACCTGAACGGTAATGTGACCAACGCCTGGACCAAGCTGGCCGCGACCGCCGCGGCTGGGAGCACCTCCATCGAAGTGCTGAACGCCGCTCAATGGCGGGTGGGCGACGAAATCGTCCTCGCGTCCACGGATTATGATCCCCGGCAGACCGAGCGTCGCACCATTGCCGCCATCAGCGGCAACAAGATCACGCTCGACAAGAAACTGGAGTACATGCACTTCGGCAAGATCACCTACAACGTGGACGAACGCGGCGAGGTGGGCCTGTTGACACGCAACATCAAGATCCAGGCCTCGCCCGATGCCGAGCAGACCTTCTTCGGCGGACACATCATGGCGATGGTCACGAGCAAGATGTACCTCGACGGCGTCGAGCTGAACCGCATGGGCCAGAACCTGCAGCTGGCCCGCTACCCCATCCACTGGCATTTGGTGGGCGACGAGGGCAAGGGCCAGTACATCAGGAACGCCTCCATCCACGACACCTACAACCGCTGCGTGACGGTGCACGGCACGAACTACGTGCACGTCGAGAACAACGTCACCTACAACACCGTGGGCCACTGCTTCTTCCTGGAGGACGGCATCGAGCACGGCAACGAGTTCGTGCACAACCTGGCCATCCAGACGAAGTGCCATACCTCCAAGCCCTGCGATCCAACCAACCTCGCGCCGTTTGGAGCGACCCCGGACGGCTTGAATTTCAAGACCACCGGCCAGGACTCCAGGGAAATCCTGATCCCTTCCGACAACACGGCCTCGTCCTTCTGGATCACCAATCCGGACAACACCTTCACAGGCAACGTGGCGGCGGGGTCCGACGCGACGGGTTTCTGGTTTGCCTTTCCGGATCACCCCACGGGCGCGTTCGAAGGCACGGACATCAGCAAGAACACCTGGCCAAGTCGAACGAAATTCCGCGAGTTCAGGGGCAACATTGCCCATTCGAACTTCGACGGCTTCATGCAGGACCGCGCCCCCAGGGCAGATGGTCATTTGGTCGTCGGCGGATACATCGCCTTTGCTGATCCCGCCCATCAAGCGGATCCCGTGGCGTCCGTCATCGAGGATTTCACCTCCTACAAGAACCGCAATAACGGCATCTGGGCCCGGGGTGAAATGCACCTCTACAAGGGACTGAAGATGGCCGACAACGGCATTGGCTTTACGCATGCCGCCGGCAACTTTGGTCGCTCCTCCTATCCGTATACGTCGCGGGTGGTGGATTCGGTGTTCGTGGGCGAATCCGAAAATGTCGGCAACCCCGGCACGCCGACGGAGGTGGCTTACGGTCGCAGCCTGCCGGAGCCGAAGTTACCGAGTTTCCCCATCCGTGGTTACGAGTTTTACGACTACTACCATGAGCTGGACAACAACACCTTCGTCAACTACCAGGACAACGCCACCCGCAAGACGGGGGCGATCTCCTACCTGCTGTTTACCAGCTTTGGCATGAGCTCCAACAACACCGTCGCGCGTTCGACATTCGTCAATGCCAAACCGGTGTACTTCCCGCCAATCGACAACAGGTGGAGCAATGATGATTGGGGCAACACGATCTACAAGGGTGCCGTATTCAACGACAAGGATGGCACCATCACCGGCATCCCCAATTCCTATATCATCAACATCACCGGCATAGACCTCGACGAAAATTGCAAGGTCATGCCCACCTGGAACGCCGCGGTATGCACGGGTGATATCGGCCGCATGAATCTGGGCGGCGGCGGTGTCGTCGGTTTGAACACCACCAATGGCCGGACTCCTGCCAACCTTGAAATTGCTCCAGGTGGTGGCCGCATCAGGGGAACTCTTCCGCCTTCAGATCCAGTTGTCCTGAGTCGCGCCAATGGCAACAAGTTCACTGCCGAAGGTGAAACCAACGTTCGCGCGGGCACCGAGTACAAGGTGACCACCGAAAGCAAATCCGTGGACATCAGGGTCCGGGAACTCGATGCCGGCTCGTGGGTGATGTTCGAACTGCCTGGATTTACCAAGGCTGCTGCCGGCACCGAGCAGGACAGCCTGGATGCCCTGCGAAACGCGAACAAGACCTCCTACTTCAAAGCCAAAGATGCACTGTGGGTCAAGGTGGTCTCCACCGGAGACGCCCCTGGCAGCGGCACTGGCACCGTGAACAGCCTTCAGGTCAGTCGATAAGCTGCAGGGGATTCTGCTGGCTGATTCCTGCAGGTTAGCCGAATTGAAATCCTTTGCTACGGCGTGGCTGCTGGTTCCGGGCGCAACCGTGCTGGCTGTGTTCGCCGTGCGGTTCTGGCCAGCACACCAGGAAGAGAAGACGCCGGCAGGCGTGGACCCGACGACGCTGGCCTCAACAAGCCTTTCAGTCTCTTCTGCGGGGTTTCAGCGTGTCTGAGCTGGCGTCGGAATTGCGCCAGACCTGCATTCGGTACTCCGGAACAACCGTGGCTCTGGAGTACGACAGGAAGTTCCCACAGAGCGGGTCCCAGCCTCTGCAACGAACTCGGACACCTGCCGCGACATGTCGGAATTGAATCAGCAGCGACCTTGCACTGACTCTCCGCCGCGAAAAAGCCCCGGCTTGCGCAGAGGGCTTTGTTCAGTTCGCGGCAAAGCCGCCTTATCGGCTTACCGTCATGGTGGTCTGGGCAACCAGCCGCCCCACCGGTTCGACAACAGGGCCTTGAAAGCCGGCATCTGTAACTACCAGTTTGACCCAAAGGCCATCCTTGTCCTTGAAATACGAAGTCTCGCCCGCCTTTCGCAACGCGTCCATGCTGTCCTGCTGTTTCCCCGACGCCGCATTGGTGAAACCTGGCAGTTCAAACATGACCCATGATCCCTGGTCCATTTCCCTCAGGCTGAGGGAAATTTCCTTTCTTTCGGTATTCACCCGCATCTCGGTTCCGGCGCGTACATTGCTCTGGTTGGCCGTGATCTTGAAGTTCCTGCCATTGCGGCCAAGAGTGACGGGCAGCCCGGCAGACAAGTCAGCCATGCTGCCGCCGGGCTTGTTGAGAAACAGGCGCCCGATATCACCCGTGCACACGGCGGCGTTCCAGGTCGGTTGAATCCTGCAGGCCGTTTCGTCAGTGGCGACGCTGTCGTTCTCGCCATCGTTGATCAGAATAAAGGAGTTGGGGATGCCACCGACCGAGCCATCCAGGTCCTGGAACCCCGCGGTCCGGTAGGCCACACCGCCCCTGTTGTCATTGTCGAATCTGGGGTCGATTTTCGGGAAGTACACGGGTTTGGCATTGATGAACTTCGCACCCTTGATGGTGCTTGTCGTGGTGACTCCGGAGCTCGTGAACAACAGCCAGGAAAGCCCTCCCGAGCCGCGCCTGTCGTTGTCCTTGAAATTGACGAACGTCGTGTTGACCACGTCATGACGGTAGTCGTAGTACTCGTAGCCGCGGATCGGAAAGTCAGGAATCCTGGGTTTAGGCAGGCTGCGATGGTAGGCAATTTCCTCTGGCGTCGTGGGGTTGCCGATGTTGTCGGTCTCGCCCACGAACAGCGAATCAACGACCAATGAAGTATAGGGGTCGCGGCCGGCCGAGCCGGCTGCATGCGTATAACCGATGGCGTTGTCCGCCACCTTCAGATTCCTGAAGACGTGCATTTCGCCGCGGCCCCAGACGCCGCCATTGCGGTTCTTGTAAGAGGTGAGATTCTCGAGAAGCGATTCCACGCTCTTGCTGTCCGGGTCAGCGGGGTTTTCCTTGGCAATATGAGAATTGCCGGTCAAGCCAAAGGTGCCATCCAGATTGATGTTCCGGTCGAACATGAACCCGTCGAAGTTGGAATGGGCCACGTTGCCCCTGAATTCCCTGAGTCTGGTTCGACGCGGCCAGGTGGCCTTGCTGATATCCGTGTCCTGGAATGCGCCTTGCGGATGTTCCGGCAACGACATCCAGAAACCGTTCTCGTCGGATCCCGCGGCGACATTGTCCACGTAGCTGTTGTCCGGATTGGTGATCCAGTAAGCCGCCACCGTGTTGTCCGAAGGAATCAGGGTGTCCTTGCCGGAAAAGCTGGCTTTCCGGTATTCCTGACGATTCTCGTACGTAAAGCTGTTCTCTCCGTTTGCGGCAAGGTTGGTCGGCTGGCAGGGCTTGGAGGTGTGGCACTTGGTCTGGATGGCGAGGTTGTGCACGAACTCGTTGCCGTGCTCGATGCCGTCCTCCAGGAAGAAGCAGTGGCCCACGGTGTTGTAGGTGACGTTGTTCTCGACGTGCACGTAGTTCGTGCCGTGCACCGTCACGCAGCGGTTGTAGGTGTCGTGGAAGGCGGAGTTCCTGACGTACTGGCCCTTGCCGTCATCGCCGACCAGGTGCCAGTGGATCGGATAGCGCGCCAGCTGCAGGTTCTGGCCCATGCGGTTGAACTCCACGCCATCGACGAACATCTTGCTCGTGACCATCGCCATCACGTGCCCGCCGAAGAAGGTCTGCTCGGCGTCCGGGGAGGCCTGGATCTTGATGTTGCGCGTCAGCAGGCCCACCTCGCCGCGCTCATCCACGCCGTAGGTGATCTTGCCGAAGTGCATGTAGTCCAGCTTCTTGTCGAGGGTGACCGTGTTGCCCTTGATGGCGGCAATGGTGCGTCGCTCGGCCTGGCGGGGATTGAAATCCGTCGAGGCCAGCACGAGCTCGTCGCCGACCCGCCACTGGGCGGCGTTGAGCACTTCGATGGAGGTGCTGCCGGCCTCGGCGGTCTTCGCCAGCTTGGTCCAGGTGTTCGACAGGGTGCCGTGCAGGTTCAGGGTACCGCCGGAGAGCATGATGCCGCGGTCGCCCATGCCCATCAGCTGCTCATCCTTGACGTTGTCGGTGAGGGTGATGGTGGCTCTGTGGGTGTGGGGCTTGGCCTCGGTGCCGATCTCCAGCTCCCCGTGCAGCATGACCCACTCGGTGGTCAGCTCCAGGTCCTTGTTGTCGGCGAAGCTGAGCTTGCCGTGGACGGTAAGGCCGTTGAGCGGCGGGGGGCTGACATCCAGCACCACGTCCTTGTCCTTCGGAATATCGACCTTGTCGCCGGCGGCCGGCACCTTGTGGTTCGGCCAGGTGGCCGGATCGGACCAGCGCATCGCCTTCACTGGTCGCTCAGCCGCCTGAGCGGCAGCGAATGCGCTGGTGACGAGGAACGCAGGAAGGAGCGACCATAGGAGGAAAGATCGATTCTTCTTGCTCACGACATGAACCCCAAACATGAAGATGACCCCGGATTCCGGGGGCAGAGCATAGCGCGGCCCCGCAGAAAAAAGCCCCCGGCATCAAGCCGGGGGCTTTGCCCAGACAGCAGGACGCAGCTTACCGGCTGACCTGGAGGCTGACTCCGGCGTCAGGGCCCTTGCCGGTTCCGGTGCCAAGGTGGTCCCCGGTGGAGACGAGCTTGACCCACAGCGAACCGTTGTCCTTGTAGTACGAGGTGGCACTGGCCTTGCGCAGCGCATCCAGGCTGTCCTGCGGCTGCCCTGAGGCCGCGGTGGTGAAGCCCGGCAGCTGGAAGATCACCCACGAGCCGGCATCCAGTTCCTTCACAGTGAGGGGCAGGGACGTCCTCTCGGTGGTCACCTTGAACTCGGTACCTGCCCGCACGTTGGTTTCACCGGTCACGGTGAACTGCTTGCCGTCGCGGCTGAGAACCACTGGCGGCTGCGCAGGCGCTGCGGCACCTGCGGCTCTGGGGGCACCTGCTGCAGGACCGGGGGCACCCGGGCCACCAGGTCCACCGGGACCACCGGCTCGCGGAGCGCCACCACCACGACCGCCGCCGAATCCGCCGAATCCCACTGCGCCGCCGCCGCCGCCAACAGTCATGCGCCCGACATCACCCTTGCACACGGCGGCGTTCCAGCTCGGCTTCACCTCGCAGGCGTCGTCGATGGCGACGGCGTCCTCCTCGTCGTTGATGAGAATGAAGGAATTGGGGACGCCGTCGACCGAGCCGTCCAGGTCGTGGAACACCGCGGTCTTGTAGCTCCCGTTGCCATAGTCATCGTTGCTCCACCGGTGCTCCAGCGGCGGAAAATACACCGGCTTGGCATTGACGAACTTCGCGCGCTGCACGGTGTTGTTGGAGCTCATGCCGAAGCTGGTGAACAGCAGGTAGGAGATCGCTCCGGTCTTGCGGGTGGCGTTGTCCTGGTAATTCACGAAGGTGTCATTGTCCAGTTCATGGTGGTAGTCGTAGAACTCGTACCCGCGGATCGGGAAATCCGCGACGGCAGGCTCCGGCAGGCTGCGGCCGTAAGCCTTCTCCGCGTCGGTCTTCGGGTTGCCGATGTTGTCGGTTTCGCCGACGAACAGCGAGTCGACCACCCGTGACGTGTAGGCGGATTGACCGAAGTTGCCGGAGGCATGCGTGTAGCCGATGGCGTTGTCGGCCACCTTCAGGTTGCGGTATTCGTGCATCTCGCCGCGGGACCACAGACCGCTGTTGCGGTTCTTGTAGCTGGTGAAATTCTCGATGACCGAGGCTACCTGGGGGCTGTTCGCGTCAGCGGGATTGGCAAGGGAAATATACCCGCCGACGGCGAAGTGGCCATCGGCCCTGGGCGAGCGGTCCATCATGAAACCATCAAAGTTCGAGTGGGAGGTGTTGCCCTTGAACTCCCGCACCTGCATCCGGCTCGGCCAGGTGGCCTTGCTGACATCCGTGCCGTCGAACGCGCCCGTCGGGTGCTGCGGCAGCGCGAACCAGAAACCCGTGGCGTCGGATCCCGCCGCCACGTTGTCGCGGTAGGTGTTGTCCGGGTTGGTGATCCAGAAAGTCGACACGTTGTTGTCGGAGGGGATCAGGATGTCCTTGGCGTTCTGGCCGGCCGAATCGAAGTTCTTGCCGTTCGCCGTCGATCCGAACGGGGCGAGGTTGGTCGGCGCGCATGGGCGTCGCCGACCAGGTGCCAGTGGATCGGATAGCGCGCCAGCTGCATGTTCTGGCCCATGCGGTTGAGCTCGACGCCATCGACATACATCTTGCTCGTGACCATCGCCATGATGTGGCCGCCAAACATCGTCTGGTCCGCGTCGGGGGAGGCCTGGATCTTGATGTTGCGCGTCAAGAGGCCCACCTCGCCGCGCTCATCCACGCCGTAGGTGATCTTGCCGAAGTGCATGTAGTCGAGCTTCTTGTCCAGCGTGAGCTTGTTGCCATTGATGGCGGCAATGGTGCGTCGCTCGGCCTGATGAGGATCGAAATCCGTCGAGGCGAGCACGAGCTCGTCGCCAACCCGCCACTGCGCGGCGTTGAGCACTTCGATGGAGTTGCTGCCGGCCTCGGCGGTCCTGGCCAGCTTGGTCCAGGTGTTCGACAGGGTGCCGTGCAGGTTCAGCGTTCCGCCCGAGAGCATGATGCCGCGGTCGCCCATGCCCATCAGCTGCTCGTCCTTGACGTTGTCGGTGAGGGTGATGGTGGCCCTGTGGGTGTGGGGCCTGGCTTCGGTGCCGATCTCCAGCTCCCCGTGCAGCATGACCCACTCGGTGGTCAGCTCCAGGTCCTTGTTGTCGGCGAAGCTGAGCTTGCCGTGGACGGTCAGGCCGTTGAGCGGCGGGGGGCTGACGTCCAGCACCACGTCCTTGTCCTTCGGGATATCGACCTTGTCGCCGGCGGCCGGCACCTTGTGGTTCGGCCAGGTGGCCGGATCAGACCAGCGCGCCGGTTTACTCGCTGCGGCCAGGCCTTCCTGCGTTCCGATGACAGCGATTACGCTCATCACGAGGAACGCTGGAACGAGCGACATGGGAAGGAACGAGCGATTCCTGTTTCTCATGGCATCAACCCCCTGCCCGAAGATGGTCCGGAAACCCTGGCGGCAGAGGATAGCGCGACGGCTCGACGCATTGCGACATCCTCAAGCAGCCGGTGGAGCCGCCCGTTACATTTTCCGGCACAGGGCGTCATCCAGTGGAGGAAGACGAGGAAGCCCATGCCGGATACCAGTACAGACCGATTCGATGCAAAGGTGGCGCCACACCTCGCCATGCTGCTGCGGGTGGCCTACCGGCTGGTGCGCAACCGCTCCGATGCCCAGGACCTGGTGCAGGAAACCTGCGTCGCCGCCTGTGAGAACCCGGCCGCCTTCGGCGGCGCGGACCATCCGGTGCGCTGGCTGCTGCGCGTATTGCACAACCGCTTCATCGACCGCACCCGGCGCCGGAAGCGCTCGCAACTGGTCCCGCTGCATGAAGCCGATGCCACGGATCCACTGGTCTGCGGGCGGCCGGGGCCGGAAGAGTCGATGCTGCATTCGGACGCGCAGCGCGCCATCGAGCGCGCCTTCCTGCAGCTGGAAGAGATGCAGCGCACGCTGCTGGTGCTGCGTCTGGAAGGCTACGACCTCGGCGAGATCGAATCCATCACCGGCATCCACCGCGAAGTGCTGCGGGCGCGGTTGCACCGCGCGCGCAACAGCCTGGCGCGCCATCTTGAACAACAGACGGGAGCGACCTCCACGGCGCTCCTCATCGGGAGCGAATCATGAACTGTCAGGAAGTCATCGGGATTCTCGACAACCAGAGGGTCGATCAGCTGGATTGCGCACAGCGGCGACAGGCGGAAGCGCACGTGGCCGCGTGCGCGGACTGCGCCCGCGCGTGGCACGCCCAATCCAGTCTCGCGACGCTGCCGGACATGGCGGTGCCCGCGGACTTCGCGGCACATTGCCGGGTGGCTGTCGCGGCGCGCTCCGGCGCCGCCAATGGCGGGCGAGCCCGGCGCGTGTTGTTATGGGGGTCGTTCACGGCGGTGGCCGCGGCGGCGGCGGCGCTTGTGCTGTCGTCGGGGCCGACTGTCCGCACAGTGGCCAGGCAGGCCGCGCAGGTCCCGCGGAGCGAAGCAGGTCCGCCAGCCGTCGGCGCCACGCCGGCCGTGCAGCCGTCCGGGACCGCGGGGGTGGCGCAGCCAGCGCAGCCGGCACCCGCAGTTGCCAAGGCAGCGGCGCCGCGGTTCACCGTGCAGGTGGTCGTGCCCGAACCTTTGCCGGCCGACCCGGCCTCGCCATTCCAGGTCGAGCAGAAGGAGATGTACGCCATCGCCACCGATCCCGCCGCACAAGAGGCGCTGCAATCGCTGCGCGCGGGGCTGGTCGCGGAACTTGCCAGGATTCCGGGCCTGGCGGTGCTGGACAAGGATCCGGTGCAGATCGCCCCGACCTCCAGGCACTATCGCGTGCGGCTTGCTCCTGATGTGATGATCGGTCTGGACGGGCGACCCACGCGCCTGGAACATGGTTACGCCATCGGCATCGACGTGAAGGAGGTGCAGTCCGGTGGCGCCACGATCAATCACAGGCTACCCATCATGGGCTTCGGAGTGGATCCGCAGGCGACGTGCGCCAGCCCGGATGCGGCCGGGGAGATGCCCTGCGATGCACAGACGACCGCGATATTCCTGGCGCGCTATCTGCGCCAGCACGTCTTTCCCGCGGATGCCTCGGTGACACAGCCCCTGCAGGCGAAGTTCCGGGATTCCTCGCAGGCTCCCGAGGATCGCTTCAAGGCCTTTGTCGAACTCTTCAAATTGCAGGCCAAGAACGGCGGCAAGGGCCTGCTTGGCGATCCGGGCGTGGTACACGCGACGGTCGAATTGTCGCAACTCACGGATGCGGAACATCGGGCGCAGCTGTGGCGGGCCATGCGTGGTGTGGGTGATGCAGCGCTGGTCGAGCCGTTGCTGGCCTCCATGCAGCAGGATCCTGAATCCGCCCGCATTGCCGCAGCCGAGACGCTGGCTGCGGATTTCGGCAGCGACCCGCGCGCCCGATCGGCACTGGAAACGACCGCGATTTCGGACCCGGATCCACTGGTTCGTGCAGTGGCGCAGCGCGGCCTGACCGGTGACGAAGGATGGAACCATTACGTGCTGTCGTCGCTCAAGGATTCCAGCCGGCCGGACTCCGGGCGGGTCGCGGCACTGATGTACGAGTTGTATCCGCCACTTACGATCGAAGGAGTTTCTGACCCTTCTCCTTCGAATTACTGGCAGATCCTGAAGGGACTCGATGATGCAGCAGTACGGAGCCTGGCCGAGATCTTTCCCCGTGCGGAGATGTTTCGTCACTGGCCGTCGAATAATCTGCTGGGAAATTTCGTGGCTGTGCACGACAAGGATCCGGTTGTCACCGACCTGCTGCTCACGGTGCTCAAGCAGGACTCCCATGATTTGAACCGCGCGGTGGCCGCCCAGGAACTGGCTGAAGCGCATGCCAGCGAGCCGCGGGTGCGCGAGGCCTTGCTCAATGCCCTCAGCAATGATCCATCCGCGAGCGTGAGGGATGACCTCGGAAAGCTCCTGCAAAAGGACTACGTGAAGAAGGCCATGGGGCAGTAGCGCAGTGAGAGCGGTCCGCTGGACGAACGGCAGACGGAGGCTGCGGTTGTTTCGACTTTCGCACGCACTTCTACGGCTGATGAGATCGGGAATGGGAGAAGCTGGGAGCGCTATTGGGATGACTTCAGGGCATCGGAAGGCGGTTGAATTTGGTTAAAGAGTCGCCATTTATGGCTATATGCCCAATTTGAGCCAATGCTGCGTTAGGTTCCGGAAGAATCTGGAAGAATCAAGAAGCGGTCGCCGATTCTGTGGGATAGTATTCAGGTCCTTGGCGAACTGGAGCAGATCTGTGCCTAAGGAAGAACAAAATCGAGACAACGCCTTGGCGACGGATTCAAAAGATAGCGGTGTCCCGATTTCCAATACGCCAACAGTGACCAGTTCGGGACACGTGCATTGGTCTACGAGAGACATCCTCTTCAATCCCGATCGTGTTGCTGCTGGGCAGACTTTTCAGCAGTCTACAGAGCAAAAGAAGAAATAATTCTCCTCGGTCGCAGCGGGAGCTTGCTGCGGAGGGACTATGGAAGGGCCGGCCGCCAAGTTATTCGGCGCGAGCATTGTATTGCTGGCCGGGTATGTTTTTTTGAAGACCTCCTATTTGCGCAGAATTACGACAGAGCACCTGCGCACAGATAGGTATGCGCTCCATTTGCTCGGAATTTCACTCGCGCTATATGTAGCCGGTGACCTCGCCGCGGCTCTCCTGCCCGACTGGACACCGACCATTCTTGCGAGCGTCAGGAGAGACGCGGCGTCCTCCGGCCTTACGCCACCTGTAATCAACTCAATCATGCTCGGCGCTGTTCTCGGACTAATTGAAAACATCTGGGTGCGCATTAAGACGCGCAGCGATCCCGCGATGTTGAATAGCGCGGATCTCGCTTGGCACAGGAAGTTTCGTCTCGCGGCCGTAATTCGATTTGTTCGCAAGTGCAGTGACGAGAAGATGCGAACTCTCTTTCGGGCTCTCATGCTCCGCAAGCTCATTATGGTGACACTTAAGAGCGGAAAGGTGTACGTGGGCAATCCGAGTTGGCCAGAATTCGATCCGTCGTATCATCTGGCCTCGTTGAAGCTGATCCAGTTTGCCAGCGGATCACGAGATAAGGACAGCAAAAAGGTAAGTCTGACCACTGGCTATAACAAACTGACGCAGGCACTCAAGCCCGTCCCGCAAAATACCGACAGACGACTTTTGAGCGCCACAAATCCCTTGCGGACCGATCCATTTCTTCTGCCTGCGGGTGGCGGGAATGTTCAAATTGACATCGAAGACTTCGGCGTTGTCATCGCGTGGAGTGAAGTCGAAACATTCAGCATTTTCGACGAGAACATATATGCGTGGTTTCAAACTCAACTTCCTGCTCCGTAAGGTTCGCCTGTATCTGCCAGTCGATGGTGCGATTCCGTCTTCCGAGGAGAATTCATTGAAAGGCTCGATCATCATCGCCTTCACCGCTGCGCTGTCCCTGCTTGCCGTACCTGTGCATGCGGCTGACTGTGATCGCGCCTGCCTCACGTCACTGATGGAGCGCTACCTGGCCGCGCTGGATGCCCACGACGTAAAGCAGTTGCCGCTGGCGCGCGGTGTAAAGTTCACCGAGAACACCGTTCCAATGACACTGGGCGACGGCTTCTGGCAAACCATCGACAAGGGAAGTCAGTCACCAGACTCTCGTCTGATCGTTGCCGATCCGGGCACATCGCAGGTGGCGTTTTACGGGGCTGCGAAGGAAAACGGCCATGGTGTGCTGTTCGGTGTGCGACTGAAGCACAAGGCGCAGCGCATCACCGAGATCGAGCAGTTCGTGGTCCGGCGTGGGCCTGCGCAGATTGGCGAGTTCGATCACCCGACGGCATACGATGCGGCGTGGACCGAGGTGTTGCCGGTCGCCGAGCGCCTGCCGCGTTCGGAGCTGGTGCAGATCGCCAATCTGTATTTCGAAGGCATCGAGCAGTCCAACGGTGACATGGTTCCCCTGGTTCCGGAGACCAGCCGGGTGGAAAACGGCTTTCGCACGGCGCCGCGCCCGGCGGGAGCCGATGGCAAGCCGGCCCAGAGCATCCGCGAAACTTTCAGCAGTGGAATGTTCAGGTACATCCGCGAGATCAGGCCGCGTCGGTTCCTGCTGGTCGACGAAGAGCGGGGCCTGGTCTATACAATGGTGATGTTCCAGCACCCGGGCACTGTGAGAGGGCTGCCGATGTGGGACAAACAGTACAAAGATCCCACCAGCATCATCAATTATCCCAATTCGATGGCGATGACAGAGTCATTCCGCATTCGTGGCGGGAAGATCACGCATATCATCGCGCAGATGGTGATGCTGCCTTATCGACAGCCGACGGGGTGGCCTGTTCCATAGGACGCCTCGCTCTTTCCGGAACCCAGCCGTATCATCATCGGGTACGGGGGTAGAGGCCATGACACGAAACCATCGTTCAGCTCTTCTCGCTGTGTTCGTTCCTGCAGTGCTTCTCGCCGGCGTATTCGCTGTTGGCAAGGCTCAGGAAGCAGGCTCCCCGGCAGCCAGGCAGTTGCTGTGGTCTGATCCCGCCACGTGGCCGGACGGCAAGGTGCCGGGCAAGGGTGACAAGGTCGATATCACAAGAGACCAGAGCGTGGTGCTGGATGTCAGCCCGCCGGCGCTGAGCGGCCTGACCATCCACGGCAAGCTCACCTTCGCCGACAACCAGGATCTCGAGCTGACCACCGAGTGGATCATGTTGCACGGGGAGCTGGAAATCGGCACCGAAGCCAGGCCCTATGCGCACAAGGCCACCATCACCCTCACCGACAACGTCAAGGACGAGCAGCTGATGGGCATGGGCGACCGTGGCATCATGCTCGCTGGCGGCACGCTGAACCTGCACGGCAACCGGAGCAATTCCTGGACGAAACTCGCCAGGACCGCCGAAGCCGGCAGCAACTCCATTGAAGTGCTGGACGCGTCGGGTTGGCGGGTGGACGACGTGGTTGTGCTCGCCTCGACAGACTTCGATCCCCATCAGGCCGAGCGGCGCACCATCGCCGCCATCAGCGGCAACACGATCACGCTGGACAAGAAGCTGGATTACATGCATTTCGGCAAGGTCACCTTCGGCGTGGACGAGCGCGGCGAGGTGGGCATGCTGTCGCGCAATATCCTGATCCAGGCTTCGCCCGACGCGGACAAAACGCTCTTCGGTGGACACATCATGGCGATGGTCACCAGCAGGATGTATGTCGACGGCGTCGAGCTCAACCGCATGGGCCAGAACATGCACCTGGCGCGCTATCCCATCCACTGGCATCTGGTCGGCGACGGCGGCAAGGGGCAGTACATCAGGAACTCCTCGATCCACGACACCTACAGCCGCTGCGTGACTGTGCACGGCACCAATTACGTGACCGTGGAAAACAACGTGACCTACAACACCATCGGTCACTGCTTCTTCCTCGAGGACGGCATCGAGCACGGCAACCGGTTCGTGCACAACCTGGGAATCCTGACGAAGTGTCATCCGGATTCGCCCTGCGTCCCGACCAATCTCGCGGCGGCCGGGGAGGGAGTTCGCACCCGCGCGAATGGCCAGCAGGCCAGGAACGTGCTGATTCCCTCCGACAATACCGCGACGACGTTCTGGATCACCAACCCGGACAACGTCTACGAAGACAACGTGGCCGCGGGCTCCGACGCGACAGGTTTCTGGATGTCATTGCCGGAGCACCCGACGGGTGCATTCGCGGGCACGACCATCAGTGCGAATACCTGGCCACGCCGGACATCGGTGCTGGAGTTCAAGGGCAACGTAGCCCACTCCAACTATGACTCGTTCATGTTCGACCGCAACGTTTCGGCCAATGGTACGTTCAGTGTGACCGGCAGCTCGCACGTCGCCCATGTGAATCCCGCTGACGGGAACAGCAGGACGGTGGAGTCGGTGTTCGAGGATCTCACCGCCTACAAGAACCGCAATGGCGGAATCTGGGGCCGCGGCGAGATGCACCTGTTCAGGAACCTGAAGCTGGCCGACAACGCCATCGGCTATACGCATGCGTCCGGTTTGGGCTTTGGTACACCATTTACATCCAGGGTAGAGGATTCGCTGTTCGTTGGCGAAACCGACAACATCGGCAACCCGAAGACCAGGGCGGAAAAAGCCTATGGCCGCAGCCTGCCGAAGCCCTCGATGCCGGATTTTCCGATCCGCGGCTACGAGTACTACGATCTGCGGCATGACGTGGTGAACAGCACCTTCGAGAACTTCCAGGACAACGCCACCCGCAAGACCGGAGCGCTCTCCTACCTGCTGTATGCGAGCTTCGGGGTCAGCACCGAGAACGCCATCGAGAAGCTGAAATTCATCAACGCGAAGCCGGTGTATTTCCCGCCAATGGAGCGCAAGTGGGGCAACGACAATGCCGGCGGTGTGGCCTGGAGGACGGCGGCCATCCATGACAAGGACGGTTCGGCCAGCGGCATTCCGAACTCCTACATTCTCATCAACGATGGCGTCAACGACAGCATCGCCACCGATACACAGGACTGTGTGATCGAACCCAGCTGGAACGCCGCGGTGTGCAAGGGCGATATCGGACGCCTGAGCGTTGGTGCCCCCGGCGGCGGTGGCGCGTTCGGTGGTGGCGGATTCGCCCGCGGGGGTGCGCCTGGTGCAGCTGCTGGTCCTGGCGGACCATCCGTTCCCGGCGGTGGCGGTGGGGTTGCGGGTTTCGGAGGCTTTGGCGGCGGTGGTGGCTTTGGAGGCGGCGGAGGTTTCGGCGGTGTCGGCGGCGGTGGTGGTTTCGGAGGCTTTGGTGGCGGCCCGGCCGCCGCGCCGCCAGTCGTCCTCAGCCGCAACGGCAGGGATTACACCCTCACGCAAGACCAGAGCAACGTGCGCGCCGGTGAAGAGATCAAGGTGATCACCAGGAGGCCGGATTTGTCCCTCAGCCTGCGGGAGATGGACCAGGGCTCCTGGGTCATCTTCGAGCTGCCGGGATTCAAGACCGCGGCCTCGGGAACGCAGGAGACCAGCCTGGATGCGCTGCGCGGGGCGGATGACACCGCGTACTTCAAGGACAAGGACGCACTCTGGGTCAAGGTCGTCAACACCGGAGCGCCATCCGCAGGCGGGGGTTACGGCCGTGGCGGATCCAGCATCCAGGTCAGCCGGCGATGAGCGGCAGCGCCGCTCGGCGGCGCCTACCGAGTTGAGGGACTGCGTTTGCGCCCGCTGCGGCTGGGAGAGCGGCTGATTGCCGCTTACCTGGTGCGCTCGTAGATGATCTTCTTGTTGCCACTTTCGCAACTGCCAACCACCTTCTGGTTACCCACATCGGCGTTGGCAACGATGGTCAGCTTGTAGTCCTTTACGCCCTTGGCATCCAGTTTGGCGGCAATTTCCGTTTTCAGCTCTTCACAGGGCTTCGGTGCGGCGAACGCCGACAGGGGCAGCAGCAACAGACCTGCAACGACAACGATGCTTTTCAAGTGACACTCCCCGGTTGAACGATCAACAACAGCTTCCCGATCGGCTAGGCGAACCCCTTCAGCTCCGCCGTATTGATCGGCAGTGTGCGCACCCGCCTGCCCGTTGCCGCAAAGATGGCATTGCCCAGCGCCGGCACCACCGGCGGCAGCGCCGGCTCGCCGAGCCCCGTCGGATTGTTGTCCGTCATCACGAAGTGCACCTCCACCTTCGGGGCCTGGTGCATGCGCAGCAGCGGATAGTCGTGGAAGTTGCTCTGCTCGACACGTCCGTTGGTGAACGTCAGCGCCTGCGCCAGCGCCTGCGACACCCCATCGATCGCCGCGCCTTCCACCTGGTTGTTTCCCGGGCTCGGATTGACGATCTGGCGGCCCACGTCACCGGCAACCCACACCTTCTCGACGCGCACCTCGCCGCTCTTGTGGTTGACGGAGGCCTGCACCACTTCCGCGAAGTAGCCCTGGTGGCTGAAGTAGCAGGCAAGGCCCATGCCGGTGCCCTTGGGCAGCTTCCTGCCCCAGCCTGACTTTTCTGCCACGGCCTTCAGCACGCCCGCCATGCGGACGTTGTCGAAGCCGACCTGCTCGCCGAATTGCGACTTGGTGGTGACCGGCGCCTTGGCCGGACCGAGCAGCTCGAGCTGGAACTGCAGCGGGTCCTTGCCCGCGGCGTGCGCCAGCTCATCGAGGAACGACTGGTACGCGAACGCCAGCGTGTTGCTCCCAGGGGCACGCATCGGACCGGTGGGGATGTCCAGCGGCATCATGGAGAAGCCGAGGTCGAGGTTCGGCACGAAGCCGGACGGGAACTCGGTCGGGCCCAGGGTGGCGGAACCGGCCACCTTGCCGCTGTTCGAGAAGGTGACGAAATGATCGCGGAATGCGCTGAGCTTGCCCGCCGCGTCGAGACCGGCCTTGAAGTGGTGGAACCCGCCCGCGCGGAACACGCCGCTCTGCACGTCCTGCCGGCGATTGCGCAGCAGCTTCACGGGTTCCCCGTGCGCCTTCGCGATGGCGGCGGCCTCGACCATGAAATCGTTGGAGAGCCGGCGCCCGAAGCCGCCGCCGCTGCGCGTGACGTGCAGCGTGATGTCCTGCTCCGGAATGCCGAGCAGCTTGGACACCGCGGTCTTGCCGCCGCCCGGCATTTGTGTGGGTGACCAGATTTCCACCTTGCCGTTGCGGATGGCAACCGTCGTGTTCATCGGCTCGAGCGCCGAATGGTTGACGAACGGCACCTCGTAACGGGCCTCCAGCACCTTGGCGGCGCCCTTGAGCGCCTGGTCCACGTCGCCTTCCTTCTTCAGCGAGGTTTCCGCCGGGTTTTTGGCGAGCTCCGCGTCCTTCGCCACGAAGCCCGCGGTGGAACGCTTCGCGGTTTCGCCCTCGTCCCACTTGATCTGCAGCTTGCCGAGCGCGCGGTTCGCCTGGTGCCACTTGTCGGCCACGATGGCGACGCCATCGGTCAGGCCGTTGTAGAGGCCGGCATCGAGCGCGGTCACGTTGCCCTTGATGACATAGACGCCGCGCACGCCCGGCAGCGCCTTCACCTCATCGAGGTTCGCGCTCACGAACTTGCCGTTGTACACGGGGCACTTCTCATACACCGCGTACTTCATGCCCGGCACGGTCACGTCGATGCCGAAGATCGGCTCGCCCTGCACGATGCGCGGGCTGTCGACACCACCGATGGGCTTGCCGATGATCTTGAAGTCCTTCGGGTCCTTCAGCTTCACGGTGGCGGGGTTGGGCGGTGGAACCCGCGCGGCCTGGCCGGCGAGCTGCCCATACGTGGCCTGCTTGCTGGTGCGCTTGTGGGAGACGACGCCGTCGGCCGTCTCGCACTCCTCGGCCGGCACGTTCCAGGCGCGGGCCGCGGCGGTGACGAGCATCAGGCGGGCGGCGGCGCCCACCCGACGCAGCAGGTCGTAGTTCATCGGGATCGACAGCGAACCGCCGGCGAACTGGCCGCCGTACTTCACCGGATCGACGATGGCGTCTTCGACGCGCACGTCCTTCCAGGCGACATCCAGCTCTTCGGCAACGATCATCGGGAAGGACGTCTTGATGCCCTGGCCGATCTCGGGGTTCTTGTTGACGATGAAGGTTTCGCCGTTGGGCGCGATGCGGATATACGCGTTGAGCGTCACCGGCACTGCCGGGCCGCCTCCAAAATGCGCGAACGCCGGAACGCTGAAGTCGAGCATGAGCCCGCCGCCAACGGCGACGCCGGCCGTGAGGAAGGTGCGGCGGGAGACCTGCGCTGTGCGCCTGGGATCGGTGGGTGACATCACGCCATCTCCCTCTTGTCTTCGGTGGGAAGGCCGGCGGCCTGCTTGATGGCCGCGCGGATGCGTGTGTAGGTGGCGCAGCGGCAGAGGTTGCCGCTCATCGCGTCGTCGATGTCCTTGTCGGAGGGTCGGGGCGTGCGGTTGAGCAGCGCCGCGGCCGACATGATCTGGCCGGCCTGGCAGTAGCCACACTGCATCACGTCGAGCGCCAGCCAGGCATCCTGCAGTTTCTTGCCCGCGTCGCTCTCGCCGATGGCCTCGATGGTCGTGATCTTCGCGTCGCCGACCGCGGAAACCGGCGTTACGCAGGAGCGGGTGGCGTTGCCGTTGATGTGCACCGTGCAGGCCCCGCACAGGCCCATGCCGCAGCCGAACTTGCTGCCCTTCAGTTCCAGCTCGTCGCGCAGCACCCAGAGCAGCGGAGTGTCGGCTTCCACCTCCACGGTGCGCGGCTGGCCGTTGACGTTGATGGTGTAGCTCATGCAATACCTCGGTTTGCGCGGCGCAGGCGGTATCTTTCCCGACCCCGACCTTGTTTAGTCCGGAGATTACAGCTTCCGGTATGTCTCGTGGTATCTACCGGGGGATTCTTCGCGAGGGATTGCTGCTGGCACAGCAATGCCGGCCCGCTGCCCCCCGATTCCTGCAACCCAACCCGCGCAGATCGGGTATTTTCTCGGGCTCATGTGAGGAGCGCAGGCTCCGTGAGCGCATCGGGGGAGAAGAACAATGATCAAGCGGGCAGGCATCATCCTCGGCATCCTGGTCCTCATCGGCGTGGTGCTGGCGTGGGTCATCCGGCAACCCGGCCCGCTGGCCTTCGCTGGCGGCAAGCGCGTGTCCCTGGCTGACTACAACGGCAAGCCCACCGGCGTGCCCGCGGACTTCCAGGACACGGACCCGCTGGCCAGGGGCCGATATCTGGTCGTTGCCGCGGACTGCGAGGCCTGCCACACCCGGGATGGCGGCCCCGCGTTCGCAGGCGGGCGGCCGTTCGAGACGGACTTCGGCACGATCTATTCGCCGAACATCACGCCGGATGCCGAAACCGGCATCGGCTCCTGGAGCGATGCGGACTTCCTGCGCGCCGTGCACGAGGGCATCGCGAAGGATGGCACGCGCCTGTATCCCGCATTCCCGTACGCCTCCTACACGTATCTCACTGATGCGGACGTGCTGGCGATGAAGGCCTACCTCTTCAGCCTGCCGGCGGTGAAGAACACCGCGCCCGCGAATACGCTGCGCTGGCCCTACAACCAGCGCGGGCTGATGGCCATCTGGTCGAAGTTCTACAACCCGGACACGCGCTTCGAGCCGGTGGCGGACCAGTCTCCCGAGTGGAACCGCGGCGCTTATCTGGCCGAGGCGCTCGGTCACTGCGGCGAATGCCACACGCCGCGCACTGCGCTGCAGGCGCTGGACAACAAGCGCAAGTTCGCCGGCGGCATGGCCGAGGGCTGGCGCGCGTACAACCTGAGCAGCGACAAGGAATCCGGCATCGGCACCTGGAGTGCCGAGGATCTCGGCAAGTACCTGAAGACCGGCCATTCGGCGGACCGCGGCTCGGCGTTCGGGCCGATGGCGCAGGCGGTGCACCTGAGCTTCCAGAAGCTCACGCCGTCGGATCTGGGCGCCATCGTCACCTACGTGCGCACGGTGCCGCCGGTTTCCACGCCGGACCTGCCCGCGCCCAAACTCGAGCCCGCACCGGCCGCTCCTTCAGACCCTGCCGTCGCGGAAGCGAACAGCCGGGGTCAATTGATGTTCGCGAGCATGTGCGCGGGTTGTCACTCGTGGACCGGCACCGGCAGCTATGTGCCACACACCACGCTCACCGGCACGCGTGCGGTGAATGATCCCACCGCCACCAATGTGGCACTGGCCGTTCTGCGCGGGGCGAGCACGCTGCCGCCGTCCGGCGATATCGCGGTGATGCCCGCCTTCGCCGCGGCGTGGACGGACGAAGAGATCGCGGACGTGTCGAACTATGTGATCGCGCGCTTCGGCGCCAAGCCGTCGTCGATCACGGCCGGGGAAGTGCACAAGCTGCGCGAGATGAAGTAACCGTTTTCTTGGTCTGGGGGTTGATGCCGTGAGTAAGCCATATCGTTCAGTTCTTCTGGCGTCGCTGGTTGCAGCAATGCTGCTTGGGGGCGTGTTCGCAGTCGTTCACGCGCAGAATGCGGGATCGGCGCTCAAGCAGGTGCGCTGGTCTGATCCGGCCACCTGGCCGAACCACAAGGTGCCGGCCGCCGGCGACAAGGTCGATATCCCGAAGGACAGGAACGTGGTGCTGGATGTCAGCCCCCCGGCGCTCAACGGCCTGACCATCCACGGCAAGCTCAGCTTCGCCGACAACAAGGATCTGGAGCTGACCACCGAGTGGGTCATGCTGCACGGGGAGCTGGAAATCGGCACCGAGGCCAGGCCCCACACCCATAAGGCCACCATCACGCTCACCGACAACGTCAAGGACGAGCAGCTGATGGGCATGGGCGACCGCGGCATCATGCTCTCGGGTGGAACGCTGAACCTGCACGGTGATACCACCAACACCTGGACCAAGCTGTCCGGCACGGCCAACGCGGGCGCCACCTCGATCCAGGTGCTGAACGCCAGTGGCTGGGGAGTGGGCGATGAGATTGTCCTGGCCTCCACGGACTTCAACCCCCGCCAGGCCGAGCGGCGCACCATTGCCGCCATCCGCGGCAACACGCTCACGCTGGACAAGCCGCTGGACTACATGCACTTCGGCAAGATCACCTACGACGTGGATGAGCGCGGCGAGGTGGGTCTCCTGACGCGCAACATCAAGATCCAGGCCTCCCCGGACGCC
>Ga0335083_10001733_pt1 | contig 29689 bp, 27 predicted proteins | sample Lox_Sample_42_FD_206716 | JGI IMG/M metagenome (GOLD analysis project Ga0335083, IMG submission 206716) | Soil microbial communities from Loxahatchee National Wildlife Refuge, Florida, United States - Lox_Sample_4.2 | ecosystem: Environmental > Terrestrial > Soil > Wetlands | place: USA...
GGCTGCCGCTCGCCAAGGTCGAGCGCCTCGCCGCCGGCCTGACGCGCTGGGCCGAGGGCCCGGCGTGGTTCGGCGACCAGCGCTGCCTGGTGTGGAGCGACGTGCCCGGCAACTGCATGTGGCGCTGGGACGAGGAGACCGGCGTCGCCAGCGTGTTCCGCAGGCCCTCGGGCCACGGCAACGGCAATACGCGCGACCGCCAGGGCCGGCTCCTGACCTGCGAGCACGGCGGCCGGCGCGTATCCCGCACCGAACCCGATGGCCGCGTCGTGACGGTGGCCGATTCGTTCGAGGGGAAGCGGCTGAATTCGCCGAACGACATCGTCACGAAGTCGGACGGCTCGATCTGGTTCACCGACCCCAGCTTCGGCATCCTCGGCTACTACGAGGGATTCAAGGCCGAGCCCGGGCTGCCGACCCACGTGTACCGCGTCGATGCCGCGGGCGGCATGACGGTGGTCGCCGAGGGCATCAACCAGCCCAACGGCCTCGCCTTCTCGCCCGACGAGTCGGTCCTGTACATCGTCGAGTCGCGTTCCGTTCCGAGAAAGATCCTGGCCTTCGACGTCGTTCAGGGCAAGACCCTGAAGAACAGGCGCGTCCTCATCGACGCGGGCCCCAAGGGCACACCCGACGGATTCCGCGTCGACCTCGACGGCAACCTGTGGTGCGGCTGGGGCATGGGCGAGGCGGGCCTCGACGGCGTGCACGTGTTCAATCCGGGCGGACGGCTGATCGGCCGCATCGACCTGCCCGAGCGCTGCGCCAACGTCTGCTTCGGCGGCCTGCACCGCAACCGCCTTTTCATGGCGGCGAGCACCTCGCTCTACGCGCTCTACGTCAACACCCAGGGCGTTCCCTACTTCTAGCGCCGGCTAGGCGCGCGTGAGCCCGGTCGGCGGCCCGTCGATCGCCGTCCAGCCCGCATCGATCAGGAGCGTGCTGCCGTTGACGTAGCTCGAGGCGTCGGAGGCAAGGAACGCCACCGCGCTCGCGACCTCGAACGGCTGGCCCCAGCGCCCGGCGACGGTGTGGCGCGCATACGTCTCGTAGATTTCCGGGCGCGCCTTGATCGGCGCGGTGAGCGGAGTCTCGATGATGCTCGGCGCGATCGCGTTGACGCGCACGCCGAAGCCGCCGACCTCCGCGGCGAACCCCTTCACCAGCAGGGAGATCGCGGCCTTGGTGGCGCCGTACACCGCGAGTCCCGGCTCGATGGTCGTGGCGCGCACCGAGGACGAGGCAATCAGGCTGCCGCGCTTCTGCTCCACCATCACGCGGCCGACGGCGCGCAAGAAGTGGAACGTGCCGCCGAGGTTCAGGCCCACCACCCGCGCGAAGTCCGCCTCGGTGTAGTCGAACATGCGCTTGCGGATGTTGATTCCCGGCGTGGTCACGCCGATGTCGATCGCGCCAAGCCGCTCGCGCGCCCGGTCGGCCAGTGCGGCGACCTCCTCCGCGCTCGCCGCGTCGGTGCGGCCGCCGGCGTGGGCGCGCCCGCCAGCGTCGCGTATCGCCGCCGCGGTCGCCTCCGCGCCGGCGGCGTCGAGGTCGGCACAATAGATCTCGGCGCCAAGCTGTCCGAGCGCCTCCGCGCACGCCTTGCCGATCCCCGACGCGGCGCCGAGCACCAGCGCCTTGCGGCCGGCAAGGTCGAACAGCCGGCGGTAGTCGATCGCCGCGTCCTCGCTCATCGCCGCGCCGCCTACGCGAACTCGATGACGCCCTTGCCGCTCGACTGCTGGTCGAACACGCGGTAGGCCTCGGCCGCCTGGTCGAGCGTCCAGCGGTGGGTGAAGATGCGCTCGAGCTTGATGCCGGCGTCGGCGACGAAGCGCGCGCACTCGGCCATGCCCATGGCGCTGAAGGTCCAGGAGCCGAGCAGCGTGAGCTGGCGCCGCAGCAGGTCCTTCGAGACGTCGAGCGTCACCTCGCCGCCCTCGCCCACGAAGCACACCGTGCCCCAGGTCCGCGTCGAGCGCACCGCCGCGAGCCGCGCCGCCGCGATGCCGGTGCAATCCAGCGCCAGGTCGACGCCCTCGCCGCGGGTCATCTCCCTCAGCGTCCGCTCGATGTCGATCCTCGAGGCGTCGAGCGCGGCGTCGGCGCCGAACTGCTTGGCGAGCGTCGCGCGCTCCGGGTTGGTCTCGATGGCGATGACGCGCGCGCCCATCTTCGCGCCGAGCAGCGTCGCCGAGAGCCCGACCGGCCCCTGGCCGAACACGGCGAGCGTCGAGCCGCCGGCGAGCTGCATGCGGCGCAGCGCGCCGTAGGCGGTGCCGGTACCGCAGGCCACCGCCGCGCCCTCGGCGAACGACAGCTCGTCGGGCAGCGGCACGAGCGTGCGGGCGGGCACCTTGAGGTACTCGGCGTGGCCGCCGTTTGCGGTCACTCCGTACACGGTGATGCCGGCGCGGCACAGCTGGGACCAGCCCACCCTGCAGTGCTTGCACACGCCGCAGCCCGCATAGTGATGGTCCATCACGCGCTGCCCGGTCGGCGCCTCGCGCTCCGACACGCCCGGCCCGCGCGCCTCGATCACGCCGCAAGGCTCGTGGCCGGCGATGAACGGCTCGGCGTCGCCGCCCAGCCCGAGCGACTTCTGCGCCTCGCCCGGCGGCGAGCGGTAGAACTTGAGGTCCGAGCCGCACATCCCGGAGGCCTTCATCCGGATCACCACCTCGCCCGGGCCGGGCGTCGGATCGGGAAACTTCCGGATCTCCACCTGCCGATTGCCGAGAAACACTGCACCGCGCATGGCGTCGTCCTTCCGGTTCAGGTCTCGCCGCGGTCATACACCTTCACGATCGCGCCGCTGTCGAGCTCGGCGTGGCCGAGGTGCACGAGCATACGGTACAGCTGCAGCGCTTCCGCCATCATGGGCACGGGTGCCTTCAGGCCGCCGGCGTACTCGTGCGCCATCTCCAGGTCCTTGAGCAGCTGCCGGGCGTACCCCTGGGGCGCGAAGTCGCGGCGCTGCATGCGCGGATACAGCTTCTGCAGGACCGCGCTGTCCGCGTAGCCGCCGGCGAGGCATTCGGGGAGGCGCGCGGCATCGATGCCGGCCGCTTCGGCGAGCACCACCGCCTCCGCCATCACCGCATGGCCGCAGCCGACGATCAGCTGGTTCAGCATCTTCGCCGCCATGCCGGCCCCCACCGGGCCCATGTGCGTGAAGCGCGCCGCGACGTCGCCGAAGAACGGCTTCGCGCGCGCCACTTCGCCCGCTTCGCCGCCCGCCATCACGGTGAGCGCGCCGCTGCCGGAGGCCGGCGGGCCGCCCGAGACCGGCGCGTCGATCCAGCCGCAGCCGGTCTCGGCGCGCAGCCGCGCGGCGAAGGCCCGGCACTTCTCGACCTTGATGGTGGAGAAGTCGACCACGAGCTGCGGCGGACGCAGCGCGCTCGCCACGCCGGAAGGGCCGAAAACCGCGGCCTCGACGGCGTCGGTGGTCGGGAGGTTGAGCACCGCGAGGTCGGCGCCCGCCACTGCGTCGGCCGGCGAAGCCGCCGCGCGCGCGCCTGCCAGCGCGGCGGCTACCCGCTCGGGCACGATGTCGAAGGCGCCGATCGCGTAGCCGAGCGAGGCGAGGCGCCGCACCATGGGCAGGCCCATCAGTCCGACGCCGATATATCCGAGGCGCAGCTTGTCCGGCACGTCTTCCTCCCCAGCGCGGATGCGCTGCATTATCTAGCAGCAGCGCGCGTGCCGCTCGCGCGCCGTGCGCAACACCTCGTCGGGGTCGCGCCGCCACCAGTCCCGCTCGGAAAAGATTTCCACTTCATGGAAGCCGGCGTAGCCCGCGGCCTCCACCCAGCTGCGGATGCGCGGCAGGTCGATCACCCCGTCGCCCATCATGCCGCGATCGTTGAGCGTGTCGCGCGTCGGTACCAGCCAGTCGCAGATGTGGTACGCGAGGATGCGATCCTTCCCCGCCCGCTCGATCTGCTGCGCCAGCTTCGGGTCCCACCAGACGTGATACACGTCGACCGCGACCCCGATCCCTTCGCCGAAGAGATCGCACAGGTCTAGCGCCTGCTCGAGCGTGTTGATGCAGGCGCGATCGGCCGCCTGCATGGGATGCAGCGGCTCGATCGCGAGCGGCACGCCCGCCTTCCTCGCTTCCGGCAGGATCGCCGCGATGCCCTCCCGTATCGCCTCCCTGGAGAGCCCCAGGTCCCTCGAGCCCGGCGGCAGCCCTCCCGCGACGAGCACGAGGCAGCGGGCGCCGAGCTCGTGCGCCTCCTCGATCGCGCGCAGATTGTCGTCGCGCCAGCCCTCGGCCGTGAAGAAGCCGCCGCGGCACAGGCCCGTGACCGTGAGGCCGTGGGCCCTGATCGCGGCGGCCGCCCGCTTCAGGCCCATCTCCGCGAGCTTGTCGCGCCAGGGCGCGACGCCGCGGATGCCGTGGCGCGCGCAGCCGTTGATCGCCTGCGCGAGCGACCACTGCGCGCGCACGGTCGCGGTATTGAGGGAGAGCCTCCCCGCCTCAGGCGGCGATGCCATGCAGCGCGAGCAGCTGCTTCATGCGGCGGCAGGCGAGCCCCGGATCCGCGAGCAGCCCTGCGGCGTCCGCCAGGCGGAACAGCTCGGCGAAGTGCAGCGCATGGCGCGCGCTCTGCTGGCCGCCCACCATCACGAAATGGTCCTGGTGGCCGTTCAGCCAGGCCATGAAGACGACTCCTGTCTTGTAGAACCGCGTCGGCGCGCAAAAGATGTGCCGCGAGAGCGGCACCGTGGGCGCGAGCGCGTCGTGGTATTGCTCCAGCCGATCTTGCGCGAGATGCGAGAGGGCCTGCGACGCGGCCGGCGCGATGGCGTCGAAGATGCCGAGCAAGGCGTCCGAATGCCCCTGCGCGTCGCCCTCGATCAGCTCGGCGAAGTTGAAATCGTCGCCGGTATACATGCGCACGCCCTTCGGCAAGCGCCGCCGCATGGCGATCTCCTTGTCCTTGTCGAGGAGGGAAATCTTTATTCCATCGACGCTGGGGGAGTTCCTCGACAGGATGTCCAGGCAGACGCCCATGGCCTCGTCGTGATCGTCCCTGCCCCAGTAGCCGGCGAGCGCGGGATCGAACATCTCGCCCAGCCAGTGGATGATTGCGGGCCGCTTCAGCTGGCGCAGGATGCGGTCGTAGACGCGCGCGTAGTCCTCGGGGGAGCGCGCCGTCGCGGCGAGCGCGCGGCTCGCCATGAGGATGATGCGGCCGCCGAGCTTTTCGATGGCCTCGCACTGCGCCTCGTAGGCCGCTATGATCTTCTCGATCGAGTGCGTCTCGCCCGCCGGCAGATGATCGGTCCCAGCTCCCGACGCCACTACCGCGCCGGGCACGCGCTTCGCCTCCGCCACGCTCTCACCGATGAGGCGCAGCGACGTTTCCCAGTCCAGCCCCATGCCGCGCTGCGCGGTGTCCATTGCCTCCGCCACCGCGAAGCCCCACGACCACAGGTAGCGCCGGTACGCGAGCGTCGCCTCCCAGTCGATCGCCGCTTCGAGCCACGGCTCCTTCGCGGAGCGCGGGTCGGCGACGACATGCGCCGCGGCGTAGGCGAGGCGCGTGAAAGGCTGCGCCGGCCTGGCGAACGATCTCGGCCCTTTCAGGCGGTAGGTCTCGAGCGCTCCGGCCGCAGCCGGAAGGTCGATTCTCAAGCCTTCAGCTTCGGGATGTCGATCCATCTTCTCCGCCTCCAGCTCTGCAAGCCGAGCTCCGCCAGCTGCACGCCCTTCGCGCCTTCGAGCAGGCCCCAGCGGAACGGCGCCTCGCCGGCTACGTGCCGCAGGAACAGCTCCCACTGCGCCTTGAACGCGTTGTCGTAGCTCTCGTCCGGGACCTCCTCCCACCCGGCGAAGAAATCGATCGGTTGCGGCATGTCCGGATTCCAGACCGGCCGGGGCGTCTTGTCGTAGCTCTGGAATAGGCATCTGCGCAAACCGGCTACCGCGCTGCCCCGGGTGCCGTCGACCTGCAGCGTCAGCAGGTCGTCGCGCCGCACGCGCACCGTCCAGGACGAATTGAAGTGCGCCACCACGCCGCCCGCGAGCTGGAAGGTGGCGTAGGCGGCGTCGTCCGCGGTCGCCTTGTACTTCTTGCCGGTCTCGTCCCAGCGCCACGGGATGTGCGTGGCGCCGAGGCAGGACACGGCCTTCACCGCCCCGAAAAGGTTGTCGAGCACGTAGCGCCAATGGCACAGCATGTCGAGGATGATGCCGCCGCCGTCCTTCCTGCGGTAGTTCCAGGACGGGCGCTGCGCGGGCTGCCGGTCGCCCTCGAACACCCAGTAGCCGAACTCGCCGCGCACCGAGAGGATGCGGCCGAAGAACCCCGCGTCGCGCAGCTTCGCCAGCTTGATCAAGCCCGGCAGCCAGAGCTTGTCCTGCACCACGCCGTGCCTCACGCGCGCCTTCTTCGCCGCCCGGTACAGGTCGATCGCCTCGGCGAGAGTGGTCGCCACCGGCTTCTCGCAGTAGACGTCCTTGCCGGCGCGGATCGCCTGCTTGAGCAGCCGCGGCCGCAGCTGGGTGGAGGCCGCGTCGAAGAAGATGCGGTCCTCCGGGCTCCTCAGCGCCGCCGCCAGATCCGTGGTCCAGCGCGCGAGGCCGTGCTCGCGCGCCAGCGCCGCCAGCTTCTCCGCGTTCCTGCCGACCAGGATCGGATCCGGCACCAGGCGCGAGCCGTCCTTGAGCGGCACGCCGCCCCGGCGGCGGATCTCGAGGATCGAGCGCACCAGGTGCTGGTGGGTCCCCATGCGCCCGGTGACGCCGTGCATGATGATGCCGATGCGTCTCGTGGTCACGCCATCCTCCTCATGGAATTCCAGTCCGGCATCGCGCGGCTGGCGTAGCCGGCGCAGCTGAGCGAGCCGATCTCGAGCCTGCCGCGGCGGATCCGCGGCCGCACCGCGCCGTGGCTGCGCTCGTAGAGATCGGGATGCCCGGCGAGGAACGCCGCCTGCTCCCCTTGCGGCAGGCCGGCCATCCCGTTGACGTAATGATGCCCGTTGCGCTCGACGTGCGTCAGGCCGAGCAGGGAAACCAGCGCCAGGTCCTGCTGCAGCGCGAGGCCCGGCTGGATCGTCAAGTCCTCGCCGCTCATGAAAAAAACGGGGCCTGACCCCGCTTCCGCGTTCCAGGCGGCGCAGCGCGCGGCGTTGAGCAGCGACTTGTAGATGCCCTTGCAGGTTTTCGAGGACACGCCGCGGTAGCCGAGCACGCGGGCGCGCGGGAACGCGTCGAGCGAATCGTCGGATTCGTCGATGATGACCGGCGCCTCGACGCCGGCGACCGGCTGGGCGAGGGCCCGCTGCCGCTTCACCGGCTGCTCCACGAAGAGAATGCTCCGCGCCAGGCGCGCGAGCTGCGGCGCGGTCCGCATGCGCGACCACAGCGCGGCGACCGCCTCGAAGCCTTCGTACTGCTCGTTGCCGTCGAGCGTGGCATGGTACGGCTCCGGGATGCGATCGAGCACCGCGGCGATCGCCGCCAGGCGCGCGAGGTCCGCCTCGAGGTCGCCGCCCGCCTTGAGCTTGAAGTAGCGGTGCCCGTAGCGCGCGACGACGTCCTCCAGCGTTTCCGGCAGGCCGTCGGCGACCGGCTGCGCGAGGTCCGCCGCGACGATGGGGTCGAGCAGCCCCACGGTATGCCGCGCGGCGATATCCGTCGCGGGCTCAAGGCGGGAGAAGAACTGCGGCAAGTCGATGCCGTCATGCGCCTCGGCGCCGATCACATTGCGCCTCACCGCCTGGTAGAACGAGATCTCGAGGGCGCGGCAAAGGGCGTCGAGCAGCGCGCGGTCGATCAGCGCGGAGCCGAAATTCTCCACCAGCCCGCCCCGCGGCGCGGAGTGGCCCCACGCGGTCCGCTCCCCGCCCGAGAGGTATCCGGCGCGCGCCGCGCGCAGCGAGCCGCGCAACTGCTCGACGTTGTCGTCGTTGGAGAGCGCCGGGTCCTTGTCGAACCACTTCGGCGCCATCAGCTCGGCCGCCGCGCCCTCCGCCTCCGCGCCGCCCTGCAGGCGGATGCGGGCGCGCACGAACGCCTGCGGCGCCGCGGTCAGGGTCACGACGCCGAAGCGGAACGGCAGCCGGAAGCGCACGTCGCGCTCGAGCAGCTCGATCGCTGCGACGCTGAAGCGCGGCGCGTTCATTCGCCGAGCGCTTCCAGGATGCCGCGGATATAGCCGATGGCGCGCGCCGCGGCCGCGGGGCCGTCGGGGACGTAGTCGAACGGCTCGACCGCGATGTCGCCGGCGTACTTGTGCCGCACCAGCGCCGCGAGCAGCGGCGCGAAGCGCTGCTCGCCCTGGCCGGGGCCGCGCCGGTTGCGGTCGTTCACCTGCACGTGCGCGATCACGCCGCGCGGCAGCCAGGCATCGACCAGCTCGGAAAGCGTGCGCGCTTCCATGCGCCCGGCGGCGCTGCAATCGAGCATGCTGCGCACGCCCGGGCGTCCGATCGCCGCGACCATCGCTGCCGCCTCCTCCAGGGTGTTGATGAGCGGGGTCTGCTCGGCGGCGAGCGGCTCGATGCAGTAGACGACGCCCGCCTTGCCGGCCCTTTCGGCGACGCGCGCAAAGCATTCCTGCGCCCGCGCCATCGCCGCGGCGCGCGCGTCGCCCGGGTCGACGCGGCGCTGCTGCGGCGAGCCGTGCACGAGGTAGCGGCCGCCGAGCTCGGCGCACTGGTCGATCAGCGCCAGCATCACGTCCACGGTGCGCCGGCGCACGGCGTCGTCCCGCGTCGAGATCGATAGGCCTGCGGGCCGCAGCAGCAGCCAGTGCAGCCCCGTCACCGCGATGCCGGCGTCGGCCGCCGCCGAGCGCGCTTCGGCGATGCGCGCCGCGCCCATGCGGTGCGGCTCTTCCGACAGCGTATAGGGCGCAACCTCCAGGCCGTCGTAGCCGAGCTTCGCGGCGTACTCGCACTGCGCCGGGAACGGCATCGGCGCAATGACTTCGTTGCAGAGCGCGATCCGCATCAGGCGCGCACCGCGTTCAGGATCATCGCGCCGACGTGCGCCGCGCGCTCGCGCAGCGCCGCCGGGGCCATCAGGTCGCGCGCGAAGATCTGCGACAGCGTGTATCGGTTGCTGAGGTAGAAGTACCCCTCGGCGGCGATCGAGATGTAGAGCTGCACCGGGTCGACCCCGCGCCGGAACGCGCCGGCGCGCTCGCCGCGCCGCAGGATCGCCTCCAGCATCTCGACCAGCGGCGAATGCATCTCGCGCACCCGGCCGGACCTCTTCAGGTGGCGCCCCTTGTGCAGGTTCTCGCTGTTCAGCAGCGTCATGAATTCCGGATGCTCGAGGTGATAGTTCCAGGTAAACCGCACCAGGCGCTTCAGGGCTTCGCGCGGCGCGAGGTGCTCGAGCGCGAGCGCCTGCTCGGCGTCGCGGATATGCGCATAGCGACCTTCGAGCGCGGCGAGGAACAGCCGCTCCTTGCTGCCGAAGTAGTAGTAGAGCATGCGCTTGTTGGCACCGGCGGCCGCCGCGATGCGGTCGACGCGCGCCCCGCCCAGCCCGTGGCGCGCGAACTCCCGCGTCGCCGCGGCGAGGATCCGCGTCCGCGTGCGCTCGGCGTCGCGCCCGCCGTTGACGACCGACCGCACTTTAGTGCGCTTTCGCATCGGCGGGAAAGGCGAGGCCCAGGTCGGCGTACAGCGCCTGGGCGCAGTTGTAGCCGGGCAGCCCGGTGATGTTGCCTCCGGGATGGCAGCACGAGCCGCAGAGGTAGAGGCCTTCGACATGGCCCCGGTACTGCCCCGCGCCGGGGAACGGCCGGTCGCAGCCGACCTGCCCGCCGGTGAAGGCGCCGACCAGCAGGTCGCCCTCGCGCATGTTCGGCAGCGAGCGCTCGGTGTCGAGCGCGCTGCGCGTGAACGAATCGAGCACCGCGCCGTCCAGATTGGGCGCGTAGCGCGTCCAGAAGTCGAGCATGGCGCGGCCGTGCGCGATTTTTTCCGCGTCCCAATTTCGTGGATCGCCGCGCAGGAAGTACGGCAGCTTCTCCCACATGAAGGCGGTGTGATGGCCGGCGGGCGCCTGCGAGGGGTCGAATACCGTCGGCGTGCTGCCCCACATCACCGGCGGCGGGATCTCGCCTTTCCCGTGCGCCGCGACGATTTCGGGAAACTGCGCGTAGCGCTCCAGGCCGAGGATCACCATCAGCGCGCGCCCCAGCTGCGGGAAGTCCTTCTCCGCCGCGTACACCGGGCGCTCGCGCAGGTTCAGGTTGAGGGCGAAGAGCGGCGCGAGCAGGTTGTACTTGAACGCCCGCGCCTTCTCGCGCCAGTCGGCCGGCACGTCGGCCTCGTCCATCAGCTCGAGGAAGGTCTGCTGCGGATTCAGGCTGGAGGCGACGAGATGGCGCGCCGCGATGCGCTCGCCGGTGGCGAGCTCGACGGCCGCGGCGCGCCCGCGCTCGAGCACGATGCGCCGCGGCGCCGCGGCGCAGCGCACCTCGCCGCCGGTCTCGCGCACCGCCTCGAGCAGCGCGCGCGCCAGCCCCGCCGAGCCGCCGACGCACATCTGCGCCTTGCCCGCGGCCGCGAGCAGGATCGGGATGTGGTGGCCGAAGCCCTTGGCGCGCAGGTCGACCTCGCGCAGGCCGTTGAAGAAGAGCAAGCCCGCCTGGACGGTCGGGTGCTCGAACTCGCGCAGCACGAACTCCTGCGGCGAGAGCGCGCCGGTCTCCAGCAGCAGGCGGCCCTCCCTGCTGCGCTCGAGCGCGGCGCGGCGCTCGGCCGCGGGCCGCGGCGGCCGCCGCGCCTCGGGGCCGACGATCTTCTCCAGCACCGGCACGAAGTCGTCGCGCCAGCGCCGCAGCGCCGCCGCGTCGCGCGGGCTGTAGCGCTCGAAGGACGCCGCGGTCCTGTCGAAGTCGGTCCACCACTCCAGCACGTTGCCGTCCTGCTGCACCAGCGCGACGTTCAGCTCGGGCTCGAGGTAGCGTGCGCCGCGGCGCTCGAGCTCCAGCTCCGAGTACCACGGCATATGGGTAATGGCGCGATGGAAGAACGAGTGAGTGTTGTGCAGGAAGCCGGGGTGGCGCGGGTCCTCCACCGTGCGCAGGCCGCCGCCCGGCTCGTGGCCGCGCTCCAGGCACAGCGTCTTCAGCCCGGCCCGGCCGAGGTAGGCCTGCAGCACCAGCGCGTTATGTCCCGCGCCGATGAGGATGCCGTCGTAGGTCGCGCCCACCGCTACTCCATGCCGAGCAGGCGGTAGATGCGCCGCGTGTACTCGCCGAACGTCTCGTGCGTCTTCACCTCGAGCGTGCGCGGCCGGGGCAGCGTGATCTCGATGTTGTCGGCCATGCGCGCCGGGCCCGCGGTCAGCACCACCACGCGCGTGCCGAGGAACACCGCCTCCGAGATGCCGTGCGTGACGAAGACGATGGTCTTGCCCGCCTCGCGCCAGATGCGCAGCAGCTCCAGGTTCATCTTCTCGCGCGTGAGCGCATCGAGCGCGCCGAAGGGTTCGTCCATCAGCACCAGCTTCGGGTCGTGCACCAGCGCGCGCGCGATCGCGGCGCGCTGCTGCATGCCGCCGGAAAGCTCGTACGGGTACATCGCCTCGCTGCCTTCCAGCCCCACCAGCTTCAGCAGGCCGCGCGCCCGCTCGCGGCTCTCGGCCATCGGCAGGCCGAGGATCTCCGCCGGGAGCAGCACGTTCTCCAGGATCCGGCGCCACTTCAGCAGCAGCGGCGCCTGGAACACCATCCCTACGTCGCGCGCCGGGTCGAACGGGTGCGCCGCCGAGCCGATGCGGACCTCCCCGCCGTCGTGCGGCTGCAGGCCGGCGAGGATCTTGAGCAGCGTGGACTTGCCGCAGCCGGAGGGCCCGACCAGCGACACCAGCTCCCCGGGCATGACGTCGAAGGTGACGTCCGAGATCGCCGGATGCTCGTCGCGCCCGCGGCGATAGGCCTTGCGCACCCCCGCGAGATGGATGAAGGGCTCGCTCATCCGGCGACGCGCGCGTCCTTCACCACCAGCAGGCGCTCCAGGGCCAGCACCAGCCCGTAGAGGATGACGCCGAGCAGCGTGATCAGCAGCACCGCCATGAACATCGCCGGCGTGTCGAGCGTCACCTGCACCTGCAGCATGAGGTAGCCCAGCCCCTTGTCGGATCCGAGGAACTCGCCCACGATCGCGCCCGCCACCGCGAGTATCGCCGCCACCTTCATGCCGGCGAAGATGTACGGCAGCGCCCCGGGGAGCTGGATCTTGGTGAACAGCTGCCAGCGCGAGCCGCGCAGCGAGCGCACCAGGTCCAGCAGCTCGGGCTCGATCTCGCGCAGCCCGCGCGCCGTGGTGAGCAGGATCGGGAACACGCAGATCGAGAACGCCATCACGGTGTTCGGGAACACGCCGTACTTGAACCAGACGATGATCAGCGGCCCGAGCGCGACCTTCGGGATCATGTTGAGCGACACCAGCAGCGGCATGAACAGCGCCTCCAGCGTGCGCGACCAGGTGAAGGCGAGCGCGAGCGCCACCCCGACGCCGAGCGCGAGGAAGTAGCCGCCGAAGATCTCGGTCGCCGTGACCGCGATGTTGGCCCACCAGCTGTAGCTCGGCTCGAGCAGCGCGAGCGCGGTGGCCTGCGGCGAGGGCATCACGAACTTCGGCACGTGGCCGATCCGGACGAACAGGTACCAGGCGGCGACCAGCCCGAGGTGCGCGAGCACCGCCAGCACCAGGCGCGAGAGCGAATCGTCTTGCTGCGGCATGGGTCCTCCGGGATGTCCTTTCAGGCGAGCCAGCGCGCGAGGTTCGCGCGCACGAAGTCGTCGTCGGTGAGGTCGGGATGCTCGCGGCAGACGCGGTCGATCTCCGCCGCCTGCCCGGGGGAGAGCGTCTCCTTCGGGTCGAGGCACCAGATGCCCTCGAGCAGGCCCTGGCGCCGCAGCACCTCGTGGCAGCCGGCGATGCAGCCGGCGAAGTCGTGCGCCACATCGAACACGGCGCTGTTGCAGTCGGTGACGCGCGAGTCGAGCGCCAGCAGCTCCTCGTCGGCCACGCTGGCGCCTCTTATCCTTTCCAGCAGCTCGACCGCGCGCCTGGTCCACACGCTCCAGTGGCCGAGCAGCCCGCCGCGGATGCGGACCGCGACCGTTTCGCCGCCGCGCTTCACCGCGAGCGGCGCCAGCAGGTCTAGCACGATGTGGTCGTCGTTGCCGGTGTAGAGCGCGACGCGGTCCTCGGCGCGCGCCGCCACCAGGCCCCTGGCGACGTCGAGCGTGCGGTAGCGGCTGAACGGCGCCGCCTTGATCGCGACCACGTTCTCGATCAGGCAGAAGCGGCGCCAGAATTCGGCCGGCAGCGGGATGCCGCCGACCGCGGTCTGCAGGTAGAAGCCGACCAGCGGCATCTCCGCGGCCACCGCGGCGCAATGCCCGACCAGCTCGTCGAGCGACGCTCCCTTCATCGGCGCGAGCGACAGCATGCCGGCGTGGTAGCCGTGCGCGCGCGCGGCCTGCGCCTCGCGCTTCGCCTGCGCGGTGCCGCCCGAGAGCCCCGCGATCATCACCACCGGGCGCTTCGTCCATTCGCCCGCCGCCTCTGCGGCGAGCGCGAGCACCGGCTCGTACATTCCCGTTTCGCGAATCGCGAATTGGGTGGCGTGCACGCCGACCGCGAGGCCGCCGGCGCCGGCGTCGAGGTAGTAGCGGGTGAGCGCCCGCTGGCGGCGCGCGTCCAGCCGCCGGCCGGCGTCCAGCGCCAGCGGGTGCGCGGGAATCACGGTGCCGCGGCGCAGTGTCTCCAGCACCTTCGGCGGCAGGTCGGACCAGCGAAGCGGCATTCGGGACCGCGCAGTTAACCGGATGGTTACCGTAGCCCAGGCGCAGGAAGGCGTCAACGCGGCGCGGCGCATTGACACTGCGCGCCGCGCGCCGATACCATCGCCGGGCGATCCAAAGGAGGAATCCCATGCGCAAGTTGCTCGCCGCCGCGCTCGCCGCGGCCCTCGCCCTGCCCGCCGCCGCCGCCGAAAAGCTCGATTTCATCCTGAACTGGGTGCCCGGCGGCGACCACGCGCCCTACTACTACGCGAAGAAGATGGGCTGGTACGAGAAGGAGGGCATCGACCTCAACCTCGAGCCGGGCAAGGGCTCGGCGCTCGCGGTGCAGAGGGTCGGCGCGGGCGCCAATCCGATCGGCCTCGCCGACATGGGCAACGTGCTGATCGGCAAGGGCAAGGGCGCCGACCTGGTGGCGGTGTTCAACGTCTACGCCAACTCGCCGCAGGGCCTGTACTGGCTGAAGAGCTCGGGCATCAAGGGCATCAAGGATTTCTGCGGCAAGAAGATCGGCAACCCCGCCGCCGACGGCGCGCGGCCGATGTGGCCGGCGCTCGCCAAGGCGAACGGCATCGACCCCAAGTGTGTCACCTGGGTCAACATCGACGCCAACGCCAAGCTCGCGGCGCTGAAGGCGCATTCGATCGACATCACCACCTCGTTCTACAACATCCATCACATCTTCAAGCGCGAGCTCGGCGACGACATGGGCTTCGTCGCCTGGCGCGACATCGGCCTCAACCCCTACGGCAACTCCGTGATCGTCAATGGCGCGTTCCTCAAGGCGCACAAGGCGCTGATCGCCAAGTTCGTCAAGGTGACGCAGAAGGCCTTCGCCGATTGCGTCAAGGAGCCGAAGCCGTGCATCGATGCCCTGGTGGAGGCCAACGGCGCGCTCAAGTTCGACAACGAGATGCAGAACTGGCACCTGGTGGAGGACCTGATGAGCGACAAGTTCTCGCGCACGGTGGCGCTCGGCTGGCACGACCCGGGCCGGATGGATTCGGACTACGCGCTGGTGAAGGACTATATCGGCATCGACAAGCCGTACGACGTCAAGACGGTCTACGACAACGAGTTCCTCGACAAGTCGATCAAGATGACGAAGTAGGCTAGCCCAGCTCGGGGCCGGCGACGAGGAACACGCGGCGCGCGTCGCCCGGCGCCGCGCCCGCGCCGCGCACCATGCGCGTGAAGGGGCGCTGGTAGGCAAAGCCGAGGGCCTCCAGCCAGGCCAGCAGCGTCGGCGTGTGGTCGGCGATGTCGGCGTAGACGGGAAGCGAGGCCCCGGCGAGCGCCGACTCGAGCAGCGCCTTCGCCGCCGCCGAGTCTTCCGCCACCAAAGGCCCGAGCTGCTGCGCCTCGCGGCCGTCGCGGCCGAAGATGTAGCCCGCGATCGCGCCGCGGCGCTCGGCGACCAGCGCCGCGCCGGGCAGCCGCTCGGCAAGCGCGCGCAGCAGCGGCTCGCGGCTGCCGCCGAACGCGGCGCGGTCGATCTCGAGCAGCCTGCCCCAGTCGCGCGCCTGCAGCGGCCGCACCGACTCGTGCCGCCGGCGCAGGCCTTCGGCCGGAGCGCTCAACCGATAGCGCTTGAAGCCCCAGGCGTCGGCGAACCCCTCCCGCAGGTACACCGCGCGCCCGGCGGGCGTGGCGTCGAGTACCGGCACCTTGCCCTCCTGCTCCAGCGACGACAGCGCGGTGCGCAGCAGACGCGTCGCAAGGCCCTGCTTGCGATGCTCCGGCAGCACCAGCACCATCGATATCCAGGCGAAGCCGTCGTAAGGAAGCACCAGGGTCGAGGCCGCCAGCGTGCCGTCGGCGAGCGCGATGCCCCAGCCGCGGCCGATCTGCAGCATCAGCCGCCAGTCGGCCTCGTTCTGGTTCCAGCGCGCCGCGGCCGAGAGGCGCAGGCACCCCGGGAGGTCCCTCTCGCCGAGCGCGCGCAGCGGCACCTCGCGCCCGGCGTCAGTACTTGCCATCCCGGGTTTCGAAGTGGGTCGGCTTGCCGAGGCCCGGCATGCCGCGCCTCGTCCAGTCGGCCTGCCAGTCGATCAGGGCCTTGAGCGGCACTGAGGGCGCGCCGAGCAGCTTTTGCGACTCGCGCGTGTCCACGAGCCACGCGGCGGGCGCTTCCGCGCCGGTGATCTCGGCCTTCCTGCCGAAGCGCCTGCCGAACTCCTCCGCCAGCCAGCGCACGCTCAGCACCTCGGGTCCGCTCACGTTGAGGGGCGCAGCGGGCGCCGTGCAGTGCGCAAGCAGACGCAGCGCCTGCTCGTTCGCGTCGCCCTGCCAGATCACGTTGACGTGCCCCATGGTCACGTCGACCGGCCGGCCGGCGAACACCTTGGCCGCGACGTCGTGCAGCACGCCGTAGCGCATGTCGATGGCGTATTCCAGGCGCACCAGGCGCGCGGGCGTGCCGTAGGCCAGCGCGCCGTACTCGAACGCCTTCTCGCGGCCGACGCAGGAAGTCGCGTAATCGCCGGGCGGCGGCAGCGTCGGCGTGCCCTCTCCCGCGCCGCCGCCCGTCACGTCGGCGAAGGGGTACACGCAGGCCGTCGAGAACACCACGCTGCGCGCGCCGCGAAACGCATCGGCGACCAGGTAGGGCACGCGCACGTTCATCGCCCAGGTAAAGGCGGTGTTGCCGGCGGCGCCGAACTTGTGGCCCGCCATGAAAACGAGGTTCGGCGCCCGCGGCAGCTTCTCCAGCGCCTGGCGATCGAGCAGGTCGCAGGCGATGCACTCCACGCCCCAGCCTTCCAGCTTCTCGCGCAGGCCCTTTTCCGAGAAGCGCGCGACCCCGATCACGCGCCGGTCCGGCGCGGCGCGCTTCGCCATGCGTGCCAGCGTCGGCCCCATCTTGCCGCCGACGCCGAGCACCAGGATGTCGCCCGGCGCGCGCGCCAGATCGGCGGCCAGCGCGCCGCTCGGCCGCGTCATGAAGTCCTCCAGCGCCTCGACGCCGGCGAACCCCGCGGGCAGGTCCGTGTTAACCATTCGGTAAATTATAATGGCGCGTCATGCGCGCGCCGCGGATCAAGACGACCGTCGTCGGCTCCTACCCGGTGCCCGACTGGCTCGCCGCGCGGCCGTCGGAGCAGGCGCTGGCGGACGCGACGCGCGTGGTGCTCGATACGCAGGCGCAGGCCGGCATCGACGTGGTGTGCGACGGCGAGCTGTACCGCTTCGACCCCGATCATCCCGAGACCAACGGCATGATCGAGTACTTCACCCGTCCCATGAGCGGAATCCGGAGCGAGATCGGGTTCTCGGAATGGCTGGCGTACTCCCGCGGCGCCGGGATGCGCTTCCGTACGCGCCCGCCGGGGGTGGTGCACGGCGCGGTCGGCGCCGGCACGCTCAACCTGCCGCTCGCCTGCGCGCGCGCGAAAAAGCTGGCCGACCGCCCGCTCAAGTTCACGCTCACCGGGCCGCACATGCTGGCCAAGACGCTGCACGACCTGCACTACCGGAGCGCGGAAAAGCTCGCGCACGCGCTTGCCGACGTGCTCGCGGCCCAGGTGAAGCAGCTGGAGGCCGACGTCGTGCAGGTGGACGAGGCCAACCTGCCCGGCCACCCGGACGAATGGCGCTGGGCCGCGGCGGCGATCAACAAGGTGCTCAAGGCCGTGCCGAAGGGCGCCAGGGCCGCGGTGCACTTGTGCTTCGGCAACTACGGCGGCCAGACGGTGCAGAAGGGCACCTGGGCGAAGCTGATCGACTACCTCAACGCCTTGAGGGCGGACCACATCGTCATGGAATGCGCGCACCGGCCGCCCGAGGAGCTGGCGGTGTTCAGGGACCTGCGCAAGGACCTCGGCTTCGGCCTCGGCGTCGTCGACATCAAGCGCACCGAGATCGAGTCGCCGAGCGACATCGCGCGCGCGATCGAGCGTGCCGAGAAGGTGCTGGGAAGAGGCCGGGTCAAGTACGTCCACCCCGACTGCGGCTTCTGGATGCTGAAGCGCAGCATCGCCGACGGCAAGATCCGAGCGCTGGTGGCCGGGCGGGACCTGTACGAGGGAAGACGCCGCTAGTTAGCGAAACAGGGCCTTTGACCAGGCCGCGTTCCAGTCCTGGCCCGTGACGTCGGTCTCGCGGCCGTCGGGCTCGAAGAACTTGTTCGGGATCTGGAACATGGCGAGCATGAGGCCGCCCTTGGGGCCGGCCCACGCCTCGTGCCGGCTGCCGGCGGGGCGCCAGACGTAGTTGCCCGCGGTGCATTCGCCCTCGCCGCAGACGAGGCTGCCCTCGAGCACGTAAGTCTGCTCGATCAGCACGTGCTCGTGGTCCGGCAGCCGCGCGCCGGGCGCAAAGCGCATCAGCGAGGTCACGACGCCGCTTTCGCGATCGACCAGCAACGTCTTCGCCTCGACGCCCGGGAAGCGCGTCTTCTCCCAGGGCAGCGACGCCACCTCGACGAAGCGCGAGGCGAGCGGCGCGAGCTGCGCATGCTGCTTCGCGTTGGGCGTGGCGCCGCTCATGGCTTGAGGTGATCGCCCACTTTGACGATCTTCATGGTGTTGGTCCCTCCCGGCTTGCCGATCGGCTCGCCGATGGTGAGCACGATCAGGTCTCCGATCTTTACCACGCCGTGGCCCACCAGCACCTTCTCGGCCTCGGCGAGCAGCTCCTCGCGGTCGTGCCCGGAATATTTCACCATCAGCGGAAAGACGTCGCGGAACAGCGCGCAGCGGTAGCGCGTGGCGGTCTGCGTGGTGAGCGCGTAGATCGGCACGCCGCAGTTCAGCCGGCTCATCCACAGCGCGGTGGCGGCCGATTCGGTGAGAGTGGCGATCGCTTTCGCCTTCAGGTGATAGGCGGTAAACAGCGCCGCCATCGCGATCGACTGGTCGACGCGGCCGAAGATCCGGTTGAGGAACTCCTGCTCGAGCGTCAGCGGCTGCGTCTGCTCGGCCTCGACGCAGATGCGGTGCATCGCCTCGATGGTCTCTACCGGATACTTGCCGCTCGCCGACTCGGCCGACAGCATCACCGCGTCGGTGCCGTCGAGCACCGCGTTGGCGACATCCGACACCTCGGCGCGCGTCGGCACCGGCGAGGAGATCATCGACTCCATCATCTGCGTCGCGGTGATGGCGAGCTTGTTCTGCTCGCGCGCGAGGCGGATCATCTTCTTCTGCAGCGACGGCACCGTCGCGTCGCCCACCTCGACCGCGAGGTCGCCGCGCGCCACCATGACGCCGTCGCAGGCGGCCATGATCTCGCGCAGCGCCGCGTCGCCGACGGCCTCGGCACGCTCGATCTTGGCGATCAGCAGGGCCTTGCCGCCGGAGGCGCGCAGCAGCTCCCTCGCCATGTACATGTCGGCGCCCGACTTCGGGAACGAGACCGCGAGGTAGTCGGCGTTCATCTGCGCCGCGGTGCGGATGTCCTCGATGTCCTTGGGCGTCAGCGCCGGCGCGGTCAGCCCGCCGCCCTGCCGATTGATGCCCTTGTTGTTCGACAGCGCGCCGCCGTGGCGCACCCGCGTGTGCACCTCGCCGCCGCGCACCGCGGTCACCTCCAGCACGATCTTGCCGTCGTCGAGCAGCAGCACCGCGCCTTCCGCAACGTCGCGCGGCAGCTCCTTGTAGTCCAGGCCGACGCGGTGCTCGTCGCCGAGCAGGCAGTCGGCATCAAGGATGAACCTGTCGCCCTTGGCGAGATTCACCTTGCCGTCCTTGAACCTGCCGATCCGGATCTTCGGCCCCTGCAGGTCGCACATGATCGCGACCGTGCGCCCGGACTTGCGCGAGATCTCCTTCACCAGTTCCGAGCGCGCCAGGTGGTCCTGCGCGGTGCCGTGCGAAAAATTGAGCCGCACCACGTCGACGCCGGCGCGCACCATGCGCTCGAGCACCGCAGGGTCGGAAGACGCCGGCCCGAGAGTGGCGACGATCTTGGTGCTGCGGGGCATGGCGACAGTCTATCAGCGCGCTGCGCCGCGAAGGATCTTCTCGAGGCGCGCGCGCGCCTCGCGCATGTGGGGGTGCAGGCGCAGCGCGGCACGATAGGCGAGCCCGGCGCCCTCGCGCTCGCCCGCGGCGGCGAGGATCTCGCCGATCGCGCCGAGCGCCGCGAAGTGCCGCGGCTCGCGCTCGAGCGAGCCGCGCAGCGCCGCCAGGCCCTCGCTGTCGCGCCCGAGGACGAAATAGAGCACGCCGAGCTTGTGCCAGGCCTCCGCGAAATCGGGCCGTGCGCCGACTAGGCGCGCGAGGCGGGTCTCGGCGATGTCGTAGCGCTCTGCGGCGATGTCGGTCGTGGCGAGGTCCAGCGCGCGCTCGGCGTGCGCGTTCGCGTCCGACATCCACACGTCCCAGATCCGCTCCTCGATCTCGAGGGCGCCCCGCGCATCCTCGGCGCGCGCCAGCCGCGCGAAGAGGGCCTGCAGCGAGAGCAGCGAGCGTCCCGGCGCGCGGCGCGAGAGGCCGCTGAGCGTCCGCAGCGCCGCACCGCGCGCGCCCGGCGCCAGCGCAGCCATCTAGGCGCGCGCCTCTAGCGCGGCGACCGCCGGCAGCGTCTTGCCCTCGAGGAATTCGAGGAACGCGCCGCCCGCGGTCGAGAGGTAGCCGATGCGCCCGGTCACGCCGAACTTGTGTATCGCCGCGATGGTGTCGCCGCCGCCGGCAATGGAGAAGGCCTTCGATTCGGCGACCGCGCGCGCGACCGTCTCGGTGCCGTGCGCAAACTGCGGAATCTCGAATACGCCCACCGGCCCGTTCCAGACGATCGTGCCCGCCTGCCTCAGAATTTCCGCCAGCGCGGCCGCGCTCCTCGGGCCGATGTCGAGGATCATGTCGTCGGCGCCGACGCTGCGCGGGTCGGTGATCGTCTCCCTCGCCCGCGCCGACACCTCTCCGGCGACCACCACGTCTTCGGGCAGCGGCACGTCGGTCTCGGCCATGATGCGCCTTGCCTCCTCGACCATGCCCTGCTCGGCAAGCGACTTGCCGACCGGATAGCCGCGCGCCGCCAGGAAGGTGTTCAGGATGCCGCCGCCCACGATCAGGCGATCGACCTTCCTCGCCAGCGCGGCGAGGATCGTCAGTTTGGTGGAGACCTTGGCGCCGGCGACAATGGCGATCAGGGGCCGCTTCGGATCGGACAGCGCCCTGCCGAGCGCGTCGAGCTCCGCTGCCATGAGCGGCCCGGCGCAGGCGACCCTGGCGAACTTCGCAACGCCGTGGGTGGTCGCTTCGGCGCGGTGCGCGGTGCCGAAAGCATCGTTCACGTAGACGTCGCACAACGCCGCGATCTTTTTCGCGAGCCCCTCGTCGTCCGCCTTCTCCCCCTTGTTGAACCTGCAGTTCTCGAGCAGCACGACCTTGCCCGGCGCCACGTCGACGCCTTCGGTCCAATTCGAGATCAACTCGACGTCGACCCCGAGCAGCTCGCCGAGGCGCCTGGCGACCGGAGCGAGCGAATCCTTCTCGCTGTACGCGCCCTCCTTCGGCCTCCCGAGGTGCGAAGTGACCATCACCGCCGCGCCCTTCTCCAGCGCGAGGCGGATGCCCGAAAGCGAGGCGCGGATGCGCGTGTCGTCGGTAATGGCGCCGCGCTCGTCCTGCGGCACGTTCAGGTCGGCGCGGATGAAGACGCGCTTGCCGCGCAGCTCCTGGTCGGCGAGCCGCCGGAAGCCCATCACCTGGCGGCGATCAGCGCCACGGCGACGTCGAGCATCCGGTTGGAGAAGCCCCACTCGTTGTCGTACCAGCTGCCGACCTTGACCAGCGTGCCGCCGGCGACCTTGGTGAGCGTCGCGTCGAAGATCGAGCTCGCCGGGTTGTGGTTGAAGTCGGACGACACCAGCGGCTCGGTGCTGTATTCGAGGATTCCCTTGAGGTCGGACTCGGACGCCTGCTTCACGGCCCGGTTCACTTCTTCCGCCGTCGCGGGCTTCTTCGAGACGAAGCTCAGGTCGACGATCGACACGTTGATCGTCGGCACCCGGATCGCGTAGCCGTCGAGCTTGCCGTTGAGGTGCGGCAGCACCAGCCCGACCGCCGCCGCGGCGCCGGTCTTGGTGGGGATCTGGTTCGCCACCGCGGAGCGGGCGCGGCGCAGGTCCTTGTGATAGACGTCGGTCAGCACCTGGTCGTTGGTGAAGGCGTGCACCGTGGTCATCAGCCCCGAGACCACGCCGATACGGTCGTCCAGCGCCTTGACGAGCGGCGCCAGGCAATTCGTGGTGCACGAGGCGTTCGAGATCACGGCGTCGCTGCCCTTCAGCGTCTTGTCGTTGACGCCGAACACCACGGTGCGGTCGACGTCCTTGTCCCCCGGCGCCGAAATGATCACCTTCTTCGCGCCCGCGGCGAGGTGCCCGCTGCACTTCGCCTTGCTGGTAAACAGGCCCGTGCACTCGAGCACCACGTCGACGCCGAGCGCCTTCCACGGCAGCTTCGCGGGGTCGCGCTCCGCCAGCACCTTGAGCCGGTCGTCGTTCACCGCCAGGCTGTCGCCGTCGACGCCGACCGCGCCGTGGAAGCGCCCGTGCACCGTGTCGTGCTTGAGCAGGTGCGCGTTGGTCTTCGCGTCGCCCAGGTCGTTGATCGCGACGAAGCGCAGGTCGTGCCTGCCGCCGCTCTCGTAATGCGCCCGCAGGATGTTCCTGCCGATGCGCCCGAAACCGTTGATCGCCACCTTGATCGTCATCGGATTACGCTCCTTGCCGCTTGCACCACATTCTCCGGTGTGAAGCCGAAATGCCGGAAGAGTTCCCCGGCGGGCGCCGATTCGCCGTAGCGGTCGATGCCCACCACGGCGCCCTCCAGCCCCACGTACTTGCGCCAATAGTCGGTAACGCCCGCCTCGACCGCGACCCGCGGCACGCCGGGGATCAGGACCGCGTTGCGGTAGCCCTCCGCCTGGCGGTCGAACGTGCCGGTCGAGGGCATCGACACCACGCGCGCCGCGATCCCCTGCGCCGCAAGCAGCTCCTGCGCGCCCAACGCGAGCTGCACTTCCGAGCCGGTGGCGACCAGCACCACGCGCGCTGCTCCCTTCGCCTCCGAGAGCACGTAGCCGCCGCGATGCACGTCGGCGAGCGCGGCCTCGCCGCGCCGCGCGAAGGCGACGTTCTGGCGGGTCAGCACGAGCGCCGTCGGCCCGTCGCCTCGCCGGATCGCGGCGTCCCACGCCGCCGCGGTTTCCACCGTGTCGCAGGGCCGCCAGAGCTCCAGGTTCGGGATCAGCCGCAGCGAGGCGGCGTGCTCGACCGGCTGGTGCGTCGGCCCGTCCTCGCCGAGCCCGATCGAGTCGTGCGTGAAGACGTAGATGACGCGCCGGCGCATCAGCGCCGCCATGCGCAGGGCGTTGCGCGCGTAGTCCGAGAACGTGAGGAACGTGCCGCCGTACGGAATGATGCCGCCGTGCAGCGCCAGCCCGTTCATCATCGCGCACATGCCGAACTCGCGCACGCCGTAGAAGACGTAGTTGCCGCCCGCCGCGCCGCCCGCGGCCGGGTTGCCGACCGCCTTCGAGGCCTTGACCATGGTCAGGTTCGAGCCGGTGAGATCGGCCGAGCCGCCGACCAGCTCCGGCAACGCCGGCACCAGAACCTCGAGCACGTTCTGCGACGCCTTGCGGGTGGCGATGGATTCGGCCTTTTGATTCGCCTCGCTCGAAATGGAGGCAATCAGGTCCCGGAAATTCGCCGGCAGATCCCCCTTGGTCCTGCGGGAAAACTCCTCCGCCAGCTCCGGATGCGCCTTCTCGTAGGCGGCGAAGGCGCGCTTCCAGCGCCGCCCTGCGCGCTTGCCGCGCTCGCGCGCGTCCCACGCCTGGTACACCGGCTGCGGGATCTCGAAGGGCGGAAGCTTCCAGCCGAGCGCCGCGCGCGTCGCGGCGACCTCCTTTTCTCCCAGCGCCGCGCCGTGCGCCGCGCCGGTGCCCGCCTTGGTCGGCGCGCCCTTCGCGATCACCGTCTTCGCGCAGATCAGCGTCGGCCGCGAACGCTCGCGCTTCGCCTTTCTGAGCGCCCGGTCGACCGCCTCGACGTCATGCCCGTCGACGTTCGCGATCACCTGCCAGCCGTAGGCCTCGAAGCGCCGCCGCACGTCGTCGGTGTACCACTGGCGCATCTCGCCCTTGTCCGAGTCGATCGAGATGCCGTTGTCGTCGTAGACCGCGACCAGCTTGCCCAGGCCGAGGGTCCCGGCAAGCGCGCAGCTCTCGTGCGACACCCCCTCCATCAGGCAGCCGTCGCCGAGGAACACCCAGGTGCGGTGGTCGACGATCTCGTGTCCGGGGCGGTTGAATTCGGCCGCCAGCAGCCGCTCCGCGAGCGCCATCCCCACCGCGTTCGCCAGGCCCTGGCCGAGCGGTCCGGTCGTGGTCTCGACGCCGGGGGCGCAGCCGTACTCCGGGTGCCCGGGGGTCCTGGAGCCGAGCTGGCGGAAGCGCTTCAGCTCGGCCATCGGCAGGTCGTAGCCGGTCAGGTGCAGCAGCCCGTAGAGCAGCATCGAGCCATGCCCGTTGGAGAGCACGAAGCGGTCGCGGTTGGCCCACGCCGGGTCGGCGGGGTCGTGCGAGAGATGGCGGTGCCAGAGCGCCACCGCGACCTCCGCCATGCCCATCGGCATCCCCGGGTGGCCCGAATTCGCCGCCTGGACGGCGTCCATGGCGAGGACGCGCAGCGCATCGGCCATCTCGCGCTCGGATGCCGGGGATGTCATCGCATTCAGCAGGCGGTGGGCAGCGGCGGAAGAGCGCGAATTATATCGGAGGGTGTTTCTATAATTCGCCGATGACCCAGACGATGCCGTTCATGAGCCCGCTCGAATTCGAGCCCGCGGTGGCCGCGCCCGCGGCGCCCGGCGCGGCGGCCCACTGGTTCGTCTTCCGGGGCGACCGCCTGCTGGTCCAGCTCGGGCCGCCGAGCCCGCATCCCTCCGGCGACCTGCGTGTGCCGTCGCGGCCGGCCTGGGCGCGACTGCCGGATGGCCCGGCGTTGCAGAAAAACAACAACCCATTGTGGTTCAAACCCGAGAGGGCCCTATATCTAGGGCGACTCGCCGGCGCCGATTGCTGGACGGCCGAGCTGCCCGCCGACGCGCCGCCGCCGCCCCCCGGACTGGGGTGGGAGGGCCTGCGCACCCTCTTCAGCGTGCTCGAGGATGCGCACTTCGCGCTCGCCGGCCGCGCCATCCAGCTGCTCGACTGGGACCGCAACCACCGCTTCTGCGGCCGCTGCGGCGCGCCCACGCAGGCTAAGGCGGAGGAGCGCTCGCGCATCTGCCCGGCGTGCCGCCTCGCCGCCTACCCGAGGATCTCCCCGGCGGTGATGGCGCTGGTGCGGCGGGAGGGGGAAATTCTGCTCGGCCGCAGCCCGCATTTCCCCCCTGGCATGTTCAGCGCGCTTGCCGGATTCGTCGAGCCGGGCGAGACGCTCGAGCAATGCCTGGCCCGGGAAGTCGAGGAGGAGGTCGGCGTGCGCGTGTCGCGCGTGCGCTACTTCGCGAGCCAGCCCTGGCCGTTTCCGAACTCGCTCATGATCGCGTTCGTGTGCGACTGGGAGAGCGGCGAGATCCGTCCGCAGGCAGGGGAAATCGAGGCCGCCAACTGGTTCAAAGTATTGCAATTACCTAAACTTCCAAGCAAAATCTCGATCGCGCGGCGCCTGATCGACGGAGTTGTTGCAGAGATGTTGCAACCGTCTTCCGGCGCCAACGGTTAAACGGGCGCATGAAAGCGCTCAAAGCGGGGTACTGAACGAATTGAACGAAGCCATTGAACTCGGTTTTTCGCCGCAAGGCGGCAACGCGGGGGCGCAGCCAGAAACTGATCTGCAGGGCTGCGCCTTCTCGTTTTTCGGGGGGGCACGGACATGAACGGTCTGCATCTCATCGGTGACCTGAGCGGGTGTCGCTGCGACGCGCAGCTGCTGCTCGACGGCGCGGGCATGAGGGAGCGCTGCCTGCGCCTGGTCGCGGACGCGGGGCTGACGACCATGGACGCGAACTTCCACCAGTTCGATGGCGGCGGCTACACCGGCATGGTGCTGCTCGCCGAATCGCACCTCGCGTTGCATACCTGGCCCGAGCGCCAAGGCGTCACGATCGACGTCTACGTCTGCAACTACAGCGCCGACAACAGCGCCAAGGCGAGGAAGCTGTTCGACGGCATGGTCGAGCTGTTCCGCCCGACGGAAGTGGCGCGCCACGCGGTCGATCGCAACGAGCACCTGCTGATGGAGCGGCTGAACGACTCGACCGGCTTCTACATCAAGGCCTCGCGCCAGGTCGGCGAGTGGCAGACGCGCTTCCAGAAGCTGGAGATCTACGACACGCCGCACTACGGGCGCATCTTCCGGCTCGATGGCTTCAACATGACCTCCGAGCGCGAGGAGTTCGTCTACCACGAGAACCTGATCCATCCCGCGCTGACCGCGCACGCGGCGCCGCGGAAGGTGCTGATCATCGGCGGCGGCGACGGCGGCTCGTCCGAGGAGGCGCTCAAGCACCCCTCGGTCGAGCAGGTCACCATGTGCGAGATCGACGAGGACGTCATCAAGGTGGCCAAGGAGCACTTCTTCGCCGTGCACCGCGGCGCCTTCGACAATCCGAAGCTGCGCGTGCTGGTCGGCGACGGCATGAAGTTCATCCGCGAGACGCACGAGCGCTTCGACCTGATCGCGCTCGACCTGAACGACCCGATGGGGCCGGCGGAGGCGCTCTACTCGGCCGAGTTCTTCCAGCAGTGCCGCCAGGCGCTCGCCCCGGGCGGCGCGCTGGTCCTGCACATCGGCGCGCCGGTGGCGCAGCCGGCGAGGGTGGCCGAGCTGGCGCAGCGGCTCAACGGCATCTTCCGCATCGTGCGGCCGTACACCATGTACATACCGCTCTACGGCGCGCAGTGGGCGATGGCGGTGTGCTCCGACAAGCTCGACCCCAAGTCGCTCACCGCGGACGAGATCGACCGCCGCATCGAGCAGAGGAAGCTGCAGGACCTGAAGTTCTACAACGGCGAGACGCACGAAGGCGTCTTCGCGCTGCCGAACTTCATCCGCGACCTGGTGAACCCGCCGCGCCTGAAGCAGCAGACGCGCGGCCGGCGCCTCGGCGTGGTGCGCGCGGCCGCGAAATAGAGCCTTCTAGGAAAGCCCCTTCAGCACTTCGCGCACCGTCGCGAAGATCTGGTCGATCTCGCCCTTCTGCACGATGAGCGGCGGGGCGAGCGCGACCGTGTCGGCCGTCACCCTCATGTAGAGGCCCTTGTCGAAGGCCTTCAGGTGCGCCTCCATGCCGCGCGCGCCGACGGCGCCGGCGCGCGGCGACAGCTCGATCGCCGCGATCAGGCCGAGGTTGCGGATGTCGACCACGTTCGGGCAATCGCGCAGCGCGTGCGCACCGTCTTCCCAGTACTTCGCCAGCTCGCCGACGCGGGTCAGCAGTCCCTCGTCCTCGTAGACCTTGAGGGTGCCGAGGCCCGCGGCGCAGGCCACCGGGTGCGCGGAGTACGTATAGCCGTGCGGCATCTCGATCGCGTTCTCCGGGCCTTGCATGAAGGCCTGATAGAGCGCTTCCTTCATGAGCACCGCGCCCATCGGCACGGTGCCGTTGGTAATGCCCTTGGCGGTGGTGATGAGGTCGGGCGTCACGCCGAAGTAGTCCGCGGCGAACGGCTTGCCGAGCCGCCCCCAGGCGTTGATCACCTCGTCGAAGATCAGGAGGATGCCGTGCCGGTCGCAGATCTCGCGTAGCTTCTGCAGGTATCCGACCGGCGGCACATAAACGCCCGCGGAGCACGCCACCGGCTCGACGATCACCGCGGCGATGGTGGAAGGGTCGTGCAGCTGGCAGAGGCGCTCGAGGTCCTCGGCCAGCTCGGCGCCGTGCTTCGGCTGTCCCCGGGAGAACGCGTTCTTCGCGGGGTCGTGCGTGTGGCGGATGTGGTCCACGCCGGCGACCAGCGCGCCGAAGATCTTGCGGTTGCCGACGATGCCGCCGACCGCCGTGCCGCCGAAGTTCACGCCGTGGTAGCCCTTCTCGCGGCCGATCAGCCGCACGCGCTGGCCCTCGCCGCGCACGCGGTGGTACGCGAGCGCGAGCTTGAGCGCGGTATCGATCGACTCGGAGCCGGAATTGGTGAAGAAGATGCGGGTGACGCCCTGCGGCAGGATCGGCGCCAGGCGCTCGGCAAACTCGAACGCCGCCGGGTGGCCCATCTGGAACGGCGGCGCGTAGTCCAGCGTCGCGACCGCCTTCTGCACCGCCTCGACGATCGGCTTCCTGCAGTGGCCCGCGTTCACGCACCACAGCCCCGAGGTGCCGTCGAGGATCTTGCGGCCCTCGGGGGTGTAGTAGTACATCCCCTCTGCGCGCGCCAGCAGCCGCGGCGCCTTCTTGAACTGCCGGTTCATCGAGAACGGCATGAAGAACGGCGAGTTCTCCAGTGTGCCGACGGCTTCGGGGCGGGCTCTCTCGTTCATTGGGGAATCCTTGCGGTTGTCCCGATACTCTACGCGCCTAGCCGGAGTAGGCAACCACCTTCTGCTTCTGCTCGCCAAGGCCGCGGATGCCGAGCGTCATGACGTCGCCCGGCTTCAGGAACACCGGGCTCGGCTTGATGCCCATGCCGACACCCGGCGGCGTGCCGGTGGTGATGACGTCGCCGGGCAGCAGCGTCATGTACTGGCTGACGTGGGCGACGATCTGCGCGCAGCTGAAGATCATGGTGCGGGTATTGCCCGACTGCATGCGCTTGCCGTTGACGTCGAGCCACATGTCGAGCGTCTGCGGATCCCTGATCTCGTCGGTGGTGACGAGCCACGGCCCGATCGGGCCCGCGGTGTCGAAGCCCTTGCCCTTGTCCCACTGGCTGGTCGCCATCTGGAAGGCGCGCTCAGATACGTCGTTTACCACGCAGTAGCCGGCCACGTGCGAGAGCGCCTCCTTCTCGTCCACGTATTGCGCCTTCGAGCCGATGACGATGCCCAGCTCGACCTCCCAGTCGAGCTTGGTCGAGCGCCTGGGCTGGACCACGTCGTCGTTCGGGCCGCTGATCGAGGTAGTCGCCTTCATGAACACGATCGGCTCGGGCGGGATCGGCATCCCGGCTTCCTTGGCATGGTCCGAGTAGTTCAGGCCGATGGCGACGAACTTGCCGATGCCGACGAAGGGGACGCCGAGGCGCGGGCCGTTCGCGACGACCGGCAGCGTCTCGGGCTTCACCTTGGCGAGCATCTTCAGGCCGCGCGGCGCGAGCTCCTTCGGCCCGATGTTCTCCACCACCTTGGAGAGGTCGCGCAACCGGCCTTCGGCGTCGATGACGCCCGGCTTCTCGTAGCCATTTCTGCCGTAGCGGCACAGCTTCATATCGTCATTCCCCCATCGATCGAATACATGTTTCCGGTCGCGAACAGCGACTCGTCGGACGCGAGGAACACCAGGATTCCCGTGATGTCCTCGACCGTGCCGAGGCGGCCCATCGGCTGCCGCGCAACGAAGTCTTTCCTCGCCTGCACCGGGTCCGCGAAGGCGTTTATGCGGTCGTGCAGCGACGGGGTGTCCACCGTCCCCGGGCCGATGCAGTTGCAGCGGATGCCCTGCCTGACGTAGTCGGCGGCGATCGCCTTGGTGAGGCCGATCACGGCCGCCTTGGTGGCGCCGTAGACGAAGCGGTTCGGCAGCCCCTTCACGCTCGAGGCGATCGACGACATGTTGATGATCGATCCGCCGCCCTTTTTCAGCATCCCGGGAAGGAAGGCGCGCGTCACCAGGTACATCGACTTCACGTTCAGGTTGAAGCTGAAGTCCCAGTCCTTCGGCGAGCAGTCGAGGATGGTGCCGTGGTGCACGAAGCCGGCGCAGTTGAACAGCACGTCGACCGCGCCCGCCTCGGCCGCGACCTTGTCGATCGCGGCCTCGTCGGTCACGTCGAGG
>Ga0335083_10001734_pt1 | contig 29688 bp, 27 predicted proteins | sample Lox_Sample_42_FD_206716 | JGI IMG/M metagenome (GOLD analysis project Ga0335083, IMG submission 206716) | Soil microbial communities from Loxahatchee National Wildlife Refuge, Florida, United States - Lox_Sample_4.2 | ecosystem: Environmental > Terrestrial > Soil > Wetlands | place: USA...
CCCACGATAACCGGGTCGTTAAAGCAGTGACGCGTGGTGCGAGCGGCCGCGACGGAAACCTCCAGGTTATTCTCCGGCGCGTCCCAACAACGTCGCTGCCACATCGACGTGGTTCGGTGCGTCGGCCGGCGCGGGGCGGGCGGGGCCGGACGCCAGGTACCGGGTCCTGCCACATCCACCAGAGAACGCACACTCTTGCCACATCGTGCCGGTGCGAGCCGTCGGCGGCGGAGGCTAGGGGCCGGTGGCGACGGGGCGGGCGGGGTCGGTGATCCAGTCGGACCAGGAGCCGACGTAGAGCGCGGCGGGGATGCCGACCAGGGCGAGGGCGAGGACCTCGTGCGCGGCGGTGACACCCGACCCGCAGTAGGCGCCGACCAGCGGCGCGGGCGGTGTTCCGGCGCCGGGGGTACCCGCGGGAGCATCAGCCGGGGGGTTTGTGCCGGGGGCATCCGCCGGCGCACCAGCCGGGGGGTTCGTGGCGGGGGCATCCGGGACGGCGCCGAGGGTGGTGAACCTGGCGGCGAGTTCGGCGGGGTCACGGAAGGTGCCGTCGGGGTTCGCGTTGCGGACGGTGGGCGCGCTGACCGCGCCGGGGATGTGCCCGGCCACCGGGTCGACGTGCTCGGCTTCGCCGCGGTACCGCTCCCCCGCCCGGGCGTCGAGGAGCAGGCCGTCCCGCGCCATCGCCTGCGCGCCGGGCGCGTCGAGCACCGGCATGTGGCCGGGCTCCGCGGTAAAGTCACCGGGTGCGGGCGCGGTCATGTCCGTCGTCACCGGGAGGCCCGCCTCGGTCCAGGCCCGGTAGCCGCCGTCGAGCACCCGGACGTCAGCGTGCCCGAAGTAACGCAGCGTCCACCAGCCGCGGGCGGCCGCCATGCCGTCCCCGTCGTCGTATACCACGACCGGCCGGCCGCCGCTCACCCCGGCCGCGCGCATCGCGGCCTGGAAGGCCGCCGGATCCGGCAGCGGGTGCCGCCCGCCGGGGCCGGGCGGCCCTGGCGGGCCGGCCAGGTCCCGGTCCAGGTCGGCGAAGACCGCGCCCGGCAGGTGACCCTGCTGGTAGCTGTCGATGCCAGGCGGGCCGGCCAGCCGCCAGCGCGCGTCGAGGACAACCGGCGCCTGCGCTGCCCCCGTCACCGGCGCGAGTTCGGCGGCGAGGGCCGTCGCGCTGATCAGCAGGCCGTCCCGGCCGGCGGGCGCGTTCATGCGGCGGCGTACATGAGCGCCGGCACGAGCTGTTCCGCGGGGGTCAGCGAGCCGTGCATGCCGACCAGCCGGGATTCGCGCGGCTCGGCCTGGGTGGCGACGAGGGCGAGCGATCCGCCCGCGGCGGCCACCACGTCGCCGATGCGGCTGGTCATGGCCGCGTCGACCTGGCCGAACCAGCCTTCGGAGATGGCCTCGTCCCTAGGCAGCACCCAGGCACGGTCGCCGAGCACCTCACACCAGGTGGCGAGGACGTCGGCGGCGGCGCCGCGGCGCGCGTACAGGTGCCTGGCCCGCGGCTCGCCGCCGAGCAGGGCCAGCCCGGACCGCAGCTCGGGGTGGGCGTCCACGTCGAACTTGTCGTCCGCGCTGATGTCCACCATGCCGTGGTCCGCCGTCACGTACATCATGGTGCCGGCGGGCAGGGCCCCGGCCAGCTGCTCGGCCAGCTTGTCGACGTGGGCCAGCTGGTTGTACCAGGCGTCGGAGGCGACCCCGAACACGTGCCCGGCGCCGTCGAGGTCCCCGTGGTACACGGTCACGAAGGCGCGGTCGTTGTCCCGCAGGGCGATGGCGCCCTGGGCGGCCAGGGCGCCCATGCTGTTGGCCGGACGGAAGTCCGCGCCGCGCATGGTCGCCACCGTCAGGCCGGTGCCGCGGAACGAGCCCTGGGCCACGTGAACGGCCGCGATGCCCGCGGCGGTGGCGCGCTCGTAGATGGTGGGCAGCGGCTGCCACGTCAGGGGATCGACGCTGGCGTCCCAGCGCAGCCCGTTGAGCAGGCGGTTCTCACCGGGGATGGCGACCTGGTAGCCGAGGATGCCGTGCTGGCCCGGCGGCCGGCCGGTGCAGATCGAGCCCAGGCTGGTGACGGTGGTGGACGGGAACCCGGCCGTGATCGGCCTGGAGTTGCGGGCCAGTTCGGACAGGAAGGGGGCGGCCGCCGGGTGATCGCGGAGCAGTTCCCAGCCCAGGCCGTCCACGATGAGAAGGCAGGCACGCCGGGTCGGCGGGAGGCCGAGGACGTTCTGCGCGGCGGGCGTCTCGGGGTCAAGCGACGCGAGCAGCGACGACGACAGGTCGCCGAGGGCAGCGACCCCGTAGGACGGCACGATCGGCAGATGTCTCGGCTCTGGCGTCATGCGGGATCCTCACCTGCTACTCGTGGGTGCCACTCAGCATCTTGCCGAACATCGTGCCACCGGGCGGGCAGCGGCCGCAAAACAGGCGCGCCGGGCGCTCAGCCCCCGCGGACGGCGGTGGCGTCGGACAGTTCGCGGGCGAAGCTCAGCAGCTGCCGCACGGCGTCCTCGCCGTCCGCGGCCGAGCTGACCCGCAGCGAGAAGTCGTCCGCCGTGATCGTGCCGAGGTAGCCGTGGTCGGCGTCGCAGTTCTCGTCGCCGCAGTGGGCGGGCTCGAGCTCGAGGTGGGACAGGACGTTCCAGCCGATGGTCAGCATGACCTCCGACGGCATGGTGACGCCGGGCACGTAGGCCGCTGGGTCGGGCACCACGCGGCTCAGCGCGACCGAGGAGATCTTGCCGAACCTGATCGCCTCCGTGCTGGTCTCGGCGCGCGGCCTGCTGTCGGAATCCTCGGCCGGGTGCTCGTCGGTGTGCGAGTACACCAGCCGGGTCGGGGTCAGCGCCAGCACGGTCATGTGCCGGCGCACCTCCATGCCGGGGTCGAAGATCGCGTCGTGGTGGACGACGTAGGCCGTGACCGGTTCAGAGCCGAGCGCCGAGGCGACCGCGTCGGATACCAGGCCCGGATAGTAGCCACTGCGCTCGATCGCGGCCCGCAGGCCATCGGTCAGGGCTCGCGTTTCCCTCATTCCCCCATCCTGCACCGTCCGGCCGGGTGCTTTACCCACGGGAGCGAATCTAGAGAGTCTCGACCTTTCCGGGCGGCGCCACGCCGGCCAGGTGCAGGATCTTCTCCTCGGCCGGCTCGGGCAGCGCGACGCTGAGCGCCCCCGGCGCGGGCTTGGGCTTGCGCGGCTTCCTGGGGCCAGCGCCCCCACCGCGGCCGCGGTAGACGATCAGGCCGTTCACCGGGTCGGGCGCGCCGTCGAGGGCTGAACGGACCGCGGGCAGCGCACGGAAGGTCTCCCACTGGCCCTCGGACTCGAAGAGCACCTCGAACACCACGCCATAGCGATGCTCGTGCCAGGCCCACTCGGTCGCGCCGTGGGTCAGCGCCGCCTCGGTGAGATCGTCCTGGTAGGAATCTTTCCAGCGGCGAGCGGGCAGTTCGCTCGCGTCGAAGACCTCGATCGACCACCACTCGGACACGCCTGCGCCACCGCCATCCCGTCTCGTGCGCGACCCCCGTCCTCAAGATAGTACGTCTCTATCCGGCCGGCCGATAGGCTCGTTCGCCATGAGAGAAGGGGGCGTCGGGATGAGCGTGGCCGGCCTGCGGCTATCGGTGACCTTGCTCACCGTGATCCCGTGGCGGCCGCGCCGGGGCGAGAGCCTGGCCATGCCGTCGCGGGCCGGCGCGGCCGCCGCGATGGCGTGGGCGCCGGCCGTGGGCCTGCTGCTCGGCGTCGCCGCCGCCGCCGTCCTGCTGGTGGCCGATCACCCGCTCGGCGCCGGGCCGCTGACCGCGTCCGGCCTCGCGGTCGGCTCGCTCGCGCTGCTCACCCGGGGCCTGCACCTCGACGGGCTGGCCGACCTGGCGGACGGGCTGGCCAGCGGGAAGCCCGCTCCGGGGGCGCTGGACATCATGCGCCGCTCTGACATCGGGCCGCTCGGCACGGTGACGCTCATCATGACGCTGCTGCTCCAGGTGGCCGCGCTCAGCCAGGCCGAAGCGGCCGGCCCCGGCCGGGGACCCGCGGCGCTCGTCGCCGCCACGGTCACCAGCAGGCTGGCGCTGACCTGGGCGTGCCGCCGGGGGGTGCCCGCGGCCCGGCCGGACGGGCTCGGCGCGCTCGTCGCGGGCTCGGTCCGCCCGGTGATCCCGGCCGCGGTGACCGCGGCCGTGCTGGCCGCCGCGGCCGCGGCGGTCGCCATCTCGGCGTCGGCTGGGCGCCCGCTCGGCTGGACCCTGCCGCTCGCGGTCGCCGCGGGCCTGGGCGCGGCGCTGGCCGTGCGGCGGCACGCGGTGCGGCGGCTCGGCGGCATCACCGGCGACGTCCTCGGCGCGCTGGCCGAGGTCGCGGTCACCGTCACGCTGGTAGTGGCGGCGATGGGCCCGCCCGCCTGAGCGACCGATCCGGCCTGGTCAGGTCGGGCCGGCCTCCGGTCGGGCCGGCCCGGTCAGCTGAGCCGGTCAGCTGAGCCGGATCCGGGGATCGGCCATGGTCAGGGCGATGTCGGCGATCAGGTTGCCCAGTACCGTCAGTACCGCGCCGATGAGGGTGTACGCGATCAGCACGGGATAGTCCTCGTTGCCCAGGCTGTTGTAGAAGAGCAGGCCGAGGCCGCTGTAGTTGAAGACGTACTCGGCCACCAGGTTGCCCGCGAGCAGCGCCGGGATGGAGAGCCCGATCAGCGTGATCATCGGCAGGCAGGCGTTGCGGACCAGGTGACGCAGCAGCACGAGCCGCTCGGGCAGGCCCTTGGCCCGCGCCACCTTGATGTAGTCCTGCGCCAGGGTGTCCATCGCCGCCGCCCGCATGTACCGGGAGTAGCCGGCCAGCACCAGCAGGGCGATGCACACGATCGGCAGCGTCATGTCGCGCCAGTCGCCCATCACGGTGAGCACGGAGGTCGACTGGCTGGCCTCGAAGCCGAGCAGGCTGAAGCTCAGCGCGAAGATCTGGATCCCGATCAGGTAGAGCAGGTAGTCGGGCATGGCATAGGTGGTGAAGGCCACCATGGTGACGGCCTGGTCGCCCAAGCTGTTGCGCCTGGCCGCCTGGTAGATACCGAGCGGGATCGCGATCAGGATCGCGAGCAGCAGGGCCATGCCGGACAGGTACGCGCTGCGCGCCCACCGCTCGCCGAACAGTTCCGCCACCGGCTGGTTCAGCTTGTAGGAGTAGCCGAGGTTGCCGTGGAACAGTTCCCCGAGGTAGTGCCAGTACTGCACGATGACCGGCCCGTCGTAGCCGTTCTGGGCGTTGAAGGCCGCGACCGCCTGGGGGGACGCCTTCGGCCCGAGGATCACGATGGCAGGCGAGGGAAAGACCGCGTGCAGCAGGATGAAGACGAAGAGCGAGATGCCGATCAGGATCACCAGGGAGGTGCCGGCCCGCCGGATCAAGTAAGCAGTCATCTGTCCCCTCCGTGTTTCAATGAGGACAGTCAGGACGCCGAGGCAGGAATCGCTGATGTCGCCGACACATGATGTATTCAACCAGGCTCCCGCGCTCACTGGGCACGACGTGGCCGACGATCCGGCCCTGCTGGACGCGCTGCGGCGCGAGGGAGCCGGCTGGGCCACCGACGGCGTGCGCGAACTCGGCCGCCTGGCCGGCTCGGCCCGGGTCCAGGAACTGGGCCGGCAGGCCAACGAGAACCCGCCGGCGCTGCGCACGCACGACCGCTTCGGGAACCGCGTCGACGAGGTGGAATTCCACCCGGCCTGGCATGAGCTGATGACGGTCGCGGTCCGGCACGGCCTGCACGCCGCCCCGTGGCGGGACGGACGCGCCGGAGCGCACGTGGCGCGGGCGGCCGGCTTCTACGTCTGGGGCGCGGCTGAGGCCGGGCACTGCTGCCCGGTGTCGATGACCTACGCCGCGGTGCCCGCGCTGCGGCACGCGCCCGGCCTGGCCGGGCAGTTCGAGCCGCTGCTGGCGGCCACGGAGTACGACTTCGGCCTGCGGCCGCCGGAAACCAAGCGCGGGCTGCTCGCGGGCATGTCGATGACCGAGAAACAGGGCGGCTCCGACGTCCGGGCGAACACCACCCGCGCGGTGCCCGTGCGGGGCGACGGCCAGGCGGGCGGCCAGGTGGGCGCCGAGTACCGGCTGACCGGTCATAAGTGGTTCACCTCGGCACCGATGGGCGACCTGTTCCTGGTGCTGGCCCAGGCCCCCGGCGGCCTGTCCTGCTTCCTGCTGCCCCGGGTCCGGCCAGACGGCAGCCGGAACGGCATGCGGCTTCAGCGGCTGAAGGACAAGCTCGGCAACCGGTCGAACGCCTCGGCCGAGGTCGAGTACGACGAGGCCCTAGCGTGGCTGGTCGGCGAGGAAGGCCACGGCGTCAGGACCATCATCGAGATGGTGAACATGACCAGGCTCGACTGCGTGCTGGGCACGGCGACCGGGATGCGGACCGGGCTGACGATGGCCGCGCACCATGCCGCCCACCGGTCCGTTTTCGGCCGCCGACTGGCCGACCAGCCGCTGATGGCGGCCGTGCTGGCCGATCTCGCGATCGAGTCGGAGGCGACCACGATGGCGGCGTTCCGGCTGGCCGGGGCGACTGACCGGGCCGCCCGCGGGGACGCGCAGGAGGCCGCGTTCCGCCGCCTCGCGCTGGCCGCGACCAAGTACTGGGCCTGCAAGCGGGCCCCGGCGCATGCCGCCGAGGCCCTGGAGTGCCTGGGCGGGAACGGCTACGTGGAGGAGTCCGGGATGCCGCGCCTGTACCGCGAGGCCCCGCTCGCGTCGATCTGGGAAGGGTCGGGCAACGTCGCCGCGCTCGACGCCCTCCGGGCCCTGACCAGGCAGCCCGAGACAGCCGAGGCGTTCTTCGCCGAACTCGATCAGGCCGCGGGGGCCGACCGGCGCCTGGATCAGGCGGTCGTCCGGCTGCGCAAGGAACTCGCCGACCCATCGGAAGCCCGCGCCCGCCACCTCGCCGAGGCCATGGCCGTCGTCCTCCAGGGCGCACTGCTGGTCCAGCATGGTGACCCGGCGGTGGCGGACGCGTTCACCGCGTCCCGGCTGGCCGAGGACGGAGGGTCCTTCCCCGGCTGGGGCCGCGCCTTCGGGACGCTGCCGGCCGGCGTGGACACCGCGGCTATCGTCCGGCGCGCCACCCCGGCGATCCCGGCCGGGTGAGCCGGTGAGTGTCCTGGACCGGGCGGCTCCGCCGCCCGATCTGGCCGTACCCTACGGCCCGCTGGCCGAGCACGTCGTCGACCTGAGGCTGCCGCGGGCTCTGCCGGCACCGCTGATCGTGCTCATTCACGGTGGGTTCTGGCGGCCGGCCTACGACCGGACGCACCTGGGCTCGATGGGGCAGGCGCTGGCCGCCGCCGGGTACGTGGTGGCGGTGCCCGAATACCGGCGGGCGGGCATGGCCGCGGAGGGCTGGACGGCCACCTTCGATGACATCGCGCTGGCCGCCGCGCAGGTGGGCGCGATCGCCGGGGAGCACGGCGCCGACCCGGGCGCCGTCACCTGGGCGGGTCACTCGGCGGGCGGTCACCTCGCGGTATGGGCCGCGGCCCGGCCCGGCCTGCCGCCCGGATCCCGGTGGCGGGGACCGGCCCCGGCCACGCGCGTGGTGTCCCTGGCGGGGTGCGTGTGCCTGCGGCTGTGCGCGGAATGGAACCTGGGCGCGGGAGCGGCCGCCAGCCTGATGGGCGGAATGCCCGATGAGGTGCCTGAGCGTTATGCCGTCGCCGATCCGGCCGTTCTTCCCCCGCCCCCCGTCCCCGTCACGCTGGTGCACGGCACCGCCGATGACGTGGTGCCGGTGAGCATGAGCCGGGCCTTCCCGGCCGGCCAGTTCATGGAGATTCCGGGGGCCGGCCATTTCGACGTGATCGACCCGCAGAGCGAGGCGTGGCCTCAGGTCCTGGCGGCGCTGGCGGGAACCATCCCGTGAAAAGCGGAAGGCGGGCCCGAGTGGACCCGCCTCCTGGATGGCTACGCCTGGAAACCGAAGTAACGAGCAAGCAAACCTGCGGAGAGACCCCCCCGGTTTAGTGCCATGGCACATGGGCCTCTCATCCGTTTATGGGCCGCAGCGAACCATGCCGCGGCACTAGTTCCCCGTTGCCGCCCGGAACTTCACTACCAGTTCGGCCGGTACCCGGCCGCGGTCCTTAACCTCGATCCCCTGCGCCTTAGCCCATTCGCGGATTTCGGTGGTGTTCAGCCCGCTGGCAGCCGCCCGGCGCCCGCCCCGGACCGGCTTGCGGGCCGAGCCGCTGCTGCGCCGCGCTGCGTCGACATACCGTGACAGCGCCTGGCGAAGGGCCTCGGCGTGCTTGGCGTTTAGGTCGATCTCGTAGTCGGCACCATCCAGCGCAAAGCGGACGGTCCCCTCTGCCTCACTGCCATCGATGTCATCGATGAACAGAGTTTGTATCTTCTGAGCCACGCGTACTCCGTTCCACTCGTTGAATAACGCATAAGCGTAGACGATCATCATCGTATAAGGTCGCAGCGACCGTCATTTTCTTCCCGCGAGTTCTCGAGAGTGCCGCCTTCGGCAGGGAGTCACCATCAGTGCGCAACCGCACACCTGAAGCAGGTACCGGGCCGCACTCCGCTGCGTTTGCCTCATTCCGGCCAGAACCCGAAACGCCCGCGGCCCGCAGCAGGCATAGTTAGCAGGTCACGGCGTTCTGAGCAGCATTGCGGCTTTACCGCGATGCACGTGCATCGCGCTTCCGCTGCGCTGAGCCGAATCTCAGGATCTTCCCAGGCTGGAACGGAATCTCTCAGCCGGGAAAGAGGCCATCAACTCATTGCCGCCGACCGCGGCCATTGCCAGGCACCCCGCGCGGCAGGCCTGGGCGGCAGGCACAGCCGGAAACTAGTATACGGCTTCCTGTGCAGGTGCGGGCCACGTCGTGGACCCTCCGGCGAGCCTGCGCGCCAGCTTGCGCGCCCTGCGCCGCACTGATCCGGCCGGGGAAGGCAGCGGATCCGCTTTAGCGGAGTGAACCGATCCTGTATCGTGGGTATTTCCGCTACTTTGCCGCCGCCGAAGCGCCGGCAGCAAAGTCCGCAGCGGTCACCGGCCGGCCGGCCGCCTCGACACCTATATAGACAGGCACGAGTCCTCGCCAACGAGACGCGTAACAAATTTTATCGCCAGCTGAGAACATATCGACGATATGTATCGAAAGCTCCGGGAAGCCGGCCAGCCGTTCCGGTAACCTTCGTTTAGGACCGGCCACGTCGGCGACGACTCCATTGACTCCGGTGCTCTCGCTGAAGATGTCATCCGCTAGCGCGATATTTCCTGCCTGTCCCTCGGCGGACAACCGGCTGGCTCCGTTCATGGCGGGGTCGCTTTCTGGTTGCCCCGTCACGTCTTTCCCTCGGAGAGAGCTTTTGAGGAGGCCGACCCGCGGCCCATCCGGCCAGCATCCGCCGATGCTATTCAGCCGCGGATCCGCCTTTACGCAATTGCACGGGGCGGCGCTTGCCCCTGGTTACCGGCCGCGGCCCGCGCGCTCAGGTCATCAGGAGGCACCGGCGGCTGGCGGCGGCGCTACCGACCGGGCAGTTCCTGCCAGGTACGGCCGCTCCGCACGCTGGCCGGGCGTTCCGCCACGATGTCCGTCCCCGGACGGGCCGCCTCGTCACGGGCCTTGACCAGGACCCAGCGCCGCTCTCCGGTACGGGTCAGCGCGAAGCCTCCCGAGAGCTTGCGGCCATGCAGGACGAACGAGACGTGCCCCGGTTCATCCCTGAGGATCTCGGCGGTTCCCTCGTCCCAGATGATCACGGCTCCGCTGCCGCGCGACTGTCCCTCGCGGACTCCCTCGAACTCGCCCGCGGCCAGGTCGTGGTCGGCGACCGGCACGGCCAGCCGCCGCACGGCCGGGTCGAGCGACGGCCCCTTGGGTACCGCCCACGAACGCAGCACCTCCCCGGCCTGGAGGCGGAAGTCGAAGTGCAGCGTCGTCGCGTCGTGGACCTGGACGACGAAGCGGGGCAGCCCGGCCACCGCCTCAGTATGCCCGGCGCCAGCGGCCTGATGCTCCGGCGCCAGAGCCCGGTCCCCGCGCGACGCGGCTAATGGCAAACCGCCGGACGAGGCGGGCCGCGTTCATTGCTTTCCCCGTCAATGCCGCCCGGCAGGCACAGGGGCCGCAGGCTGGCCAGGATCATTCACCGGGTGACGCCGCCGGTAAACGGGGAAACAATCCGGGTATCCGGCAACGATTTGCCATCCCGCTCCGAAATGCAGCTTTATGGCACATCTCGGCGTGAACGTGACATATATCGGAATCCGAGCAAGCCGCGAATACCCACGGCCCGGGGTACTGGCCGCCCGCGGCCGGTAATAACGATCTTGATACGGCAGGTTTCCCAGGTCCTTATCGCGCCGCGCCGTTACGGCGGCTGGCCGTCCGGCACCGGATTTCAGCGCGGAAATTAGCGCCAGGCTATTGAGCTGGCACGGCCCGGATTGCCAGCCGGGCCGTGGATCCGGCGGCTCAGCAGGCCTGCCGCTACCCACGGCGGCGGATGACGCGTCCCGCCGCCATCGCGCACCCCGGCAGCGATACCCGCCGCGCCGATCCGGTTCCGGCCCGGTGCCAGCGGCCGCAGGCGCTCCGGGCGGCCGCCGGCTCACGACCCGATACAGGCGTTACCAGCGTGCAACCGCGGGCAGCCACGTCCGGCGAAGCCCCGCCCGATGACAGCTTCCTCATCAGATCCCAGACCTTTCCATGCGGCGCTCGCCGATACCGGGGATCACGGACGGCGCGGGCCCGAGGTTCAAGCGAGCCTTGTTAACGACTGCGAACGGACCGTGGTGACGGCGGGTACGCCCGGCGTACGCTCGAGATGGCCGCCATGACGGCGGCCGGCAGGCCAAGATCGCTCGCGGGAGTCGGCATGGGCATCCGTTCCTGGTTCCGTTCACGTTCTCTCGGTCCCGATGACGGACGGAAGAGCCTGATCAAGTACCGCTACGAGGACCCGTCCTTCGAGCCCGTCGAGGAGGCCGCCGCGGCCGACGTGGCGGCGGTGGAGGAAGACGACAAGTACTTCGGCAAGGACTCGCCGGCCAGCCAGGACGAACTCTGACCGACGCCGCCACGGCGGGCAGGCCGGATGGGGTGATCCGGACGGGGTGATCCTGGCGCTGCTCGCGCGGGCGCGGGCGGGCCCGGCTAGGCTAACCGATCGTGGTCACGGCACCGGACATCCCCGGACATCGGGTCGGCGGCGTCCTCGGCGCGGGAGGCTTCGCCACCGTGTACCGATGCTGGCAGCTAGCGGTCGGCCGGGAAGTCGCGGTGAAGGTCGACAACCGGGTGCTGTTCACCGAACGTGACCGGCGCCGGTTCCTCCGCGAGGTGACGGCCGCGGGCCGCCTGTCCGGCCATCCGCACGTCATCGACGTCTACGACGCTGGCACGCTCGGCGACGGGCGGCCTTACATGGTGATGGAACTGTGCCCGGCCGGCTCGCTGAGCGACGCGCTGCGCAGGAACGGCCCGATGCCGCCCGGCCAGGTGCGCGACATCGGGGTCCGGCTGGCCGACGCGCTGGCCGCGGCGCATGCCTCCGGCGTGCTGCACCGCGACATCAAGCCGGCGAACATCCTGGTCAACCGGTTCGGCGTGGTGGGCCTGTCCGACTTCGGGCTGGCCTCGATCATCTCGGCGCACGGCGACCAGACGGCTTCCCGCGAGGCGCTCACCCCGGCCTACTCCTCTCCCGAGACGTTCCGCGGTGAGGAACCCACCGTGCTGGCCGACGTGTACTCGCTCGCGGCCACCTTGTACGCCCTGCTGTCCGGGCACCCGCCGCACTTCACGCCGGGCGAGAAGGCGCCGGGCTTCGTGACGATCATGCGGATGCACGGGGAGCCGGTCCAGGATGTGCCCGGCGCGCCGCGCGAGCTGATGGCGCTGCTGCGGGCGGCCATGTCGCCCGACCCGGCGGCGCGGCCGCAGAGCGCGGCGGCGCTGCGGGACGCGCTGGCCGACCCGCGCGGCCAGCTCCCGGCCGCGGCCGGATACGTCCAGGCGTGGCCGCCGTCCGCCGGCCAGGACCTGGCGTCCGGCGGCCAGAGCCCGCGATCAGGCCCGGCGTCGGGCCAGCCGTGGCCGGATCAGCGCACCGGACCGCGCGCGGACGACGGCGGCCCGACCACATCGGCGCGGCACCGCCAGGGTGGCGGGGAACGGACAGAGGGCAAACGGGAACAGGACAGACGGCCGGCCTGGCAGGCCGGGCTGCTGGGCGCGGGGCTCGTCGCCGTCATCGCCGCGGCCGTGCTCATCGGCGCGCGGTTCTTCGGGCCTGGTTCAGGGGCTGGCGCCGGTCGCGGCGGAAGTGCCAGTGCCGCTCCGGGCCAGTCCTCCGCGAGCGCGGCGGCGACCACCGCGTCGGTGTACGGGGTCGCGACGACCAGCGCCGGCTGCCCGGCGGCGGCCGTCCAGGGGGCGGTGGCCCGGTGCCCGGTCCAGCCGGAGTGCTTCAACGGGCTGGTCGTGATCTCCGGGTCGGCCACCGCCGCGCCGCTGCCCTGTGACCGGTCCCACTACTGGCAGACGTTCGCGATCGCGATCCTGCCCGCTGGCCTCCAGACCTACAGCCAGCCGCAGGTGGCCGCCGATCCCACCGTGCGCAAGGTCTGCTCCCAGGCCGTCATGCTCGCGTCCCGGCACGGCCAGGCCCGGCGGCTCCCCGCCGCCGACTGGGAGATCCAGGTGCTCCCGCCCTCGGAGGCCACCTACGACAGCGGCGCGCGGGCCTACCGCTGCCTCGCCACCCAGATCGGGCACCAGCCGGCCGTGTCGCAGTTCGGCCGCTAGCGCGAGGCCGGCGGGGCCGCGCGGAGCTTATCGTGGCTCATGGAGCAGGAGCAGGCCCGCCGGAATGAGCTCGCCGCGGTCTTCGGGTACCCGGGGGGTGGCGGGTGCCCACCGACGGCGTGCTCGGGCTGCCGGTGGCCGCCGACGTGACCTGGGGTCGCATCACCGTCACAGCAGGAAGCTAGTGCCGACCGCGCTCGGGATATAGGCCTCGGGAAACCGGGCCGACATCGCGTGCTGGGCCCGCCAGCCGGTGCAGTGCGCGGGAACCAGCACCCCCGGATTCAGCGCGGCCAGGTCGTCGAGCACCCGCGGGATCAGCGGCTCGAACAGCGGGCCGCCCAGGTGGTAGCCGCCCAGCAGGGCGTAGAGCGGCTGGCCGCCCGTCAGCCGCCGGGCGTACCTGGCGATGTTAACGACGCCCGCGTGACCGCAGCCGGTGATCACTACCAGGCCCTTGTCCCTGACGCTGACGATGAGCGCCTGGTCGTCGAGCACGAGCGGGTCGGGCTGCCAGTGCCCGTCGAGCCAGGCCTGCTGCGGCGGGAATCCGGGCTCGTACCCAGTGGACCTGGCCACCTCGCCGGTGATCAGCACGGACCGGCCGAACAGGAAACTGGGCTGGCGTTCCTCGATGATGTCGAAGCCCGCCCCGAGGAGGGCCCGGCGGCTGGTGGTAGGCAGCTCCCGCGGCTCGCGGCCGGGCAGCTGGAGACGGCGGCGGCGCCAGAAGTGCGGGTGGATCAGCACCGGCATGTTCACCTGGCCGAGCGCGCGGATCAGCCCGTCGAGCCCGGTGGTGTGGTCGAAGTGGCCGTGGCTGCACACGATGGCCTCGATCGAGGACGGGGCGATGCCGAGGCGGCGCATGTTCTCCGTGACGCCGTCCGGGCTGGTGCCCGCGTCGAACAGGAACCGGTGCTCCTGCCCGGCCTTGGTCACCGTGACCAGCACGGAGTAGCCGTGCTCGGCGATCAGCGCGTCGGGGACCTGCGCCGCCTCCATCAGCGCCGACGGCCGCGACGGGCCGCTCCCGAACGCGAACCGCCTGGCCGGCCCCTGGTCGGTCATGAGGGCGTCGGTGACGTTGTCAATCAGCGTGGTCACCACCACCGAGTCCACCGGCTCGAGGTCGATCTCGATGGCCGGCTCGACCTCGTGGCGGACCATGACGCTCAGGCCGGCCGGGCTGTCATCCATGCACACGGCCCCATGGTAAGAGCCCGCTGACCGTACAGTGGCGGGCATGCGCGCATCCAGCCCGGACGGGCAGCCCGGCGGCGAGGAACCAGGACCCGACATCAGGAGCCGGCTGCGCCTGGCGCTCACCGAGGCGCTCAAGGCCAGGGACAAGGGCGCCGCGTCGGCCGTGCGCTCGGCGCTGAGCGCGATCGGCAACGCCGAGGCGGTCGATCCCGGCGAGGCGAGGTCCAGCCGGCCCGGCGCGTCGGGCAGCGTCCACTTCGCCGGCGCGGTAGCGGGCCTCGGGGCCGCCGAGGCGGAGCGCCGGCACCTGACCGAGGCCGACGTCGCCGCGATCGTCCGCGCCGAGGCCGCCGAGCGTGAGGCCGCGGCCAGCCAGTACGAGCGCACCGGGCACGCCGGGCAGGCCGCCGGGATACGGCAGGGCACGCGGGCGCTGATGGCCGTCCTGGACGGCCCGGGCAGCGGCCGCGGGCCGGGTGAGAGCCCGCGGGCCGGGTGAGAGCCCGCGGGCCGGGTGAGAGCCCGCGGGCCGGGTGAGAGCCCGCGGGCCGGAAGCTGAGACGGCTAGGACGCCAGCGCGCCGGGGCGGTCCAGGCGCCCGGTCCAGGTGTCCAGGCCGACGGGGCCGCTGAGGCTGAGGTCCCGCAGGCCCGGCTGGAGCCGCACGCCCGCGTACGCATAGCAGTCGGCGACCAGCGTGGAGCAGACCTGCCAGTGATCCGCCTTGAAGACCGGGTCGAGTTCCGCGCCGTCGCGGACCTTCAGGACCCGCAGCGCGAAGCCGGTGTACGCCGGGTAGTCGTACGGGCGCCCCACCAGCGCGAGCGCCCGCGCGCAGATCCTGGCACGCTGGGCGGCGGTGAGCGGGCAGCGCACGTTCCAGATCGCGCCATGATGCGACGCGGCCGGGACGACGCGCACGGCCGGCGGCGCGGCCTCGACCACGTGCCCGTTGCCGATGTAGAGGAAGGCGTGGCAGGCACGCGCCCCGGTGGCGTGCCTGATCAGGTCTCCGGTGATGCCGCCGCCGTCACTGAGGCCGTAGCAGCCGGGCAGCACCTCGTCGCCGCTGGCCGCGATATACGGGGTCATCCTGGCTCCCCTGGCCCCCATGGTCGCCCGGCTCCGCGCGGGTGCGATCGGGATGGCGGTAACGGTCATGGGATTTCCCCTCGTGCGATGTGACCGGGCCGTGAGCCCGGGATTTACCGGAAGGAGGGGCGACGCCGGCCCGTGATACATCCGGTCGCGAATTCGCCCGCATTTGTCCGGCCTGCCCGGACGGCCAGCCGGCTGTTACGAAGCTGTGACCGGTGCGGCCCGCCGGAATCTTCCGCTCGCGAGTCCTACCATCAGCGGCGTTGATGAGACGCCGCGTCACACTGACCTGGCAGTCTGAGGAGTTGCGCGCGTTGAAAACGATGATGAGAGACACGATCGGCCGGATGGCGGCCGGGACGGCCGTCCTGCTTGCGGCCGCGGGCCTGGCCGCCGGAAGCGCCGCCTACCCGGCCCTGGCCGCCGGCCAAGGCCCGGCGAGCACGACGCAGCCGGCCGCCGCGACCTGGAAGGTCGTGAAGAAGGTAGCTGGCGAGAACTTCACCGCGGTGGTCGCGACCGGCAGGAACGGCGGCTGGGCGTTCGGCAGCGGGACACCGAGCACCAACCCGAGGCCGACCGCCTGGCGCCGCAGCGGATCGTCGTGGACCCGAGTCTCGTTCCCCGGCCAGCGCAATGAGGTCGTCATCACCGCCGAGGCCGCCTCGGCCACTGACGTCTGGGCATTCACCACCGGCGGCGCCCAGTCCCGGGCCCTGCGCTGGAATGGCCGCGCCTGGACCGTGCAGCGCAGCTTCAGCTTGCCGATCGGCGGCGCCGCCGTGATCAGCCCCGGCGACGTCTGGGTGTTCGGCCAGCCGTCCTTCCCTGGCAGCAGCACCGGGTTCGGCGCGTGGCACTTCGACGGCCGCGGCTGGACGCACGTAGCGTCCGGGCACGGCCTGCAGGGAGGCAGCGGGCTCTCGGCGCACGACGTCTGGAGCTTCGACGGCACCGACGTGGCCCACTGGAACGGTTCCGCCTGGTCCCGGACCTCGGTGGCCCGGCTGCTGCCCGCCGCGCAGCAGACCCACCTCAATGACCCGGCGGTGGCTGGCATCTTCGCCGTCTCGGCGGACAGCGTCTACGCCGTCGGGAACGGGAACCAGGAGGACGACGGCGGCCCGATGGTGCTCCTGCACTGGAACGGCCGCGCCTGGTCCAAGGTGGCCGGCGGCCTGTTCGGCTTCGACGTCGGGCCGGCCCAGCCGATGGCGTCCGACGGCCATGGGGGCCTGTGGATCCCGATGGCCGGCCCGGAAGGCGGCTCGGACTCGCACCTGCTGCACTACTCAGGCGGCCGCCTGACGACGGCCGCGGTTCCCGGCGGGCCGAGCCGGACCAACATCGCCACCGTGGCCCGCATCCCCGGCACCTCCGAGGTCCTGGCGGGCGGTTTCATGCACGCCGCGAACAACACCGGCGCTGGCGACGCGGGAGTCCTGCTGGAGTTCGAGGCCTGAGCGCGGGGCGGTGCGCCGGGGACCGCACGGAGGTTCCCGGCGCGCGCGCCGTCGTCGTTCGTCAAAAAAGAATTCATGCTGCGGCCATAAGGTTACTTACGGTCTAAAGCGGACGCGGGTTTGCTTGCAGGCTGTAACGCCCGCTACCGTGCGATCATGGCAGCGGACGGGCGACGGCACGTAATCGCGATCGGCGGCGGCATGCGCGTCCCCGAGGGCCAGGTGCCGGTGCACATGGTGAACGCCATGCGGCTGTCCGGACACCCGGAGCCGCGGATCTGCGTGCTCAACACCGCGGGCGGGGACGACCCGCGGTGGGCCCTGCACATGTACGAGCGGTTCGCCGGCTACCCGGCGAGGCTCAGCCACCTGGCCCTGTTCCCGATGCCGAACGTCCCCGACCCCGAGGACCTGCTGCTGTCGCAGGACGTCATCTTCGTCGGCGGCGGCAGCGTGGCGAACATGCTCGCCGTCTGGCGGGTGCACGGGCTCGACCAGATCCTGCGCAAGGCGTGGCAGGCCGGCATCGTGCTGGCCGGTTCCAGCGCCGGCGGCATCTGCTGGTTCGAAGGCGGGACCACCGACTCGTTCGGCCGTGACCTGCGGGCTTTCACCGAAGGGCTCGGCCTGCTGGCCGGCAGCTACTGTCCGCACTACGACTCCGAGCCCGGCCGCAGGCCGCTGTACCACCGGCTGATCGCGGACGGGACGCTGCCCGCCGGCATCGCGTGCGACGACGGCGCGGCGGCGCACTTCGCCGACGACGAACTGGCCGAGCTGATCGCGGACCGGCCCGGCGCGAGCGCGTACCGGGTCGAGCCCGGGATCACCGAGACCCGGCTCGAGACCCGGTTCCTGGGCGCCTGACGCCCGCCTGACGCGCGTCCAGGCGTCCATCTCACGGGCGACGCGGGGGTCAGCCCGCAGGGGGACGACGGCCTGACCAGGTCTTATGGCGCGACAGAACCGGGCCTCTAACCCTGGGTGGAGGCCCGGTTCTAGCCGTGGGCCGGCGCGCCGGCGGGGGCCGGCCCGGCACGCTCGTGGACATGAGCGAGCCACAGGTAGTGACCGTGCGGGGTCTGCGCAAGTCGTACGGGACCAGGGTGGTGGTGGACGACCTTGACCTCGACGTCCCCGCCGGTGAGATCGTCGGCCTGATCGGCGCCAACGGCGCCGGCAAGACCACGACGGTCGAATGCATTCAGGGGCTGCGCAAGCCCGACGCGGGACGGCTGAGCGTCCTCGGCCTGGACCCGGTGACCCAGGCCGCCCGGCTGCGCCCGCTGGTGGGCAGCCAGCTCCAGGAGTCGGCGCTGCCCGACCGGCTGCGGGTCGCCGAGGCGGTGGAGCTGTTCCGCACGCCGCGGGCGCGGGACGGCGGCGAGCTGCTCGAGCAGTTCGGGCTGACGGCGCGCCGCCGGTCGGTGTTCTCGTCGCTGAGCGGCGGGGAGCGGCAGCGGCTGTTCCTCGTCCTCGCCCTGCTCAACCAGCCCCGGCTGGTGATCCTGGACGAGCTGACCCAGGGCCTGGACCCGGCCGCCCGCCGCAGCGTCTGGGCGGCGGTCCGCCAGCTGAACGACGAGGGCACCACGGTGCTGCTCGTCACCCACGAGATGGACGAGGCCGAGGCGCTGTGCGGCCGGGTCGTGGTGATGCGCGCGGGGCGCGTCATCGACGCGGGGGCGCCGGCGGACCTGGTCGAGCGGCACGCCAGCACGGCGGTGATCAGGTTCAGCCTGCCGGATCCGCCCGCGGGCCTGCTCGACGAGGTCCGCCGGCTGGACGGGGTGCGGGAGGTGACCAGGTCCGGGGTCTCCGGGACCCTGGTCACGGTGCGCGGCCACCGCCGCATCGTCGCCTACGCCGGCGCCGTCCTGGTGCGCTGGGACGCGGTGCCTGCCGACCTGAGCGTCTGGCAGCCCAGCCTGGAAGACGCCCTGCTCGGCCTGCTGAGTGTCGATCAAAACAGTGCCGATCAAAACAGTGCCGATCAGGGGCACGACGAACTGGTAGGAGGACGGCGATGAGCACGGTGGGACGGCTGGTCCGGGCGGAACTGCGGCTGATGACCCGCGATCCGCTGGTGCTGACGTTCGTGTTCGCGTTCCCGATCGTGACCATGCTGATCATCGGCGGCGCCTTCGGCACGACGCCTGATCCCGCGTTCGAGAACATCAACCCCTCGCACTGGTACGTGGCGTCCTACCTGACCGTGGTGATCGCCGCGACCGGTCTTGTCATGCTGCCGGTGCACCTGGCCTCCTACCGGGAGCGCGGCGTGCTGCGCCGGTTCGCCGCGGCCGGGTTCGGTCGCTGGTCGTTCGCGCTGGCCCAGCTGGTGGTAGGACTGCTGACCAACCTGGTGGCCTGCGCGCTGCTGCTGGCGGTGGCCGCCCCGGTGTACGGCGTGCCGGCCGTGCACGACGGGTGGCGGGTGGCGGTCGCGGTACCGCTCGGTGCGGTCGCCTTCGTCAGCCTCGGCGTGCTGCTCGGCTCGCTGCTGCCGTCGGCCAGGTCCGCCCAGGCGGTCGGCCTGCTGCTGTTCTTCCCGTCCTTCCTGCTCGGCGCGGGCGGGCCGCCGCCGCACGTGATGGGCTCGGTCGTCAAGCAGGTCGCGGGCCCGCTGCCGCTGACGCTGCTGACCAACGCGGTGCGCGCGCCGTGGCTCGGCCTCGGGCCCGCCACCGGGTCGCTGATCGGGGTGGTGGTGCTCACGGTGGCGGCCACTGCCCTGGCGGCCCGCCGCGCGGCCCTGTGACGAACCCGCGCTACGGCCGCCCGCGCTACGGCCGCCCGGGGACGGGCGGCCGTAGAATCCGCGCCATGGGCGACGATCAGGAGCGCGGCCTGCGCTGGGTCGCCATCGCCGCGTTCGCGGCGGTCACCGCGGTCGGGGTGATCCCGCTGAACCCCAGCGCGCCGGCCGCGGCGGCGGCCGCGGCGGTGGCGGTCGGGGCGGCGGTGCCGCTCGTGCTGCGCTGGCGGCCGGTGCTGCTGTACGCGGCGATCGCGACAGCCGGCATCGCCGTGCTCGGGAACGGCCGGTCGAGCAACGTCGGCTGGTTCGCGGTGTGTCTGCTGACGGGGTGGTGCGTGCTGGCGGCCGGCCGCCGCGTAGGCGTGGCCTACTGGGCCGCGGTGATGGTCCTGTTCACGATCGAGTGGCTGGCGGTCAGCTCCGACCCGGGCTGGGGCGCCTGGCTGGCCGGGACCACCTTGACGTTCGCGTTCGGCCTGCTGGTCAGGCGGGACCGGGACCTGCTGCGGCAGCTGCGGCTGGCCCAGGCGGGCCTGGCCGAGCAGGCCAGGACGCAGGAGCGGAACCGGATCGCCCGCGAACTGCACGACGTCATCGGCCACACCCTGACCGTCAGCCTGCTGCACGTGCAGAGCGCCCGGCTGGCCGTGCAGCACGACCCGGCCGACGCCGAGCGCGCCCTGGCCGAGGCCGAACGGCTCGGCCGTGAGTGCCTGGCCGAGGTGCGCACCACGGTCGGGATGCTCCGCGCGGACGATGCCGCGGACCGGGCGGCGGATCATGCGCCGCTGCCCGCCGCCGCCGGGCTGCCCGCGCTGGTGGAGCGGTTCCGCTCGGCCGGCGCCGACGTGACCCTCGCCGTCGAAGGCGACACCGCGCGGCTGCCCGCGACCACCGGCCTGGCCGTGTACCGGATCACGCAGGAAGCGCTGACCAACGCGGTCAAGCACGCGCCGGGCGCGCCGACCGAGATCCGGCTGGCGGTCTCACCCGGCGAGGTGACACTGACCGCGGACAGCCGTACCAGGCCCGGTCCCGCCGGGGATACCGGCCTCGGCGTGATCAGCATGCGGGAGCGGGCCGAGTCACTCGGCGGCAGCTGCGAGGCCGGGCCAGGCGGCCGCGGCTGGCTGGTGCGGGCCCGGCTGCCGCTGACCGGGACGGCCCTATGATCCGGGTCCTGCTCGTCGACGACCAGGAACTGGTCAGGACCGGGCTGCGGGGCATCCTGCGCGAGCCGTTCGGCTTCGCCGTCGTGGGCGAGTGCGCGGACGGCGGCGAGGTCGTCGCCGCGGTCGAGGCCACGGCCCCCGACGTGGTGCTGATGGACGTCCGGATGCCGTTCACCGACGGCGTGCAGGCCACCACGCGGCTCCGGCAGCGCGGGGACAGCCCGCCGGTGCTGGCCCTGACCACCTTCGACGACGACGAGGCGCTGGCCGGCATGCTGCGGGCGGGCGCGTCCGGCTTCGTCCTCAAGGGCGTGCCCGCCGAGGACCTCCAGCGGGCGGTGCAGGCGGTCGCCGGGGGCGGCGCCTGGCTCGACCCGGCCGTCACTTCCCGGGTGCTGGCCATCTACCGGTCCGCGCCGGCGGCTCCGGCCGCGGGCGGCGGTGACCCAGAACTTGACGCGCTGACCGCCCGCGAACTCGAGGTGCTCGTGCTGATCGGCCGGGGCCGGACCAACGGCGAGATCGCCGCGGAACTGTTCGTCAGCGAGGGGACGGTCAAGACCCACGTCAACCACGTGTTCACCAAGCTGCGGCTGCGCGACCGGGCCGCGGCCGTGGTCTTTGCCTACGATCACGGCCTGGTCAGCCGCTAGGCACCGCTGGCCGGCTAGGACCGGCGGACGGCGCGGTGCAGGGACCAGCCCAGGGCGGCGAGCACGCACGGCGGCACCAGCCACCACGCGTTGACCCCGGCCGCGTGGACCAGCAGCGCGGTGAGCGCGAGCACGGCCACCACGACCACCGCGACGCGCCAGTCGTCGCCGACGACGAAGTCGTACCAGAACGCCCCGATCGACCTGAGCCGCCTCATGAGCTGGGCACCTCCTGTGACTCGGGCGCCGGGACCGGCGCGGGCCCGGCCGGCCGCCTCAGCAGGGCCGTGTACCCGAGCGCGACCAGCGCGACCGCGGGCACCAGCACGAGCAGCGCCGCGTCCCCGCCGGGCCAGGAGACGCCGGCCCCCTCCGCGCCCCAGAACATGCCGAACGAGGTGAGCATCACGCCCACCGCGAACTTCAGCGCGTTCTCCGGGACCCGGGCCAGCGGCGCCCGCACCGCGATACCAGTGACCGCGACGACGACCACGGCGGCGGCCGCGCCGATTGCCGCCGCCCCCACGTTGTGCTGGTTGGCGCCGAACGTGATCACGATGAAGATGACTTCAAGGCCTTCGAGCAGCACACCCTTGAAGGACAGGGTGAAGGCGTACCAGTCGTGCACGCGGCCCCGGGACTCGGCCGTCGCGGCCTTGGCCGCCGCCACCTCCCGCAGGTACGCGCTGGCCTCGTCGTGCAGCGACTTGTGCCCGGAGGCGCGCAGCACGGCCTTGCGCAGCCACTGGAGCCCGAAGATGGCCAGCAGGGCGCCCACCACCAGCCGCAGCGCGGTGAGCGGCAGCAACGTGATGGCCGGCCCGAGCGCCGCCACGATGACGGCCAGCACTGCCAGGGCCGCGGCCATGCCCTGGAAGGTGGACCGCCATTCCCGGGTCAGGCCGGCGGCGAGGACGATGGTCAGCGCCTCGACGGCCTCCACCGCGCAGGCGACGAAGACGGTAAGGACGAGGGGAAGCGCACTCACAGGTCTCCTTCGCCACCCGTCGGCCAGGTACGACCGGTGCTAAAGAATAACGATAAGACCATGGGCCAAACGGGGCCGGCATCACGCCCCGGTCTTGCGTACGAGCAGGAAGACGGTGAGACCCCTGACGTGCTTGACCAGGCTGAGCTGGTAGCGCGGCCGCAGCACGGCCGCCTGGGCCCGCGTCACCGCCCGGTACGGGTTCAGCTGGTGCCGGTTGCCCACGATCCAGATCCTCGGCTCGGCGCCCAGGCAGGCGGCGGGATGCCGGCACAGCTGCGGGTAGAGGGTACCCGCCTCGGCCGCCGGGCGCGCCACGAAGAGCTGACGCGGGAACGGCACCCCGTTCGGCATATCCATCGGCAGGTAGTACGAGATGCCGTCGCCGATCATCATGAAGTTCTGCCCGTGCTTGCCGCCCTGGTAGACGGCGCCGTCGCCGGGTCGCGCGCGCGGCCCGATGAAGGCCGCGGCGGCCGCGTAGTCCGGGTAGGAACGGCCGGAGCCGGCCGGGTAGGACGACCAGCTGTGCGCGCCTGGTGCCCTTATCGCCAGTTGGCCGCCAGCCCCCAGGATGGCGACGGCCAGCACGGCGGCCGCCGCGACGCGCACGTCGAGCCTGCTCAGCCCGATCCCGGCCAGGATCGCCCAGGCGGCGACGGTGAACAGGAGGTAGCGGGGGAAGAAATACGAGTACGACCCCTGCGAGGCCAGCCAGACCACCGCCACCGGGCCGACGGCGAGCGCGGTCATGAAGGCGGCCTCCCGCCCGGCGACAGCCCAGGCCAGTACGCCCAGGATGATGAGCGCGGCGGCCACCCCGGTGGAATAGAACAAGTTGGGGCCGAAGGAGGACAGGTCCGCCAGGTCAAGGCCGGGCTGGGCGATCCAGCCGATCTGGTCCCTGGCCTGAGCCGCCCCGGCCATTACCAGCGGCAGGCAGGCGGCCAGCCCGGCCGCGACGGCGGGCAGGAACCGCAGCTGCCGGCGGTCGTGGTCGTGCCACGAGCGCAGCACCGCCCCGGCGATGTGGCCGGCGACGACGGACAGCGCCACGACCTCGATGTAGCCGAGCAGCGCCAGGCTGGCCGCGTAGGCGGCCCAGCGCGGACCTGACGGCCGGTCCAGGGCACGCAGCAGCAGGAGCGTGGCCAGCGTCGCGACCAGCATCGCGAGCGCGTAGAAGCGGATTTCCTGGGCGAACCGGGACACGCTCGGCACCAGGGCGAACACCAGCCCGGCGGTCAGGCCGGCCCGGGCTCCGGCCAGCCGCCGCCCGACCAGGGCCACGCACGCCGCCGCGGCCGCCATGGCCAGCGCGGACAGCGTGCGCATGGCGGTGGCAGAATCCCCGAAGGTCGCGATCCACCCGTGCAGCAGCAGGTAGTAGGCCAGCTGGGTGGCGCCGGTGTGGCGGGCGCTGGCGATCAGGCTGGGCACCGGGCGGCTGGCGAACGACCAGCTGGCCAGCTCGTCCCGCCACAGCTCGGGGCGGCCCATCTGGTACAGGCCGAGGATCAGCGCCAGCAGCGCCGGCCAGCACCAGGCCAGCCGGGCGATCCGGTCCGCCGCGCCCTCGAAGGCGGTCAGGCTGACCGGGGTGGCGGCCCTGTCCTCGGCCGGCCGCCTGACGGCCAGGTCCTCCCGTATATAGCCGGTAACGGTCACGGCCTGATCGTGGCATTCCCGCCCTGGCGAGCGGGTTCGTTCCCCGGGTACGCAATTGCCCTGTAAGACCTGGTCAGGATTCACGCCTTCGCCGTCGCGATACAAACAGCGAAAGGCTCCGGCCGGTTGCTTGCGGGAGGCGAAGTAACCGGGGTCGCGGCCGGTCCCGGCGCCGGCCGATGCCCTACCATCAGCAGGATGACGGTCACACTGCTTACCAGCCAGTCAGCACCGACGGCGACCGATGCGGACGCCCTCGTAACCGGCGTGTTCCAGGGCCCTGACGGCCCCGTGCTCACGCTCGGCACCGACGAAAGCGACTTGATGGCCGGGCTCACCGCGCTCGGCGCGACGGGCAAGGCCGAAGAGATCACCAAGATCCCCACGGGCGGACGGCTGGCGACCCCGGTCGTCGTCGCCGTGGGACTCGGCAAGGAACCGGGGACGGCCGGCCCGGACTCCGCTGATCGGCTGGCCTACCTCGAGCGGCTGCGCCGCGCCGCCGGCGCGGCGGCCCGCGACCTGATCGCCGCCTCCCCCGGGCGCGCCCGGCGCATCGCCATCGCGCTGCCCGCGGGCGATCCTGACGAAGCCGAGGCGGTGGCGCTCGGCGTCCTGCTCGGCGGCTACGCCTTCAGGAAGTACCGGACGACCGCGGCCGCGCCCGGCGACGTCGAGGCGACCGTCCACACGGCCCACGAGGATGCCGTCGGCAAGGCCAGGGTCCTGGCCGGGGCCATGACGCTCGTCCGGGACCTGGTGAACACGGCCCCAGCCGACATGTTCCCCGCGGACCTGGCCGCGGCGGCCGAGCAGGTGGCCGCGGCGCACGGCCTGGGCGTGCAGGTGCTCGACGAGACCGACCTGGCCAAGGAGGGCTTCGGCGGCATCCTCGCGGTAGGCATGGGCTCCGCGCACCCGCCGCGCCTGGTCCGGCTCGAGTACACCCACCCGGACGCGGCCGGCACCGTGGTGTTCGTGGGCAAGGGCATCACGTTCGACTCCGGCGGCCTGTCGCTCAAGCCGTCGAAGTCGATGGAGACGATGAAGGCCGACATGAGCGGCGCGGCCGCGGTGCTGGGCGCGGTCCAGGCCATCGCCGAGATCGGCACCGCGGTGAACGTGGTCGGCTATCTCACTATCGCCGAGAACATGCCGGGCGGCGGGGCGCAGCGCCCGTCGGACGTCATCACCATCTACGGAGGCAAGACCGTCGAGGTGCTGAACACCGACGCCGAGGGCCGCCTGGTGATGGCAGACGGCCTGGTCCGGTCCGGAGCGGACGGGCCCAGCCTGCTCGTGGACGTGGCTACACTGACAGGGGCGCAGACAGTGGCGCTCGGCACCCGCACGGCCGGCGTGATGGCCAGCGACGACTCGCTGGCGGCGGGCATCGCGGACGCGGCCAGGCGGGCGGGCGAGGCCATGTGGCCGATGCCGCTGCCGGAGGATCTCCGTAAGGGGCTCGATTCGACGGTGGCCGACATCGCCAACGTGTCCGGCGACCGCAGCGGCGGCATGCTCGTCGCCGGGCTGTTCCTGCGGGAGTTCGTGCCGGCCGGCGTCCGCTGGGCGCACCTGGACATCGCCGGCCCGGCCTACAACGACGGTGGCCCGTACGGCTACGTCGCCAAGGGCGGCACCGGGGCGGCGGTCAGGACGCTGGTCCAGATCGCGGCGGATGTGGCGGAAGGCAAGCTGGCCGGCGGCCAGGCCGAGGGCAAGTGAGCGGCCGGGCCGGCGGCAAGTGAAAAGATGAAGACTGGGTAAGCCAGCTAGGGCTGACCGGCTGGCTGACGAAGGAGGCTTGAGGGGTGGCAGAGGGCATCGGCCGCTACGACCTGGTCGTGCTCGGCGGTGGCAGCGGCGGGTACGCCTGCGCGCTGCGCGCGGCTGAACTCGGCAAGCGCGTGGCGCTGATCGAGAAGGACAAGGTCGGGGGGACCTGCCTGCATCGCGGCTGCATCCCCACCAAGGCGCTGCTGCACGCGGCTGAGGTCGCCGACCACGCCAGGGACAGCGCCGCGGTTGGCGTCAAGACCACCTTCGAGGGCATCGACGTCCCCGGGGTCCAGTCGTACAAGAACGGCGTGGTGGACCGGCTCTGGAAGGGGCTCCAGTCCACGATCGCGAGTCGCAAGATCGACACCATCGAGGGGGACGGGCGGCTGGAGTCGCCGACCAGCGTACGGGTCGGCGACACGGTCTACGAGGCCGAGCACGTGGTGCTGGCCACCGGGTCGCAGCCGAAGAGCCTGCCAGGGCTCGACATCGACGGCGAGCGCGTGATCACCTCCGACCAGGCGCTCACGCTCGACCGGGTGCCCGATTCGGTGATCATCCTGGGCGGCGGCGTCATCGGCGTCGAGTTCGCCAGCGTGTGGCGGTCCTTCGGGGCCGAGGTGACCATCGTCGAGATGCTCCCCCAGCTGGTCCCGCTGGAGGACGAGACCAGCGCGAAGCTGCTCCAGCGGGCGTTCCGGCGCCGCGGCATCAAGTTCGAGCTCGGGGTGCGGTTCGAGTCGGTCAAGCAGACCGACACCGGCGTGACGGTGACGCTCGAGGGCGGCAAGACGCTCGACGCCGAGTTGCTCCTCGTCGCGGTCGGCCGCGGCCCGGTCTCCGCGGGCCTCGGTTACGAAGAGGCGGGCGTGGCCATGGAGCGCGGCTTCGTCACGGTGGACTCGCTGTGCCGGACGAGCCTGCCGTCGGTGTCCGCGGTCGGCGACCTCATCCAGACCCCGCAGCTCGCCCACGTCGGGTTCGCCGAGGGCATCCTGGTCGCCGAGCGGGTCGGCGGGATCCCGGTCAACCCGATCGACTACGACGGCGTGCCGCGGATCACCTACAGCGACCCGGAGGTGGCCTCGGTCGGCCTGACCTCGGCGCAGGCCACCGAGCGCGGCCTGAAGACGGTCGAGTTCAACTACAACCTCGGCGGCAACGGGCGCAGCGTGATCCTGCAGACGCAGGGCGCCGCCAAGGTGATCGCGATCTCAGAAGAGAACGGCCCCGGCCGCGTGATCGGCATCCACATCGTCGGCAGCCGGGTCAGCGAGCTGATCGCCGAGGCCCAGCTGATCTACAACTGGGACGCCGAGCCATCGGACGTGGCCCAGCTCATCCACCCCCATCCCACCCAGTCGGAGGCGATCGGCGAGGCGCATCTCGCGCTGGCCGGCAAGCCTCTGCACGTACACGCGTAATTTCCTGCTTTTACCCCTGCTTTTCCCAAACCCACACTGCTTTTCCCCAATCCCACCCGAGGAGTCGCGAGAACCATGTCGGTCTCGGTATCCATGCCGCAGCTCGGTGAGAGCGTCACCGAGGGCACCGTCACGCGCTGGCTGAAGAAGGAAGGCGAGCGCGTGGAGGTGGATGAGCCGCTGCTGGAGGTGTCGACGGACAAGGTGGACACCGAGATCCCGTCGCCCGCGTCCGGGATCCTGCGCGGCATCTCGGTCGACGAGGACGAGACGGTCGCGGTGGGGGCGCAGCTCGCCGTCATCGACGACGGGGCGTCAGGCGACGCGGCACCCGCCGCGGATGACTCGGCCAGCGCCGAGCCGGCCGAGGCCGAGTCCGCCCAGGCGCCCCAGCCTCAGGCTGCCCAGGCGCAGGCGCCGCAGTCCCAGGCGCCCCAGTCCCAGGCGCCCCAGTCCCAGGCGCCCCAGTCCCAGGCGTCGCAGCCTCAGGAGCCGCAGCCGGACACGGCCGACTCGGATAGCTGGAGCTCGCGCAACGTGCAGCCGAACTACGCGCCGCCCGCGGCCTCCTCCCCCGCCCCCGCCCAGGGATTCACGGCGCCGCCCGCGCCGTCGACGCCCGCCTACGCGCCTCCGCCCGCCTACGGTCAGCAGTCCCCGGCGGCTCCGCCTGCCTCGGTGCCGCCTGCCTCGGTACCGGCCCAGGGCCGGCCTGCCCCCGAGGAGTCCGCGCCATCCCAGGCCGCGGGCGGCGCGCCAGCCGCGCAGGCCAACGGCGGGGACGTGCCGTACGTCACCCCGCTAGTCCGCAAGCTCGCCGCCGAGCACGCCGTGGACCTGGAAAGCGTCACCGGCACGGGTGTCGGCGGGCGCATCCGCAAGCAGGACGTCATCGAGGCAGCCCGGGCCCAGCGTGAGGTACAGCAGGCGCAGCAGGCCGAGGCGCCCGCGGCGCAGGTCGCTCGGGCCCAGGAGCCGCGGGAGGCGGCCGCGGCCCAGCCGGCCCCGGCGGCTCCCCCGGCCGCGCGGGCTCCGTCGGCCCCGCGCCCGGCAGTGGCGGCTTCGGCCCTGCGCGGCACGACCCAGCGGATGTCCAGGCCGCGTCAGGTCATCGCGCAGCGGATGGTCGAGTCGCTGCACGTCTCGGCTCAGCTCACCACCGTGGTGGAGGCCGACGTGACCGCGATCGCGCGGCTGCGCGAGGCGGCGAAGCAGGACTTCGAGGCCCGCGAGGGGGTCAAGCTCAGCTTCCTGCCGTTCTTCGCGCTCGCCACGGTCGAGGCCCTGAAGGTGCATCCGAAGCTCAACGCGGTGATCGACGGCGACCAGGTCACCTACCATGACGCCGAGCACCTCGGCATCGCGGTGGACACCGAGCGCGGGCTGATGGTGCCGGTCATCCACAGCGCGGGCGACCTGAACATCGGCGGCCTGGCCCGCAAGATCAGCGATCTGGCCGACAGGACCAGGTCGGGGAAGGTCGCGCCGGACGAGCTGGCCGGCGGGACCTTCACCCTGACCAACACGGGCAGCCGGGGCGCCCTGTTCGACACGCCCATCATCAACCAGCCGCAGGTGGCGATCCTGGGTACCGGCACGGTCGTCAAGCGTCCTGTCGTGGTCACCGATCCCGCGCTGGGCGAGGTGATCGCGGTGCGCTCGATGGTGTACCTCGCGCTCACCTACGACCATCGTCTCGTGGACGGCGCCGACGCCGCCCGGTTCCTCACGACGGTAAAGAACCGGTTGGAAGAAGGGGCGTTCGAGGCTGAGCTCGGCCTCTAGCCCGTCACCGTGAAGGTCGCGGTCACCGGTTCGTCCGGCCTCATCGGCACCGCGCTGGTCGCCAGCCTGCGCGCCGACGGCCACGATGTGATCAGGCTCGTCCGGCGGCCCCCGCGGGCCGCCGGAGAGGTCCGGTGGGATCCGCGTGCGGCCGACGCCGGGCTGCTCTCGTCCGGGACGCCGGGCTCGTCCGGGACGCGGGCCTCGTCCGGGACGCGGGGCTCGTCCGGGATGCCGGGCCTGTCCGCGCTCGACGGGCTCGGCGCCTGCGTCCACCTGGCCGGCGCGGGCGTGGCGGACCACCGCTGGACGGCCAGGTACAAGGCGGAGATCAGGGCCAGCCGGATACTCGGCACGCGGGCGCTGACGGGTGCGCTGGCCAAGCTCGGCCAGCCGCCCGCGACCCTGGTCGTGGCGTCGGCCATCGGCTGGTACGGCGACACCGGCGGACGCGAGGTCGACGAGTCCGCCCCGGCCGGCCCGGCGTTCCTGTCCCGGCTGGTCCAGGACTGGGAGGCGGCGGCCAGCCCGGCCGCGGACACGGGCATCCGGGTGGTGCACCTCCGCAGCGGCCTGGTCCTCACCCCGCGCGGCGGCTTTCTCGCCCGGCTGCTCCCGCTGGCCCGGTTCGGCCTGTGTCCCAGGTTCTCTTCCGGCCGGCAGGTGATGAGCTGGATCTCGCTGTCCGACGAGATCGGGGCGATCAGGTTCTTGCTGGACCGCGAGGACCTCAGCGGCGCCTTCAACCTCACGGCTCCGGCACCGGTCACCAACGCCGAGTTCACCGCCGCGCTCAGCACCGCGGTCGGCGGGCGTGACCGGTCCTGGCTGCGGGT